>Ga0316204_10000130_pt1 | contig 309946 bp, 275 predicted proteins | sample 6monrhotite_MG_2_FD_205661 | JGI IMG/M metagenome (GOLD analysis project Ga0316204, IMG submission 205661) | Microbial mat bacterial communities from mineral coupon in-situ incubated in ocean water Damariscotta River, Maine, United States -... | ecosystem: Environmental > Aquatic > Marine >... | reverse complement strand
TGCGCTTTCGGGGTTGCCAAAGCTAGCTTATACCCGGTCTATTTCTCGGTACGGGCTGTCACAGGTAACCGTTGTCTTCGAAGAAGGCACCGATATCTATTTTGCCCGTCAGCTTGTGGCAGAACGCCTGCAAACCGTCAAAAGTCAGCTGCCACCGGGAATTGAACCCGAACCCGGCCCCATTGCGACGGGGCTCGGCGAGATCTATATGTATACGGTGGACGCTGAACCAGGCGCCTTGAACGAAGAAGGTAAACCATGGTCCCCCACGGACCTTCGCACGGTACATGACTGGGTGGTCAAACCCCAACTTGTAACAGTCCCCGGCGTGACGGAGGTCAATACGGTTGGCGGATACAAGAAACAATTCCACATAACACCTTGGCCGGACAAACTCTCCGCTTACAACCTGACCCTGAAGGATGTAATTTCTGCGCTCGAACGCAACAATGCCAACGTGGGTGCCGGTTATATCGAGCGCTCCGGCGAGCAATATCTGGTGCGGGTGCCGGGGCAAGCAGAATCCATGAATGACCTGAAGCGTATCATTGTTGCTCAGCGACACGGCGTTTCTATCAGGCTAACAGATATTGCCGACATACTGATGGGTGAAGAGCTACGCACAGGAGCAGCAACACAGAGCGGGCATGAGGTTGTTCTTGGCACAGTTTTTATGTTGATCGGTGAAAACAGCCGTATCGTGTCCAAAGCTGTCGATGCTAAAATACAGGAAATTAATAAAACCCTACCCAAAGGGGTCGTTGTACGCACCGCATACAGCAGGACAGTGCTGGTAGACAAAACTATTGATACTGTCGCCAAGAACCTTGTGGAAGGCGCTCTGCTTGTTATCGTCATTCTTCTGCTTATGCTCGGCAATATCCGTGCGGCAATCATTACAGCTATGGTAATCCCGCTTTCCATGCTGATGACGATCACCGGCATGGTTGAGAACCGCATCTCGGGCAACTTGATGAGCCTTGGTGCGCTGGATTTTGGTCTGATTGTCGACGGTGCCGTGATCATCGTCGAAAACTGCCTCAGACGTTTTGCCGGAGAGCAACAACGGCTGGGCAGGCTACTTGATAAACAAGAGCGTTTAAATCTAGCGGCCACAGCCACAAGCGAAGTCATCAAACCCAGCCTATTCGGGGTATTGATCATTGCCGTGGTCTATGTTCCGATCTTTGCCTTAACCGGTGTTGAAGGTAAAATGTTCCATCCAATGGCCTTTACCGTTGTGTTGGCGATTTTAAGCGCCCTGGTTCTTTCGATCAGTTTTGTTCCAGCGGCGGTTGCAACCTTCGTAACAGGCAAGGTTAATGAGAAAGAAAGTGCCATTGTGCGCGGAGCAAAGGCACTTTACGAGCCCCTTTTGACTGTGCTTTTAAAAGCACGGTTACTGGTTATTGCTTTTGCGCTCAGCCTGTTAACGGGTAGCGGATATCTTGCGTCAAACATGGGTACGGAATTCATCCCCAATTTGGATGAAGGAGACATTGCCATGCATGCGCTGCGTATTCCTGGCACGAGCTTAAGCCAGGCCATTGATATGCAGCTTATTCTTGAGGAACGGCTTCGCGGCTTCGTTGAAGTCGACAAGATTGTCAGTAAAATCGGCACTGCCGATGTGGCAACCGACCCAATGCCACCAAACGTTGCCGATACCTTCATCTTTATCAAAGAACGGAGTGAATGGCCCGACCCCTTAAAAACCAAAAGCCAGCTGGTTGAGGAAATAAAAGCCGTCATGTTAACCTATCCTGGCAACAAGTTTGAGTTCACGCAGCCCATTGAGATGCGTTTTAACGAGCTGATCTCCGGTGTTCGTGCCGATCTAGCGGTCAAGGTATTTGGAGACGATCTGGATACCCTTCTTGGTATTGCAAAACAGATCGAAACGGTCCTGGAAGGCATTCCGGGGGCTGCCGACATCCAAGTGGAACAGGCCACTGGCCTGCCTGTGCTTTCTGTGCAACCCAATCGGGAAGCGCTCGCGCGTTACGGCCTCAGCATGGCGGATGTTCAGGAAGTGGTTTCCGCCTCGATTGGGGGGTATGTAGCCGGACAGATTTTTGAGGGGGATCGACGCTTCGATATCGTTGTGCGGCTGCCTGATGATTTGCGAGACAATGTGAAAGCCATTGACCGGTTGCCGATCCCTCTGCCTGATAATCTACGGAACGGAGACGAAGATGCGCTTTCTTCGGTTCCACTTTCCGAATTGGCGACACTTGAGGTGACAATCGGTCCAAACCAGATCAGCCGGGAAAACGGCAAACGCCGCGTTGTTGTTACCGCCAATGTGCGGGGTCGCGACCTTGGTAGCTTTGTGAAGGACATTCAAAAGGCGGTGGGTGACAATGTGGTAGTGGCCCCGGGTTACTGGGTCTCCTACGGCGGCACGTTCGAGCAGTTGATTTCTGCGAGCGAACGCCTTCGATTGGTGGTGCCAGCCGCTTTGCTGCTAATCTTCGGGCTTCTCTACACGCTATTTGGCTCCTCGCGAGATGTATGGATTGTCTCAAGTGGCATACCACTGGCTTTAACGGGCGGGGTTGTAGCCTTGTGGCTCAGGGATATTCCATTCTCGATCTCTGCCGCTGTTGGGTTCATCGCGCTCTCTGGTGTAGCTGTGCTCAACGGTGTCGTGATGATTTCCTTCATCAAGTCACTTCTGGAAGCAGGAAAGCCATTTCAAGAGGCAATTAAAGAGGGGGCCCTTTCCAGGCTCCGCCCTGTCTTGATGACGGCGCTGGTTGCCAGCCTTGGTTTTGTGCCCATGGCACTTAACGTGGGTATCGGTAGCGAGGTACAACGGCCACTAGCCACTGTGGTAATTGGGGGCATCATATCTTCAACGCTGCTCACATTGCTTGTATTACCCGTGCTCTACAGTCTTTGGGGCAAGAAGGCCGCGAAAAAAGCTTCTAAACCGGTCATCGTCGCCGGAGAGTAAAGGTTGCGCGCGTGCCATATGGGTGCGCGCGCATCTACCAATAAGATAGCAATCGGCAACGTCTAAAATCACACTATGTGGCTTTGATTATTCCCAAATGGAACCATTTGAATCAGGGCAGTATTTTGACCCGCCTTCACGAAACTGCTTACTCCAGATTAAAGCCCTAATTGACCGAACACACACTTTGCCAAATTTATATGTCGTCAAGCCAAGAGTTAGAATTTTGCAGTGAAAATACACAGCAGGTTGCTGGACACTTGGTATTGTTCATTTTGCTGCAAACGGTTCGACGCCCTCACTAATCGGATTTCCCTGCAACAACCTGGCGACGGTAAGTGGCCCAAGCGACTGTTCGGGTTCTGACAAAAGGTAAGGACGGGGAGCCATGCTACTCCACGGAGTTTCTTCCAAAGGATTATCGGTCTCCCGTCCTCCTGACAGTGCATTAATCTGCACCGCCAGAGATTAGCTCTAACTGAAAAATCTAACAATTTGGAAAGATACAAGGATTTACCACTGCGGGGCTACGCCTCCTCGTGTTGCCTTCGCTATGCTCCGTCCGAACATAGGTTAAGATCCGGAACCCCAGCTAACAAAAAACCCCGGTCCGAAGGACCGAGGTTTGTTGATGGTTGCGGGAGCATACAACCATCTATGCTTGCATCAGCGCAGAGCAATACCAACTAATCCACAATATCTTCCAATTATGAGCAGGTACTATAGCGCAATTAAGTGAAAACCCAGAACACGCGCGTTGACCCACGATATCTGAGTTAATTTTGCGGGGGCACATTTCATATGTAGAGTCATGATACATATGTTATTATGACTCATTATTTTGATGATGTTTGATAAACATATGAGTTATATAATTAAAATATATAATGAGTCATTGAAAATGTCGTAAATTTGTAGTATTATAATGTCGTAAATTTAAAAGAGCATATGATGCCCGTAAAACAAACATTAGAAGGTAGGATGACGTATCGCATAAAAAGAAGTGCGGCGTCAGCTTTTGTGCCTGCAGATTTTAAGGATTTGTCTGATAGCGATCAAATTGGTCGTGTTCTTAGGCGCATGACAAGGTCTGGTTTCCTTATTAAAATCGGTCAAGGTGTCTATGCTCGTAGTAAGACTTCTAAGCTTACCGGCAAACGAACGCTGGAAAGGCCCATTCAGGAATTGGCAAAAGTTGCGCTTGCTAAACGCGGCGTGAAAGTTACCGAATCCAGTTATGACAGAGCCTACAGCACTGGTCGGACAACACAGGTTCCAACAGGCCGTGTTATCGGCGTGAAGGGACGTGTTTCCCGCAAGATCGGGTATAATGGAAATTTTGTGACGTATGAGCAATCCTCCTCCTAGCGCAGAACTGATTTTGGAAATAGCGACCGAACTTGGTGTTGCGCCGTCCTTCATTGAAAAGGACTGGTATGCGGTTCAGGTATTGAAGCTGATCTCGGAGTATTCTACCGCAGAGATAACGCCTGTTTTCGCTGGCGGAACCAGCCTCTCAAAAGGCTATGGATTAATACAGCGGTTTTCGGAAGATATAGATTTTCAGGTCGTTACCAAAATACCAACACATAGAGCTGAACGAAGAGCATTCAGGGAGTCGATTGTTGACCTCGTTAATGAGCATCCGCATGTGTCCGTGGAAACGGCGAGCATAAAATCCAGAAATAACAGTAACTTTTTTAGCTTTAACATTTCATACCCGCAAACTCATGAGCTTGACGGTTCTCTTCGCGCTAGCCTTCAATTGGAAATGAGTTTCAAGGAAGGGACTTTGCCTGTAGAAAATCGCCCCATTCAGTCATTTGCTGCGGAATTTACAAAAGTCAGCGCTGAAACAAATATTAAATGCATTAACCCCGTTAAAACAGCCGCTGATAAATTTAGTGCGTTAATTTGGCGTATTATTGCACGAGATCGCAATCAAGAGCTCGGATCTCCACAGAACGACCCTACAATAATTCGTCATTTGCATGATCTTTCAGCGCTGGAGGTAACCGCTTTGGCCAACGCGGATTTTGCGCCAATGGTTCAGGCAATATTTGTAGCAGACAGTGGACGAGGCGGAACCGATACCGAATTATCGCTCAAAAGTAGCATCAAAAAGGTTCAGGCAATTTTCACTTCAGAAGAAAGAGAATATCGTGCTGAATATACGCGGTATGTTGACGCCATGTCTTACGCGCCAGATAACGAGAAAATTGACTTTGATGAAGCCCTCTCCTCATTTTCCAAAATGATCTCAAAACTATAAGTATGTGGATATATTACTTGAAAGCGTGACAGGAAAAAGCAAAATTCAAACTTTCGAAGTACCCCGTAGATTTGATGATTGAAATCTACCAATAACAACTGCATCCTGCCCGCCATTCGCCCTGCTATTTTAATTGCCATAACGACTTTACTCGGGGGACCCGCGTGACTATCCAGTTTGAAACTTCCCGTGGTGAAGGTGTCTTCGTCTATCCGGACGATGAGAAGAATGCCTGCGAAACGCTCTATGATATTTTGGATGAGCGGGAAGCAGGTAATATCAGCGACAAAGCCTACATTGCTTTACTTGATAGACTTGTTATCGAGAAACCGTGGTTTGTCGATGGTTATGCCCACCTTGGTTATGCGCTTCTGGAAGACGGGAAGACGAAAAAGGCGCTTAACGCGCTTCTTAGAGGAGTATGCTGGCGAGTATCTATCCCATCATGGCGACCTGTGGGAGAAAACTCCAGAAGCCATTTCTTTCGTGAACTGGCTCTATCATCATTCGGAGGTTCTAATAGAACGGGCCGAAATACTGTCCTGTCAGGAAGAACTTCTCTGGGAGCAAGACGGTGAGAAGCGCAATGAGCTTATCGAACGCGAACATATGGCACTGAAAAAGATTGATGATACTTTGTCAAAACGCATCATCCAGAAAAGGCGCGAGCGTGATGGACGCAAAATATACCCATGGCAATATACTCCATTTAACCCGATGCATTTTTTCAGCTAAAAACTGCCGCTGGAAGGGTACTTCAGGGAAATATTACCCCTTGATACGCCGCAATTGCTCATGCCGATACTGCTGGTCCTGCGCATTTTCCGGCGGCAAAAATACCGCCTCCACCTCGTAGCCCGCCACATGGGACGTATCAAGCGGCGGAGCTTTATAGCGGGCAAGCCATGAGGTTACTTCCTCAATCGAGCCAAACAATACTTTGGACCATTTATCCATCGCCAGCTTTTTGCGCACAAACTTCTCAAGCCTGTCACGGTGCGCTGCATCCGGTGCGACCATCCAGACCGTATCAAAACCGGCTTCCAGCGCTTTTTCAATATTTGTTAGCTCATAACCTTCCCGGTTGGTTACCGAGACCTCAAGCGCTATCCGCATGCCGTGCCCGAACAGCGCTACGTCGATGCGTTTGTCGTTCGGCAGTATATATTCAACGCTTGCCGCAAAGCCATGCTTCTTGGCCTTGGCGGCGATTTGTTCCTGAATGGCACGATGACCCGCATGCTCTACCTCCGGAGCGCTGTCGGCGGTTTCTGGCGTTACTGTGGCAGCCTGTGGCTTGGACTTCGGCCCCTCGTCCGGTTTTGGCACCTCAGGCGTATAGGTTACCTTTTCCCGGTTCAGGAATAACAGCGTTTCATATTCCAGATTGCTCATTGTGTCCTGCGCTTCCAGAAAGCCAAAGGCAATATCCGTTTTAACCGCGTGGGGCGTTTGGTTACGCACAGAAAGAGCAAACTGGCTGTGACTGTCCTGCTTTTTCACCGCGAGCAGCATTTCCGGCTTTGTACGCATATCCGGCGACAATGCGCGCGCGTCTGCGTCACTCACACCCCCCGCAAGCTTGATTGTGGTGTTGCCCATGAGAACGGCCTTCAGGCGCGGTGAAAGCTGCGCCAGATTTTGGTGGGCCAGTATAAGCCCAAAGCACTGCTTGCGGCCCTGCACCAACAGCGTCTCAATAGTTTCGTCAAAATAATCCTGTGCTTCATCCACATACAATAATGTTGGTGTGCGCTCGCTTTCCTTAAGTGTGGCCCGCTCCATGATGGCGTGCTCGATCAGCGACAGAATGAAGCGCCCAAAAATAGCCGCCCCGTCGGTCTTGAGCACATCCTTGGCTGTGTTTACCAAAATGATCGAGCCACTGTTTAACGCATCAAAGAAATTGATCTTGGAATGCGGGGCAGAGAATAGCCGATCAAAGGTCGGGATGGATAGCACGGTATAGAGCCGCTGTTTGATCTGCTGGCGTGTGGCGTTGAAGGCCTTGCGGGAGAACTCTTGTTCAAAGAAGCGCTTTGCCGTTGGATCAAGCCGTTTGATATGGTCCTGAAACGGCTTCACATTGTCCATCAGTTCAATGAGCGTATGGATGGTCGCGCCTTCCATGGTGAGCATGAGACGCGCCAGATAGCGGAACACTGCCCCTTGGCGAGCGGTGAGCTCTGAGCCAAGCAGCGCCCCAAAGAAGCGCCCATAAATGTCGACGAGTGAATTGAAGGCAAGTTCGCGCTGTTGCGGCGTATAGCTCTCCAACCTGTCCAAACCGGCATCAAACAGATTCAGGGCTGGTGGGTGATCAATGTCTGTTGGGTCGATGAGGATGAACCGACTGCATAGACTGCCCTCAGAGTTGGGCGCAAAGAGCGCAAGCTTGGAAAGCTTTTGGATCATGTCGCTTTGGCTATCAACTACCACCACAGACATCTTATTATCCATCGCACGGACAAGATCATGATAAATAAGATGCTGCAAAAGCTGTGTCTTGCCGTGCCCTGTGCCACCGAGCACATGTGTATGCTCAAAGCGTGTGGTCTGCGGGATCGCGATGGTCAAGTCTTGATGTAAGAAGGGAAGGAGCGGCGTGCCAGAGAGGTACAGGTCACAGAGTTCCTCAGCGTCTCTAATAGGTGATGCAGTTGGCATCTTCACTGATCTGTTGAAGCGTTCTGGCTCATCTGGATTACCGCCGGAGACGGCTACCGCGTTTCTGTTGAGACGATACCGGAGTTGCCCAAACAGTTGTGCGCCTTTTACGTCGTCATCAAAAAACGCAACGATCATACCCTCGACAATCTCACCGGCATTCACGAGGCATCCAGGCATGGTGGTTTCAAAAGTGAGGCCATCATCGACGGTGTCGCGACCACCCGGTAACGACGACAGATACAGAACATTGAGACATTCGATGAGCGTATTCTTGAAACAGGTGCAAGTAGTCTCGAAGTTTTCAAGCAATTGTCGCTGTTCGTTGAGCAGATCACGAAGGTCAAAGTGCTCTGCAACGGTGTGTTTATCGCCCCATTCTATGTGGGGGATTGTAAACAGGAGTTCGTAATCAAAGATGTCTCGCGCGAGAGCAATAAGGCGCGCTGTTTGTACATGATCGCGCGGGAGGTCAAATGCCGCAGCGACATCTTCGGCAAGCCTCTTGGCGAGTGACATGCGTCCCTCGACCTCCATAAGGCCGTGGCGCTTCATGAGGCGTTCGGTCTTTGTATAGAGAGCCCATGTCTCAGCGGCTTCGCTGGTCCTGAAGATACCGTTCACAAAGGCATGGAACCGGGCGGCAAAATCGAGTGCCACTTAAAGTCCCCTGATAATAACCTGACGTGCCTCGTCCTTGGGCAAGGCTTCAATGGGAATATGCGCTGTCCCGTCCCAATGTTTAGCGCTCTCCATAACCTGCCGAAAATAGGCACAGATTGTTTCAAGCCACGCTTCCTTGCGGGCGAGGTCTATGACGCTGTCGCAGGCAAAGTATCGGCCATGTATAAGATCGCGCACCAAGATTGTGCCGCGATGTTTATGGAAATAATGGTATCCCCGCCCGATGCTTATCAGTGTCGCCAACGCAAACCACATGAAGTTTGGAGACAAGGTGTAGATGCCATACATGCCAAACTTTTCGGCGAAGGAGGCGACATAGCTGAAGACAAACCATCCGATAAACCACCTAGAAAGGAAATCAATCAACAGAAAGATCGAACCGAGAATAATGAATGAGATCAAACCGGCAAAACAGGCTTTCCGAAAGAGCTTTGGCTGTTTGGCAATGATGAGGATGGCACGATTAAAGTCGTAGCGTTTTACGAGCGCTGTCTCCTCTTCATCAAACTCAACCGTGCCCCATAGTTTGAAAGTGACGCGCCCCATCAAACTCGATTTTTGTTCTCGCTTAAATAGTAGCTCCATGATTTCCCCCTATGTGCTTAATCCCTCAAGAAAAAGGCAAATATAACGCAAAAAGTGTATTTATGCCACCATAAGAAATTTAGGGGTCTTGGGGAGCGTTGACGCTTTCAAACTGATCCTTGAGGCGGAAGAGTGACGGCGCTGAACGGTCTGGACGGTGCGCCGTCAATCATGAGTTTGAGATAGATATGGCAATTTGGAAGCCCTATCAGGTCTTCTTGGGAGATGTCCGGATAGAATTCGCGCGCCATATAGGGCGCATCCTTTGCGCCGACCCTGAAGGAAATCACCGTCCCCACATTACCGAGCACTGCGTGAAGGATATCCGGTTCAATCTGCTGCAAATGCTGGTGCGCCAGCACAAGACCAACACCGTATTTCCTGAGTTCTGAAACTGCATTTGCGAAGCTTTCTGTTGCGAAGCTCTGAAATTCGTCGACATATAGAAAAAAGGGTGTGCGGGCGGGCTCAATCAAGTCCGCACGGCTGAAGGCGGCTTGCGTCAGCATCGTAACCAGCAAGCTACCAAGCAGGTTTGAGGCATCATCGCCGATACGTCCTTTTGCAAGGTTAACGACCAATATTTTACGCGCGTCCATGATACGCCGAAACGACAATGGTTTCTCGGGCGACGTGAGCACCCGGTAGAGCATGGGGTCAGCAAGGAATGCGCCTACCTTGTTAAGCACCGGCGCGAGCGCGCTTGCACGGTTAAAACCACTTGCCGTGTAATCCCGAGCCCAAAAGTCCTTTACCTGTGGGTTGGTAATGCGGGCGGTAATCTTAGCGCGAAACCTCTCGTCGGTTAACAGGCGCGGAATATCGGCAAGCGTTGCATGTGGCATATCCAAGAGTGCCAGCAAGGCATTGCGAAGAATATGCTCCATGTTGACGCCCCAACTGTTGCCGCGCCATTGCTTTTTGAACACTTCCATAACGCCGGAAGCAACGAGGGGGCGCTTCTCTGGCGAGACATGCGTGAGGGGGTTGTAGCCGTAAAGCTGGTTTGGATCAGTGGCATCGAAGTAGATAATATCTGAACGTCGATGTTGCGGCACACCTGCGGCGACCTTGCTTGCCAAGTCGCCGTGCGGGTCAAGCAGCGCCATACCCCGCCCCGCGGCCATATCCTGCTGGATTAGGTTCTCAAGTAATGTGGTTTTACCGGTGCCAGTTTTGCCGATGGCATATATGTGTGAAAGCCGGTCGGTCTGTTTGATGCCGAAGCACACACCTTTGTTGCGGAACGTTGTGCGGGCAAGATATGAGACACCGGAAGAGAGCGGGAGCATGGAGTCCATTGTCCTGCTTGACCTATTACTCACTAGAGGTTTAATCGTGCCGATAGTAGCAATTTTGCATATGAAATGAAATCACCGGAAACAAACTGTCACTTTTGACAAGTTTCCATATTTAATATGGGATCAAACGACAACTACTATAATCCGCCAGAGACGCAAGATTTGCATTGTAGTCCGTGTCTACTGCCCCTTCATCGGGACCATGCTATATTTATGATTGTAATCTACTTGTGAAAATTACATTACTTAATGGCTTCTTTTAGCCAAGGCGACAAGGCTGATATTAATAATTTTTCTGCCCTACCAAGATCATTGTTGAGGTCGAAGTAATATTCATAGAGCTCTATTTCGCTCGAAACCGGGCCAATTTTCCCCAACCTGTGGAGACCAGGTGATTTCTTATGTGTAGCGGGATATATGAGCAGTGCTTTATTCACGCCGTAGGCTAAGGCGTGACTAATAATTTGATATCTATCAGTTTCACTTTGTTTGCCTTTGTATTTGGTGTCGCCCAACGCTACCGGCGTAAAGTCGTTCGAGTAGAAAATCAGGTCGGGCTTGGCATCAAATCGAGAACTATTTTTTAAAAGTTTTTTTGACCACCTTTTATTATTGCCATCTCGTACAAACCCGCTGCCTTCGGTCCCTTGGAAGTGGTTGTTTAGGATTACACGAATGTATGCTTCAAACATGTCATCCAAATTAAGTAAAAATGAAGGTAGCGATACATTCGATCCCTCACCAGAAAAAGACAGATTGGTTCTTTTCAATAATTCAACGGCAACTGGTAAAGCGCGCCTGTAACCAGCTCTGAAACTTGCAACGTCAGAAAGGGCGAGAGTGATGTCCGCAGTATAATTCATGTCATTTGCGACAGAAATGTTGCCCAAGCCATTTATCAGCGACTTAAATACTTTATCCTCCTTGGCAAAACCGCTTCGATTTCTCGTTATTGCCAAGGCTCTTAGTGCAGATTGCTTGAGGATTTGGTTAGCGAATATTTCCGGGCCAAAATCAAACTGATCTGACACAGCACTGAGTTGGTTACCCTTACCCCAATACCTCTGCTGGCTCTTTCGCAGGTTTAATTTCGGTCTTGGAGTTCCATAATGGGTTGTTTTATAATAACTTTTTTGAACGCCTGTTTCCAAAATATCTTTGCTGTAAACAGCGAGGCCCCTTATAAGGGCCTCAGGTAGAAAGTCATTGTTTTCTACTTGATAATATCGGCCCATATTCGCCGTTTTAAGTAACGGTTTTTCCGACATCGCAACGATACGCGCTAAATTGGATATTGGGAATTTAGGACGGATATTTAGTACCAAGTTTTCGGTAACAGGTAAGTATCCAACAACCCCACCAATTTTCAAATGAAGCCGATTGGCTGATTGACGGACCTCTATCAACCCTCGATTTTGAGCTTGCTCCAAGAATTTTAGAGAGCCGTCAGCCGCAATTATATCGGACAAACAAATGTCAATGCCAGCACGTTCCTGTGCTTCCACAACTTGGGCATTTGCATACGTCGGTAAAATCGTGGGCATAGTGTGAAGTTTATTCTTGCGTTGTTGCGTCTGGAGTGACGGCTTCATCTGTAGTATCGAATAATTCGGAAAATTTTTCTTGAATACGGGACAATTTATCGTCGTCGAATTGAAGGGATCTTTCCAACAAAAAACTAATTTTCGACAACCATAAATCTCTCAGGTCATCAATATTTCTTATTTTCCAGAAATGGGCATGGCCAAACCCTTGGGATAGGACTTCATTCAAGACATCAAAAAAATGCATGATTTTTTTGATGTCAGCGGCATCCACATCGTTGTGTTTTAAGCGTTTTTCCAGCTTTGCTGGACTAGGCGGTATATTTACCATATAGAAACGGCGAATAAATGCGTCATCCATTTCAGCAATTGACCTGTCATAGGGATTGCTGGTTGCTATAATAATTATATTTTCAGGAATACTTATTCGTTTGCCCGAATAGGAGAGGGTGAATTCACGCCCTCTATAATCTTCCTCAATGTAAGTTAGTAATTCGCCAAAAACTCGACTTGGGTCACCCCTAGAAATTTCATCTACAACAATTACAAATAGCTCTTCCGGCTTCTTTGTCGCAGCATCACATAGCTTCAAGAAGTGCTTTTTGGTTGGGACGTAGCTGACATGCCCTGTTGGACTTTGTTGAGGGCTGTATCCTTCAATGAAGTCATCGTATGATAAAGATGGGTGGAACTGTCAAGGGCGGAGCAAAATCAGGCCATAGGGCGGCGTAAAACCAGGCCACTTTTGTTGTTATTGATATGATACCCGGGGGCATGCCCCCGGGTATCATATTTCGGCGATTATTTTGAGCTGGTTTTGGACCTGCTTTGTGCGAGGCGGTAGCTTTCGCCGTTCATCTCGAGGATGTTGACGTGGTGGGTCAGGCGGTCGAGCAAGGCGCCGGTGAGGCGCTCTGAGCCGAAGGTTTCGGTCCATTCATCGAAGGGCAAGTTGCTGGTGATGATGGTGGAGCCACATTCATAGCGCAGTGAGAAGACCTCAAAGAGGAGCTCTGCCCCGGTTTTGCTCAGCGGTACGAAGCCGAGCTCATCGATGATAAGAAGCTTGCATTTGGAGAGCCTCGATTGGAAGCGCAGCAAGGCCTTCTCGTCCCTCGCCTCCATTAGTTCATGGACAAGAGCGCTCGCCGTTGTGAAGCTGACACTCAGGCCTTTCTGGCAAGCCGCCAGACCCAGTCCAAGGGCGATATGGGTTTTGCCGGTACCACTGGGGCCAAGAGCGATGATATTCTCACGGCGGTCAATATACTCGCAGCGGGCTAGCTCCAGCACCTGCATTTTGTTCAACTCCGGAATGGCGGTGAAGTCGAAGCTGTCGAGGCTTTTGATTGCCGGGAACTTCGCCAGCCTGATCCGCCGTTCAACCATACGCCTTTCCCGGTCGATCAGTTCCAGCTCGCTGAGCCGTGTGAGGTATCCGACATGATCAATGCCTTCAGCTGCACTTTGTCTGGCGATCTTCTCGTGCTCACGCAGGAAGGTGGGCAGGCGCAGCTTTTTGAGATGATGAGCCAGTAGTATCTGTGGGGCCTCATTCATGACGCGGCTCCCATCAGGCACATATAGCTTGAAGCTGATGTAGTGCCGACAGTGGCTTTGGGCAAGTAGGGGTACAGGTCCAGATCAAGCCGGGCCGGTCGCTGCTCAATCCGACACAGCAACAGATGTTTAATTGCATCATAGCCAATAGCGCCAAGGCGAAGGGCATCGCGAACTGCTGCTGCCAACGTGTCCATGCCGGTCGTATCAAGCAACCGCAAGACCTGAACATATTCCCGCTTGCCTGCCTTGCCCATGCGAGCCTCCAGCAGTCGTCGCAGCTTGTGGAGCTCTTCCGGCAGTTTCCAGCCGTCAAGCGGCGCTGCCTGATCAAGGCTGGCGATCTTGCGTTCAATCAGCGGCAGATAATGCAGGGGATTGAAGACCATGTCACCCTGATCATATGAGCGCTCGTGGCGGGCGATGATCTCACCCCCGCAGCCAATGACGACCTCCTCAACATAACCCCTGATCCAGACCTCGTGGTGGCCATAAGCGACCGGCACGGAATAATCATTACCCTTGTAACGCACCAGAGAGAGGGAGGTCACACGACCAGCCTGTTTATGACAGGCATCGAACCGCGTGGCAGGCAGTCCCTGCATAGAGGCTAGGTCAGTTTGCAGACGATCCCGGATACTGGTCTTGTGGCCTGGAAGGATATCCGACTGCCGTTTGATGCACGCCTCCTCCAGATAGTCATTGAAGGCAGCAAAGCTGGCAAAGGACGGGATCGGTACCATGAAGGTGCGGCGCATATAGCCAACCATGCCTTCAACCTTGCCCTTGTCATTCCCTTTGCCGGGCCGGCCATAGCGGTCCCGGATCAGGTAATGGGACAGGAAGCCCGAGAAGGTGTCCGTACGCTTGCGGCGGCCATCTGGCATGATCCGCGCCACCAGACACCGGTCATTGTCGTAAACAACCGACTGCGGTACTGCGCCGAAGAAGGCAAAGGCATGATTGTGGCCGTCAAGCCAGGCTTCGCTCACAGCCCTCGGATAGGCCCGGACGTAACAGGCATCGCTGTGCGGCAGATCCAGCACAAAGAAGTGGGCCTTCTGTTGGACACCGCCGATGATGACCTGTGCTTCGCCGAAGTCAGCCTGACCGTGCCCCGGAGCATGGCTTAGGGGTACAAACACCTCTTTATGGGTACGGCGGTGTGACCGAACATAATCCTTGATCGTGGTATAACCGCCCTGGAACCCGTATTCATCCCGCAAGCGCTCAAATATCCGCTTGGCAGTATGACGCTGCTTGCGGTGCACCTGACGGTCCGCTTCCAGAATGCTGTCGATGATGCCGGTGAAGCCATTAAGCTTCGGTCGCCGAACCTCTGCTGTGCGCCGATAGCCCGGCGGCGCGCTGTAGGCCAACATCTTGGCAACCGTGTCCCGGCTAATGCCGAATTGACGTGCAGCCTCGCGGCTGCTCATGCCTTGCTGGTGACACGCAAGGCGAACCCTTCTGTATAAATCCACTGAATAAATCCTCCGGCCCTCCCTCAAATAAAGGAGAGCAAAAGTGGCAGACTTTTACGCCGCCCGCAGCAATACAATATCGCCGCTTCAGTGGTCTAATTTGTCACCGCCCTATACAAATAAAGGTATTGGGGTAGATGCGTCTGTAGGTATTGAAGTAGGCTTTCTTGAGGGTGGTGCGGAGAATTTAAATGGATTGGCTAGAAACGTAAACGTCGGGGGCGGTGCTCCTCTTGGTGGCAGTTTAACTGGTACAGTCACTCAAGGTAGAAATGGTGAAACTATCGTAGGTGGTGCTGTTGCTTTGGAAGCGGGAGTAACCCCTTTAAGTGCTTCTACAACTGTTTCTCAAGGATTCAAATTTGGTGTCCAAGATGTGATAGATATTGCAGTAACTGCAGTGACCGACCTCTTTAAAGAAGAAAAGCCAACGCCTTAAAGAGTGATCGATATGCACTTTTACAATCCAATTTTTAGACACTATTTAATTTTAGGTACCTTCTTATTCGTTGCGGGTACTGTGTTGTTTAATTTTCTCTCTGATAACCCATCAATTGTTATAGTTTTCATCTTTGTGTGGTGGGGTTTATTGATTTTGATGATGTATTCTTCAGGAAAATGCCAACATTGTCGCGAACCAATACCACTGGTTCGCGTTGCAAGTTGGAACAGTGAAATTTTTCCAACAAAATGCCCAAAATGTGAGCGATTATATAGTTCGCGACCATGCACATCGGAAGATTCAAAGGGGTAACATATGCGATTATAGACTCTTCTAAGGAAGAGAAATCGCCCTCGTAATGTTTGGGAACTAAAGTTAGTGCATTTCTGTAACCCAATTTTTAGACATTACCTGATATTGCTGATCGGTTTTGCGTCTCTCTTTATCGTTGTTCCCTCATCGTATGCAAACACTGACAAACCCAAGATAGCTATAATCCAGCAACTTCTTACCGTACCCGAAAATCAAATTGATCTTGCTTTCGCCAAGGTAACTATCGACAAGCTTGTTGACCCTTCCGTCGATGTTGAAGACACGCTTGCGCGCCTTGATGGTATGGTGAAGTCTATTGAGGCTTTTGCTGGGCCAAACGCGAGTGCCGATCAGAAAATAGCAGCTATCCGCACATACATATACCGCGCTGGGCCTTGGAATGAAGGCAAGGTTTTTTCGTATAATCTGAAAGACCCCCTTGGTACTTATATTCCCAGCAAGTTACTCGCTAACTATCTTGATCACAGGCTTGGTAACTGCGTGAGTATGCCATTTCTGTTTATTGCTATCGCTGACCGTATGGGTTTGAATGTGACGGCCTCTACAGCGCCGCATCATGTGTTTGTCAAGTATACAAGCCCAGCAGGTAAAACCATCAATCTGGAAACCACGTCAGGCGCTAACCCGTCCCGTGATACGTGGGTGCGCCAAAACATGCCAATGACAGAACTGGCTATTAGTAACGGTGTGTATCTCAAGACCCTCACGAAGCGGGAAACCCTCGTTGTAATGGCAATGGTATTTGTCGAATACGCAATGGAACAGGGGCGATACGGTACAGTGCTGGATACGGCACCCATACTTCTTAAACATTATCCCAATTATGTTGACGCCCATATTGCATACGGCTCTGCTGCTTCTCGTATTCTTGAGAAGAACTTTTATACAAAGTACCCCACGCCGCAGGATATACCCCAGCAGCAACGAGGTTTCTATCAGCACCTTATTGGGATTAACAAGGGTGCTTTTGATCATGCTGAAAAGTTGGGCTGGCAGCCTGATAATGATTTGATAGGGTATTGAAGTCTTAAGCTTGCATAATAGGGAACACTGCTTGCGTTTGATCTCTCGTTCGTCGCTATTCATGGTCATGCTCTCCGTGTAATTCAATTTACACGAGGTGTCCCACGAGCTCGTACATTCCTACATGTGCGAGAGGCGGTCGGGCTGTTTGATGCCGAAGTGGATACCTTTGTTGCGGAATAGCTGTTTGATGCCGAAGTGGATACCTTTGTTGCGGAATAGCTATTTATTCCCGAAGCCAGTTGCTCACTGAAAAGGTAAGAAAAGGTGTGCCACGCGAATTTTGCCGTTTTTCGGCGCCAGGTCTGAGGGCCTTGTATGCTCTGTGTCGAAATCTGCTGCGGTAAAGAGTTGGGATGGCTGATCGTAGACAGCGCCATCCGGCCGAAGGCAAATATTGAGATCAGAGATAGCAGTTTTATCGCAAAGCGCACTTTGGATGGGCGGGACAACGTCATCAAAAGAATCTAGAAGAATACCCACCATTGCAGCTATAGGCTGCCTGCAACTGTAGAGGCCTGTCACAAAACGACCCAGCCCGTCCGATCCAAGGTATTCCTTGCGTGCACGAGCCTTTCGATCGAGTTTTTTGAACTCAAACACCAACTGAATACTATCCGTTGCATCATTCCAGCCATAGACAATATCAGTCCGTCGCTCCTCGATTAAAATAGCTGTTTCGGGGTCCAATTTATTGATTATGCTTTCCGCCGCCCACATGCCCAATAGGCCACGCTGTCGCGCAGTCACATTTTCCACATGGGACTTCAATGCTTTTGTAAGTACTGGCTCTCGCAATCCCGCATGAAACCCTGGGCGTGGCTTCTCTGCAAGAATACGCCAACTCTCACAAATTGCGTCGACCGCATCGGTCGCAGGTTTTATCGGAAACGCAGTTTGCCAATACGATGTAGTATTCGTAGTTTCTGGTGTCACGCGACCTCCGGTCGAAGACTGCTTCGCTGATGGCCCTGAACCTCGCGAACAATACTTTCGGCATCTCGCAAAGCTTGACGTAAGGTCCAGTTACGCCTTGTCATTGATCGAACAAGAAACAAGGCGTCAGGTGCCCAGACAAATGTATCTGGAACGAGTTGGAGAGCATCACCTGAAGGGATAACAGACAAGCCCAAATTTCTTAGCTGCTGCAAGGTCTCAATAACCACATCATTATTGATCTGCACCGATGAGCAACCATTCCTTGTTTGTTCGCTATTATAGTCAATGCGTACTATGCCCATAGGGCCAGCTTTTCCGGGGTCACTTGAGATGACGTCCACAGTAAACTGGCCTTGTCCTTCTGTCCGCATCCGCCAAGTGGTGAGAGTCTTTTCTAAGGCATTTCCATAGATTTTCAGGTCACTGATGTGAGCCGGTTGTTGAGCTAAAGTGTTTAAGCTTCGGTAGCTTCTAGGTCGGATCGATGGCATTAGAATTTTGACGGTTTCACGCACAAGTGCGCGTTCTTCTTGTGATACGTCAAAATAATCAAAGACGCCATCGTCCAAAGCATCTCTCATTTCACCATATACTTGTAGCTGCTTAATTTCTGGAATACTGGCGAGTTCAGCCATCTTCATCGAAATAAACGCAAGAGCTGTATTTGACTTCTCAGGATCTGAGGAATATTTAGGCTCAAAGAATGGAAAGTTTGCAATATCCTTCAAATGAACAGCGTTACGTTCACAAAGCATTTTCCACGCACGCATCATCAGAAAATAGCGAGCCAAGCTGGACCGCAGATACACTGAAACGAACTTCAATAAAGCTGCGTCTTCCTTGGGACCGGCAATGACGCCAATACTGGTGCTAAAGGTCGCTGGACGGTCATAATAGACCGATCTTAGCGAGTGCTCTTCCCGTGAAAACCCGTCAGGGTACAGGACGCGAGGGCCATCAAATGTGGCGAACAGGCTTTTGTTGATGTGGGCAACTGTTTCTTGCTCAATGGGCCATTTGGTCAAGAGGTCTGGGTGAAGAAGAGGCACACCTGCTTTTAGTGCTGGAACTGGCACAAAGGGAAGTGCTTGAAGTGGCTCGGCGCTAACTGGTTCTACGCTTCGATCCACAAAGTGAACGCCTTTTCGAGCTGTCCAACGACTTTTCCCACCTGAGCGTTTCCAAAAATCTCCAAGTGTTCCAAACAGCTCTAGGCGTGCAATAAGAGACAAATCACTTGAGTCGCCCCACATTAATGTTACGAGAAGTTGTGGGGACTGAATAACGGAGGTTGTCTGTAGTTTGTGTCGGTCGGCGGATTGCATTGTCAGGCGTCCGTAAGCTAGGCTCATATCAGCTTTCGGGATGCAATAGTCAAATGTTTCATTGATCGGGATGCGGCTATTTGTTGTTGCTGAGCGATTTATACCGATAAACAAATGGCAAGTATGTTCAGCACTTGGAAAAAGAAGGTTTTGTAGATCACCAAAATTGATTAACCTTGATGGTTGAACATTTTTAAAAAGATGTGAAACGAATTTTCCATTCGAGGGGCCCACGAATAAGGCTATTGGAAGAATAAGACAAATTCGCCCATTGTCCTTGAGGAAATCAAGAGCCCGTAATGCAAACGCACCGGCTATTTGGCGCCTAGCAATTGGTACTCCGGATTTTTCTACCCAATGGTCGGCGGTCGTTATGCTTTGGCCCTCTGCTTCTCCCCATGGCGGATTGGAAATAAGTAATGAAAAACGTTTGCCTGCGAACCCATGATCCGGCGCAAAAAAATCACCGTTTTTACCGAATAGGAGATTTCTACCCGCAAGTGAGGGAAGTTTAATGTTTTCCCTCTCTTGCGCTGCCAAAATATCAGAGGGGTCAAGGCCTTCTAGAAGTGAAAGGTAAAGGCTAAATGCCGACACTCGGCAAGCCATTTGGTTGATATCGGCACCAAAAATATTGTTAACGAGCAAATCACGCCGCTCTTTAAAAGACAATAGTCGTTTAAAACGTGTTTCTCTGAGCGCGATGAGCCTACGATAAGCTGTTGTTAGTAGAATCCCGGAGCCGCACGCGCCATCAAAAATGGTTTCAGATAAAGGGTCTTGAGAAATTGCAAATGCCTGATCAACGGCGAGCATAGCAAGGTTTCGAGGTGTATAGTAAGCTCCAGTGCTCTCCTTCTCCTCTGACGACAGAAAAGATTCATATAATCCAGACAATAGCTCTACAGGAATAAAGCTAAAATCGTAATTCCAGAAGTCCCCTTGTCCCGTTTGCATATCGGTGCGACTGAGAAAACGATCAAGTACACCAAAACCTATATCGTTCAGTGAAATCCAAGGATCATGCCGGTCATCGTTGAGAAAGTCGCCATTAAAATCTTCTCGCAAGCAGTCGATTAGATGCCTTAAGCCTTTGCGGTCTTTCTGGGAGACGAGATTATGAAACTGATCTACATCATGATGGCTACGGTAGGGAGACCCGACGATCTCACGGTGTTCTAAATAAGATATGAAAAGTACTTGTCCAAGAAGCAGTTCCGCTAGCTTCCGAGAGCGCTCGTCGAGTATATCTTCCGTATAGCCAGTTTTGCTAATTTCTTTAACTGCTGTTGAAAGGTTGCCAAGAAGTTTGCTATCAACACGGGCCTTGATATCAAACCAGTTTGGCAAACGGCGAGAAAGATTAGCTGATGCAACTTCTATTGCTGAGAAGTGACCATCAGGACGGGCCTCAGAAAAATTCAATTTTTCTGCGGGGTCGTCCAGCTTTCTTGCTGGCAGTGCAATTGCGGTCTCACCATTTAATTCTAGAACGATATTAGCGAGATTCTGATTCCAAATTTTTTGCCGTATTAGATCAAGTTCATTTTTTTGAAGCGGCTCTGCCGTATTTCCCAAAAAGACAACCGTTGGAACACCCTCAACGTCAAATACTGCTTGTGCATGAACTGCCCCTTCTGGATCAAGAAGGGCTTTGATTTCAGGGGCATAAGGATGGTTTTCTAAGTTATGGGACTCAAGCTTGTGTAGAGCCCTTGGTTCCGTAGCATAACCAAGTTTCTCTAACCAATCCTCTATTCTTGTTATTGTCATGTCTGGAGTCCAAATTTGTCAGACTGAAACCAATAGAACAAAAAGAGAACAAAGTCGATTGCTCGTGTATTTTTATATGTTTGAGCATAATAACAGGATAGCAAGCTGGTATCCCCAAATGACAAATTAAAAGTTGTCATGCTAAGTTCCGCCGATTTTGATTAGGCTGCTTAAAATGCTTATCGCGCTCAGATGCTTGTTTTGGGATAACGTTGTCAACGGACTGAGTCGGGAAAAAACTAAATTGGCCATGGGCAGATGCCAGCTGCGGAAATGCGAAGCCACTTGATAGTATTTCAAGGTGTGGATTTAATTGAATGAATAACGCATCATTGGCTGGGACGACCGCGTCAGTATAGCAAACGATTGTCCATTCGAGATCATTGTCAATCACAAGTACTTTATTCCAAAGTCCCACAAAGGATGTTTTGTGGAGCGCTGCACGCAGACTTGCAAAAAGTGATTGATGAGCTTGAAGTTGGAGATGAAACCCGTTTTTAAGCGACGCTGCGACGCGAATAATCAAGACAGTTTGCCAAGTGAACTGCGCGGGTGACCCCTTGCCTGCAGGAAGTATGTCAGCAGGTATTAACGCGCGGCGATTGGTCCATTCACGTAACGTAGCCGTTGAGAGTCCGGTAAGTTTTGAAACTTGGGGTGTCGTCGCATACCGCATGTCTATCAACTCTGATAAGATAGGGCGTTATACCCGATCTTTGAAGAGAACGAGTAGCATACCCGATTAAAGGTGTAAAGCAGATCGCTACTTTACAGATGCCGAAAATGCCATAACGAACGCATCCGCGTTGAGTTCGAACTGCGCAAGACGTTTCGCGACTTCTGACGCGCTAGAGGCGACATCTGGGTCAACGAGTTGTCTTGCCATATCTTTAATATTCCTTCGGAGCTTCTCAAGGCCGACTAAATCGATAACCCGCATCCCAGCCACTGTGCTGGCACCTTGCCCCAGTGTCCGTGCAGGGTGAATTACTATGGGGACACATTTAGATATCGGATATCTCGTCCCAAACCATGCAACCGACTGTCCTAGTTGGCCAGCGTCTTTTTTGGCTATACCCTTTCCAGAAACGACCCCGTTCTTGCATTCGATCACAAGGAAACCGCCGTTAGGCAGCGCCCAGAGATTGTCAGGCCCCTCTTTGTGGTCTTTTTCTGGCCGCTGGCCTCTAATTCCAAGGAACCATGAAAGATCGTTTATTGCAGCTTCAAATATTTCTGCTGTTCCCGGATTAAAATACAAATCGCTACACAACCCATCAGCAAAAAGTTTCATCGCTGTAGCATCCATGAAGCGACTTTGGTGGTTAGAAATCAGTTTTGCGGCTTGTTGCCCCGTTGCAGGTGTAAGATTTTTGTATGTGGTGCCATGCATTGGCTTGATAACACTTGGCTCCATCGCATGAGCTGCAGTCAAAGTTTTTTGCGCCCCATTTGCGTCTACTGCATGCTGGAAAGTTGCTTTTTTCGAAAGCAGCCATGCCTTTATTTGTATATTAGATGTTGAATCGATTGCCTTATCCAGTGTTTCAATGGCCTCTTTATGTTGGCCCGCTCGCGCACTATCAAAAGCGCCACGGAGAGCCAGTTTACCCGGATCAAGCCGAAGTTGGTCATCTGCCTTTAGGCCGACCAAAACTTTTTTGCTAACTTTTGTCCAACCTGAGTCCCGGTTCAGACATTGTAGAATGACGTTTTTGATTTCTGCGAGGGAAGGAGTTTTCAGCTTCTTCGCAACCTTACGCGAGAGATCAAGCTGCGCTTTGGTGGCAGGCGTCAACATTGCCTGTCCTTCGGGCGACCGAAGTCGTCCGGTCAGCTTTGCTCCGAGCAAAAGTACAGCACAATAGTCGTCATTAGAACGCACGCCACGCCCCATGCCCTGTTCAATCCGTTCCAATTGTCGCCTGAGATTGATAGTTGTCCAATTCAAAACATCACTGTCTACTAAGTCGGCGTAGGGACCAACTTCGGGTAGGTCAGCAATCGCGAGTACTCGACAGGCACTCCCAGGAAGATCGATCCCATCATATCTGTTCACAAGAACCGTGAGGCCAACATGCCCCTTACGAAGTTTCTTAACACCATCAGCAACTTTGTCGCCAATAAGAACCTGATTCGCGTCGCCATCCCAATCTTTCGCAGCGGTTGTTGATGGTACAATTACCACAACATTGACTTTGGTCGCCAAGTCAACCAGCAGTTCTTTTACATCGCCGGAAGTGAGGTCAGAGTTTAGTTCCTGGGGCATTAAGATCATTCGTTCCCCCATCGATTGGGACGAAGAAGGTACGATGGGCTTACCGATATTGCTGGGGTCAGCGCCAAAATGTGTAACTATCAAGCTATCATCTGCCAAGGTAGCGGTCATGTAGATGCGGCGCTTCGCCCGCCGAAAAGACTGGATAAGGTCCGAAGCCGGAAAATGTGGTTCAATCTCTAAATGCTGCCCACCGATCACACAACGACACTGCCGTAATATTTCCTTAAGCAATGGATACGCGAACTGCAATTCACCTTCTTTACGATGCTCGTGTAGGGCCTTAAGAATTGCCGAATGGTGCGAGTCCCAAGACCAAAATGGAACCTCCATGTATGTTCGGGGGTCGCCTTCTTCAATCTCAAGAAAACGTGCTTCGTTATAGCCTTTTAGGTCTTCTGCCAGTGCTGTGAATATTTTTTTATAAGCTTTGTCAGTATTACTTAGATCAATTCGAAATTGCTCTGTAATCGTGGAAACACATGCGTGAGCGTCATCAATCACTACCGTACCTATATTGATCTGGCTCGCACCTACACCAAAGACAGACTTACCATTGAATAACTTATATACGTTAACGACGCACATCTTTTCGCCAGCCGAATATGCGGCGTCTCGAGGATTATCCGTCACTTCAAGGCCTAGCGCCTTTGCTTCCTGCATAACTTGCTGAGATAGCTGTTTGTCAGGTGCGACATATAGCGCAGGTCCTCTACCTTCGTTGAGCGAACTTTGAAGCAACAAAAGGCCAACAAGCGTTTTTCCACTGCCAACGTTGAGTTTGATTACGCTATCTCGCTTTTCTCGATCTTCAAACCAACGGTTCATTACTTCGGTCTGAATATCACGAGGGAAAGAAAAACTGGGTGCTCGGTCAAGCGTAAAAAAAATGTCGCGTGGGTGGAGGTTCGGAAAGCCAAGTCGTGGGCCAGCTAGGGGGTGAGAAATGCCGTTTTTGGCATATTTCCACTCAAGTAACTGTTTACAAGTCGCGAAAATTCACAATCCCTTGTTATATTGAGGATAGTAATGAAGAGTATCCTGTATGACGACGGAAGAAATTAAAACCAAATTGGAAATTGCGCTCCGACGGCTTCATGATAGCCAGCCTGATCTTTTTGCATTTACACCTGACACCAATCAGACTGAGTGGAATCTCACACATCATCTCGCGAGCGAAATACATAGAGCTTTCCCAGATCACCACTGCGATGTGGATGTGGCTAAGCCGAATTTTCATAATCGACGTCCCGACATCATTGTTCATTGGAGAGGTACACACGAAAGTAACCTTCTAGTGATTGAGCTCAAGCGAGCGCAGAAAGATGCACCTGAAGAGATAGAAAAAATCAAAAATTTCTGGTTCCAATCGCCTTTGAATTACCAGTATGGCGCGGTGATAGTTGTTAACGACGAAAACTCGAAAGTAGTTGTTATTCAAAACGAAGATTGATGTTGCAAGCGGTGCCACAAGGGTCACAGAATTGATAGTGCTGGTGACAGGAGTGCTGGGCCGTCTAGTTGCTGATACAAAGAAAGAAGCAAACGAGTAGATCAGATGTTATAGTGAACCAAATGAATCCAGACTCGGAATATATTAAGAACTATAAACCTGACACCCTGTATATACATCCTGGTAAAAAGGGTGCGTATGCTGCCATTGCCGCTGACAATGAGACTATTCTCGGTGAAATTGAGGTTACTCCACGATCTCGCGTAGCCATTTCGGCATTCTATGTTGCTGAAAAGGAAGAGTGGAGCACATTTAAAATAACCAAGCTTAAATTTCACAAGACATACGGCTGGCAGGATGATGGATATGTCAGTGTGAATTACTTCGATTTATCGAATATGAAGCAACTCATTTCAATCATCTCTTCGCTTGAACTAAAGGATGCTGGTAAAGCCAAAATCGCGTTGGGGAAGCTCCAAGTTGATCAGTTAACCGCCCTATTGAATAGCTCCGAAGGCGACAAGCTAGTCAAAGACTTGGCAACTTCGCCAAACTTGCATCAAGATATATATGCCGTTGCTGCGAAGAGAGAGGCTCTCGCTAAATTCGAAGAACTTTTGTCTGGAAACACGGCAGAACCTAACTGGCAGTCTTTCTTTGAAAGACAGCCTTGGATTTTTGGCCATGGACTGAACTATATATTCTTAGAAAAAGTTTCTGACAAATTGGAGACAGTAACAACAGGAGCAACTTTCTCCGAAGCTGGAAAGAGAACAGATGGGCTAATGCATACTCGCGCAGAAGTAAGCCAATTTGTGCTCATCGAGATAAAACGAGACACAACCAAACTTGTTGGCTCTAGTGCATATAGAAAAGGTTGTTGGGGAGTTTCTACCGAGCTCTCTGATGCGGTTACTCAAATACAGAAAACAGTTTATGAATTTACTAGAAAGAGATTTCGAGAACGTCTGAAAGACACAAGCGGAAATGATTTAGATACGGAAGTCTATGCAGTTGAGCCTCGTAGCTATTTGGTTATTGGCAACCTGAATGAAATACAGGGTAATGACGATAAAATTGCTTGTTTCGAACTGTACCGCAGAAATATTAGATCTCCAGAAATCATTACGTTTGACGAACTATATTTTCGTACTCGGTGTATAGTGGAAAACTTGAGTAATGCGGTGACTTAATCACGGTCTAAGAAACAGTGAGACGCGGGGTGGGGTACTACAGTTTCTTAAGCAATTTCTCCAACGCCACAATACTTTCCTTTATCTCGTCAAGGGGTGGAAGTTCGGAAAGCTCAGCATCGGTAAGAGACAGCTTGGCGAATATTTCGCCAATCCTCTGTTCAGCAGATTCAAGGCTACAATTCCTCAGCTTATTTGGGCAGTCTTGCTTGCAGCGCATACCAAGATACAGAATGCCCTTGGTGCGGTACGGCGAACAAGGGAAAAGCCTTTCCCTTGACCTCAACCAGCCTCCAACGAAGCTGTTTTCACTACCCCATTCAAGCGGGCAAGCCCCGCAACGCCCCTTTATGGCCCCGGTGGGGCTTTTACTTGCAACGGACACACAAACAACGTTAGCGCCCGGTGATACCCACCTACCAAAGCCCATCCCGCCATATTATAAGAGTGACTGGTAGCGGGCTTAGTGTCCGCTTATATTAAGTGGACACTTGTTATGGGTAAAGTCAAAGCAGCGCGTCGACGGTATCCTGAAGAGTTCAAACGCAAGATTGTGGCCGAAGCGAATGCAGCGGATGTGTCGGTGTCAGAGATTGCCAGGCGGCACGGCCTGAACGCCAACCTGGTGTTTAACTGGCGCAAGAAGTTTGGCTCCGTCGATTCTTCAATAACCACCGAGCCGCTGACACCGGCGTGTCAGCTGGTGCCGGTTGATATCCGGCCTGATGAAGCGGCACCGCTTCCAGAAGCTGTTAAGCCAGCACCGGACCTTGAAGATACCGCTTCTGCGGCTGGCGCCGAGCATGCCAGAGCCGGCATGATTGAGATCATGCTGCCGTGTGGCAGCAGGGTGCGGTGTTCCGCAGGCGTTGAACCGGCGCTGCTCGGGCAAGCCGTGACAGCACTCAGGCCCGGCGGGCGGGTAACAGCCGCATGATCCCGGTACCGTCCAACACACGGATATGGCTGGCTGCCGGTGTCACCGATATGAGGAAGGGCTTTAATGGCTTGAGTATGTTGGCACAGAAAGCCCTGCAGGAAGATCCATTCAGTGGCCACCTGTTTGTATTCCGCGGCAGGCGGGGTGATCTGTGCAAGATTATCTGGTGGGACGGCCAGGGGGCATGCCTCTTTACCAAGCGAATAGAGCGTGGTCGCTTCGTTTGGCCGCGAGCTGAAGACGGGAAAGTCACCCTCAGCGCCTCCCAGCTTTCAATGCTTTTGGAAGGCATTGATTGGCGTATCCAGAAACAGACATGGAAGCCATCCAGGGCAGGTTAACCGCTAAGGTTCAAGTGGCTGATTTAATGGCTGTTCCCCGATGTTTTTTGGGACATTGTCTATAGAGTTTGGGGTGTACATCGGCTATAAAATGGCCATGATTAAAGCGCCTTTTTCCATGCCCAAAACCCTTGCGGATTCTAATGCTCTCGTGCTTGAGCAGCATTATGTTATCGAGAAGTTGCAGCTACAAATTGCCACCCTCAAGCGGGCCAGGTTTGGCGCTTCCTCGGAAGCCATAGACAGCATCGTCGATCAGATGGAGTTGACGCTTGAAGATTTGATCCCCGAGCAAGCCGCCATCCTGCAAGGCCAACCTGACGCCGGTAAAGCTATCATTGAAGCTGAAGCCAAACAGAAGCCTGTACGCAAACCGCTGCCGGAGCATCTGCCGCGCGATATCACCGAGTATCTGCCAAACGACGGTATGTGCGATTGCTGCGGCGGCTCCCTGCACCGGATCGGCGAGGATGTCACTGAGGTACTGGACTTTGTGCCGGCGAGCTTCCGGGTCAAACGCCATGTACGGCCAAAGATGGCATGCCGGGCGTGCGACACGGTCAAGCAAGCCCCAGCCATTAGCCTGCCGATCGAGAAAGGCAGGCCCGGCCCGGGCCTGCTCTCGCAGGTGCTCACCTCAAAATATGCTGACCATACCCCGCTGTACCGGCAGTCCGGCATTTATGCCCGTGAAGGTGTTGATATCAGCCGCAACACCATGGCCGACTGGGTTGGCCGCTCTATGGAGCTGGTGCGCCCGCTTGTGGATGCTATCGGCAAGCATGTGATGCAAGGCGATGCCATTCACACCGACGATACACCGGTGCCGGTGCAGGCACCGGGCATGGGTAAAACCAAGGCCGGCCGCATATGGACTTACTTACGCGACGAGCGCGACTGGCAGGGTGACGCTGCATCAGCCGCCTTCTACCGCTACTCACCCGACAGAAAGGGCGCTCGCCCGCAGGATCATCTGAAGAACTACTTCGGTTATTTGCATGCAGACGGCTATGCCGGCTATGAGAAGCTTTTTGCGGGCGGCAGGATCACCGAGGTCGCCTGCCTTGCCCATGTCAGGCGTAAGTTCTTTGACCTTCACAAGGCAAATGGTTCGCTGATTGCTAAGGAAGCGCTCGAGCGTATTGCTGCCTTATATGGCATTGAGAAACAAATTCGAAAGAAGCCGCCTGATATCAAGCAGCAGGTTCGCGGGCAAAAGGCGAGGCCACTATTTGAGGCCCTGCAGGCTTGGCTGCCGCTACAGTTGAACAAGATACCTGCCAAATCCGCTCTGGCCGGGGCCATTCGCTATGCCATTACGCGGCTGAAGCGGCTCGGGGTTTATCTGGAGAACGGACGACTTGCTATTGACAATAATGCAGCGGAGCGTTCCATCCGCAGTATCGCGCTTGGGCGAAAGAACTTCCTGTTTTATGGTTCCGACCGCGGCGGTGACCGTGCTGCCGCTGCCTATACGCTGCTGGAGAGTGCAAAGCTCAACGGCATCAACCCGCAGGCCTACCTGACATGGGTGTTTGACACCATTGCAGATCACCCGATCAATCGGATCGAAGAGCTGCTGCCCTGGAACTTCAGCGAAGCCCAGCTCGAAGAAGCAGCGTAAATCAAAGACGCCGGGCGGTTACCTTATTGTGAACGAAAAGATAGAACCACCTCATCAAAAAAATCCGCTTCTAATGACGAAGTATACCCGCCACAAAAACCAAACCTTAAATTATTGTGGGATTTATGCACCCGAAGGGCTTTTAAAAGCGACCCAGATTATAATCTGAGAGACACGATCTATGAGGATTATCATGCCTTAGGTCTGGTTAAGAACGGTCCTTGGAACTGGGATGTAGATACCCAGCAAGTAAAAGCTGTTGCTGGGTTTATCCTAAAAAGCCAAACCCAACGACCAAGCTTTGAGCAAGTATGCGATTTTGCAGAATATCAACTTAAACAGGTTTAATATAGGTGATATAAAGGGGTCTTGAGGCCTAATAACGAAGAAAAGGGGTATAATAATGGAACAGGAAGATAATTACGCGAGGGTGCTGCTTTGGAACTTCAGCGACAACTGGCTCGCGGAAGCCGCGTAAGGCTGTTGGGTGGGCGCATACGTTGCACGCACCTATAATGCGGTTATTTTTGCTAACACTATATTAATATTTCAGACGCATATTGAAGATGGTTTCACACATCAGAGACGATATCCGGTCGTTGACAATATGAACGGTCAAACCGGAAACCTGCAGGGCACATGGGGGTCTAAACAGGAAGTATAGTCATGTTTGAAGGATTTTTTAGCAAAAGCGACTCCGGGCCTTCTACCACGGACCGAAGTTCACCATCTTCTGCAGGCAATAGCAAGTTCGCCGCCGCAGAAATGGAATTTATTTTAAGTGCACTTGACCGCTCGCAAGCGATAATTCAGTTTGACCTCAGCGGCACAATTCTGACAGCAAACGATAATTTTCTGGCAGCGATGGGGTATAGTCTCGGTGAAGTTCAGGGCAAGCACCATAGTATGTTTGTGACACCAGGCTTTGCTGAAACCAACGAGTATCAAGAATTCTGGAACAGTTTGAGGCAGGGCACCTTTCAGGCCGCCGAATACAAGCGTATCGGTAAAGGCGGCAAGGAGATATGGATTCAAGCCTCCTACAACCCCATTGTCAGCAAAAACGGTGACGTAGTTAAGGTGGTTAAATATGCGACCGATATTACCGAACAGGTTATCAAAAACGCAGACTATAGCGGTCAGATTGAAGCGGTCAACAAAGTGCAGGCCGTCATCCAGTTTGAATTGGACGGCACGATCATCGACGCCAATGAAAATTTCCTCGGTGCAATCGGATATGACCTCGGCGAAATAAAAGGCAAACACCACAGGATGTTTGTGCAGTCTGATTATGCAAAAAGCCGCGATTATAGCCAATTTTGGGCTGATCTGGCAGCGGGTAAATTTCAGACGGGGCAATATAAACGCATTGGCAAGGGCGGCAAGGAAATTTGGATTCAGGCGTCCTACAATCCGATTATGGACCCTGACGGCAAACCGTTCAAAGTCGTGAAATATGCCACCGACATAACCGCGCAAACAATGCAAAATGCCGACCATAGCGGTCAGATTGAAGCCATTCACAAAGCGCAAGCAGTGATCGAATTTGACCTCACTGGCAAAGTCCTACATGCCAATGAAAACTTCTTGTCCACTGTTGGCTATTCGCTAAATGAAATTCAGGGCAAGCACCATAGCCTTTTTGTCGAGCGGGACTTTGCGAAAAGCGCGGAGTATGCCGAGTTTTGGAAGAAGCTGGGGCGCGGTGAACTTGATTCTGCCGAATATAAGCGCATCGGCAAAGGCGGCGTAGAAATCTGGATTCAGGCGTCTTATAATCCGATCTTTGACCCTGACGGCAAGCCTTTTAAGGTGGTGAAATATGCCACTGATATTACCGACCAGGTGAATGTACGGACCGAGGAGCAGCGTGTGGGCACATTGGTTGACGAAAACCTGCAGAAAATTCTGGGTGCGGTCAGCGATGCCAGCGATCAGGCCACCAGCGCGTCCGCAGCATCGGGGCAAACATCTGCGACGGTTCAGTCAGTGGCATCCGCGACAGAAGAGTTCCAGTCTTCGGCGCAGGAAATTGCCCGCAGCATGGAATTGTCACGGTCTGAAGTGACAACTGCCATGGACGAGGCGACTAGCGCCGATCAATCGACCAAGCAGCTCACCGACGGCGCGATGGCGATGAATAGTATCGTCGAAGTGATCAATGATATTGCGGCGCAGATTAATCTGCTGGCACTGAACGCAACAATTGAAGCTGCCCGGGCCGGAGATGCCGGAAAAGGCTTTGCCGTTGTGGCAAGTGAGGTTAAATCACTGGCCAATCAGGTCGCCAGTGCAACAACACAAATCTCCACTGAAATTACTGGTATGCAAACCATTAGCAATGACGTTGTTGAGCGACTGTCCAGTATCAAAAATGCGGTTATAGCGGTGGAATCCAGCGTTACTTCTGTCGCTGGCGCGGTTGAGGAACAGTCTGCAACCACGCAGGAAATTACCAGTAGCATGCAGGCCGCCGCTACAGCGGTTGATGATATCAACACCAGTTTAGGGTCGATTTCAGAAGCTGTTATTAACGCCAACCAGTTTGTGGAGGAAGTAACCCAGCTATCTCGCAGCATAAGGTAGTCTTAACTAGCACCTCCTATACAGCAGATTGAAAAACGCTCTCCTTGCCGAAGGAGGGCGTTTTTATATAGTTGTCGCAGAGGGACCGCGCTTTGCGGAACCCTAGTAGATCGGCGGGGCAAGGTAAGCGCCCGCTCAACCCCACCTGTTTGGTTTGAACCGACGCGGATACCTAGCCGCTTTCAGACACACTAATAACCAGCTCAAATCAGTCGAGATAGGTGGGGTTCGCCGGGCGTTTACTAATGAACTCGAACTAAAGACAACCTAATGACTCTCTTAAGGATAACCTAAAGATACTCTATAGTATATCTATATGGGGCGGGGGGTCTCTCTCTGCTAAAGGAGGGGACAATAGCGAATATGTTTAATTTCAATGAGTTAAGTAAATATAATTGTTAACAACCTAAAGGCAGCTTTGTCGACATCAACCTTGTGAAGGCCAACCATATAGAAGCTCAGTTGTCTCCTTACCTTCGAGCCACACGAAAACGAGTGTTTGTCGATCATAATCAACAATTACTTTGGAAACGACCCGGCGCAATATAGCATTTAGTTCAGCTACATCGTGTGTCATTGGGTCTCCGATTTTGTTTAGGTCGCCGAGCCGCTTTTGCTCTAGTTTGTTAGATGTGTCGACGAGGCGTGCGTATGCTTGTTGGAGAAATCTACCGTATCGACTAATCCGCCTTTGTTTCTTTGCCAGGCGTGTGCGCAAAAGCGCGCTGTCTTCGATCATCAGTAAATCAATTAAACGGTCCGCGTCTTGTTCGGCGCTTCTTATTGCCCCTTCAAGTCGGTCAACAAATAATCTGTTTTTATCCTGACTGACACCGATAGGAACTTCTTCAATTAACTTACTCCAATCCTTTCGGATTTCATGTTCAACTGTTTCTAAGTCTACGCTATGATAAACGCACCCCCCGCCAGTCTTTGCTCTCGAACATATCAGTTTGGGTCTACTCTTTTTGCCCTTGTTGCTGCGTATCATTGATGAGTCACATTGAGGGCACACACCGATACCCGAAAGGACGTTCTTTATCGAATTAGCGGCGTGACGGCCCCGTATGGGAGACAGTGATGTAGCCTTCAAGGCAGTAACCGCTATGAAGTCTTCTTCTTCTATGACAGTCGGGTAATAGTCTTTGATAACCGCTCCATGAGGAACACGCTTCCGTTTACCTTCTTGGTATTCAACGCGGTGGGGTTGGAACTCACCGATTACAGCTCGATTGGCAAGTATCTTTGCGATGTAGGACCTGTGCCAAAACTGAGCTCGACCAAATGGTTTCACACTCTCTTCGTTTAGAGACTTAACAATCCTATGCTGCCCAATACCAGAAAGGGTCTCTTTGAATATCCTTGAGATAATCTCCGCGCGCTCTGGGATCACCTCGAAGCACTCGTTTTGTTTGTTTAACTGCAGCCAACCGGGACATACGGACGTTAGAGGCTTTGACCCCGCCTTCTTCCTTTTTTGGCTCCATGCCTCTAGAAGTCGCCGGGACTTTGTTTCGCTCTCCTCATAGGCGCGCGTCATAATTATCATAGACATCAAACCTGCGAACGGGTCTGCTTTAAAAATCTCTGTGTTGTAGATTTTATTGTCCATCAAAGTGACTACGGTAATACCAAGCTTACAGATTTCTCTAAGTAACGTCATAGCTTCAAAAGGCTCGTCGCGGCTGAGCCGATCTAGGCTTTCCAATAAAAGGTAACTACCTCTTTCAATGTATCCTTCTTTAGCTAGGCTAATAAAAACACCAAGAGCACCATGCTCGCTGTTGGCTTGGCGGTACGCTGATACTCCCTCATCAAAAAGAGAAAGGTCATCACAGAGTTCTAAGTTATTTAGCTCGGCATACGCGATGGACATCTGCGATTGACGGCGGAAACTATCCCCCTTCATCTGTTCAGGAGTTGAAAACCGTACGTAACTGTAGGCCGTGGGCATGGTTAGAACCTATTGGGTTGTTAGATAAGTTTAAGGTAACCTAATGAGGTCTTCACGACATTACAATGTTGATGATTGGTCCTCCCGGGTCTGGTAAATCAATGTTGGCGGCCCGCATGCCGTCCATATTGCCTCCTATGACAGCGCAGGAAGCGCTGGAGATCAGTATGATCGCCTCTGTGGCGGGTCATCTATCTGAAGGGGCGATTAGCAGAGATCGGCCTGTACGGGCGCCGCATCACTCTGCCAGTCAGCCGGCGCTTATTGGTGGCGGTGCCCGCGCCAATCCGGGCGAGGTTTCACTGGCCCATAACGGTGTATTGTTTCTGGACGAGCTGCCGGAATTTTCTCGCGGCTGTCTTGAGGCACTTCGCCAGCCGATGGAAACCGGAGACGCTGTCATTGCACGTGCTCAGGCGCACATCACCTATCCGGCCCGTTTCCAGTTGATTGCTGCAATGAACCCGTGCAAATGCGGCTACTTGGCTGACGAAGCGCGCGCTTGCAACCGCGCACCCCTCTGCGGCGCAGATTATCAGGCTAAGATATCTGGCCCCCTGTATGATAGGGTGGACCTTTTTGTTGAGGTGCCGGCGTTAGCGGCGTCGGAACTTAGCAGCCCTGCGTCCGGTGAAAGCTCCCAAACTATTGCCCGCAGGGTTGCTGCGGCACGCGTTAGACAGACCAACAGGCTTGAAGCACTTGGAGCGCCGTCAGGTGTGCGGGTGAACGCTCACGCGAACGGTAAGTTGCTTGATAGGCTGGTTAATCTTGACGGGGACGCAGAAGCCTTGATGGCGCGCGCTGCAGAAACCTACAAATTATCAGCACGTGGGTATCACCGTGTGTTGAAGGTTGCCCGAACCATCGCTGACCTGGCCGGAGTGGATAAGGTGGGTCAACCTCATATCGCCGAAGCGCTGAGCTATCGGCGTGTGGATATGCGGCACAGTTTGCGGCGTGTAGGCTGATAAATATTATATTCAGTGCTATTGAAGCTTGGCCATGTCTGTCTATTGTGATGGCTGGGCATCAAATACTGGACGAGTTGCAATGGAAATAATCCCTGAATCGCTGACAGTTTTCGCCTTTTGGCTTTTGGTCGCTACAAGTTTTTTGGGGTCGTTTATTTCTACTGCGGCAGGTATTGGCGGCGGGGTTACTATGTTGGCGGTGATGGCACAGGTTATGCCGCCATTGGCGCTAATTCCGGTTCACGGTCTTGTGCAGCTCGGCTCAAACGCCAGCAGACTGACCGTTATGTTCAAGCATATTGATTGGCGTTTCCTTGGATGGTTTTTCCTTGGGGGACTGGTTGGTGCGGCTGTCGGGGTCAAGGTGGTCACCGCATTGCCGACATCCATTCTGCAGTTGGTACTGTCACTATTCATTCTTTATTCAATTTGGGGGCCCATGCCGAAAAAAATGCGCCCCTCACGAGTAGGCTTGACCGTCGGCGGCGGCGTTACGACACTCGCCAGTATGTTTGTCGGTGCCAGTGGACCGCTCGCAATGGTGATTGTGAAAGCATTTGAATATGACCGCTTTGCCAAAGTTGGCACATTTTCCGGTGTTATGGTCATACAGCACGGGCTGAAGGCAATTGTGTTTGGTGTGATTGGCTTTGTTTTTGTGCCTTACCTTCCACTTGTTGCCTTCATGGTGTTGGCGGGATTCATTGGAACGCTCGTTGGTAAAAGGGTTTTGCTGCAGCAAAATGAAAACAATTTCGGCAAAATATTGAACGCCATCCTTACCCTGCTGGCGCTTCGGCTTTTATGGCAGGCAGGTGAAGGTTATTTTTGATCCGAGGTTATTTCAAACCTTGACTGTGCGCTGCCCATAACACTCCCATTCCGCAGTAATGTGACCGTCGCGGTCCATGTGCCGCCTTGAAACTGTCCGTTCGGTGGCCGGAAGTTTGCGTTGGCACCTACGAGTTGTCTTTGCCGCGTTTGTTTTACATCATGAGCGAATTTTGCTGCACCAGCTGGTCCATTGAGTGTGAAACGCCATATGTCTCCGGTTAGAGTATGAAACCCGCGCGCCTGAATATAAAGAATTGGTATGTTCGAGGGCAGTTCATTCGTCTGTGCTTGCCAAAATGTTTGCCGGGTTATCCGCGTGGCTGCCGCTAGCGGCGGCATTATTATGGGACCAACGTGGCTAATAGGCGCCCGCCAAAGCGACTTTTCACTTTTGTTTTCTTCTGGTTTACAGCCGCCTTCAAAAACACCGCCGTTGAATGGGTCATAATACTGAAACGCATTTTTAATGTGCCGATTTTTGACCATAAAATGCAAATGTGGATATTCAGTTATTCCCGAAAGGCCCACCTGAGCAATGGCTTGCCCAGCAGAAACTCGGTCCCCTTTTTTAACCAACAGGCTGTCTTTTTTCAGGTGGCAATATTGGGTTTGCCACCCACCGCCGTGACCAATGATAATGACATTGCCGCACCCCTGCTTCATAATTTGCTTGCGGCGTTCTCTGGTGACGGCGATGTCTGGCATACCATTTCTGAGGGCAACTACCCGACCAGGAGCGGCCGCACGAACTGCCACACCCTTTTTCATGGCCCCTAAGTTTTGGAGGACAATGTCAGTTCCATTGTGCTTGTCTTGGGTTTGGGCTTTGCACGAATAGTCGGCTTTGCCGGGGCCGGGTGCGTGGTCCATATAGCGGCTAATCCAGCATGTTTCGCCGAGTGCACAATCAACGGGCCATTCAAGTGTTGGCGCTTCCACAATTTGCGCCGTTGCCGGAAGGAATGGTGCCGAGCCGAAAACGACACCCAAGAGTAAGGCTTTGAAAATGGATCCTTTACCGAGTTTCAGGATGGTGTTTCCCCTTATGGGCGCGATGCTTTTTCAGCAAGGCCTGACAAGCCTTCGCGGTTCGCCAGTTCTGCAGCCACATCATCAAGCGATAGCCCTTCTGCTTCCAGCAGGACCATCAAATGAAATATCAGGTCCGCGGATTCTTTAACAAGCTCGCCTTTGTCGCCAGCAGCAACAGCCATTGCGGTTTCAACTGCTTCTTCGCCTACCTTTTGGGCAATTTTACGGCTGCCTTTAGCATATAGGCTGGCAACATAGCTTGTATCAGGGTCTGCCCCCTTGCGGGCACGCAGGGTTTTCTCAAGTGCTGCTAGAATGTCGATTGTTTTGCTCATGTCATGGTCTCCCGTACCGCAAGGCCCGCTTCGCGCATATGTTCCTTCGCTTCGGCAATCGTATACTCTCCGAAATGAAAAATCGAGGCTGCCAGAACCGCAGACGCGTGGCCGTCCCTAACGCCTTCAACCAGGTGATCAAGCGTACCGACCCCGCCAGATGCAATAACCGGCACAGAAATGGCGTCGGCTATTTTCCTCGTTAACTCTATGTCGAAACCCACGCGTGTGCCATCACGGTCCATGCTGGTGAGCAGTATTTCACCAGCACCCAAGGAGGCGGCTTGTTTCGCGTAGTCGATCGCATCAATGCCGGTTGGCGTCCGTCCGCCGTGGGTGAAAATTTCCCATTGCCCTGGTGATACTTGCTTGGCGTCCACAGCAACTACGATGCACTGTGCGCCAAACTTTTCTGCCAGTTCGCGAATGATATCTGGGTTTTTAACAGCTGCTGTCATGATGGAAACCTTGTCGGCGCCGGCCAGCAATAGCTTGCGCACATCATCCGCGCTGCGCACGCCGCCGCCAACCGTAAGCGGCATGAAGCACTGTTCTGCCGTTCGGTTTACAACATCATATAAAATGTCTCGCCGGTCAGAGCTTGCGGTGATGTCCAGAAAGGTCAGTTCATCAGCGCCAGCTTCGTCGTAAACACGGGCTTGTTCAACCGGGTCGCCAGCATCGATCAGGTCAACGAAGTTGACGCCTTTTACCACACGCCCGTCTTTGACATCAAGGCAGGGAATGATGCGGGACTTGAGCATCAAGCCTCTCCTGTGGCAATTTTCAGGGCTGACTTCAGGTCCATGCCGCCATCATAAATTGCGCGTCCGGTAATGACGCCTTCAAGGTTACCTGCAGCTGCAACGCGTTCAATATCAGAAAGGTCTTTGACGCCGCCAGAGGCGATAACCGGAATAGAGACTGAAGTAGCCAGTTCTGAGGAAGCCTCTGCATTGACGCCGGTCAAGGTGCCGTCGCGGTCAATGTCAGTGTGGATGATTGCTGCCACACCGGCATCTTCAAATTTTCTGGCAAGCTCAATCACGCCCAATTCGCTGGCTTCTGCCCAGCCTTCCACGGCAACCTTGCCGCCGAGCGCGTCGATGCCCACGGCTATTTTTCCGGGAAATAGCTTGCAGGCCTCTTTAACCAAAGCTGGGTTTTTCACCGCGAGCGTACCAAGAATCAAGCGCGAAAGGCCTTTGTCCAGCCAGCGTTCCATAGTTGCAATATCGCGGATGCCGCCGCCAAGCTGTACGGGCACATCTACCATCTGAAGAATTGCATCAACCGCCACGCCGTTCACCGGTTCGCCGGCAAAGGCACCGTTCAAGTCTACGATATGCAGCCACCTGCACCCTGCATCAACGAAGGCTTTTGCCTGCGCGGCCGGGTTGTCGCTGAATACTGTTGCAGCTTCCATGTCGCCCTTGAACAGGCGCACACAGTTTCCGTCTTTCAGATCAATCGCAGGATATAGTGTGATCATGGCCGCCACTCCAGAAATGCCGATATAAGTCTAAGGCCAACGGCCTGGCTTTTTTCCGGGTGAAATTGTGTGCCTATCATATTGCCCTTGCCTACAATTGCGGTCACTGGTCCGCCGTGGTCTGTAAAACCCAGCAGTGCGGACTTATCCGCCAATTCCATCTGGTAACTATGAACGAAATAAGCGTGGTCGTCGCCGGAAAGGACCGATGACACCGGATGCCTGCACCCTGCTTCAGTTAGCTCAATGGTGTTCCACCCCATGTGTGGTATTTTCAGCGTGCTGTCGCAGGGCACCAGCGGTTTAACTGACCCTGGCAACCAGCCCAAACCGTTATGTTCGCCGTGCTCAAATCCCTTTTCCGCCATCAGGTGCATGCCAACACATATGCCGAAGAAGGGCCTCCCCTTGTTGAAAACAGTGTCGTTTAGAACGTCCACCATGCCGTCAACCGCAGACAGGCCTTGGGTGCAATCGCCGAAGGCGCCAACGCCGGGCAGCACAATGCGATCCGCTTTGCTAACACTGTTTGCATCGCTGGTAACGATAACGCTTGCGGAAAGCCCTGCTTCTTTTACCGCGCGGGCAAAGGCTTTTTCCGCTGACCGAAGGTTACCGGAGCCATAATCAATGATGGCAACAGTTTCAGGCATGAGAAACTCCGTAAATCGGGCTTAAAGGCTGCCGCCAAGCGTGCCTTTGGTGGACGGGACAGCGTCTGCTTTGCGGGCGTCAATGGTGGTGGCATCGCGCAGCGCGCGTGCCGTTGCCTTGAAACAGCTTTCAATAATATGGTGGCTGTTTACGCCGTAGATATTTTCCACATGCAGGGTCATACCCGCCGCAAAGGCGAAAGCGCGGAAAAATTCTTCAAATAGTTCGGTGTCCATTTCGCCGATTTTTTCCCGTGGAAATTTCACATTCCACACCAAAAATGGTCGACCGGAAATATCCATCGCGGCGCGCGACAGCGTTTCATCCATCGGAATGTAAGCCGAAGCATAACGTGTGATACCTGTCATTTCGCCCAGCGCCTTTTTGATCGCCAGCCCGATGACAATGCCGCAGTCTTCTGTCGTGTGGTGACCGTCAATGTGAAGGTCGCCTTTGGCGCGCACCTTGAGGTCCATCAGCGAATGGCGCGAAAGCTGCTCAAGCATATGGTCGAGAAAACCAATGCCGGTTTCAACGTCATATTGACCGGTTCCGTCGATGTTTAGCTCGACAGAAATCTCGGTTTCCTTGGTTTTCCGTTCCATGGATGCGGTACGCATATCATTTGCTCCTGTAGCGGTCACAATCGCTATTCGCTCTATTGATCATGCTAATACGCAGTTTTTTGGGCCTCTGCGAGCCTTTTCTTGACGATTTCGCATGAAATAAACGTGAAAAGCCAACAAATATGACGGCTAACTTGCAACAACCCTCATCAGCCCATATATGCAATCATCAACCTTCGGGTGAAAAAACATTTAGGAAGCATCGAACATGACCACCATATGTAGCGTTCGCAAAGGCAAAAATGTTGTCATTGCCGGTGACGGCCAAGTGTCTGCTGGTGACACCGTTATGAAAACCAACGCGCGCAAGGTGCGCCGCCTCGCTGGCGGTAAAGTTATTGCTGGTTTCGCTGGCGCTACGGCAGACGCCTTCACCCTGTTTGAGCGATTGGAGGCAAAACTGGAACGGCACCCGGGCCAGTTGGCGCGTGCCTGCGTGGAGCTTGCCAAAGACTGGCGAACCGACAAATATCTGCGACAGCTACAAGCCATGTTGATAGTGGTGGATAAAGACACGAGCCTGGTTGTAACCGGCAACGGTGATGTCATTGAGCCCGAGCACGGGGTTGTCGCTATCGGCTCTGGCGGCAACTTTGCCCTGGCGGCAGCGCGGGCGCTGTATGATCTGGACTTGAGCGCCGATGAGATCGCCAAAAAAGCAATGGCGATTGCATCAGACATATGCGTTTACACCAATGACACCGTCGTATTGGAAGCATTGGATTCTGACAGTGCAGCCGGTAAAAAGCCTGCAAAAGATGTTTAGTTAGGAGTACCCTATGACTAGTTTTTCCCCTCGTGAGATTGTCTCCGAGCTTGACCGATACATCATTGGTCAATCAGACGCCAAGCGCGCCGTATCTGTAGCGCTGCGTAACCGTTGGCGTCGACAGCAGCTTGAAGGCGATATGCGCGATGAAGTGCTGCCAAAAAACATTCTAATGGTTGGGCCTACCGGAGTGGGCAAAACCGAAATATCACGGCGGCTGGCTAAACTGGCGCAGGCTCCGTTTATTAAAGTTGAAGCCACCAAATTTACCGAAGTTGGTTATGTGGGCCGCGACGTGGAGCAGATTGTCCGCGATCTGGTGGAAACAGCCATTTTGATGGTGAAGGAAAAGAAGCGCGGTGAAGTTGGTGCAAAAGCAGAGTTGCACGCTGAAGAGCGGGTAATAGACGCCCTTGTCGGCGACGGTGCCGGTGAGGCAACGCGGCAAAAGTTCCGCAAAATGCTGCGCGAAGGCGAACTTTCAGACAAAGAAATTGAGCTGGATGTGGCGGACACTGCCAGTGGATTTCCACAGTTTGATATTCCCGGCATGCCGGGTGCCAGCATGGGCATGGTTAACTTAGGCGACATGTTCGGCAAGGCAATGGGTCAGAAAACCGTGAAGAAAAAGCTGTCTGTTGCAGAAGCCTATGAGGTTTTGATGGCAGAAGAAGCAGACAAGCTTGTAGACGATGACGTGTCGACCCGCGAGGCGCTTAGTCTTGTTGAGCAAAGCGGCATCGTATTTCTCGATGAAGTTGACAAAATTTGCGCGCGCCAGGACGCGCGCGGCGGTGATGTCAGCCGCGAGGGTGTCCAGCGGGATTTGTTGCCATTGATTGAAGGCACAACAGTTTCGACAAAATACGGCGCCGTTAAAACTGACCATATCCTGTTTATTGCATCCGGCGCTTTTCACTTAGCCAAACCGTCAGATCTGTTGCCAGAACTTCAGGGGCGGTTGCCTATACGCGTAGAGCTGCGCGATTTGACCGAGGCTGATTTCCGCCGGATCCTTACAGAACCTGACTTCAGTCTTATCAGGCAATATGTTGCGTTGTTGGGCACCGAAGATGTGACACTGGACTTCACCGATGACGGCATCGATGAAGTGGCAAAAATATCGGCACACTTCAATGAAACAGTTGAGAATATTGGCGCGCGCCGCCTGCATACAGTGCTTGAAAAAGTGTTGGAGGAAATCTCGTTCACCGCCAGTGATAAAAGCGGCACAACCGTGACCATTGACGCGGCATTTGTTCAGGAACACATGGGCGAACTGGCGAACGGTAGCGATTTGTCCAAGTTTATTTTGTAGGAAGGGTGAGGCTTTATTATGTCATATGACCCAAACAATATTTTCGCTAAAATTCTGCGCGGTGAAATACCCTGCAACAAAGTTTATGAGGACGAGTTTGCGCTGGCATTTCATGACATAAATCCCCAGGCGCCTGTTCATGTTTTGGTCATTCCTAAGGGCGAGTATGTATCGATGGCTGATTTTACCAAGTCTGCCCCCACGGAGCTGATTGCGGGTTTCATGCGGGCTGTTGGCGTTGTGGCGCAGGAACTAGGGTTGGTGGAATCTGGTTACCGCACCCTCGCCAATGCTGGAGACAACGCCCATCAGGAAGTGCCTCACCTTCACATTCATATCTTTGGCGGTGCACCGCTTGGTCCTATGCTTGATAAGCGGTTTTTGGCCTAAGATTCCAGCTCTCGGGCTTCGTCGGTCAACAATATTGGAATGCCGTCACGAATGGGGAACGCCAAACCGGCTGACCGACTGATCAGTTCCTGAGCTTCCGCGTCATACTCCAGTGTGCTGCGTGTGACGGGGCACACCAAAAATTCAAGAAATTGACGGGCTGTGCGCTGTTTTGTGTCGCCTGAATGGCTCATTGTTTTTATTCCTGTAGTCTATATTCAGTGGAACTTTGGCGGCTCTTTAGGGCTGTTTTCTATCACTGACATTTTCAGGAGCGTTTCCAGTGTTGCTGCTCGCTCAACGACCGATATAGCTTCCAGCAAAGCTTGCTTTTCAGGGGCACCCAACGGAATTATCATCGCCAAAGTATTGACCAAAACATCATTTGGGGCTTCCGCAATCGCATCAAAGTCAGCATCCAGGCCCTTTGTGTCAAGATAGTTGGACAGGGCTGCAAGTAGCGTGCGTCGGTCTATCGCATTTTCGGAGCGGCTTTCAGATACTTGATCATTAAAGCGGGCCCAGTTTGCGTGAATTTGCCGGTAGGGGGTTGTTGTGCTCAATTCGCTGGCGACCTCAAATCGGGCGATGCCTTTCAGGCGAAGAGTAAAGCGATCATCGCCGGTGTCTACAAGGTCATCAACTTTTCCTACAGTGCCAACAGAATATAGTTCGCTATCCCCCGCTTCTGTCTCAAGCACTTTGGGTTGTATCATTCCAATCAGACCATCAGAGGTTACCGCGTCGCGTACCATTTGCAGGTAGCGCGGTTCAAATATATTGAGCGGTAAATTGCTGCCCGGCAGCAGAATGACCCCGGTTAGCGGAAAAATGGGTATGGTGACCGGCAAATGCACAACGGTGGGTGATGATGAAACCATTGGCTTCCTAGCTAAACAATACCGAAGACAGTCTCCGGCGGTATTTCTGGGTGAATGGGTCGGTTGGCCCTGCCGCGTCAAACAGTTTTAGAAGATGCTCTCGGGCGCCGTCGTCGTTCCATTCGCGGTCACGCATGACAATTGCCAGAAGGGCTTCAGCCGCACTGTTCATGTCGCCAGCCGCCTGGTGGGCAAGCGCTAGGTCGAAACGTGCCTGATGGTTTTGCGGGTCTGCTTCCACCGCTTTGAGCAAAGGCTCAATATCGCCTGCATTTTCGGCTTGTTCTGCTAAATCCAGGTTTGCTTCAACCCACTCGATGCGGCTTTTAAGAGCCGTATCTTTGCGATTTTCATCGGTCAGCATTTTTGTGATTTCACGCGCCTGTTCAATTTGGCCCAGCTTAATCGCTGCCTCAGCCATGCCAACGATCGCACTGACGCAGTTGGGGTCGTGAGCCAGAATCTGCTGATATACCTGTGCGGCCTGCATCACCTCACCAGCCGCCATTAACTGGTCGGCTTGTTCAAGTGCGGCGGCAACAGGGTCGTTTGCCGCGCCGCCACCGCCCAGATCAATAAGCTTGTCGATGAAAGCTTTAATCTGCGAGGGCGGAACAGCACCCTGAAAACCGTCAACTGGTTGACCCTGCCAAAAGGCAATGACCGTTGGCAGGCTTTTTACCTGTAACTGTGCGCATAATTGTTGATTTTGGTCGGCATTTACCTTGGCAAGCGCAACGGCGCCGTTTGCCGCATTTACTGCAGCCTCCAACGCAGGCATAAGCTGTTTGCAGGGCTCACACCACTCTGCCCAAAAGTCCACAATTACCGGTCTGGTTTGTGATGCTTCGATCACATCCGCACCAAAGCTTTGCATTGACGTCTCTGAGATAAGGCTATTGCCTGTGCCCGGAGGTGTGGTTGATGCTGCGTCTGTGATTGTGTCCATTAATATTACTCAGTTACCTATGGTTTCGGATAGTTTAAGACCGCATGTCTCATGGTTTTATTAGCATACCGGCTGTCTAGCCATCGCGCTAGCATCCATTGTCCCAATTCATCGAATTCTTGAAAAACCAAGCTTTCATAAAAGTGTTATAACCGGGTCAAAACCACAGGCTTTGACAAATTTCACCAGGTCATGGCTGCTTACCCTTGTGGTGGCGCCGTTATGCAGAGGGTGAAAATAAACCATCTCATTATCGAGCAGGTTGGCATCAAGAATCAATTTGACCTTCGGATGGTTAGGCATTGCGCGGGTGTGGGCGTTGAGCAAGGCAAAGGGGGTGACAGAGCCCGGTGTGACACCCAAATAAGCCGCCAATCGTTCTGCGCTGGCGAAAGAAAGCCGCCCCATGTCAATTTTAACGGCCAAGTTTTTCAGGTCAATGGTTTGGTCTTCACTTGCAACCACCAGCGCATATTGCTTCTTCTTATCGCGCACAAACAGGTTTTTGCTGTGGCCACCAATCATGCCCGTGCGCACTGCCTGCGCCTCTTCCACAGTAAAAACCGGGTCATGGCGGTGGGTTTTGTGGCTGATTTGATGTTTGTCGAGGAAAGCAAAAAGCTCAGTTTCTGATGCAGGTGATTCCATTATTGTTTCCGTATGGTCTATGCCTAATGGGTGCGCGGACCCTGTGAAAATGCTTGTTTTTCTTACCTTTACGCCGAATTTCTGTAAATATAAAAATAACTGTTGCAAAGGCAAGGCGGATGGCTATTATCCCGCCTCGCAAGCGGCGTAGCCGTTGTCCCTGCAGGTGTTCTATACATCTGAACGTTTTGAGCGGGCGTAGCTCAGGGGTAGAGCATAACCTTGCCAAGGTTAGGGTCGTGAGTTCGAATCTCATCGCCCGCTCCAAAAACAACCGGCCCTTGTGGCCGGTTTTTTTATGGCAAAACGCCCAAAACCAGAACTTTATTCCAAAGCACAAACTGATAATGGCCGTTAGGAAGGGTTTGTGACATTACTTGTTTTTGGTATTTCAACACGTGCGTTGGTGTTGGGTGGTTTTGTTGAAATGGTGCGATTGCAGGGCCAGGCCTATCTGAACCAGTGATTGATTCAATGAATTTAGCTTGCTGACAGCACTGCTTTACATGCCTGCGCGCCGCTTCTAAGATGCGCCATATTTTTCATCTTATGTGGGGGCTGGTCATGAGATATTTTGCACTGATTTTTGTCGTTTTGTTCACTGCGTCTTGTTCAAATGAACAGATGCCGCAGACCGAGCGGGAGCGCTGGCAGGCAACCGCTGAGCGGGTTACCATCACGCGCGATAAATGGGGTATTCCCCATGTTTATGGCTCCACCGACGCGGATGCCGTTTTCGGCATGCTCTATGCGCAGGCTGAAGATGATTTCAACCGCATTGAAATGAATTTCCTGACGGCGATGGGCCGCACGGCGGAAGCGGAAGGCGAAGAAAAGCTCTACCAAGACCTGCGCATGCGCCTGTTTATCGACCCTGAAGTGATTAAGGCCGAATATGCGTCGAGCCCTGATTGGTTGAAGGCCTTGATGAACGCATGGGCCGACGGTCTTAATTATTATCTGCACACCCACCCCGAGGTGCAACCAAAGGTGCTGACACGGTTTGAGCCTTGGATGGCCCTGACCTTCAGCGAAGGCAGCATCGGCGGCGATATCGAGCGGGTGAACCTACGCCAGCTGGAGGCCTTTTACGGCGGCCCACCGCTGGAAATGCTGGCCGCACGCGAAGATGCTTTGCCGCCCGAGCCTCGTGGCTCTAACGGCTTTGCCATAGCGCCCTCTAACAGCGCGAGCGGCAACGCGTTGCTACTTATAAACCCGCACACCAGCTTTTATTTCCGCGCCGAAATGCATGTGCGGTCTGATGAAGGGCTGAATGCCTACGGCGCGGTTACATGGGGTCAGTTTTTCATCTATCAGGGCTTTAACGAGAACACGGGCTGGATGCACACATCCAGCGGTGCTGACACCATCGATTGGTACGACGAGACCATTATCCGCAAGGAAGACGGCGTATATTACCGCTACGGCACGGAAGAATTGAAGCTTAAGGAAAGCGACATCACCTTGGCATACAGGGCCGGTGACGGATCGGCGGAACGTGTTGTGACCGTTTACCACAGTCATCACGGCCCCATCATTGCGGGCGAGGGTAACACCTGGCAGTCAATTCGCCTTATGAACGAGCCTAAAAAGGCGCTTATGCAAAGCTATTTGCGCACCAAGGCGGCGGACTATGCCGGCTATGTGGAAAGCATGCGCTATCACACCAACTCGTCGAACAACACCGTGTTTGCTGACAGCAGCGGTAACATTGCCTATTTCCACGGCAACCATATTCCAGTGCGCGATGTGTCCTTTGATTGGTCTAAGTCGGTGGATGGCAGCAACCCGGCGACCGAGTGGGGCCGTCTGCACACAATTGAGGAAACCGTCGGCGTTCTAAACCCCGAAACCGGATGGCTGCAGAATACCAATAACACCCCCTATTCTGTGATTGGCGAAGCCAGTCCCAAAGCAGAAGACTTTCCACCTTACATGGCAACCTTCCCCGAGAATTACCGCGGCATTAATGCAGTGCGGGTACTGAAGGATAAGAAAGATTTCACGATCGATAGCTTGATCACTGCGGCTTACGACCCCTATCTGGCAGCATTTGATGATTTGCTGCCGCCGCTGTTGGCAGCGTATGACGCTCTCGGTACAGATGACTCGGTGCGCGTTTCTCTTGCGGGTCAAATTGATCTTCTGCGTGCTTGGGACAAAAGGTTCGGCACCGAGAGCACCGCCACAACGCTGGCGATATTCTGGGGACGCGACATATGGCGCACGGCTTTTGAAGACGCTGCTGGTGTCGCAGACTATCGTGTCCGGGGTATTACGCGTGATGCTTATGTTACAGAAACAGCGGGTCGGGTGGGGCTTGCGGCGTTGGCGCGGGCCAGCGAAAAGCTGGTTGCTGATTTTGGAGCGTGGCAAACGGCGTGGGGCGACGTCAATCGATTTCAGCGATTAACCGGCGACATTGTCCAGCCGTTTGATGATAGCGCGTCCAGCGTGCCCGTAGGGTTTGCTTCCTCGCGGTGGGGTTCGCTCGCGGCATACGGCCAGCGCACATTTAACGATACAAAGAAAATATATGGCACGCGCGGCAACAGTTTTGTTGCCGTGGTGGAATTCGGCGAACGGGTCAGCGCTAAGGCGGTAACCGCAGGCGGTCAAAGCGGTGATCCGACCTCAAAGCATTTTGATGATCAGATTGAACTTTATGCAAAAGGTGAATTGCGCCCGGTGTATTTCTACCCTGAAGACATTCAGGCGGTGGCTGAGGAAACATACAAACCGGGAGAACGGTAGAGTATTAATTTATTCGTCTGTTGATGCTTCGATGCAGCCCCAACTAATGCCAGTGAAACGGAATTTTTCGCTGGTCATGCTGATGCTGTCGTCGATGCTGCCAGTGATATGCCAACCATAGCCAAGGTACTGGGCGATCCGAATTAGATTGAATACTTGCCCGTCCCAACTGTCTGCCAAAAGGGGTGTTTCGAGCACAACCTCGGTGCCACCCTTGGCATAGGGCGCGTTCGATTTTTGTGAAATGTCAATTGCATCCAAGATTGGCGCAATAACGCGCTGCACGGCAGCGGGCTTCGTGGTGTCGAGAATCAGCCTGATCTGAGCGGTAGCCACCTGTCTTACTCTATGGTTTCGAGTATACTTCCCGGCCAGCGAAATAGGTGGCACCCACAGCCAAATCACGGAAGCTTTCATTCATTGGTGCCGGCACCTTGCCGTCGAGCATTACAAAATCTGCCCATTTTCCCACGGTGATCGATCCAATTTGGTCTTTCCACGGGGTAATGTTCGCGCCTGACTGCGTGTAGGCCATCAGCGCCTCTTCAAATGTAACCGCTTGTTCCGGATGAAACGGTTTGCCTTCATTAAAGCCAAATGGGCTTACCCGGAATACAGCGTCTGCAATCTGAACCAACGGGCTAAGCGGTGATGTGGAATAGTCTGCCCCGAACACAACAGGCACACCTGCATTGAGCATCGACTTCCAAACATAGGCGCGCCGGGTTCTATGGTCACCGACGCGCACCGGCACATAAACAATGGAATTGGTGGCATGGTTGGGCTGCATGGAGGCAACAACACCTAGCTCTTTGAAGCGCTGGATATCCGCATCATGAACAAGTTCAATATGTTCAATGCGGTTTGGAACAGGAACAGGGTTTCCTTTCGCCGCCTCAAAAGCATCCAGCGTTGCTTTAACCGCCGCATCGCCGATGGAATGAACCGCCACTGGCAGTCCAGCGGCTGTTACAGCAGCTACTTGCTCTTTCAGTTTTTCAGGGCTTGCAATATACTCGCCAGTCCAGCCTTCCCGGTCGCTGTAGGCTTCGGTAAGCACAGCCGTGTGCGCCGACAATACACCGTCATTGATAAGCTTTACGAACCCTAGCTCTAGTAGGGGGCCTTCAGCCTCTTCTTTGTTTGTAGCAGCTACTCTGGTTGAGACCTCTGATTTCTTGGCAACGATTTTGTCGACGACAGTTTCGATGGATTCGTTAATGCCGCCCCGGTTCCATGTGCCATACCAAACCCGAATAGTTGGGTCACCGTTTTCGACAACATGAAGATAATCATCGAGGCCGCCCATTTGGTGCAGGCCGGTAATGCCAAAACTATTGGCGTATTGGTACATTTTCGCCAAGCCTTTCTGGCGCTGGGTGTCGCTGCGGTCAGGTACTATTCTACCGACCAGATTTTGCGCCCCTTCAAGGAGAATGCCGGTGGTATCACCGGTTGCCGGGTCTATAACAACTTCGCCGCCGGGAGGCGCTTCTGTTTCAGCGGTCACGCCGGCCATTTCCAGCGCCTTAGAGTTCACCCAAGAGTAATGGCCATCGATGTGGCTCAATATGGCGGGACGATCCGGCAGTATTTCGTCCAGCATTTGCTTGGTAGGGTAGACACCGTCTGACAGCGTGTGGTCCCAACTTCCACCGATCAGCCATTCGCCTGTAGGCAGCCGCTTGTCAACTTCAGCAATCATTTTTAGCCATTCGCTTTTGTCTGCGACATAGGCCAGGTCAACGCCAGCAACATAGGGGGAATTGCCGCTTACATGGGAATGTGCATCAATCAGGCCCGGGGTGACCGTGTTACCGGATGCGTCAATTACCTTGGTTCCTTCGCCGGCAAGTGCCTGCATTTGTGCGTTGGTTCCAACCGCGCTGAATTTACCGCCAGTTACCGCAAAGGCCTGCACGCGGCCGGCTGCAGGGTCGCTTGTGTAGACATCGCCGTTAATGACAATCAGGTCTGGTGCCGCCATTTCTGGCTGGTCTGCGGTTTGTTCCGGAGAGGAGCAACTCGCGAGGATAAGGGCCGCAGCACCGGCAATGGCTGAAAACGTGTGTTTGAGTGTCATGAGTATTCCCCCTGTGGATACGATTCTGACAAGATGCAATGGTCTTTGCCCTAGTTTACGGCTTGTGAGCGGAAACGCAAACATTGCCAAAATTAGCAGGTTTTTTGGCCGAGTTTTTCGGTAACCCGTCGCGGCTTTCATGTGTAGCTTGAACTTAAAAATTGTCGTGACACTAAGCTAAAGCAATCAAATTTATTCGCGAATATGGTCGAATGTCATTTGGTTAAGGCGGTCATGAAGACTTCAGGGCTTAAAGTAATATTCCAGAACGTCGTCCAGAAGCGGTCGCCAGTTCTGCCAATTGTGGCCGTAAGCTACTTCCTTATAAAGCATCTCATAGCCTTTTCTTTCCAGCGCGGCTTTGAAGCGCCTAGCCGCTGCGGTGTTGTCGTTCTTTCTGCCAACACTGAAAAATATCTTGATGGGCCGCTTCTCTTCACTCTCATAAAGCTCAAGCAGTTTCGGTACTGGGTGCATGGCTGGTGATTGCATGGCGATGCCGCCAAATGTGGGGTGCGCGATGAGCCCAAAGCATGCTGAGTTCAGGCCGCCGAAGGACAAGCCCAGAATCACTCTGTCTTCGCGCCGTGCACTGGCCGGGTAATCATCAGAAATAGTGGGCACCAATTCGCCCGCAAAGAAGCGCGCATAGTTGGCGTTGCAGAAAAACTGGCTGTTGCGGCGATTATTGCGCAGATTGTCAGGGTCGCGGTTATCGACAAAAACGGCAATAATTGGCTTGATAGTGCCCTTTTTGATTTCGCGGTTTAACAGTTTCACCATCTTGCCGCTATCAATATACCACTGGCCGTCAGTCATATACAGCACGGGAACATTTGCTAGGCCTTCCAGCCCCGCAGGAGTGTAAACCCTATATTGCAGGGCATAGCCAAGTGCGTTGCTTTCAATGCGTTGGTTTGCGGACAATGAGCCATTTTCGGCAGCTACAGGCCCACTAAGTGTTAACCACCCGATTACAGCAACAACAAAAGCTCTCATGATAAACCACCCCTTTCGGCAAGTTGAGCCAAAACGCTCGCATTAATGGCACAGCTGGCGCAAGTATCGTGCGACAAAGCGTACACGGCTTCGGGACGAAACCCTATTTGATGGGCGTTTAGGTTATTGCCCTGAAGTGGGACTGGTTAGAAAGCGGCGAAAACGCGCAGCAACCTCAGACGGTTGCGTTTCAGGCCGACCGAGACTGGGCAGTGAACCACCCTGAATTTGGATATGCACCAGGTGCGGGCCAGGCGCTGCGATGCATTCAGCCAGGGCCGACACGGCGGTCTCTATGTCGTCGCAGCTTGTTGCACTGGTATAGCCGCACGCTGCTGCAATAGCAGGGAAATCAACATTGCCTGACCCAGTTGGCTGTCCGCCAGTGGAATCGTGGGCCTCGTTATCAAGAATAATATGGATCAAATTGGCAGGGTGCGTTCTGCCAATCGTAGCCATGGTACCCAGCCGCATCAACGCGCCCCCGTCGCCGTCCAGAACAAGCACGGGCCTTTTGTTGTTGAGGGCAACACCGAGGCCGATTGCGCCTGCAGACCCCATTGAACCAACCATGTAAAAATGCTGACGGCGATCCTTGACCTGATACAACTCTCTGCCGCATTTGCCGGTCGTGGCAATAAGGGCTGCTTCCTCGGGTGCGGCACCAACGATTGCGGTGAGCAAATTGAAACGCGATGGTAGGCTCTGTCCATTTTTCAGGTTTTTGACTATATTTTTGCGGTTTTTATCTCGATTTTTTGGGTTTTCGACACCGGAAAAGGCTGCATTGCCCTTGAATGTGCCGGGGCCAACCAAAAGCGCCACTGATTTTCCGTGACGTCCGAGGACGGCCATTGCCTGATCTACCGTTTGCTTAGCGGCTTCGTTCGTTTTAGGAAGCTCAAAGACATCGACACCCATTTGCATAAGTATTTGTTTGGTAGTTTGACCCATGAGCATATGTTGTGGTTCGTCTTTTTCGCCCGGCATTCCGCGCCAGCCGATCACAAAAAGCGATGGAATAGCAAAAGGAGCGTTGAGTGAGCTAAGTGGGTTAATCAAGTTTCCAAGCCCGGAATTCTGGCAAAAAACGGCGGTTTTTTCCCCGGCAAGCCATGCACCTGCGCACATTGCCGCCGCATCAGTTTCTATTGCTGCCCCAACATAATTGGGTCGGCTGGCAAGAATGCTCATGGGCGCTTTTAGATAGGAACAAGGAACGCCCGCATAAAATGATATGCCATGCCCATCAAGGGCTGCGATAAATTCTTGCGGGTCCAGCATTGGGTATTACGGGGTTCCAGGTTTTTGAGATGTGTATCTTTGTTCGGTTTCCAAAAGTTCTTCGGTTTTTGTTAGGGATAAAAGGTCTTTGACCGATGCGATGGTTGCTTCAAACTCTGCGACTGAACGGTTTTTGTGAATATTCTGATAAAGCTGGGCCATGCTCTGAACCGCAGCCCGCAGTCCGTGATTAGCCCATATGACTGAGGAAATTCCCATCGCCTCGAATTCTTCAGTTGGGGTTGAAGAATAAGTTGTGGGCGCAATCACCAGTGGGATCGAGCCTTGCCTTTTTTGGGTAAATTCTTGAATTTCACTGGCTGTAGATTGTTTTGAATGAACGAACAGGGCGTCCGCGCCCGCCTGCTGATACTGGTCCGCGCGCTCCAAAGCTTCATCCATTCCGGCGCCAGCGACCAGTGCCTCGGTTCTGGCGACAAGGCAGAAGTCCGGGTCAGACTGCGCGTCTTTCGCGGCGCGAATTTTTGCAGTGAAATCTTCTATGTTGGCGAGTGCGTGGCTGGTATCGGCAAAAGAGTTTCTCTTCGGGAATTCTTTGTCCTCGATGCAAACACCGGCAATGCCGCGTGCCTCCGCTTTTTTAACGAAGCGACTAAAAATATTGAAATCACCGTAGCCGCTGTCAGCGTCTAGTAAAATGGGTGTATCAATAAAATCGACCATTGGCTCCACCAGATCCAACACCTCGTTCCAGGTTAGTTCATTGGCGTCGCGCAAACCCATCGAAGCCGAAATTGTTAAGCTGGACGCCCAAATAGCCTTGAAGCCGGCGCGCTCAGCAAGCTGAGCAGACAGCGCATTGTGGGCCTCCATAATGAAGGATATTTCGGTTGCCTCAAGCAGTGCCCGTAATCGGGTTGATACCGGCAGGGCAGCAGGCTTGTTTTCTTGTTTTAAATGCAAAAGGGTTTATCCATGAGTTGATCTAATGACTGTACCAAGCATACTGCATTTGCAAATATGTGCGACCTTTCTAACCTAGTCGCAGCAATGATGTCATTGCAAAAGAATATAAGGCGCTTTTGATCGGCTGTAAGGCTCTTTGCTACACGATTGAGCTTGTTGTTATAACCTGATTTGGAACGAGGTTGAATTTATGCAGATACCCCCACTCAGTGAAGACTTGCTCAGGCTTGATGGCTACGCCACGAAGGCAACAGCGGCAAAAGCGAGAAATATTGCAGGCGCGATCAATCTGGCTTTCGGCGAACCAGACTTTGGCCCTGCCCCCGGCGTTCGGCAGGCAATTGAAGAGAAAGACCTGAACTGGGATGCATTCATGCAATCCAGCAAGTCATATGAGCAGAGCCGGGGTATGCTGGAACTGAGGGCAGCGGTGGCGGATTATTATGCCCGTAGATACGGCCTTGTTGTGGACCCCGAGCGGGAAATATTGATCACACACGGCGGCGTCGAGGCAATTAGCTTGGCGGCCCTTGTGACCAGTTCAGCGGGCGATGACATCCTGATTACCGACCCCACCTACATGCTGTATCAGCGCGCTATTCGAACGCTCGGGCGCAACCCAGTGTGTTTAACTCGGCAGTGCGGTGACCATGAATATGCGGAACTCAGCGCTTTAACAGCGGCAGCAAAGAAATCACGAGCGTTGATTGTAAATTCACCGGAGAATCCAAGCGGCTATGTCGCCAGCCAAACGGACTTTAATGCACTTGCCTCGGTTGCTGAGAAGAACGATCTTTGGGTAATCCATGACGAAGTCTATGACAGCATGGCTTTTGCCAGGCCGCACATTCCCGCACGGTGCGTTTCAGGGTTGGAAAATCGTTCCATTCTCATCAATAGCTTTTCAAAAAAATACGGCGTGCCGGGCCTGCGCATTGGTTGGTTGTGCGCGCCGCCGGAAGTTATTGATCTGGCGGCAAAGCTTCATGACTTCATGTATTTGGGGGTCAATATTCTCTCAGAACGGTTTGCCCTAAGGATGATTTCGGATGTTTCTGGCGACCCCTGGATGGATGGGGTTGCGTTAATGCTGCAAAAGCGCGCCCAACTTTTATCGGGTGTTATGACACCAGAGAAGGGCTTTACGTGGCTACGAATGCCGCAAGGGGGTATGTTTGCCTTTCCCAGTGCAATGCGCCTTGCAGGAGAGCGGCCAGATGGTGAGGCGGAGGCGCGGGCAAACGGTGCGGGCGCTGTTGCTTCAGATTACCTCTTGTCCGAGAAGAAAATTGTATCCATGCCGGGGCATGTTTATGGGCCTTCTTCTGCTGATTGTGTTCGCTTGATTTTGTGTTCCAGTGAAGATGTTTTTGAAAAGGGCGTGCAGGCTTTGAGTGAGTTGCCGCACATTTAGGCTCTAGATACCTTCTGATCAATCATGGTCTGAAAAGCTGCGGAAATGGCTTCCAGATGCGGTCGCATATAGGGTGAGTTTTCTGCATGGTTGAAACTGTGGCGCATGGCAGGGTTCAGTTCGAAAATTAGTATCTCGCCGTTATCGAGCAAAGTGAAATCAAAGCCAAAAAATTCAAGACCAATAATGTCCGGTAGAGTTTGTAGTAGAGCGTATGTCTCTGCGCCAATAACCGATGCGGGGTTTTTCAGAAACTGTTTTTCTTTTTCTACCATCCAATCATGGTTTTTCATGAATGTTTTGCGGTTGCCGCCATGAACATTCCACACCTCGTCTACGTGGCGAACCACAGGATATAGCTGACCATCGATAGCGAAAAAGCGCATTTTTGTATAATGGCCTTCGGGCGATGCATTCTCAATAAACTCAATGATATAGAGGCTTTCGCCGGATATGTTGTTGAGATACATTTCCAGTTCTGTCTGTTTTGAAATCAGCTCAGTGGTGACAGCTGTATGCGTTCCGGTTTCCCTGATAATGAATGGGAATGTAAACCCGGCTGTTTTGATATCATCCGCAATAGTTTGCGCGGTTATTCCTTCGGTGGAAAACCGTTCCGTTTTTGGAAACCGGATGCCACCAACTTTATTCAGGCGTAGATAATTATTGTCCCGGGTGGTTTTTAGAACATTTGATGGGTGGTTTATGATTGGCCCTTTCACATGCTTTTTCACATAGGTTTCAAGCGACTTTAGGGACCGAAATTCGATGTCGGCATCAGCAATTGTGTTCAGTAATAGGCCGTACTGCACGTCAGGGTTGTTTTGGTTAATATTATCCGCGGAAACAGTGTACGAAAAGATGTCATACGGGTCAGTATCAAGCAGATGCGTTAGCATAAAATGGCCACCCCGGCGGTACCGGCGGAAAGTGCCGTTCGCGCGAGCACCTATTTTAAAATAGGTTTTATCGTAGCCTGAAACACGCAGCAATGTGCCCTTCTTTACAGCTCCAGCGTCTGCAGCAACAAACTCAAGTGGGTGGGTATTGTATAGGTCGGTTAACAGGCTCTGGGCGTCTTTCTGCCGGTTCAGCTTTAGGTAAATAGCAGCGAGGTCTTGGTGTGTGCTATGGTTTCCTGGTGCTGTTTTGACGAGTGTTTCATAGACTTTTGCCGCGAGCAAAAACCGCCCGTTACCCATCAAATAGCGTGCCTGTTGTTCAAGGTGGGCAAACCCCTCCTCAGTAACGGCGTTTCCCGGGTTGTTGCCGGATAAATGCATGGCAAACTCAAACAATGTAGATGATTGTTTTTCCTGTCCGCTTTTGGCGAGCATGTCAGCTTGCTGGTACAGCAAGGATATCAGTGTTTCTTTCGCAAGGCCGGGCTTAACAGGGGTGCTATCGTCCCTCGTTCCCATTTCGATGAAAGCAGCAGCAACCTCCAGATCAAGCGCTGAAGGGGTTTTGTTGTCTGAATCTGATTTGTCGAATAAAGCCATTAGTATCCCGCTGTTTACTTATTGTTACTCTTAGCCCAATAGACAGGTTAGGCCAATATCTAGCTTTAAGGCACTTTGCAATGTCCGTGATTGCTGGTCAAAGCGGAAGGGCTTATAGTTGCGGTGGGGTCAACGGAGCGCTTTATGCAATTGACAGCATTATTTGTTATAATTGGTGTGGGCCTTTCGGCGTCAATTGATTTGGAGAACGACACTTCGGCAGAATTGGCGCGCTTCAGCGCTATCAATCGTACATTTTCTGTTTCTCAGGATTTGTCCGTGTCCGACGATCGCAAACGTTTGGAAGCGCGGTTGGAAAAAGCACCGCCGGAAGATATCCCCCTCAGAGATGAATTGGCGCGGCGCTATAATGAATTGCCGCCATTTTATTTGTTTGATTTGGCAGAGCGTACTTTTTCTGCAGACGTTAGGCGGGCGCTGGAATGGTATTGGCTTGGCCATGTAAGAGCGGGTTTGGATGCCGCCTTATGTGCTGACGTGACCGCAGTGAATGCAGTGGCATCATTGCCTGCCCGGGCGCGGACCGTTGCCAAATATATTCAGGTTAACCCTAACGTAGCCGGCGAAGTGGGAGAAGCGGTTCTTAAACGAACTGACTTGCACGATAGTCAGGCGTCTCCCTGGTGGATTTGCTCGCGCGGGCTGAATGCCGAGCGTGCCAAGGCCGGCGGTTCATCAACGCCGTGGCTAGTGCCGGAAGGCAAAATGGTTGTTTTATATTCTGAGTTGATGGCGGAGCTAGCTGAGACCTTTGAACAGCTACAACAACCGATGGAAGATCATATCGCAGCATTGAAACCTGCTATTATCCCTATTGTCGTGGTGGCGCAGCGCAATATTTCCAATGTGCTTTGGTCAAGCACTAAAGGGCTGGTGCTAACAGAGAATATGGGCCGAAACCCCAGCCGACTATTTATTTTGGATGATATTGGCCTACAGTTTTTGGCGGGCGATATTGGCGGACCGTCTATTTGTGTTGCTGGTGACTTTGTCTCGTACCGAACCAGAGCGCCCGCTAGCATTGACCCACGACCCAGTAAGGGCCGCACGGGGCTCAAGTCATTGAATTATAGAGAAGGCGTGTTAGGCGGAGAGTTGCGGCAACACTCATATCAGATTGATGGTGAGGGGTTGGCCGGAAGACTATCAGTTGGTGGTTTCCAGCGCGCACGGGTTGCGGACTTGGCGTTTGCCAATTGGAACCAAAGTTCACTGACTTGTCAGTGGACTTTGTTGCCTAAGGCTGAGGTCACTAGCTACGAATTTAGGCGTACTGTTGCATTGGGTGCCGGGCGAGGGTTTCTCGAATCTACAGCAGAAGGCACATTTCATTATGCGTCGGCCACGGCACTGCCAACCAAGGTTTCTGACAAACAATATCCGCTCAAATGTATGAAGTTCGTACCGTTTCTGGACGCTATCAATATGATCGCCTGCCCCGTCGCTTATGGCACGCCGGAAGGCGAAGAAATAAACAGCACATTACTAAATTTTTCTTTGTTGAAGCTAGAAGGCCAAGTCCCTGAAATTGAAGAGAGGCCTCTTCCATTGATGCATGATGAGCGCGATATAACCCAAACATTGATCACAAAAACCGGGATCGTTCGCCTGATGAAAAGCCGTTACACCCCCGTAAGAAAAAGGCCCGGTGGGTTATATTGGTTTGGTTGGCGCTTTGATCAGGAGCCTAAAAAAATATGGGAGGGTTACCCAGACAAGGCCGATGTCAGTGACGATGGGTGCAGAATAGCTTTTTCAACAATTAAGAGCGCCGCCAGCATCGGTCGTGAACGAAATGTTTTGGTCATAAATGTGTGCACCGACCAACTTAGTTGAAGGGGGGCTGCACAGGGCGTTCAATTATTTGACGTCAAAGTTTTCATTGAATAACGCAACAAGTGCGTCGGCTGTCTGCCGAATGTGTGGGCGCCTGTTTACATCGTCCGGTAATACCATCCAAATTTGACCACTTCCGGGAATGAAGGGGTCACTGACACGCACTAGGTCAGGTTCTCGGTCACCGGCAAAGCACGGTATTACGGCCAATACATCACCGCTTTTAACGGCATCCAATAAATTAATAGACGCTGAAAACCGTGCAATGGGGTTGATGACACCTTGATCCATTAGCCACTGGGAGGTGGCAAAATGATCAAGTTCCTGCGCGAGCATCGCCCAATGAAAGCGACTGAAACGTCTTTTGTCATAAGCGTGAAGCTCTCGCTCAACTAGCGTTTTTTTGCCGTATACAGCATAAGAATAATTTGGCAGGCGCTTCACTCGTAGCCTACCACTTTCTGGTCTTTTCGTGCGAATGGCAATGTCGGCTTCGCGCCGGGGAATGTCAGCGAAGAGAATGCTCGATGTGATATCAATATGCCGAGCTACTGGGTCTCCTACAATTTTGCTTAAATGATAGGATAGAAAGTTTGCGATCCAGGGTCCGCAAGCAATGCGGACGGCTGGAGTGGCATCAAGTTGGTGTGTTGGGCGCTGAATTTGTTCAGCGGCGCGCATCATTTCATCAAGAATGGGGCTTAGGCGCAGCGCTGCCGCGGTCGCCATGACGCCGTCCGGCGTTACATCCAACAGGGTTTCGCCGAGCTCGTCTTCTAAAGATTTTATTTGTCTGCTCACTGTGGGCTGGCTGATGCCTAGTTGTCTTGCTGCTCCAGAAAAGCTCTCTTTTTCCAGTACGGTTTTCAGCACCCTCAATTTTTGCCAGTTCACCATATTCATAAATGTTTAAGTACCGTCAATAATGTTGGTTGTCATTCAATATTTTTTATCTGAAATAGGATGCAAGTCTGTGGAAGCTGAGTTGCCGCCATGATGGTATCCTTGCTGATACGCTGGACGGTGTGCCATAGCCAGAGAGTGAGGCCATTATGAAATTAACTTGGGAGAACAAGATGTCACGGAAAAATATAAAACTGGTTTTGGGTTTAACGGGGTTGATCGGCGCAGCCTTTTCGCCGGTAAATGCTCAGGAAATGCGCCCGGCGCTGACAACCGCGTCTGCCAAGGCAATTGTCGCTGGGTGTGAAGCATTTGCCGCCGATAAAGGTTGGCGGCTAAATATTTCGGTTTTTGACCAAGGTAAAAACTTGTTGGCATTTGTGCGCATGGATGGTGCCCAGTTAGGGTCAATTGATATCGCCCACTGGAAAGCCAACGCCGCTGCCGCGTTTCCGCGTTCAACCAAAGGCGCGGCCGATACTGCACGCACCTTTCCCGCTCTTGGGTTTGCGCCGAACTTCGCAATTTTTGAGGGCGGCGAAGCCATTTTTACCTCTGACGGCGCTCATATTGGCGGTGTCGGTGTTTCCGGTGCTCGCGGCTCTGAGGACGCAGAATGCGCCCGCGCTGGCTTGGACGCGGCCGGGTTAAAGTATGCCACGCCGCCCGCAGCCAATTAATCGAAGCTGTTAACAACATAGCAACCCAAAGGAAACTCGAGTGAAACAAGCAATAACATTACTGTTTGTGTTGATTGGAAGTCTCGGGTTTTACTCTTCGCAAGCAAGTGATGCCGAAAATGGTTGGCTGAGGCACGGAACAGAGAGCGCAGACGGAACCGCTATTGCCTATTATGTTAAAGGCACAGCAAATGGTGCGCCGCTATTGGTAATATCCGGTGGTCCAGGTAGCGACCATCGCTATATGCGGGTTGGTGGCAGCTTCGACAAATTGGCCACGTCGAGGCAAGTGGCAATGTTTGACCAAAGGGGCACATCAAACTCTGGTGCTGTCACCGGTGCACCCAAGCTAACTCAGTGGGCTGATGATGTCGAAGCCGTGCGGGCGGAGCTTGGCGTGCCCCAGCTGAATATTCTGGGGCATTCATTTGGCGGCATTGTTGCAATGGCCTATGCCCAAGCATACGGCGACCACGTAAAGTCTATCATTTTTGCCAACGCAACGGCGCCGTCGATAAAAGAAACCCAATCTATACTGGCAGACGTATTTCCTGACCGAATAGAAGAATGGCAGAGAGCACGAAATGCTTTGACCCCGCGGTTCAAGGCCAAGGAAATTAACGTCTTTACGTCGATGGAATTTGTTGACCTGGCGCGCGGTGACACCTTCATGAAGGCGATCGAAAACTATGATTATAATATTGAAGTGAACAATGCCCTGCGCGTTGATATGGCTGATTTGGACTTCACAGATTCGGTCCGTTCATACAGGTTCCCGGTTTTAGTTGTTCACGGACGGTATGACCCGGTGATTTCGCCTGCAACTGCCTGGAGGCTATACAAGCTTATTCCGGGCGCAGAAATTGAAATTTTTTCCGCGACCGGGCATCTGCCTTTTGCAGAAAGACCTGATGCTTTTGTTGAGCGCGTGAACCGTTTTTTAGCCAAGTAAAAGTATTTCGCGCCAGTAAAAGCATTTCGCGAACGAAAACAACAAATTCAATAGCGGCGTCGTCAGTCGGTTGGCTTTTTATGGATTGGGTCACGAACGACGCCGTATTCCCCACCCCAACTGTCGGTCATCGCGCTGCGAATATCCCAAAGTTCGGGGAAAAACCGGTGTCTTGCACCCGACTGCAACAATTCAACCGGACGGCCTTTTAGCGACTTGGAACTCAGTCCGATCGAGCGGTGAATCAAAAACAAATGATTCCAACGGAACTTTTGGAACTGTTCATCAAACTCGATCAGTGCCTCCGCAACAGCGTACCGGTCATCATGGGTGTATTTGGCATCATAAATGTCGGCAATTGAAAGATTATCAGGTGTAAGATAGGTTTCCGTATAAGCTTCCCACATGTCTGGCGGCATTTTCAACAGCATGCGAAACCCCGGTGATTCCTGGCCGCTGCCATTGCCCAATTGCAGCCGAATCTCCTGGTATTCCTTTGGCGACATCGTCTCCAGAACGTCCAGCTGGCTGGTCATTAAACGCTGCAGCATGGCGACCCTTGTCATCAGGGTAAGAACACGGTGGGTTTCGCGCTGTCGAAGATAGTCGATCACTTCAACAAGGGTAAAAGTCATCAGTTTCATCCACAATTCTTCAACCTGGTGGACGATCTGAAATTGAAGTTCATCGGAATTGCAAAGATCATTCAGCGGTTTCTGGCAGGTGAGCAAGCGGTCGCATTTTAAGTAAACGCCGTAATCAAGCATTTCAGGGTTTTCGATCCGTGCATAATATTTTGTGCGATCCATTTCGGGGTCCTCGACAGTGAATTCCAGAGCCAAAATATAGCCGCGAAACAGGCAAACATTGTCCTTTTTATTCCGGTATTTTAAACTTATAAAGAATATTAGTCTTTATTTTGGTAAATTTAAGGAACAAAAATGGATTTGGTGGATGTAAAAATTCTAACAGCCCTTGAAAATGATGGACGTATTTCTTTCACATCGCTCGGTGAGAAGATTGGCCTAAGCAAAACACCCTGCTGGACCCGGGTGAAAGAACTGGAAGCGTCGGGTGCCATCGAAGGCTATAGCGCAAGAGTGTCGCCCGAAGTTCTTGGGCTTGGGATTCGCGCGCTTGTCCACGTTGTTGTATCTTTTGATCAGTATCAGTCCTTTGAAAACGCTATTATCAAACACCCTGCCGTCAGGTGCTGCCATGCTGTAACCGGTGAATATGATTATGTTTTAGAAGTGTTGGCACCAGATATGTCTGCGCTTGATGATCTTTTGCGGCAAGAGCTAAGTCGCTTGCCGGGTGTGTCACGCTTCAATACGTCTATAACGACGCGCATGATTAAAGAAGCGGGCAGCTACAGCAGCATGATCCGTTAGCAATAACGTCACGAATCGAGCCGTCAGGCAGAATCTAAAACGTCAAAGAGAAAACAGCGCCTCCGCCTTCGCGCGTTGATAGGCTCACGGCACCACCGTGTGCAATCATAACCTGGCGTGTGAGCGCAAGACCAACCCCGCTGCCGGCGCGCTTGGTGGTAAAAAACGGGACAAATATTTGTTTTGCGATATCTGCGGGAATACCGGGCCCATCATCTGCTATTTCGATGGCTACTTTACCGCGCCTGTTCAGGCGGGCAAAAAGCCATACGTTGCCGTTTTCTTTATCCGACAAAGCCTGCTCCGCATTTTTGAGCATATTGATGACAATCTGTTCCAGCATGTCGCTGTCAGCTGAAACATCAAGCGCTGCAGGCTCAACTGAGGTGTGCAAAGTTATGCCTTTGGTTTGCCATTCATCCCGGTACAGGCGGGACATATTATCGAAAAATTCTTGTAAACTAACCAGCGAACGTTCCGGCGGTGGCAGGCGGGTCAAGCTTCGATAACTGGAGACAAATTGACTTAGTTTGTCGGAGCGTCTGGCAACAGTATTAACTGCATCTTTCACATCACCAAGCTCAGCAACGACTTCGGGGTTGTTGCTTACTTTTGCGGCAGCATCGTCCACCAGATCAACGGCGGTTTTCGCCAACGATGCAACCGGCGTTATAGAATTCATAATTTCGTGAGTTAGCACTCTAACCAGGTCTTGCCATGCTTGTAGCTGGGCCAGATCAAGTTCTGACTGGATATTCTGGAGGCTAAATAATTTTTCCGGTTTGCCATCGATGATAATTTTTGAAGCTGCCAGCATCATTTGTTGTTCAATGCCGTCGGCATCAAAAGCGACTAGGCGCCGTTCGCCAGGCTCTATGGATGCTACCTCTTTTTGAAAGTCGGCACCAAACTGTGCAAGCTGGTTCAGGTGTGTGGCGGATGCAGTGCCAAGCACGCGTCTTGCGGCGTTATTCCAAACATTTAGAGAACCGTCTGAATGTAATGAAAAAAGCGGTACCGGCACATGCTCTATCAAGGCTTTCAGGTGGCGCAGTTCCTTCTCTTTGGCCGCTCTAACCTCCTGAAACCGGGTTAGGATGTCGGTGAAAGTTTCGCCTAATTCCCCGAAACCTGCCCCAAGATCATGCATTCGGAAGCGTTGGCTGAAATCTGCATAGCGCGCAGCATCAAGGAATCGGGAAATCTCGGCGTTTGTGCGTTTTACAAATTGAATAACCTCAAGCGTAAAAAAAACCAAAATACAAAAGGTTAGAAATGTTGCGGCATGATAGCCAGGCACGGAAATCAAATAACTCAAGCCGACAAGCGTAAGCATGATCAGGACTAATCGTCCGGCAAGTAATACACTGAAGCGTTTAAAGCCCATGTTTTTCCATCCTGCGGTATAATGCTGCCCGGGTTATCCCCAGTTCTTTTGCTGCATGGCTGATATTATACCGATGTTTTTTCAGGGCTCCGGCAATGGCGCTTTTTTCTATTCTTTCCAGGTTCAAATCATCTGTGACTGTAGGGTTTGCGCCTTCATTTTCTCCTACGGACATCGTTGGGGCGTTAACCGTCATGCCGCTGGCCTCAGACGCATCCATTTGAAAGTCATGCGCTGTGAAGGCGTCACTATCAGACAGGATAACCGCTCGTTCAATGGCGTGCCTTAGCGCCCTTACATTTCCTGGCCAATTATAATGGGTTATTGCGGAAAGTGCTTCCGGCGTAAATTCCTTTGCGGGTTTGTCATATTTCCGGCAATAAAGTCCGCCGTAGTGTCGGGCAATTTCAGGGATGTCTTGCTGTCTGTCGCGAAGCGGCGGCACTTGCACTTCAACAGTGTTTAGCCGGAACAATAAATCTTGTCGAAAAACAGATTCGTCTTTCAATTTTTCGCGACTAACATTTGTAGCCGCAATGACCCGAATATCAATATCAACCGGCGTGCCCGAGCCCACGGGAACCACCTGCCGCGCCTCTAGAACAGTCAACAGTTTTGCCTGTAGGTGCAGGGGCAGATTACCGATTTCATCCAGAAATAACGTGCCGCCATCTGCCGCTTGTAATCGGCCTATTCGGTCGTCGCGTGCATCGGTGAACGACCCTTTCTTGTGGCCAAATAATTCAGACTCGAACAGGGATTCCGGTACCGCACCCAGGTCGACAGCCATGAAAATATTTTCGGCGCGATTGGAAAGCCGGTGAAGCTCTCGGGCAACCAATTCTTTGCCGGTACCATTTTCCCCCAAAACCAACACATTTGCATCTGTGGGGGCCGTCCGCGCGATGATTGAGAGGACTTCCGCGATCGCTGGACTATTGCCAAGAATTGGTTGTTTTGGCTCGCTGGCAACGGCGGCAAGGGCTTTATTGGTCTTTTTCAACTTGTTGGCTTCTGATCTGCTGCGTCTCAACTTCACACTTGAAGAGAGGGTCGCGACCAGTTTTTCATTTTGCCAGGGCTTGGCAACGAAATCAGTTGCTCCTTGTTTCATTGCTTCAACAGCAACATTCACGCCGCCGTGGGCTGTGATCATTATAACAACTGCCTGCGGATCAATTGCTAGTATTTCGCCCAGCCAGTGAAAGCCTTGCTTGCCTGAGGATTCGCCAGGGCCAAAGTTCATATCTAGCAGAATTGCATCGAACTGATGGGCGTTCATCAGCGCCGCAATATCTTCCGGGTTGCTGCAGGTGATGACTGTATCGAAATGACGTTTTAACAGCAGTTTTACTGCAACGAGGATGTCTTCATCATCGTCTACAATTAAGATAGAGCCGTTCTGTTGAAGCATTTACTGTCCCTCATGCCAGTTATTTGTTTGTCCGAAACCGTACACAAAGTGTTCGAAATCGTACAGAAAATAATGTTCGTTTCCGGACGATCAATAATAAATCACATGCATTTCAATGGGTTAATACTTGGCATAGCCCTTGCTGAATTAGGGGGAATAAAAGGATTCGTCACAAGACGGAAGAGAAAGCCCGAGCAGCGAAAGACTGAGTAGCGATGGAAAAGAAACAGACATCTGGAAACGCCATTCCCATGTACGGTGGGAAAACTGCAGGTAACGACCGAGCGGCGTCTGGTGCAGGCATGGATAGAAAAGTAGCAAAGAAAAAAAATCACTGGAAAACCGGTGGTATTGTATTGGCAGCTCTTGCTTTGGCGGCAGTCGTTTGGATGCTGATAGATGATGCTTCTGGCGGCCGTACATTCAGGGTGAATGAAAGCCGGATCGTAATTTCGACGGTGACAGAAGGCACGTTTGAAGACTTTATTCCGGTGCGAGGCCGTGTCACTCCTTTGAAAACGCTCTTTCTAGATGCAATCGAAGGCGGCCGGGTGGAGCGTATCCTCGTTGAGGACGGCGCCATGCTTAAAAGAGGCGACCTGATTGTTGAGCTGTCCAACAGCAACCTGCAAGTTAGCTTCACGGCTAATGAGACCCGCGTAACCGAGCAATTGAATAATATGAGATCGCAGGAACTGCAGTTGGAGCAAAACCGCCTGGCCCACAAGCGCAATCTGGTGGACTTTAATTATCAGATCAAGACTTTGACCCGAAGGGTAGAGCGCGAGCAGGAGCTGGTGAAAACCAACGCTATTCCCTTGCGTCAACTGGAGGATAGCCAGGATGAGCTCGAATATAATGTTAACCGCCGGGAATTGACGCTTGAGAGTCAGGCGACAGATGCGCGCCTGCAAGAGAGCCAATTGACATTCCTGCGCGAAGCGGCAGTGCGCCTTGAAGACAGCTTGGTTGTTGCTCGCAAGAACCTTGATAACCTAAATGTGCGTGCCCCGGTAGACGGCAAGCTATCTGGTTTCAATGTCGAGATCGGTGAGAATATCCCGCGCGGCAACCGGTTGGGGCAAATTGATGATCCTGATAATTATAAGCTTACCGCAAACATTGATGAATTTTACCTGGGGCGAGTTGATATTGGCCAGGAAGCAGTATTTGAACGCGGCGGCACCAACTACCGTATGACGATATCCAAAATATACCCGCAAGTAGCTAACGGCCAGTTTGAAGTGGATCTGGTTTTTGCGGATACTCAGCCTGAAGATATCCGCCGGGGTCAAACCCTTCAAACTAAACTGACGCTCGGCGATGCGACGAAAGCGGCATTGATTCCGAACGGTGCTTTTTATCAGGATACGGGCGGGAACTGGGTGTTTGTTGTAACTGCAGACGGTTCTCAGGCGGTGAAGCGCACGGTTCGTCTGGGAAGGCGTAATTCACGCTTCATCGAAGTGCTTGAAGGGCTGGAAATTGGCGAACGCGTTGTGACATCGCCATACAGTAGCTTTGTAGAAATGGACCGTTTGCGCTTGTCTGCAGAGGAATGACTGGCCGCAGAGGTATGATGGGCCGGCAATAATACGAGACCCGAGAAACGACAAGAGGAACGCCCCGAAGCAAAAATGCAGAGGGCAAATGAAAAAAGAAAGGAGCAGGGCATGCTCAAATTGCACAATCTCTCAAAGTTTTACCGAACCGATGAGGTTGAAACCGTGGCGCTGGATAATGTGAATATTGAAATTGAAAGCGGTGAATTTGTCGCGATCATGGGGCCCTCCGGTTGCGGCAAATCAACATTGCTTAACATTGTAGGTATGCTGGATAGCCCTTCAGACGGTGATTATATATTCATGGGTGAAAATGTTGCGGGTTACCCAGAATCAAAACTGTCCAATATCAGAAAACAAAATATCGGCTTTATTTTCCAGTCGTTCAATTTGATTGATGAATTGACGGTTGAGGAAAATATTGAACTGGCCTTGTTGTACCACAACATTCCCGCCAGCGAGCGGCGCGAGCGCGTTGCCAAGGTTATGGACAAGGTGGGCATTGCGCACCGCGCCAAACATATGCCGAGCCAGCTTTCCGGTGGTCAGCAACAAAGGGTTGCTGTTGCGCGCGCTGTTGTTGGAGACCAGGCAATGATCTTGGCCGATGAGCCGACCGGTAACTTGGACAGTGCACACGGTCAGGAAGTGATGGAAATGCTGCAATCACTGAACGCTGAAGGCACGACCATTGTGATGGTGACCCACAGCCCTGCGCACGCAGATTATGCCCGCCGAACCATTAACCTGTTTGACGGTCATGTTGTCACAGAGGATTTGAGGGCCGCAGTTTAAGAAAATGACTAATAAGACCCGGCACAAAAGTCGGGCGCGACAGCGCTAACGCTCAATAAAAAAATAATAGAGCAGAGGATGCGAGGATGTTTAAAAATTACGTCACAATAGCAATAAGAAATATTCTAAAAAATCGACTGTATGCCTTCATCAATATAATCGGTTTGGCGATTGGCTTGACCGTATATGTTTTTGGATCTGTACTTGTTGATTACGAGAGAAACCACGACAGAAGTTTTGCCAATGTTGACAGAATTTATACGGTAAATTCTCTTTTTTCACCGGCAGCTAACATCGGCATTAATAGTGCGGACACTACATATGCAGCTTTTGGAGAATTTCTGAAAACAGGTATGCCAGACCTGCAAGCGACGGCGCGTATTAAGCGCCAAGAATTTTTGATGTCTGTTGGTGACGATGACTACTATCAGGAAATTCGTTTTGCCGACCCTGACTTCACCAGGATTTTTGACCTCGACTATATCGTAGGTAATGCGTCCGCTCTTGATGACCCTTCCTCCATCATTCTTACCCGGTCAATGGCTGAAAAACTTTTCAGCAGTGTTGATATTGCTGGCCAGACAATTTTACTGGATCACCAGAACAGCTTAACGGTGGCTGCGGTTATAGAAGACTTGCCAGCGAACACCCATTTCAATTCTTCAATTTTGGGGGAGAGCGACCTGGCGGTATTGGCACCGATGGTAGCCTTGAAGCGGCTAATAGATTATGACCCCGCTTTAGATTGGGGGAATATCTCTCTAGGTAACCGTACATATTTGCTGGCGCCGCCTAACCATGACGTTGCCGACCTGGACGAAGCCCTGCAGGCAACGTATGAGGAACATTTTCCCGAGGACCGAAAAGAGTTTATAATTGAGGTCTCACTGGAGCCGCTAACCCATGCGAATACAGCGTTTTGGGCGGCTGTTGGGCTGCCGGTGATTGATAGTATTTCGCTTTTGGCAATCTTGGTTCTTGTGGTTGCCTGTGTGAACTATACCAACCTCGCGACGGCTCAAAATATGGGGCGCGCTCGAGAGGTGGGGCTTAGGCGCACGCTGGGTGCAGGCCGCAGGCAGCTTTTGATCCAGTTCTTGACCGAAAGTCTGATCGTTGCCTTCGTTGCTTTGTTTATCGCCCTTGTTTTTCTTGAGCTAATTGTTCCTTTCTTTAATCAAAGCTTGGGCAAAGTGGTGACGCTGAACCATTTGGCAATACTGCCTTGGCTTGCTGCAACGACATTTGCTGTTGGGCTTATTTCAGGTGGTTACCCTGCCTATCTCATTACACGAACCACACCGATTGACAGCCTGAAAGACGGCAAGAGTAGCGGCGCTCGCAATTCAATCGTGCGCGCCACGATGATCGGGCTTCAATTCGTTATCGCTATTTTCATGCTGGCAATGGTCATGGTGATGTATTTCCAAAACCAAAAGGTGAAGCAGACGATTAACCTGTTCCCAACGGACCAGGTTTTAGTGCTGGAACGGTTGAATATTGAGGAGATTGCTCAACAAACTGACACGCTGCGAAACGAATTGGTGCGACTGCCTAACATTGAGAATGTGTCCTTTATGTCGCAAGTGCCTTTTGAGCAAGACAATAGTTCTTTTGAAGCATTCACTGATCCAGGTGATGAGGCCACAGGCTTTTCAATGAATAGGATCGCTATTGACTATGAATTTTTGTCGACTTTGGATGTAGCCTTAATTGCGGGGCGTAATGTGTCGCGTGAAATCGCTTTGGATGGTCCTGTCGAGGGAGCGCGGCAAACCAATGTTCTGGTTAATGAGCTGGCGACCGAACTGCTTGGGTTTGCCTCGCCTGAAGAATCGGTGGGCCAGTCATTCTACCAATTGAATAGCGAGGGCTCTATTCAACTAACCATTGTCGGGGTGGTGGAAAACCAGAATTTTCTCGGGTTTCATAATAAGTTGAAGCCATTCACCTTTAGTGTTCAAAACGGCCAGCGCTTTGGCGCGATCCGATTCAAGCCGGTAGACGTGCAGGAAACATTGCAAAATGTGGAAATGGTTTGGAATCAGATAATTCCCAATTACCCCATGCAAAGTAAATTTCTCAATGAGACTTTTGAGGGTGTTTACACCATTTATCGGTCGATCAATATTGCGCTCGCTGCATTTGCCGCGCTCGCCTTGTCACTTGCTTTAATCGGGTTGTTTGGGTTGGCAGCTTTCATGGCCGAACAGCGCACGAAAGAGATTGGTATACGCAAGATAATGGGCGCCAGTATACCCCAGGTGATACGCTTGCTTATCTGGCAGTTTTCCAAGCCCGTAATTTGGGCGTTGCTTATTGCCCTGCCCCTCGCCTATTTCAGTATGAATCTTTATCTGGATTTCTTTGCTGATCGCATCAGCCTGCCGGCAGGCATCATTGCCATTGCTGGGATGATCGGCGTGGTTGCTGCCTGGGGCATTGTGGCGATGCACGCGGCTTCAGTTGCGCGGGCGAACCCCATAAACGCCCTTCGTTATGAATGATTTTTTTAAATCACATGAAAAGAGAGTTTGCCGATGTTTGAAAATTACGTGAAGACGGCCTTCCGCAATTTGATGCGGCAAAAACTCTTTTCGGCCATCAATATAGTTGGTCTGGCGATTGGTTTGGCCGCTTCAATATTGATCTTGCTCTTTGTTCGCGATGAACTGAGTTATGATAATTTTTGGGCGAAAAAAGACCAAATTTACCGCATGCAGGGCACGGTGCACCTCCCAGGTCGTGCGCCAGGTGGAGGCTCACCAAGCGCGATGGCCCCAGCGGCCCCAGCGCTATTGGCCGACTTTAATGAAATCGCCGATATTACCCGCATTACCTATGTGAACGGAGCGGGTGTCAAAGTTGGAAATGACCAGTTTCTTGAAAACCTGATGATTGCTGATCCCGCGCTGTTGACTATGTTCGATTTCACGGTGCTTGAGGGAAGCCTTAATGGCGCCCTAAGTCGACCGACAAACGTTATTTTGTCGCGTTCATTGGCGCAGAAATATTTTGGCGATTCACCGGCGGTTGGGCAAACAGTTTTTCTAACCCAGGGGGGCGACGAAACCTTCAATGTTGTTGCGGTGGTAGAAGACCTTCCTGCAACTAGTCATCTGGATTTTGACCTGGCCGTACCAATGGCGCCGCGGTATTTCGTGCCAACCGCGCCCGGCAGAGCCAACGGACTTGAAAATTGGGGCTCGCTCAGTTTCCTGACATATATTGAGTTTAAGCCGGGTGTCGACGTTGCTGCGTTTACACAACAAATTCCGGCATTTCTTGACCGGCACGTGCCAGACACTATTCGTGAAATTGTCAAGATTGCGCCAAGTGAACTTTTCCGAATGCAATTTATTTCTTTGCCGGATATTCACCTGGAAAGCTTAGCAAGCGGTACCACACGGCCCAGCGGCGACATCGAGTCCATATACGCATTTCTTGGCATCGCCATTTTGATTATGGCAATTGCCGTTATTAATTTCATTAATCTCTCAACGGCTTATGCCTCCAGGAGAGGCAAGGAAGTCGCGGTACGCAAAGTTGTAGGTGCCAGGAAAATTGATCTAATGGTACAATTTCTGGGTGAGGCCGGTTTGATGGTTGTTTTGGCTTTGTTGCTCGGACTGGTGCTCGTTGAAGTAACTTTGCCGTGGTATGGCACCCTTACAGCCAAAATTCTGCAGATTGATTTTGCAAATGATCCGCTGTTGCTGATGGGTCTGGCCGGGCTTGCGGTCGTGGTGGGTCTTGGCGCTGGCCTGTATCCGGCGTTTGTTCTGTCCCATTTCAAACCGGTTGTCATGTTGAAATCCAGTAGTGGGGCGGTGGAAGGAAATAAGGGCGGGCATCGCTGGGTGCTGGTGATCGTACAGTTTGCCATTTCCATAGGTCTGATTGCGGCAACGGCCATTCTTTATGCGCAAACACGCTACGCTCAAACCAAAGAATTGGGGTTTGATAAAGAAAATGTTCTCGTCGTGATGCCCAATGGGGACGCGCAATTTTCGCAAACGTCAGAACAATTGATGGAACGATTAAAGCGATATCCCGACGTTATTGATGTCACGAAATCATCCGCAGTTCCCGGCGGTGGTGGGCAGGCAAATACAACTGTTAGGCTTTCTGATGCCGAAACCTCTGAGCCGATCCCGCTAAGGGTTGTGAATGTGGACTTCAATTTCTTTGAAACATTGAAAATGCCAATTGTCGCCGGCCGGTCTTTTTCACAGGAATATAGCGGAGACATTACGGTTGATTTTGGCGAAAATGACAGACGGGAACAGTCTAATGCTGTCATCAACGAACGGGCCGTAAGCATGCTTGGTTTTGCTTCAGCTGAAGACGCTATCGGCAAAACAATCCTTCACAGTCAAAACCCGGTATCGGCGTTAACGATTGTTGGTGTTGTTGCTGACGCACATTTTCAGTCTTTGAGAGCGGAAATTGACCCCGACCTATACCGGATTGACCGGCGCAATTTGATATTCCCATCACTGCGCGTGAAAGCAGGCAGAAACGCACAAGTACTTGCCGCAATTAAAGGTGATTGGGATGAACTGTTTCCAAACGCTCCACTGCAAACCCTTTATATGGATGAAGGGCTGGATCAGCTTTATGCACAGGACAAATTGAGAGGCATGATGCTCGGTACATTCGCTGCCCTGGCAGTTCTTGTGTCGTGCCTTGGGCTTTTGGGGCTATCCTCCTTCACAATTGAACAGCGCACAAAAGAAATTGGTTTGCGCAAGGTCATGGGCGCAAGCATGGCTAATATTATGCGCCTTCTTTTGTGGCAGTTCACCAAACCGGTTTTGGTGGCCAACATAATCGCTTGGCCGATTGTTTGGTACTTCATGAGTGAATGGCTGTCAGGTTTTGCTTACCGCATAGACATGGATGTCTTGCCTTTCGCGCTGGCGGGAGTTTTTGCGCTTGTAATCGCGTGGTTCACGGTTGGCCTTCACGTTTTGAAAACTGCGAAATCCAGCCCGATTAAAGCGCTTCGATATGAATAAGACAGATATATGAATACAGGAGTAAATCATGTCGCAATTAATTATTGGACTACGCGTTCTAAAGCGTCAGGGGCTTTATGGTCTTATGGCTGTTTTGGGACTTGCGATTGGTCTGGCTGTTGCCATTACGGCGCTGTTGTATACGTGGCAGGAAACCCATTATGACAGCCACATTCCGCGCAGCGACCGTATTTTCCTGATTGATTCTAAAATCACCGTCCCTGGCCGAACTGAGTCTGTTGTTGCAACCGTGCCGGGTGCTTTATCTGAAGCCCTTAGGGGCGTCGTTCCAGGCCTTGAAGATACTGCCCGCCTTTGGCGGCAATGGTCGTCGATCAGAATAGACGACCGCTTTAATTTCAACCTGCAGGTCATCGGTGTTGAATCCGGGTGGGTTGAGATGATCGACTTGCCCATGGTGTCAGGCACGTCGTCCACCTTTGGTGACGACACTAGCAGTGTTTTAATTTCAGAGGCCATGGCAACCCGCTTGTACGGCGACCAAGTTGCTGTGGGTCAAACCTTTGAGCTTGACCAAAATGCAATGGTTGTAACCGGCGTTTACCGGAATTTCCCAACGGCAAGCCATATGGTGGCTGACGTCATCATTCCGATTAAGGCGGCTGCAATATTAAACCGCGGCATTTCCTTGGATGACAACTGGCGTAGTTTGAATGTTTTCACATACCTGCTGCTTGAACCCGGCGCTGATGTAGCTGCCGTTGAGCAATTGGTGGAAAACACCCTTTACCAGAATCTTCAATTGGACGGCCGCCTTGCACCGGAAACCACGGCGGAAGATATTGTTACAATATCCCTCCAACGGTTATCGGATCTGCATCTTAACGACCGGACATATAACTGGGGCATTAAGCCGCCCGCGGACAAGCTGAAGCTTGCTGTATTCAGCGCCATTGCGGTGTTGATTGTTGTTATTGCCTGCATCAACCATATTAACCTGTCGACAATCAGGTCTATTGAACGCGCCCGTGAAGTAGCCCTGCGCAGAATACACGGCGCAGGCCGCAAGCAATTGATTATGCAGTTTTTATTGGAAGCCAGTGTATTGGCGTTGGTGGCGCTTGTGCTCGCCGTGACTATTGTTGAACTCAGCAGCAGTTATACCAGCGAGCTGTTGCAAACTCAGTTAGACTTATCCGCTCTTACCGCCCCAAGCTTTTTGCTTTGGATGGCCGCTTTGATTTTGTTGGTGATTGGCTCTGCGGGGCTATACCCAGCGATTATAGTCAGTGCTGTTATGCCGGGTCGGCTTCTTGCCAGCAACAGCCGCGGCGCCAAAGGCAACGCTCGCATGCGTTCTGCGTTAGTGGTGTTTCAGTTTAGCATATCCATTATGCTTGCCATCGGTGCGGCTGTTATCTGGAGCCAACTCCGCTATGCTCGTACGGCAGACCTTGGGTTCAATGCGGAAAATGTGCAAATGTTATACGGCGTTGGTCGAGGCCCTGCCCGGACGATTGCGTTAACGCGCGGCCTAGAGCAATCAATTGGCGGCTTGCCGGGTATTGTTGCCGTGTCAGCTTCCAATTCCACGCCAGCTTGGGATTATGTCCCAGAAGTATCCATTCGCCGTCCATCAGAAGCGCCTGAATCAGCCCAAACAATGGGCCGAATTTCGGTTGGCCTCGACTTTTTTGATTTGCTGGAAATGAAGCCTGTTGCTGGTCGGTTGTTCAGTGAAGATTACGGCGTTGATCGTGGCCAATGGGAGTTGGAAACCCGTGGATCACTCGCATTGCCGATCATCATCAATGAGCGCGCCGTGGCATCTCTTGGGTTTTCTGCGGCCGATGATGCCATTGGTCAACAAATACAGTTTACGGTTTCCCAGCAAAATGACCGCGTTGCCGAAATTGTTGGTGTTGTGAAAAACATCCACTTTAAGTCATTGAAAAATGCGATTCAGCCGATGGTTTATTATCCTGACCCTGCCATTTTCAGTGTGATTTTGGTGCGCCTAGACCCCAACCAGCGCGAGATTGGATTGCAATCAATTGAACAGGGCTGGAACCAAGTAATGCCAAACCAACCCCTCAGCGGTGACTTCCTTTCGTCAGCATTGGCGGAGCAATATGACAGTGAGGCACAAGAGCTGAAAACAGTGTCCGTTTTAGCGGGTCTGGGCATTTTGATTGCAATTTTCGGGCAATATGGCCTTGCCGCCTATAGCGCGCAATCAAGGCGGCGCGAAATTAGCATTCGCAAGGTTTTGGGCGCCCGCGTACGCGATATTCTGCAACTGTTTGTCTGGCAGTTTTCCAAGCCGGTTTTTCTGGCCATGCTGGTTGCATGGCCGTTCGCATTTTTTGCGATGACAATGTGGCTAGAAAACTTTGTTTACCGGGTAATACCTAACCCGCTTTGGTTCGTGCTTGCGGGTGTTTTTGCTTTGACCATCGCGCTTTTAACAGTTGCCGGCCATGCCTTAAAAGCGGCCCGCACAGCGCCCGTTGAGGCGCTTCGCCATGAATAAAAACAATAAAAATAATAGTGGCAGGAGCCAGTAATGTTTCAAAATTATATCCAGGTCGCGGTCAGAAACTTAGTCAACAATAAACTATACGGCGCCATTAATATAATTGGACTTGCGGTTGGACTTGCTGCTTGCATTATGATCGCCCTTTTTGTCCAGTATGAGTTTTCATACGACAAACAATGGGCCAAATCGGCCAATCTTTACCGTTTGCACACAACGTTCAACCTGCCTGGCCGCGAACCAATGAAGACAACACGCTCGCCTGGCCCTGCCAAGGCCGCGTTTGACAGATACTTTGCGGAAGAAGTTGTGGCGTCTGCCCGCATTCGCAGTTTTAACCCGGTTATTCGGTATGAGGATAAGGTACTTAGTGAGCAGATCCATTGGACTGATCCCGAAACGGCCGACCTCTTTGATCTTAAGATAGTGGCGGGTAACTTTACCGAGGCGCTCGGCGACAAAGCAAGTCTCGCGGTTGATCAGTCTTTTGCCGTCCGGTATTTCGGTGCGGAAAACCCAATCGGTAAGATTGTGACACTTAATCAATATGAGATTGAGCGTGATTACAGAGTTACCGCTGTTTTTGAAGACCTCCCGGATAATACCATTCTGGACATTCAAGCGTTTGTGCGGATTGATGAGGCTGATTTTAAAAACCAGAGCTGGGAGTTCTCCGAGTGGTATAGCACTAATGCCTATTTGTTCTATGAGCTTAAGGACGGTGTAAATGTTGCTGATCTTGATGCGCGAATGAGCAACTTTTTGGACAATTCACTTAAGATTGATCCGGACGCTGGTGCCTTCACCAAAGCTTCTGATTTTATGGCCATGTACTCGCAGGCACTAACCGATATTCAGTTAAACCCGCAGGGTCGCAATGGGTCCGAGATGAAGCCAACCGGCAGCATGACCAACGTGATTATATTTATCGCGATTGCTGGGCTCATCTTGCTGATTGCCTGTATCAATTTCATGAATTTGGCAACAGCGAAATCAACCCAGCGCGCGCGCGAAGTGGCGCTTAGGAAAGTACTTGGCGCACACCGAGGCCAGTTGATTGCGCAATTTCTGGGCGAATCTATCTTGTTGGCGCTAATTGGCCTATGCCTAGGCATTGTTCTGGTGGAATTGATGATTGGCCCGTTTGGTGATTTTGTCGGCAAAGCGTTGGTGCTTGATTATACCGATGGTGTCACCGTGGGTATTTTGGTGGTGCTGGTCGCTTTTGTGGGAGCGATCGGAGGCGTATATCCGGCGCTTGTGCTATCAGGCTTTTTGCCGGCACATGTCTTGAAGGCGAACAAATCAGCCGAAACGAGCGGTTCTGCGGCGCTTCGGAATGTTCTTGTGATTGCCCAGTTCTCGATTTCGATCGGATTGATTATCGCTACCAGTGCCGTTTACGGTCAGCGGCTTTATGCAACATCTAAGGACCCCGGTTTTGAGAAAGAAAACATTCTCGTCGTGCATAATCTGGGTCGCACCGACATGCAGGGAAAAGGCGATACTCTCCGTCAACGCCTGACGCAAATCCCGGGTGTTACGAAAACGAGTTTGGCGGCCGATACACCCGCAAACGGCAACGAGAGCAATAGTAGTGTTACCAAAGAAGGCGATGACCCTAGCCTGAGCATGCTCATTGGCCGTCAGTCAATCGACTACGACTTCTTTGACCTTTACGGTGTTGATGTCATTGCAGGCCGTGTTTATAGCCGCGACCGTGAAACCGACGGAATACCTTCGACGGAGGGCGTGCCTGAGGATCAACTGCTAAGCGGCACACTCGTGATCAATGAGGCTGCTGTTCGCCGGCTTGGCTTTGGTTCTGCTGCTAAAGCCGTCGGTCAGCGTGTAATGTTGGGAGTTTCGCAACGCAGAGAAGCGATGATGGAAATAATCGGTGTGATCCGCGATATGCAATTCCAGTCTTTGCGCCGGCCTATGCGCGCTGAAATGTACCAGCTGCGACCGGCCGACGTGCGTAATTTGTCGGTGAAGTTTGAAGGAGATGCAGCGCCAATTTTAGCAGAAATCGAGGCGATTTGGTCTGAAATGGCACCTACAGTGCCCTACCGCCATACGTTTATCGATGACCGTTTGATGGAAGAGTTCGCGCAGGAGCAGCAGCAGTCTGTATTGCTGGCAGTGTTCGCAAGTCTTGCAATATTGATCGCCTGTCTTGGGTTGTATGGCTTGGCATCTTTCACTGCCGAACGCCGTACCAAAGAAATCGGTATTCGCAAAGTGATGGGCGCATCGGTGATTGATATTGTACGTCTGCTGATCTGGCAGTTTTCCAAACCCGTGTTGATAGCCAATCTGATCGCTTGGCCAGTTGTTGTTTACGGTCTGACGACCTGGCTGGAGACATTTCCTTATCGGATAGAAATATGGTGGCTAGGTATATTCTGTGTGGCTTCGGGCATCATTGCTTTGTCGATCGCCTGGGCGACAGTCGGCGGTAACGCCGCCAAGGTCGCTCGAACCAACCCCATTAAAGCCCTTAGGTATGAGTAGGAAACAGATATGTTAGCAAATTACTTTAAAACGGCGCTTCGTAACCTGCTGCGGCAAAAGTTGTTTTCCTTCATCAACATTGTTGGTTTGGCGATTGGATTGGCGGCTTTCATTCTCATCCTGTTGTTTGTCAGAGATGAAATGTCATGGGACACTCATTGGGCGCACGGTGACGATATATATCGCGTGGAAACTACAATTCAGTTTCCGGTCCGCGCGGATAGGCCTACCCCCAATACCGTAACGCCCCTGAAAGACCTGATGCTTGACACTTACAGTGAAATTGAAACGATCACTCGCTTTTTGGGTGGTGCAGCAACCGTTAATAATGCCGGGGAATTGTTTGTTGAGAATGTGGCGTTTGCTGAAAACAACATTGTCGACTTTTTCGGTTTTGAGTTTCTACAAGGCAGCCAGCAAACAGCGCTGCCAGACCTAAATTCAGTGGTGCTAAGTCAGCGAGTAGCGGAAAAATACTTTGGCTCCGGTCCAGTGTTGGGGGAAGTATTACCGATAAGAATTCGCGATGAATTCAGAGATTTTACCGTAACTGGTGTGATCGAAAACCCACCCCATAGAACTCATATGCGGTTTGAAGTTATAGTGCCGTTCAATGCGGAATATGTGGAAGGAGTGCGTTGGTTCACCAATGATTGGCGTTTCGCGATTTGGTTGACATATGTGCGCTTTGCCGGGGGAACAGATGTGGCGGCAGTTCAGGCAGACCTGCCTGCTCTGGTAGACCGGCATATGCCCAAAAGCACATCTGGGCAGGAAACGGGGCGCGATTCGAGCATGAAGCTGGATCTGGTGCCCATAAAAGACATTCATCTATACAGTAATGTTGCGACCGGTGATGCTGGAACGCTGTATGGCTTCGTTGCGATTGCGTTTCTGATTTTGTTGATCGCAGTGGTAAATTTTCTGAACCTGTCGATGGCCCGCGTTTCACACAGGGCGCGCGAAGTTGCCATGCGCAAGGTTGTCGGAGCATCGCGCAAACAAATAATTCAGCAGTTTCTCGGTGAGTCTTTGTTGCTTGTGATGATTTCGGTAATTTTAGCTCTTGTGGTGGTTGAGTTTGGCCTGCCCTATTATAATGAGTTTTTGACATCGCTCATTGAAATGGATTTGCTGGCTGAACCCAGTTTGTTATTTGCGATTATAATTTTGTGCGTTGGTGTTGGCTTGAGCGCAGGCAGCCTTCACTCTCTCTACTTCTCCTTTTTAAACCCGCGAGACGTGCTCTACAGCAGCACGAGCCCTGACGGCGGCGGGAGCAAGTTACGCCTTGGTTTGGTTGTTGCGCAGTTTTCAATTTCTGTTGCCTTGATGACGATTGCCTTTTTCGTCAACGAACAAACCGAATATACGCGTTCGATGGACTTGGGCTTTAATGACCAAAACCTTATAGTTGTCAGGGGAACCAACGGCCCTCAATCAGAAGAGTTTAAGACACGTATTCTCCAAAGCCCCTTTGTGTTGCAGGCGGGTAGGTCTTCGGATGTGCCCACCGAAGGCAGCGAAGATCGTCTCGAAATTCGCCCGATTTCTGGCGGCGACACTGTAACGCTGGACGGGCTACCAATAGGTCCCGATTTTTTTGACACCTATCAAATTCCGCTTGTTGCTGGCCGTTATCTGACAATGGATGAACAAGACACGCTGCGGTTTCGCACGGACAGTCCCAGTTATAAAAGCGAAGCCAATATTGTTGTCAATGCGGCCGGCGCTCGGCTTCTAGGATTCAATGATCCAGCGATGGCGGTTGGCCAAACCATGAGGGCCGACATCACATCGCGAGATGCTATTGAAACACGTATCGTCGGGGTGGTTGAGGACTTTCATTTTGATAGTGCCCGCGATGTCATCAGGCCCGGGATTTATTACGTCGACCAAATGCGTCAGTCGGATATGAGCATCCGTATCGATGGCCACAACCGAGATGCGGCAATTGCCGCAATACGTGACGTTTGGCGCGGGATGTTTCCAGGTACGGTGATGAATTATCAGGACATGTCAGAACTGGTGGAGCGGCAGTATCAAACAGATGCCCGGCTGGGCAATATGCTGACGGCGTTCACTGTGCTTGCCATAACAATTTCTTGTCTTGGCCTATACGGCCTGGCCTCATTCACCGTCGAGCGCCGCACGCGAGAGATTGGCGTACGCAAGGTTCTGGGTGCTGGGCTGTTTGATATTGTTAGGTTGTTGCTTTGGCAGTTTGCCAAACCAATTTTAATCGCCAATTTTATTGCCTGGCCGGTGGCCTTTTATTTCATCAATAAATGGCTGAATGGGTTTGCTTATCGGGTTGAATTGGACGTGGCGCCCTTCGTTCTTACAGGCTTTGCCGCGCTAACTATTGGCTGGATTACGGTCGCAGGTCACGCATTCCTCGTCGCACGGGCAAACCCAATTAAAGCCCTTCGCTACGAATGACCGGACGTCAGGAGAGATAAATTGTTTCAGACTTATATAAGCGTGGCGATTAGAAACCTGATTAAAAACAGGCTGTATAATGCGATCAACGTTGGCGGTCTCGCCGTGGGTTTGGCTGCTTGCATCATGATATTGTTATTCGTTGATCACGAGCTTTCATACGATCAGTGGATTCCCAAATATGAGCATACCGTTCGGGCAGAGGTTATTACCCGGTTCGAAGGCGCACCCGAGGGCGACACGGAGAACATTCCGCAAGTTGTTGGTCCCCTGATGGCAGAACAGTTAAGTGAAATTGAACTAAGCGTTCGCCTGAACGATATGAATGTTGCTTTATCGACCGGCGAAGCCGCATTCGAGCAAGAGGTTAGTTTAACTGACCCGGCTATTTTCGAGATGTTTGATATTGAACTTATTGAAGGCAACCCGGCCACCGCGCTTAATGACCCCGGCAGCATTGTTTTGGGTCAAGCTGACGCCCTGCGAATTTTTGGACCAGGGTCGGTTGTGGGTAAAACCGTGAAGGTTAACGGTGAGCACACCATGAAAGTTACCGGGGTAATGCCCGATTGGCCAACGCTTTCAGACCTGACAGTTGAGGCCCTGGTGCCGTATTCATCGCCGATAATTGATGATCAACCTTGGTTGCGAGAGAATTGGGGTTCATTCAGCGGTGTGACGTATTTCAGGTTGGCTGAGGGCACTGACAGGGCGCAATTTACCACCGCGTTCAATGAACTTGCACTTCGGATTGCGCCAGACTGGATAAGGGGTGATAGGGCAGAAAGAGGCCTTCTTCCGACATTAACTTTTCATTTTTCGCCCGCTATTGACGCACATCTGAAGTCAAAAAACAACTTTGGCTCCCGCGGCAGTGTTGAGGCCCTTTGGGCCGCGGCTGTTGTCGCTGCGCTCATTCTTGCGATCGCGGTTATGAATGTTACGAACCTTGGCACCATGCTAGCCCTAAAGCGCGTCCGCGAGGTTACCATCCGCAAGGCACTGGGTGCTAAAGCCAAACATTTGATCGTCCAAATTCTGGTTGAGGCCATCGTTCTCGCTGCCATCGCAATGCTGGCAGGCCTCGTTATGATGGAACTTTTATTGCCAGTATTTGGCACCATGATGGATAGGCCACTTTCCACAGCACCGCTTTATCAGGCTTCTGTTGCCATTCCGTTAGTATTATTTGCTGTTGTTATCGGTTCGATCAGCGGCCTTTACCCCGCGCTTGTGGCGGCGAGGTTTCGGCCGATTGATCATTTAAACGGAGTGTCGCCGACCGTAGGAATTCGTTTCAGGAATTTCCTGATGGTCGCGCAGTTTGCTGCAACAATCGGACTTCTTGTGACCTGCTTTGTTGTCTTTCAGCAGGCTAGTTATGCCCAAAGCCGAGATCCCGGGTTTAGCAGTGAACAATTGGTGCAACTTAGCGGTATGAGTCGCCCTGCTGTGTTGGAAAAAGAACAGTCTTTTAGAGAACAATTGGCCAGAATACCCGGAGTTGAAGCGGTGGCTGCAAGCCACGTAGCGCCTGGCCACGGATATAACAACTTCAACTCGGGTTCGGTAGAGGGCGGGCCAACTGTGAATATAAGGCGTGTCTCTGTTTCAGAAGAATTTTTCCAGACAATGAACATCCAGGCCATTGCTGGCCGGGTGTTCTCCCCGGACAGAGTAGGTGACCGCGTGATCAGGAACGATAGTGGCAGCACAGCGCCGATCATCATTAACCGCACGGCGCTGGACCAGCTGGGGCTGGATAGCCCGGAAAATGCCATTGGCAAAGTGGTGCAGTTGGATGGTCGTAATCAAAGAACCATTGTCGGTGTGACGAATGATCTGTTTTTGGGTTCTGTTAGGAATGAAGTGGCGCCCAGTTATTTCTGGATTGGGCCACAAGAATTCAGGCATGTTATTTTGCGAGTTTCACCGTCTAACATGGCTGCAACACTTGCGGAAATTGATAATGCCTGGCGTCAGCAATTCCCTGACATTCCCATTCAGCGAGAGTTTCTGGATGAAGCGTTTGCTTCCTACTATGATACCGAGCGCCGTCGGGGGTGGTTGCTTCTTGGTAGCGCTGTTGTGATGATAGTGATTGCGACTGTGGGCCTGTTTGCGCTTTCTGCGCTAACGACGGAGCGCCGCGCCCGCGAGATCATTATTCGTAAAGTGTTGGGCGCGCGCACGGCAAATATTGTGAATTTGTTGCTGTGGCAATTTTCCAAACCGGTGTTGATAGCAAATATTATCGCCTGGCCCGCCGCCTGGTTTGTCCTGCATGGCTGGCTCGAAGCCTTTGCTGATAGAATAGCGCTTTCACCGCTGCCATTCCTAGGCGCAGGGTTGCTTGTATTTTTGATCGCCGGCGCGACCATTACCGGTCAGGCAATTGTTCTCGCTCTGTCCAATCCGGCTCGGATTTTACGCTATGAATAACAGTAATGAACAATACGGCCATAAGGCCGAGGCTATCCGCGCCAACACAGACAACAAGAGGATGATAAACCATGTTTAAAAATTATTTACGCTCCGCATTGGGGCATATTTTAAAAAACCGATTGTTTACAGCAATCAATGTGTTTGGCCTCGCTATTGGGTTGATGAGCTGCATCCTGATCATTCTTTTTGTCCGCGATGAGCTTACTTATGACAGATTCATCCCCGATGGCGAGCGAGTGGTTCGCCTGCATTCGGCCTTTTATCAGCCGGGTCGTTCACCGTTTTTAACAGTAAGATCGCCGGGTCGCGTAATGGAAGCGGTGCGGGATTATGCTACTGCAGAGGTTGAAGCTGGCGTCCGGCTGGTTTTCAACGGCACGACCGTGATTAAGGACGGCGATGCTTTTAACCTAAGTGTCGCTTTCGCGGACAATAGTTTTTTCAATGTTTTAGATCTACCATTCGCATACGGTGACTCGGCTACGGCATTCCGGAATTCAAATGATTTTGTCATCACTGAAGAGGTTGCCGCGCGGCATTTTGGCCGCACCGATGTGCTGGGCGAAATATTGACAATTACGGATTTTCAAGGGGCGATGATGCCGTTGAAAATCACCGGCGTGCTGAAAAATATTCCTGAAAACTCACATCTGAATATCGAATCTGTATTTTTAATGGATCCGGCAATGTTTGCGCCGTATCCAAACATATTGGATACTTGGACTAGCGTGAATGTCTATACGTATTTCAAAATGCGCCCCGACGTTACGGCCGCTGACCTTCAAGGGAGGATTGAGGATTGGCTGAATAACGAAAGTCCGTTTGTACAGATGCTAAATGATATGGGTGTGGAGGGCAATGTCAGCGACTTTAACAAAGCGCATGTCATGCCGTTATTGGACTTGCACCTGAGTGCCAGGAAAGACGCTGGCAATCTGGGTGACATCAGCGCAATGGGTGATAAAACAATGGTCATCACCTTTGCCAGTGTCGCGGCGCTGGTTTTGATCATTGCTTCAATAAACTTTATGAATCTTTCGACCGCAAAAGCAACCAAACGCGCGCGGGAAGTTGCAATGCGAAAAGTGTTGGGGGCGACGCGGATTCAAGTTGCCCTTCAGTTTTTGGCGGAAGCTGTTGCGATATCTGTAAGCGCGTTGTTCTTTGCGCTGGTGGCAGTGGAGCTGGTGCTTCCTCTATATAATGAGGCTATCGGTCGACAATTGGAGCTTAATTTGATTGGCGATTTGCCGTTGTTTGCCCTGCTTGTTGGGGTGGCAATTGTAACAGGTGTAATTTCGGGCAGCTACCCTGCGGCCTATCTCTCGCGCCTCATGCCGGTACGGATTCTGAAATCCAACAGTGGCTCGTCAACCTCAGGATCGGTTAGTTTCAGGTCTGTATTGGTAGTGTTTCAGTTTGCAATTTCGATTGGGCTGGTCATTTGCACCGCAGTTGTATACGGCCAAACAGTTTATGCCCGTTCGATGGATCTGGGGTACAATAGTGAGGGCAAACTTGCATTGACCAGAATGGGCGCGGTGCAGACGCCGGAACAAGTAGAGGCTATCCGTTTGGCTTTGTCCAAAATACCATCGGTAAAAAGTGTGGCTCTGTCGTCTGAAGCGCCTAGTCAGGATAATCAAAACAACAGTGGTTTCATGTTGCTGGGTGGAGAAGGTGCGAATGCAAACACAGATAGTACCAATCTCAATATAGTAACCACTGGCTTTGGTTTTTTTGAGGCGTATGAGATTGAACCACTTGCTGGCCGCACTTTTGACAAATCTTATGGCACCGATGAGATCGTTCCCATTCCAGACGGGGAAGACCGTATAGGGACGGCCAGTGTTGTATTGAACGAATCGGCTGTTCGTTCTCTGGGCATTGAGTCGCCGCAGCAGGCAATTGGCAGGGTCGTTCGCGGCGATGCCTTTAGCGGTGCAGGGACCTTTGATTTCACCATCGTTGGCGTTGTGCCGGACGTTTACTTCCGGTCTGTGAAGTTTGGTGTGAGGGCCAGCCTTTATTGGGTGCTGCCGTCACGGTACCGTGTTGCCAACATCAGCTACGAAACCAACGATGTGTCGGGTTTGATCTCAGACGTGGAGCGCGTGTGGAAGGAGCATATGCCCTTAACGCCTATAGCGCTTGAGTTTGTATCAGAAATGCTGGCTGCTCAATATGATGAGGAAACAAGACAAGCTGAACTGTTTGCTGCATTTTCAATTCTTGCAGTATTGGTAGCGTGTCTTGGTTTGTTTGGACTGGCGTCCTTCAGTGCAGAGCAGCGCACCAAGGAAATTGGTATTCGTAAGGTGCTCGGCGCGACAGTTCGCGACATCGTGCAATTGCTGGTTTGGCAGTTTTCTAGGCCGGTGCTTGTCGCCAATTTGATTGCCTGGCCTGCGGCTTGGTATTTTATGTCAGACTGGCTAGATGGTTTCCGCTATAGCTTGGGCAATAGCTATATCTTTACGGTTGCGGTGGTCGCGGGCACGCTGGCATTGGTAATTGCATGGATTACTGTGGCAGGGCGGGCTTACAGGGTAGCTCAAACTAACCCAATATCTGCCCTGCGCTACGAGTAGGTTGGCGGTGAGAAAGAAAAGGCCCGGCATTGCCGGGCCTTCTTCTGATTTCGTAAACTTATGCCTTAATACATGCCTTCAAGTGTGTCCTTATAAACTTCGGTCACAACATGGCGCCGTAGTTTTAGGCTTGGAGTCATTTGCTCATTTTCAATGGTGAAGGCCTCGGTTGCCAGAGCAAATTTTCGTACTTTTTCAATGTTTGACAGGCGTTTGTTGATGCGGCCAACCGCAGCATCTATCGCTTTGCGCAGGTCTTTGTCGTCAGAGAGCTTTTCAATCCGGGCGGCGGACTTGCCGTTTTCTTTGGCCCAGCCGACCAACCATTCCGCATCTGGTACAATCAGCGCCACCATATGAGGGCGACTATTACCGTAAATCATGGCTTGGGCAATTTCGTCTTCCAGCGCCAACAGGCCTTCGACCCGTTGCGGTGAAACATTATCGCCTTTGTCGTTGACGATGATATCTTTTTTGCGGTCCGTAAGTTCCAGATAGCCTTCGTCGTCGATCTGACCAATGTCGCCGGTATGAAGCCAGCCATCTATAATGGCCTCATTGGTTGCCTTTTCATTGCGCCAATAGCCTTTCATGACCAATTCGCCCTTGAGCAAAATTTCGCCGTCGTCTGCTACTTTCGCGTCAATATTCTTAAAAATCTTGCCGACAGTATGCATTTTTGTTGCCCAAGGCGGGTTAGCTGAAACAACCGGCCCTGCTTCGGTTTGACCGTAGCCTTGCAGAAGCGGCAGGCCAAGCGCCGCGAAAAAATACCCCACGTCAGGGGACAGCGGCGCACCGCCTGACACCAGCGCTTTCAAACGCCCACCAAACTGCTTCTGTACTTTTCGCCGAACCGTGAGCGATAAAAACCAGTCTTGTAATTTTTCCGTTGGTGTTAAGGGCAGCTTGTGCTGCAGTTTTTTCACACCCAGGGCAATTGCCTTGTCGAACATCTTTGCTTTCATGCCGCCCTCGCTTTGCACGGTGCGGGAGATGCGCGTGCGCAACATTTCAAAAAGGCGCGGCACCACCACCATAACTGTGGGCTTGGCCTCAGCCATATTAGTGGCCAGTTTTTCAATGCTTTCAGCATACCATATCTCAGCACCAATGGTGAGGGGCCAGCATAGGCCCGCCGTGTGTTCATAAGCGTGACTTAGCGGCAGGAAGGATAGGAAGGCATTGCCGTCCAACCCTAATCGTTCGATAATGTCAGATGCGCCGTCGCAGTTGTGCAGCAATGATCCGTGATGCAGCATAACACCTTTTGGCGCACCGCCGGTGCCGCTGGTATAAATCAGGCAAGCAATGTCATCACGCGTCACGTCAGCACATCCTGCCTGAAACCCAGCAACGTCAGGCACCTGTTGCCCGATAACAGTGTCCCAATTATAAATTTCAACGTTTAGCTGCTGCTCAACCGTGTATGGTTCCATGATGATGGCATGTTGAAGCTCATCGCATTGGTGGGCAGCACGCAGGAAGGTACGGGCAAGATTTTTGGTAGACACAATCGCGGCTTTTGCGCCGCTGTTTTCGATTATATGCAGATGGTCCCGAACAGTATTGGTGGTGTAAGTTGGGACAGAAATAGCGCCTATCGACATGATGGCGAAATCCGCGATCATCCATTCGGGACGGTTTTCACTAACGATAACAACCCGGTCGCCTTTGGTGACACCCAGGTCTCTTAGCGCGGCCCCTAGTTGGGTTACCGTTTCCGCAACTTGCTGCCAACTGATTGATTGCCATTCAGCGGTTTGTTTGGAAAATAACAATGGTTTTTTGCCAAGCGTGATCGCCTGATCGAAGAACATTTGCGTCAGACTATTCCACTGTTTGATTGGCATAAGCCTGCTCTCCCCTGTGACATATTGGTTTGGTCGACCCATTAGATCGGACCCTTTTTTCTCACCCAAATAGAAAGTTGCCCCTGTAGTCGCCAGTGTCAAGCCCAAGTGAGCGCTTTTCCTGTTAACTATTTGTCCACACTAAAGTTGTCTAATTGTGTTGGAATCGGCTTGCGGCAGGTTCAAGCTGGTGCCATAGTCGGCGCGAGAGAACCAATGCCCAGCTATTTATAAGGTGAGGGCAAACCATTGTAGTTCATGCGATGAGCATCGAAGACCATACAGATGAGGACGATGTGTCCGCACAGAACGCACCAATGGTGCGCGCGCAAGACGACTTTGTTTTTCGTGCCCAAATTGACCGACCTGAAGCTGCCGAAATACCTTCAGAAAGACGCATGCATCTTCGTGCTTTTGATTATTGGCATGGATTGAACGCCGGACGTGAATTGCCGCACTTTGAAGATCTCACTGCTGAAGGTCTAACACCTTTCAGGCAGAATTGCCTGCTGCTTGAATATCATAACAATGATATGCTGGTACGATTTTGCGGTTCAGCGCTCGCTGAGCTTTTGGGCGACGTGCCAGCACCAGGTACACAGTTAAGCGCAACGTCACCAACGCCTTTTTCTACAGCCTTATTGCAAAGAATGTCGACGGAAGTAGGCCGGCAAGAAGCTGCGGAGTTTGAATTTGTTGATCAGCCTTTAGAGTGTCGGGGTACTTTTTTGCCCTTTAGCGCGCGCGGCGAGGTTGCGGAGTTTGTTATGGTTGTTGTTAACCATAGACACAATCCTATGGCTTCCAGCCACGCCGCGGTAGCGACTGAAAATGACACGGAGGACGGCGCAGTTTTCGCGGCGCTCGCAAAAGCGTGTTCGGACGCGGGTGCGGCGGTCGTTCATCCCGGTGCCGGTACGCGAGAAGGCCTATATTCGGCGCTTGCCCAAGCATATCAGTTACATATTACTGCGGCAAAAAACCAAACGGCTTATGTTAATTTTCTGCGGCAACAAGGCTTAGTGCAGCAAAAGCGCGCCCCCTTTACACCCGCACTGAAACTAACCTTTGGCAAAGACTACGATAAAACGCGTTTAACAGAATATGCCGCGGCGCTTTCCTGTGCGGCGCGCAATGAAATAGGGCCGGACGGCCTGAGCGATTTTTTGAAAAACCATCCGGGTGGCATTAAGGGCTGCGTTCAGGAAGAGCGCGCCAGACGGCAAGGAAGAACGACGCAACAACCGAACATGGCGGTTGAAGCTGCGCGCGCAAAGGTGCGTCAATTGTCGCCAGTTTTGCCCGAAAATACCAAGCTGGATAAGGAATTTGGCCTGGCGCTTGTACGCAAAACAGACGATGGATCTGCTGAATTAATATCGACAGTTAATTTACCGCAGCATGTGATTGATAAAGCAATCTTCCAGATTGCACCGAAAGACGAGAATTAGATAATGGACAGCTTTAAAGTGACTATCGCTGACAAAAACTCAGGGGCTTATCGTGAGCAATAAATCAATATGTAAATACTTGAATGCCGCTTTTGCGGATATGGTTAAGGAAGTGGAAAAAGGAAAATCTGCGAAGGAACTGGCAACATTCCTTTCCGATTTTTTCAGCTTGGAAGCTCCCGCTGACCTGCTAACGCGTGATCCTGAAGAATTATTTGCGACGGGATATTCACTTTGGAAAGTCGCTGCAAAACGCAAAAAAGAAACCGCCAATGTTGTGGTAATGGGCCCGCGTGGCACCAAGTCTGCCAGTACAAACACAACACGCCACACGGCAATTTTTATCGTCAACGACGACATGCCTTTCCTGGTTGATTCGATCACTGGAAGCATGGCTTCGACACTGCATTACCGTATTCACATGATGCATCACCCAATTGTAGATGTCGCGCGCGACGGTGATGGCAACCGGTCTGGTGGTAAAGGCACAGTCCGCGTGCGCGAAAGCTTCATGTATATCGAGGTGGATGCGCAGTCTGATGTTACTGCGTTGAAAGAAGTTAAGGAAACGCTGGAAAAAACACTTAAAGATGTCAGGGACGCGGTAACAGACTGGCGGGCAATGCTCGCTAAAATAGATGAAACGGTTGCCTCGCTCACGGTAAACCCGCCACCAATATCTGATGCAGAAGTTGATGAAACCATTCAGTTCCTTCGCTGGTTAGGTGCAGACCATTTCACCTTCCTGGGTTTTCGCGAATATCGGTTTAATGACAATCCGGCCACCTTCGATTTTACCCACGTGGATGGGACTGCACTGGGTATTTTGCGTGATCCAGACCGGTATGTTCTGCGGGACAAAGACGGCTTGACGCCGATGTCTCCTGAAATTCGTCATTTTCTGGCCCAGCCAGATCCGGTGATTATTACCAAAGCCAATGTTAAGTCCACGGTCCACCGACCTTCTCATCTGGATTATATTGGCGTGAAGATATTTGATGCTGAAGGAAACGCTGTCGGGGAGAGGCGATTTGTTGGGCTGTTTACATCGCTATCATACAGCCAGTTTGCTCATGATGTGCCCCTTATTCGCGGCAAAGTGGCCAACATTCAAAAGCGCGCGCGGCTGGGCAATAAATCTTTTGCCGGTAAAGCACTGACACACATTTTGGAAAATTTCCCGCGCGACGAATTATTTCAGGTTAGTGAAGACTGGCTGTATGACACCGCGTTCGGCGTTTTGCAGCTAACGGAGCGCCCACGCCCACGCGCTTTCATTCGCCCAGACCGGTTTGAACGTTTTGTATCTGCCTTGGTTTATGTGCCGCGCGACAATTATCATTCTGGTCTGCGTTCTGCGATTACGGATATTTTGTGCAGCAATTACAACGGCGAAATGTCGGTTTATTATGCCAAGCTCAGCGAAGAACCTTTGGCGCGTTGGCATTTTATCATCCGCACGACCCCCGGTAATGTCCCCGTTGTTGAAGAAGAAGATATTCAACAGCAAATTGTCGAAGCCACTCAGGGGTGGGATGACAGGCTTCATATGTCTTTGATTGACCACTTGGGAGAAGAGCAAGGCAACCGCTTGCATCATGTCTATAAAACGCGCTTTACCACAGCTTACCGAGAATTTTTTACACCGCCCCAGGCTGCCTATGACGTTATAAAACTGGAAGAAGTGGACGGAAAAGATGATCTGCGTGTCGATTTTTATGATCATTTGGCGGATGGTGAAAATCGTTTCCGGTTGAAAATTTATCATGGGTCCGAGCTTATCGCCCTGTCGAATTGTATGCCCGTACTTGAAAATATGGGCTTTAAGGTTTTGTCTGAACATTCCTATAAAATGGGCGGCAAATCCACCAGCCACATTCATGATTTCTCGTTGGAGTGCAGCGCGGAAACCTGTTTTTCTGTTAAGGAAATAAAGGCCTTAGTGGAAGACTTGTTTGTCAAGGTTTGGCTCGGGGCCAGTGAAAATGATGGCTTCAATAAACTTGTTATTACGTCAGCGATGACCTGGAGCGAAATTGTCGTTCTGCGAGCCTACGGCAAATATCTGCGCCAGCTGGGCATTGGTTACACGCCGGATTATATCGCCGATACTATGGTTGAACACGCAGCGGTTAGCGGCCAGCTGTTCAAGCTGTTTGCGATCCAGTTTGATCCGAAATTTAAAGCTAAGCGCGAAGAAGAAGCAGAGAAAGTTACATCTGCTATTAGGCGTGCGCTGGAGAAAGTGCGCAGCCTGGACCACGACCGTATCCTGCGTGCTTACGTCAATGTTATTACCGCGACGCTGCGCACCAATTATTATCAAGACGGTGTTGTTGACCGCGTGGACGAGCGGGCACTAGCGTTCAAAATTCGTTCAAGGCAGGTTGAGGAAGCACCGCTTCCCAGGCCTTTTGCGGAGATATGGGTCTATTCGCCGCAAGTTGAGGGCGTTCATTTGCGCGGCGGACCGATAGCCCGGGGTGGCTTGCGCTGGTCGGACCGAAGGGAAGATTTCCGCACCGAAGTTCTGGGGTTGGTAAAAGCGCAACAAGTGAAAAATGCGGTGATTGTGCCGCAGGGATCCAAGGGCGGGTTTTTCCCCAAACAACTACCAACCGGTGACAGAGATGCCTTCATGAAAGAAGGGGTTTCCTCCTACCGTTCATTCATTACAAGCTTGCTGTCCATCACGGATAACCTGAAAGGCGGCAAAGCGGTTGCGCCCAAGCAAACCGTGCGCCGGGACGGCAATGACCCTTATTTGGTTGTGGCTGCGGACAAAGGCACAGCGACTTTTTCTGACATTGCTAATGGAATATCGGAAGGACGCGATTTTTGGTTGGGCGACGCTTTTGCCTCCGGTGGTTCTGCTGGCTACGACCATAAGAAAATGGGTATTACAGCCAAGGGCGGCTGGGTAAGCGTTCAGCGCCTGTTCCGCGAGCGCGGTGTTAATGTGCAAAAGGATGAATTTACCGTCATCGGCGTCGGCGATATGTCCGGCGATGTATTTGGTAACGGTATGCTATTGTCGAAAAAAATTCGCCTGCAAGCGGCCTTCAACCATTTGCATATCTTCATTGATCCCAATCCGGGTGATTCCGCGAAAGCCTGGAAAGAGCGCAAACGGCTCTTTGATACGCCGGGGTCTTCTTGGGCAGATTATGACAAGAAGCTGATATCCAAAGGCGGGGGAATTTTCTCTCGCGCAGACAAGTCGATTAAACTCACTGGCGCCATTAAGGAATGGTTGGGCATTGAGGAAAACAGCCTTGCACCAAATGATTTGATTAACCGTATTCTGAAAGCCGAGGCAGACTTGTTGTGGTTCGGTGGTATTGGCACCTACGTTCGTGCGTCGGATGAAACTGACCAGCAGGCCGGTGACCGGGCCAATGATACGCTGAGGGTAACCGGCAGCGAACTGCGGGTTAAAGTTGTCGGAGAAGGCGGTAATTTGGGCATGACCCAAAAAGCCCGTATCGAATATGCCAAGCGCGGTGGTCGGTTAAATACCGACTTTATTGATAATTCAGCGGGCGTAGATTGCTCCGACAAAGAAGTGAACATCAAGATCTTACTTATTGACGCCATAGCAAGAGGCACCCTGAAAGCAGAAGAGCGAAATGCTGTTTTGGAAGAAATGACCGACGAAGTTTCGGACATCGTTCTATCAGATAACTATTTGCAAACGCAGGCGATCTCACTCGCAGAAGCGGAAGCAGTTAGCTCTCGGCAGTATCATTTGGGCTTGATCAAGGCACTGGAGCGTGATGGTGGCTTAAACAGAGAAATTGAATTTTTGCCATCGGACGAAGGCTTTGCCGAGATGGCGTCTAATGAAAAGGGATTAACGCGCCCCGAGATTTCAACGCTGATGGCTTACGCAAAAATGTCGCTGTTTGATACAGTGGTCAAAAGCGATTTGATCGATGACCCGGTCATGCAGCCGGAACTGGAATGGGGCTTCCCGACTTTGCTGCGCAAACGGTTTGCTGAGGAATTATCCAACCACCAATTGCGCCGTGAAATTATCGCGACTGTTTTGTCCAACGAAGTGGTTAACTGGGCGGGCTTAACATTTGTTTATGAAGTTAAGGAAGAAACCGGGCTGGGCGTTGGTGATATTGTGGCGGCATTTGTTATGGTGCGTGAAGTGTTTGGGCTTCAAAAACAATGGGATGCGATCAATGCACTGGATTATAAAGTGCCCGCTAGTGTCCAATATGATATGCACCAGTCTGTGTCTTCCAGCTTGAAAACACAGGTATTGTGGGCACTGCACAATTTGGAAAAGCCCTTGAACGTAAGCGAAATGGTGAAGCGGTTCCGGGCACCGTTTGAAAAGTTGTTTGGCGTTAAACTGGATGTGCTGAGCAAGCCAACTCAGGACGCGTTCGTTAGCCGGCGCAACAGCTTGAAGGCCGAGGGTGTCGGGCACGAGCTTGCAACCTTTGTTGGGGCATTTGAAGTGCTGACGTCTGGCCCTGATATTATTATGGTTGCTGAGGAAACCGGCAAGCCAGTTGATTATGTAGCTGGCATTCACTTCGCGCTGGGTGACCTGTTGAACTTTGATTGGTTGCGCCAGCGGGCAGAACGCATTGCATTGGATGATCATTGGGAAACACTGGCTGTACGGTCAATTTTGGAAGATCTCGGTGATCAGCAGCGCGAGCTAGTGCAACAGGTTTGTGAAACCGCTGGCAAGCAAACGGTGAAACAGGCCGTTGCAGCTTGGGAGAAAAAACAGGCAACCAGATTGATCCGGTCTGGTAGACTCGCAGAAGACTTGAAGTCGTCGGGCGCGCTGAGTGTTGCCAAACTAAGCTTTGCAGCGCGGCATTTGAGGTCTATCCTTCGGTAAGAGGTTTTGGGGGGAGTGAGTGACGAAGAATAAAGACAACCGACGATTTAATAAAGATACACTGAATTTGGTTATTGCAGTTTGTGCAGTGCTGATTTCAGCGGCGTCTTTTTATGCTGCTTTTGTACAATCAGAGGCAGCTCAAAAACAGGTACAGGCAGAGACATGGCCATATTTGAAGCTTGATCACGGCAATTATGATGAGCAGGACATGCTCAGAAATATATATATTAAAGTGATTAACTCCGGGGTTGGCCCTGCCAAGATTAAGTCATTAAAACTGTCTTACAAAGGCAAGCCAGTAGGTGGTTTTGCCCAGTTATACATTGCATGCTGTTTGTCAGAGGAAGAACAGAGCGGCGCTAAAATACGCGGTGTTGCAAATGCTATAACAGGTAATCCGCCACCAACAATTTTACTGCCGCGAGACGAGTTACTGTTTTTTTCTGCATTAGAAAATGATAAAAATAAAGAAGCATGGGCACGGCTTGATGCGGCGAGATTCCATATAACAGGTGAGGCTTGTTACTGCTCACTTTTAGACGAATGTTTTAATACAAACTTTACTCAAGACCCGATACAGGTAAAGGCCTGTATGCCATAAAGGGCGGTTCGTAAAGATTACTGCGTCTCAACAAAGTTTCCACTATTCCAATCGTTTAAAGTGGCTTGAATTTCCTCTTGCGTGTTCATAACAAACGGTCCGTAGCGTGCCACCGGCTCCCCAATGGGAGCAGCGGCCACCAGCAACAGCCGGGCACCCTCATCGCCGGTGATAGAAACCGTATCGCCGTCGCTAAGCACAACAAGGGCGCGTGGCTGCACTAGGTCACCTTCCACATAAAAGGCGTTGTTTATGCCGTATAGAAATGCTGTATGACCTACCGGTACGGGCACGGTAATTTTACCGCTACGCCTTAGGGTGATGTCTGCAAACAGAGGCTTGACTGCAATTTCGGTGACCGGTCCTCTTTCACCCAAAAACTCCCCGGTTATAAGGCGCGCGGCGTAACCATCGCCATCAATGGTTGGAATGTCGGCGTATGGAATATCCTGGTAGCGCGGCGGCTTCATTTTGTCGGCGGCGGGCAGGTTAACCCATAGCTGAAAACCGCGAATATCCACACCGGTGGACGTGGGCATTTCAGAATGAATGATGCCGCGCCCTGCGGTCATCCATTGTGCCTCGCCGGGTCCAATCTCGCCAACATTCCCAACGGTATCATTGTGCCGCATACTTCCGGACAACATATAAGTAACGGTCTCAAAACCTCGGTGCGGGTGCTCGGGGAAACCGACACCAGTAGCATCGGCACCGATAACCATTTCATCAAGCAGAAGAAAGGGGTCCAGCTCACTTAAGATAGGCCTACCGATTGTACGGTGCACAGTGACACCTTTTCCCTCTGGTACAGCTTGGGCTGGCAATATTTGATTAATTTTTCGGGCTTTCACGGCCTATCTCCTGATTGCGTTTGGTGCTAGCGATCATATAGGCCTCAGCGCTTAAGTTCAGTAGCCTCGTTATTGGCAAGACCGTGTTGTGTTTGACCGAACACTGCAGGTCGGCTGTCGACTTCGGTTCGAGTGGGTGATAGCTTTTTCGGCATGTCACAGTTTACCGGGGAAAAATCTGCCAAACGAGTTGTATTTGGGTCTTATATGTTCGACCCGGAAGGGCAGGTGTTGTCCAAAGACAGTGAGACGCTGCCCTTGAAGCGCCAGTCGGCGGCGGTGTTGGCCTTGCTGGTTGAAAACGCGGGGTCAGTTGTTACCCGCGCGGTAATCAGAGACACCGTTTGGCATGACCGAACCATAGAATTTGATGATGGCATAAACGCCTGTGTGCGGGATATTCGCAGGGTTCTTGGTGACGATTCTAAAAACCCTACCTACATTGAAACCATCCCTAAAACAGGATACCGGCTAAAGGTTGATGTGGTCTCGCCCGAGAGAGAAGGCCTTTTTACACCCCGGCGAACCCTGTTGATGTTCGCATTAGTGCTTGCTGTAATTCTTGCCACCGTATCGATGAGCATTTTTACGCCGTCCAACAATAAGGGCAGTGAGCGGGACCGAATTGCAGTTATGCCGGTCATGGTTTCCGACGAAATGGTGTCTGCCCGTGGAATGGCGGACAGATTAACCGATCAATTGGTGGGGCTATTGGCGGAACGTCAAACCAGGATTTTGGTTATATCAATCGGTGATCTTTTCGCTGATGATGAGCGCCAACCGGGCATGGGAGATGTGTCGCGCTGGTTATCGGTGGATTATCTTTTAGCTGCAAGCCTCGCGGGTGAAGCGGGTGCCTATTCCTTAACTCTAAGAGTGATACGCACCGATGGCTATGTGCATTTGTGGAGCAAAACCATTGCGATTGACGGTGACAAGCCGACCGCAACCGTGGAGCAGTTGTTCACTGAAATGATTGCCGCCGTTCGCGAAGAAGATGGTCAGCTACTTTTTGTCGGTGACAAGGTTGCCAATGCGCAGTTTAACTAAGTTATAGCCGGTGTTGGTGTGCCGGGTCATTGTACCATTCCGTCAGGAAGTCCAGCAAAACACGAACCTTGACCGGCAATAACCGCCGCTCCGGATAGAGTGCGTACAAGTAACTGTTGGGTCTTTGCCAGTTTTCCAATATGGGTACCACACCACCATTGTCCAACGCATCCCGAAGGAAAAACATTGGCAGGGTGGCAATGGCTATTCCCGACGTTGCGGCAGCAAGTTGCATGATACCAGAATTGGTGGTTATCGACCCCTTCACCCGCACGGCCTGCAAACCGTTGGCGCCCGCGAAACGCCACTGCTCACTTGCAGCAACATTGGCATAGAACACGCAGTTGTGGTCTTTCAGGTCTTCAGGTGATTGGGGTGTGCCGTTAGTCGCTAAGTATTGCGGGCTTGCGACAACCAGTGAGCGAACTGCGGCCAGTTTTTTGGCAATTAAGCTTGTGTCAGCAAGGTCGGACGCAATTCTAAGGGCTAAATCATAGCCGCCACCAATAACATCGACCCGTTGGTCGGTTAGGTTCACATCGAAACTTAGGTCCGGATGTTTTGCGGCAAAAGCCATGAAGGGCTCTTGAAAGTCCAGATCAGAAAAACTGCGCGGGGCCGTAATGCGCAGTTGACCAACCAGTTTATCATCTGCGTTCTTGACCGACTGACATGCGTCGTCCACGTCTCCCAGGATTTTCAAGCCGCGCTCATAAAATAATGCGCCGGCATCCGTTGGGTTAACGCCGCGTGTTGTGCGGTTGAGCAGGCGGACATTCAGACTATCTTCCAGTGCTTGAATCCGTCGCGATGCGACGGATTTGGTTATGTGCAACGCTTTTGCCGCGGCGGTGAGATTGCCTTCCTCAACGGTTCTGCAAAAAGTGCGTATGTTAACCAAGTCCATCAAAGGCGCTGTTCCCTATTTTTGTTCCGCAGCAACTTGCCGTGAATATGTGGGTATAACTCGAATATTGTACGTATTTACATCTATTGTTGCGACATCAAAATTGTAGCAATCTGAGGGATGTAAACATCAACACCATCTGCGGGCAATGTAAAAACAGGCAAGGCCGCCCATAACAAACATAAAGCCAAGGCTGAAATGCCAACTTACCTTTGATGGCCCCTGAGCCGGTTTGATCTGCTGGCGTTCATATCGCCGAAACCCGCCCTCTACCGGCACGATAAAGGTGTCTCCCCGGTCATCCCCGAGTATCTGAAAGTCATAGTTTAGCCTGTCCGTTAGCAAACTGCTCTTTTCGTCTGGAATACCGGCTTCCATAAATTTGAAGATCAAAGGCGACTCGCCTTCCAAAATGATTCCTTCTGATCTGTAGTGATACTCATAGGCCGGGTCATTGGGTATGCTGAAAGCTAGGCCGAGCACGCCGCCTGCAAACATAAGCATAATCAAGCCAGCAACCAGCCAGCTACGAACAAGGCGCGCCTGGTTTTGCTGGCGTGATAGTACAACTGCCCGCACCTGTTTTATTTCGCGCAATTTGTCCAGCTCGGCAGAGAATATTGACGCGGACATGTCCGCCGTGTCGATCTCATATGCGTCTACCAGCCGTCCAAATATGTCCTCAGACGGATAGCTTTTTCCGGTTTCCAGTTTTGATAGATATGATTGCTCAATTTTTGCCTTCGCTGCCGCCTCGGGCTGGGTCCAGCCTTTTTGCTCGCGCTTGTGTCGCAGATAGTCGCCAAACTTCATGTTGGTCTCCTTTTCCCTTAACGGTTGGTCTGTATGCGGGCGTTAACCCTTGATAACACAGCGAAGTCTTTTGAAGTTCTGACCGGAATACTAGCAGAATATAGAAGAATATTGATCGAAATCAGGAATATTTTGAGATTTGCTGCAGAGGTATGCGGACGAACAAATATGTTGGTAAAATCCCCGGCGTGCAATAGCCTTCAGCGTGTAAGAAACCGAGGTTGATGGAGACGACGATGACTTTCAGGATTGGCTTGGCTGTATTTCTGTTGGCACTAACGGGTGGCTTTTCTGTCAGCGCTCATCAGGACCCGGAGATTGCCGGTTATATCGACGTAGACGGTGGGCGCATATGGTACCGCCTTAATGGCGCGCGGCATTTGGGCAAAAAGCCAGCCATCATTGTGGCGCACGGCGGCCCAGGTGGCACGCATCGGAGTAACATGCCCTATGTGGCACTTTCAGACACCTACCCTGTTATTCTTTATGACCAACTGGGCACAGGCAATTCAGATCGGCCCGGCGACCGCAAAAACTGGAACACCAAACGGTTCGTTGATGAAATTGATCGTATTCGGGCCGCGCTCGATTTGGATTCGGTCATTATGGCGGGTCACAGCTGGGGGGGTACGCTGGCGGCGGAATATGCAGTTCGCAGGCCAAAAGGGTTGGTTGCGTCTATTCTTTCAAGCCCGCTCATTTCCACGCCGGTATGGAATGCTGACGGTGCTAAATGGATAACAGCCTTGCCAAAAGCCACACAGGAAATATTGAGAAAACACCAGAATGATACCACAATGGACAGTGCGGAATACCGAGCTGCAGTCGACGGATTTTATGCTCGTCATATGTGCCGTGTTGGTCGGTGTACCGACCGGGGGTACCGGCAGGGTGGCCCCTCGGGTAATGATGAAATGTATGCCACCATGTGGGGGCCAACCGACTTTCGCGGCATCGGCACTCTCAAAGATTACGACCTGACAGTGCAATTATCTCGAATAGAAACACCAACACTGGTCATCTGCGGAGAATTTGACGAGGCTGCCCCCGAAAGCTGCCGGCGGTTTAGCAAGATGATTGAGCGTGCGCGCCTCTCCATCATTCCGGATGCTGGTCATGCCACCATGGCTGCAGACGAAGAGCTATATATAAAAACAGTGCGCGATTTTTTGAACCAGTTGCCAAGCAGTTAAATCAGCCGTGCTTCTTTTTGGGCGAGTATGAGTTTGTCAGGGTTTCTGTGGGCTAGAACGTGTCCGATTTGTCCCAGCTCATTACACGTAATAGTCAATATTGCGTCAAGCTGACCATTCTCGTCGAATAATAAAACTGCGGGTTTGCCGTTGGCCAAGCCCGGCCGCCGTTGAAAGCCCAGCGGTTTTTTGCGGAAAATGCCGTGCAGGAATGCCGCTACGCTTTCTGGCCCAGATATGACATTGCGAGCGGCTAGCGCTTTGCCGCCGCCGTCGCTCCAAAGTTCAACATCGTCCGCCAAGTAGCTGACAATACCATCAATGTCACCGTTTGAAAGGGCGGCGTGTAACTGTGCGCCTAATTTTTCGAGCTCTTGAACCGGAGCATCAAAACGGGTTTTGGAGGCTTTGAGGTGTTTGCGCGCCCGTGACGCATGTTGCCGCGCTGTCGCTGTGTTGGTTTGAAGAATATCCGCAACTTCATTGAAGTCGTAACCAAAAACATCATGTAACAGCAATGCCGCCCGTTCTGTAGGGGTGAGCCTCTCAAGCAGTAACATGTAAGCCAGTTGTAGCGATTCCGTCAGCACCTCCTGACTTTGCTCCGGTGTATCTACGGTGCTGCTGGCCCGATTAACTGGTTCCGGCAGCCATGGTCCTTCATAGGATAGGCGCTCCCGTTTCAGTCGACGCAGGGCATCAATACAAATGTTGCTACACACCCGGGTTAGCCAGGCTTTGTTATTGTCTGGTGCGTTGCTTTGTTTTTGCCATCGAAGCCAGGTTTCCTGTACAGCGTCTTCAGCGTCTGCCCTGCTACCCAGCATCCGGTACGCCAGCCCCATTAAATAAGGGCGCAGCTGTTCAAACTCACATTGCTGGTCGGTCAATCGCACCATCGGTACCACTTCGTTCAGGCATTGCACACATGTCAGCATAACCGAGGCCACGTTTAAGTGCAGGAAAAATCCGCACCGCTGCAGATGACATGACCAATTCAGTATAGCCCTTTTCGCCAACCACGTCCTTTAAAGCCGTGACGTCCGAATCGTTGATTGGTGGCCCACCTGCTACGTGAGCGCCAAGCAAAAAGGCCGCTCGGTCTATTGGTTCAGTTTGCTCTGAGTTTGCCAACAGCTGGCGAACTGTGACGTCAGAAATGCCATTTTGCTGAGCGTATTTTTTTGAAATCTCTAGGCAAGGCCCGCATGCTTCTTGCTGCGTTGCGCCCAGTTGGGCGATAAGATGCAACGCATCAGCTGCATGTTTGCGGTGTCTAATGGTCGGCATAGACAACAAAAATTTAAAAAAGCCCCAACCGGATGCCCGTAGCATATCGCGCATATAATCAGCCGGATAGCCGGTTTCCTTTTCGGATGCGTCAATGATTTTGTTGAAGAGTGACTTCACCGCATCCCTCCTTTTATCTGGTGCCTAAAATGAATGATAGGAAGTGTAACGGCGATACCTCCCGGAAGGATAACCCCAAACAATTCCACGACCATTGCGGTGCCGTGGCTATGCCCGGTTATTGCACTAAACAAATGGATTGCACCGTGAAGTGCGGGCAACACCGCTGCAACAGCCGGGAGTTGCCAACTGGCACCCTTTTGCAAACTAAAGGCGTAGGCGATGGCCACCATGACAAAAGCAGCGCCAATATCGCGGATAAAATGATCGTTCATTGGTCCTTCATTGGATACCCCTGGAGTGGCGCTGTACCAGCCGACCGGGTCGATGAGCATATGAGCTCCCAGCAAGGCGAACCATAGGGTGAACAAGCCGTAGGCTACCCGAACCCAAGTTGGAGAGAACTGGGTAAAAGTGCCAGGGAAGGCTTTCGGGAAGCTGTCATGAGTATTATTGGTCACCATACTTTTTCTCCTTGCTGGGGTCACAAGAAGAAGACGGAGCGAGGCGCACAAATGTGACACTTGCCCAATAAAAAACCGGCCATAAGACCGGTTTTTAGAGATCAAACTACATGTTCAGCGGTTATTTGGGCGCGATGACCATAATCATCTGACGGCCTTCCATTTTTGGCCATGCTTCAACTTTAGCGGTTTCTTTCATCTGCTCCGCAACCCGGTTCAGAACTTCCATGCCAAGCTGCTGGTGTGCCATTTCACGGCCACGGAAACGAATGGTCATTTTAACCTTGTCGCCGTTCTCAATGAACTGAACCACCTTTTTAAGCTTGGTGTCATAGTCATGAACGTCGATACCCGGGCGCATCTTTATTTCTTTAACGTCCTGAGTTTTCTGGTTTTTACGAGCCATATTGGCTTTTTTCTGCTGCTCGTATTTAAACTTGCCGAAATCTAGAACCTTACATACAGGGGGTTCTGCGTTGGGTGAAATTTCCACGAGATCAAGGCCACTATCACGGGCGATTTCCATCGCTTGTGGGTGTGTTACGACGCCGTGGTTTTCCCCCTCTGCTCCGATAAGCCGCACTTCGCGCGCGGTAATATTATCATTGACACGCGGACCTACCTGCTTGGGTGGTCCTGCAAAATTCCCTCTACGTATGTCTAGTCTCCTGTTGTTGTTTCATCATGCGACTCAGTGGTGAGTCTTTTTAAGTATACCTAGTTAGCTTCAGCTTGCAAAGCCATGAAACGCAAGTGTTTCATGGCTTTTATCTTTTGTCAGGGGTTTGTGGCGGCTTCGTGTGCCTCATCCCCGTTTGGAGGGGTTCCCTCGGCGGCCAATGCCGCAATTGCTTCATTAAGGTCCAGAACCGTTTGGTCTTTGCTGCCCAACCGGCGCACGCTGACCGTGCCTTGTTCGGCCTCGCGCATACCAACCACTAAAATGGCAGGCACTTTGGCGTGGCTGTGCTCGCGGACCTTATAGTTAATTTTTTCGTTCCGCAGATCCAGGTTTACCCTGAGACCAGCCGCCTCAAGCGCGGCATGTACACTGGCCGCATAATCGTCCGCGTCCGAGGTAATCGGGGTTACCACAGCCTGCGTCGGCGCCAGCCACAGGGGCATACGCCCGGCATAATGCTCGATCATAATGCCAATAAAACGTTCCAGCGTACCGAGAATAGCCCGGTGCAACATTACAGGACGCTGCTTGCTGCCATCTTCTGCGATATAGGTTGCATCCAGACGTTCAGGCAGAACAAAGTCTGACTGCAGGGTGCCGCACTGCCATGTGCGCCCAATGGCGTCAGACAGGTGGAACTCAAGTTTCGGCCCGTAAAAAGCGCCTTCACCCGGGGCATAATCAAAATCAATGCCGCGGGCCTTCAGCGCCATCTCTAATGCTTTTTCAGCCTTGTCCCACACCTCATCGCTGCCAGCGCGCACTTCAGGGCGGGTCGCCAGCAACACTTTAAAGTTCGGGAAGCCAAGGTCGCTGTATACACTTGCCAGCAGGTCACAGAAAGCAACGCTTTCCTCGGTTACCTGATCTTCGCGGCAGAATACATGGCCGTCATCTTGTGTCATTTGGCGCACGCGCATCAGGCCGTGCAGCGCACCGTGTGCTTCGTTTCTGTGGCAACAGCCAAACTCTGCATATCTGATCGGCAAGTCGCGGTAGCTTTTAATGCCTTGCTTGAACACCTGCACGTGGGCCGGGCAGTTCATTGGCTTCAGGGCCATAAGCTTGGCATCGCCGGTCAGCACCGGTGCGTCATTTTCAATGGATGGTACTTCGTCTGGTACCACGAACATATTTTCACGGAACTTGGACCAGTGACCAGACTGTTCCCAAAGCTTGCTATCCAGCAATTGCGGTGTCTTGATCTCGCTATAACCATTGTCGCCCAAGCGGCCACGGATATATTTTTCCAGCTCAAGCCATACTTTATAGCCTTGCGGGTGCCAGAAAACCGAGCCCTGCGCTTCTTCTTGCAAATGGAACAGGTCCATTTCGCGGCCCAGCTTGCGGTGGTCACGCTTTTCGGCTTCTTCAAGGCGGTGAAGATAGGCTTTCAGCTCTTTCTTGTCAGTCCAGCAAGTGCCGTAAATGCGGGTTAGCATTTCGTTTTTGCTGTCGCCGCGCCAATATGCGCCCGCCACCTTCATCAGTTTGAAGGCGTCGCCCAACTTGCCGGTAGACGGCAGGTGCGGGCCGCGGCACAGATCTTTCCAGTTGCCCTGACGGTAGACAGTAATGTCTTCGCCTTCGGGCAGATCTGAAATTATCTCGGCCTTATATTTTTCGCCGATTGATTTGAAATGCTCTATGGCTTCGACGCGGTCCCACACTTCACGCTTGATAGGTTCGTCGCGCTTGACGATTTCATGCATGCGCGCCTCAATCACCGACAGATCATCTTCGGTGAAGGGTTTGTCGCGGGCAAAGTCGTAGAAGAAACCATCGGTGATGTTGGGGCCAATGGTAACCTGTGTGCCGGGAAACAGCTCCTGAACCGCTTCCGCCATTATATGCGCGCAGTCGTGGCGCAGAATGTCCAGCGCATCGTCAGTGTCGCGTTTGGTTACAATCGCAACGTCGCAGTCTGCCTCAATCTCACGAGACAGGTCCCAAACCTCACCATTCACTTTTATCGCCAGCGCAGCCTTAAGCAGGCCGGGGCCAATATCGCTCGCGAGGGTGGTGCCTGTCACCGGGCCATCAAACGTGCGCACGCTGCCATCGGGCAGGCGCAGGTTGACCGGGTTTTGGGCGCTTTTATTCTCGCTCATGATATCCTCATCTCAGTAGTAAAATTAACTAGAACACGCGGGTTAGCCGCTGCCTTGGGCCAAGTCAAGCAAAGCCTAGGCTTTTCAGCTATTGAGGCGTCAATTCGGGGCTGCTAGGGTCACAGCAATGTCACAATAAGGCAGTTTGTAAATTTGGGGATTAGGCACATGCCACAACCGTCTTTCCTGGAAACCAAGCACGGTACGTGCGTTGCTTATCATAAAACCGAGGGCGCCAGCCCCGGCGTCGTGTTCCTTGGTGGCTTTATGAGCGATATGGAAGGCGGCAAGGCGCTGGAGTTGGAGGCTTGCTGCAAGCGTGCGGGCCGGGCCTTTGTGCGGTTTGACTATCAGGGTCACGGTCAGTCGTCCGGTCAGTTTGCAGACGGCACTATTGGCTTGTGGTTGAAGGATGCACTGGCGGTGATCGACCGGCTAACCGGGGGCCCGCAAATATTGGTGGGGTCATCCATGGGTGGCTGGATTGCGCTTCTGGCTGCCAAAGCGCGCCGCGCGCGAGTGAAGGCACTGGTCGGCATCGCCGCTGCCCCGGACTTTACCGTGCGCCACTGGGCGGAGCTGTCAGAAGAAGACCAGCAAACCATTCTGCGAGAGGGCAAGCTTGAGGTTTACTCGGACTATGGCCCCGACCCTTACGTTTTCACAAAGGCCCTGTTTGATGATGGTTGGCAGAACCGGGTTAACCACGGCCCTATACATCTGGAAATACCTGTGCGGCTAATTCAGGGCATGGCCGACCCGGACGTGCCGTGGCAGACCGCAACAGAAATTGCGGGCAACCTCACCGGCGACGATACAGAGGTGATTCTGGTGCCGAACGGTGACCATAGGCTTTCGGAGCCAAACGACCTGGAACGCTTGGTGCGCGTGGTGGACGACCTTGTAAAGGATTTAGGCTGATGGCGGGCAAATACTCCAAGCTTAACCGTACGGATATTTTCAATCTGTTTGATATTCTGGCGACCGATGCCCCCAATCCGGAGGGCGAGCTTGAATATGTCAATGCCTTCACCCTGTTGGTGGCGGTGGTGCTGTCGGCACAGGCAACCGACGTGGGCGTGAATAAGGCCACGAAAAACCTGTGGCCCATTGCTGATACGCCCGAGAAAATGCTCGCGCTGGGCCTTGACGGCGTGAAAGAGCACATTAAAACCATCGGGCTTTTTAACACCAAAGCCAAAAATGTGATCAAGCTGTGTGAAGACCTGATCGAGAAATTTAACTCTCAGGTGCCGGAAACACAGGAAGAACTGGAATCGCTGGCCGGCGTGGGCCGCAAAACTGCGCTTGTGGTGCGTAATATTGCCTTCGGCCATCCCACATGCGCCGTGGACACGCATATTTTTAGGGTCTCGAACCGCACCGGCCTCGCGCCGGGCAAAAATGTGTTGCAGGTGGAACGCGCGCTGGAAAAAGTAATCCCGGAGCCGTTCCAAATGAACGCCCACCACTGGCTGATTTTGCATGGCCGCTATATCTGCAAAGCCCGCAAGCCTGAGTGCGGAAAATGCAAGATTGTTGAGATATGTAAGTTCCGGGAGAAGACAGTTTAGGCGTGGTCGTGTCCCTAACTGTGGCCAAAAAACCATAGCTTTCGTTTATCGGCTCGGCGCAAAACAGGCTGCCTTAGTGTCGGCAAGGTTTTGCCGTTTTGCCCCCCAAATCTAGCTTAGTCGATCGCACCCATTGCTCGAGAGGGTTCCCCTCAAATGCGCGTGGTCGTCTGGTGGGGTTGTTGAGGTCAACCTGTCACCGGTCACTAACGGCAAACAGATAACAGCTCTGCTTTTTTGCAAATGAACTTTAGTGGAGGAGTAGACGATGAACCATAAAAACATAACATTAACCGGCTCAGTACTGGCGCTTGCCATTGGTTTTGGCGGCGTTACGTTCGCCCAAGATGATACTGATGCGGCGAAGAAAAAAATGCTGACCGACCCAATGACCCGGGCGGAACTACAGTGCGTTAAGTTGCGGGCAGATGCCGCAAACGGCACGGATGACGAAAAGAAGATTGCCGAAATGAAATGCGCGCAGGCAATTGATTATGCCAAGGAAATGATGGCGAAGAAGGCGAAAAAAAACCCTAAGCCTATCCCTGAGGCTGACCCGAACAGCTAATTCAGTCAGGCGTATAATTGACTATGGCAAAATATCGAAACGGGGCTTCGGCCCCTTTTCTCATAGGGGAAACAAAACTGCGGTGGTACCATTGCATACGGGGTAATATCATCAGACGGGAAAAGGATTGAATTATGAAGACCATATTTAAAAGCGGCCTTGTTGCTGCATTGGCGCTTAGCTTTAGCGCAGGGGCTTTTGCTTTTGATCATCACGGCGATAAAAAAGACAAGATGAAAGATCCAATGGCACGCGCTGAAATGCAGTGTGAAAATGCAAGAAAAGAAGCAGCCGAGGGCAATGATGAAGCCAAAGGCAAAGCTGAAGAAAAATGCACAAAAGCAATGGCAAAAGGCAAAGAAAAAGCCGAAAAAATGGCCAAAAAAGAAAAAATGAAAGCTGAAAAGAAAGCCATGAAGGGCAAAGAAAAAGCCGAGAAAATGAAGAAAGAAAAGAAGGGTAAGAAAGACAAGGATGACGACGGCACGAAGTAAGACCGTACTTTCTTATCAAACCAATAAGGCGGAAAGACCCCTCTTTCCGCTTTTCTTTATGCCATTAAGGCAACCGCGAAATAGCCTTTGTCATCGGTCCATGTCTCTTCGAATGCCCAACCGGCCTTAGCGGCCAGCGCCTTGAAACCATCCATCTTGAACTTGCGGGAGTTTTCGGTGTGGATTGTCTCGCCTTTTTTGAAGTCGAACCGATCCCCGTTCACGGATACCACCTGATCGCGTTCGCTGACCAAATGCATTTCAATGCGGCCATCAGCGTCGTTCCAGCGTGCTTCATGGGCAAAGTCGTCAAGGTTAAACCCGCCGTCCAGCTCACGGTTGATCCGTTCCAGCAGGTTCAGGTTGAAGGCTGCGGTTACGCCCGCTGCATCGTCGTAGGCAGGCACCAGAATGTCCTCGCCCTTCACAAGATCAAAGCCGATCAGAAACTTGCCGTTTTGCCCAAGCGCTGTGCGAACCGACTTTAGGAAGGTGATGATTTCACCGTCCAGCAGATTGCCGATGGTCGAGCCAGGGAAGAAAGCCAACCGGTTGCCTTCAGGCAGTTGGGTCGCGGTCATATCGTCCGGGTTCATAAAGTTTCCGACCACCGGTATGACTTTGAGTGCCGGGTAATCGGCTGCCAGTTCAGCCATTGAGCTGGCCAGAAAATCCGCTGAAATATCGATGGCCACATAGCTTCTGGGCGCGGAAAGCGCGTCCAGCAACAGCCGGGTTTTGGTGCCGGCACCGGCGCCGAACTCAACAACATGGGCATGATCGCCGATGGCCGCAGCCATTGCTGGCAAGTGCTTCTCAAAAATAGCCACTTCGGTGCGGGTGGGGTAATATTCCGGCAGGTCGGTGATGGCTTCAAAAAGTTCAGATCCGCGCTGGTCATAAAGCCAGCGGCAAGGCAGTGTTTTTTGCGGTTGCGACAGCCCTGCAACAACATCCTCATAAAAAACCGTGCGTTGTTTGTCCGCATCGGAGTTACTTGCAGTATCCTTTTCGTTATCGCCGCGCATCATGCATCCTTCGCCAGTCGCAGGCCGGAAAACTGCCAGCGTTTCTCTGGTTGGAAAAAGTTCCGGTAGCTGGCGCGCAAGTGATGGCTTGGACTGGCGCAAGAACCACCGCGCAGAACCATCTGACCGCTCATAAATTTGCCGTTATATTCACCCACTGCGCCACCTGCCGGTTTGAAGCCGGGGTACGGCAGGAATGCGCTCGCGGTCCATTCCCATACATCACCGAACATGCCAGCTGGGCTTGTATCAGCGCTAGTCAGTTGCGGTTTGGGCCGAAGGCGGCCACTGTCAGCAAAGTTACCGGCAACTGCCAACTCGCTTGCTGCATGTTCCCATTCAGCCTCCGTGGGCAACCGTTTGCCTGCCCACGTGGCAAAGGCGTCGGCCTCATAATAGCTCACATGGGTTACCGGCGCGTCCATATCGATGGGCTGGAAACCGCGTAGGGTCATCGACCACCATTCATCTTCCTGTTTTTCCCAATATAAAGGGGCCTGCCAATTTTGCTCGCGCACATGGGCGATGCCGTCAGAAAGCCATAACGCCGGGGTCTCATAGCCGCCGTCTTCGATGAAAGCGGCCCACTCGCGGTTGGTGACCGCCCTGTTGCATATACGGAAAGGGCGCAGCAAAACATCATAGCGCGGGGTTTCACAGTCGAAGGCGAAGCTATTGCCTTCAGCGCCAACCGAAACTATACCGCCAGCATAGCTTGTCCAGCTGGCGTCGCCGCTGTTTGATGCTGTAACACCAAGTGGTTGGCTTTCACGGTAAGCGGGCCTCATGGGGTTTTGGGCAAAAAGATGCAAAATGTCGGTTAGCAATAGCTCCTGATGTTGTTTTTCATGCTGTAGGCCCAGCTCAACCAGTTTCAATATATCGGCGCTAACCTGACCCGCGAGCAATCGGTCCATTGCCGTATCCACATGGGCACGGTATTTCGCAACTTCATCAAGGGATGGCCGCGTTAACAGCCCGCGCGTGGGGCGGGGAAAGCGGTCGCCCACTTGTTCGTAGTAGCTGTTGAACAGATAGGGAAATACATCAGAAAACAGGCTGTAATTGCTTGCGTTCGGTACCAGAATGAAGGTTTCAAAAAACCAGCTGGTGTGGGCTAGGTGCCACTTTGCCGGGCTGGCGTCTTCCATCGACTGAACCGTTGAATCGGCATCGGAAAGCGGCGCGGCAAGCCCTGCGGTTTGTTCGCGCACTTGTTGGTACGCCTCGCGTGGCTGCTGGGAGAAAAAGGGGGTTTGCTGTTCAGCGCTTTGCATAAATTTCTCTGCTGTCACTATAGCGACCCATGATTGAATAGGTCTAGGTTTTTTCAACCATTGATTAAATAAGCCGGATTATAGTCGCCGGTTTGTTGCAACCATGTTAGCAAGAGAATGACCATAAGGCGTGGCGTGTTTTTGGCCAAGGGCGCCTGCAGGCTTGCACCAACACTCCTGACACAATTTGGTTGTGTTCCCAACCAGCCGGTTAAAAAGCCCGACCAATTTGTTTCAGTGTTGCGTTGGTGTATTTGGGATCGTACCAAATAGCCCCGCCTTTGATGGTAACCGCCACATAATCAAGCGTGTTTATGTCGGCGAGCGGGTTGCCGTCCACGATGATAATATCCGCCAGTTTGCCCGCCTCCAACGTGCCCAGCTCACGGCCTTTGCCGATAATTTCCGCCCCGGTTTTGGTGGCTGCAGAAATGGCCCGCGCTGGAGTCATGCCGCTGTCTACCAGTGCGGACATCTCACGCCAAATAGCCTCGGTATGAAAATTCATCGGGCTGGCGGCATCGGTGCCCACACCCATATAGGCGTTGGCGTCAATGAATTGGCGTGCGTTGATTTTCGAGTGTCTAATTTCATCGGGTGTATCGCGGAAGTAAGACAAGGCGCGAAAATTTTTGAAGCTGCGCTGCATTTCGGCAAACACATCAGCAGGCATGTCTGCCTCCAGCTCAGGCGTGTTCAGCCGTCCCGGGTTTGCCTCTGTTGCCGGGTAAACCCAAATGCGGTGGGCGATGGTTTGCACCACCGGGATGCGATCTTCGGCGATTTTGCGCAGTAGTGCTTGCGGATATGGCGGCATTTTGGCGCTGCCAACATGCTGGAGCACATCTACACCTGCGGCGATAGCGTCTTCCATCGCGGGCACCTTATAAAGGTGTGAATGGACTTTCACGCCCCGGCTGTGTGCTGCCTTCACAACGGCCTTCAAGTCATCGCGGGTGAGGCCCAACCATGTTTTAATAACGTCAGACCCGGCATCGATCAGCTCAAAGATTTTTGCGGCTGCTTCTTCGGGGCTGTTAATCACCACCTGATAGCTGTCGGGCACGCCGTCCAGCTTGATGCGGGTGATCCAGGGGCCGGAAATAATCAGGCGCGGTCCCGGGATGGCACCTGACCGGATTTTGTCGCGCACAGCCAATATGTCGAAAGGACTACCAAGATCAACGCCGGTGGTGACGCCCGCGCGCATCATATGTTTGGCGGCAATGGGCATTACGTCAGGCAGGCGCTTCGTTCCACCGAGGAAGTTATAATATTCGTCGTAGTCCCCATGGCCGATGAGGTCCAAATGAATGTGCAAGTCAATCAGGCCGGGCATAACCGTTTTGCCGCGCGCGTCAATCACCGGCATATCCTCGGGAACCGTTATTGCGTGCGCTGGGCCCGCAGCCACAATGCGGTTGCCTTCCACCAAAATCACCGAATTATGGACAGGCGGGGCTTCGTAGCCATCAACCATCATGCCGCCAACAATAGCATAGCGGCTATCGGCACTATCCTGTGCCGTAACGGGCAAACAAAAAACCATGAAAACGCAGAAAGCCATATACAGACGGATCATAAAGAGTTCCTTTTTGCACAATTTTACGGTCCGGATGACCGCGACGACTCATCCTTCAGGATAGGTCATTTTGGTAGCATCAGGGTAATTGTAGCCGTTGACATAAATTAATCGGCCATTTTCTACGCTGTCTCCGAAACTGACCCCTGCATCATGATATTGCTGTGGTCTAATAATGACCAGACGATTGAAACGCATGGGAATAGTCATAATGTTTTCCCATTTGGTATAGTCGTTGGTGTTTTCATTGATCACTTCATCAAGAAACTGTTGCTGAGAGGAAAACCCCAAATTCGCCAATTCAGCAGAATTGTAGGGAGCATGGTCGGTGTTTGTTTCAATGTGACGAAACAGGTGCGTGCCACCCTGACAATGTTCGGGCAGCGTTAAGTAAAGGATGGTGGTCCAGTGCACATTGTCGATATGTATACCTATTGAGCCATCATCACCTTCAAGCGCTAGCCGGAAATGAGCATGTGAACTGGTCGGCACAGGGACAATCTGCTCTCCGATAATTTCAGCGATTTTCTGGTCATACCCATTGATAACCTGGGGATATTTTGAGTTGCGACCAGGGTAAAACTGGGGCGTTTCGGTGGCTGGATAATTTTGCTCCAGCGCCGCTGCCCGAAGTTGATGTGGGTCTTTTAGAAAATCGTCGATGACAATAACCGATTGGATCATAATTTGGTGCGTATCCCTTTTTTTCGGTGGGTTGGTCGCTTAAGTATGGGTTTGGTTGCCAATCGCGTCAAGCAGCGTGGAGCGCTTAATAATAGGTGGTTAAATAAACCAACCGTCCGTTTTCCGGAGTAGTGCCAAAGCTAACACCGGCATCATGATATTGCTGTGGACGCATAATCACCAACCGGTTGTAACGCATGGGAATAAGCGTTAGTTCTTCCCAGGCTTCCGGGTTGTTGGTGTTTTTATCGAGTATTTCGGCCATAAAGTCATCTTCATTAGTGAAACCCATCGCCTTCAACTCTTGCGCGTTATAAGGCGCGTGGTCTGTACCAGATTCCTTGTGGCGAAATAAATGAGTGCCCCCTTGGCAATGTTCCGGCAGGGTCAAATACAGAATGACAGTCCAGTTTACTGGGTCAATATGGACACCGTCTTTGCCCTTATCGCCTTCGAGCGCCAATCTAAACCTGGCATGAGAATCCATAGGTGCGGGCTCGATTGGTTCGCCAATAATCCTGGCGATCTCGGCGTCAAAACCATTGATGATTTGCGGGTATTTGCTGTCACGGCCAGGGTAGTTATTCACACCTTCGAACTTCGGAAATTCCTGCGCCAATGCTGCGGCCCGCAAGGGGTCTGGGTCATTTAAAAAGTCATCAATAACAATAAGAGATTTTTTCATAGCTTCAGGCGTGCGCGTGATTGTAAAAACTAAGGTAAACCAGTCGGCCATTTTCCGGCGTAGTGCCAAAGCTAACACCGGCATCATGCCAATGTTGTGGCCGCATCAACAGCATGCGGTTGAAGCGCATGGGTACGGTCATAATCTTCTCCCATTTTGAGGGGTCATTGGATTGGCTGTTGATGGTTTTGTCGAGCAATTCCTGATCGGTTTTTGCATCAAATATTTCATATTCATGCTTGAAGTATGGCGCACGGTCTGTGCCTGTCTCAACATGCCGGAAAAAATGCGTCCCGTCCTGGCAGTGTTCCGGCAGTGTTAAAAATAGAATCGCCGTCCAGTGCGCGTTATCCACATGCACACTGTGCGTGCCTTTTTCTCCTTCAAGCGCCAATCTGAATTTGGCGTATGATGTGCCCTGAGAAGGCACCAGAGGTTCGCCCACAAGTTTTGAAATTTTCTGATCGAGCCCATTGATCACTTGCCGGTATTGAGAGTTGCGTCCCGGAAACGGCGGCAGTTCGTCATACTCAGGATATTCCTGCGCAAGGGCAAGATCACGCAATTGATAGGGATCACTCAAAAAGTCATCAATAATGATAAAAGATTTCATCATGTCCAATACTCTTTTCCGCCAGTAGCAATAGGATACTCGGGTTTAAAATCCAAAAGAAATTTGATGTTGTTGTTATAATATCGAGGCCGTCGCTCCAGTCCTCAGCTACCAGCAATGCCGAGCGGTCGCTCCATGATCACTAACATAATGTTTGGATCATCAGCGAGAGGTTCGGTGTGGATTTCTTTAAAGCCCATTGCTTTGTATACATGACGGGCTCGCGCGTTGTCTTCGTATACATCCAGCCAAAGCTTGGTTGCGCCCTTATTAGTGAAATTATCAATAACGGCTTGCATAAACTCGCTGCCGATACCGTCATCGCGGCGGGCAACAATAATGCGTCGCCATTCAAGTATGCCCGGTTCATTTTCGAGTAAAATGGCATAGCCAAGCGCTGTACCTTGAATGCCTTCTGCAATGAGATAGTGGAACTGGGGGTTTGCAATATTGACGCGGTGGGTTTCCTCGTCCCAACAATGGACGAACACGTTTGCCGGGTCCATTTCCAGTGCCCGAATAAAAAAAATGTCGTCAGCTGTCGCCTTGCGCAGACGGTTAAAACGAGACATAGTTAACCCCCCCCGGAACTTCTTTGAATAACGATGTCTATAACCGGAGCCAATATGACTCAGTTTCGACTTCACCTGCAACTTGCTTCTGACACAGTTAAAGTTTTAGACCTTGATTTGTGTCAAGTTTTGCTGATGAACGATCAAACCTACCCTTGGTTGGTTATGGTGCCGCGCCGGGATGGTATGCGCGAAATGCATGATCTGTTACCCGGTGACCAGCAGGTATTGATGGGGGAAATCACAGCGGTTTCCCGTGCTGCGCAACGCTTGTTCAAGGCCGACAAAATGAATGTTGCAGCGCTCGGCAATATGGTGCCCCAGCTGCATTTTCATGTAATTGCGCGCTATGAGGGCGACCCCGCATGGCCCGGCCCAATTTGGGGCGTCAAACCGGCGCTTCCCTATGAGGCCGCTGCGCTGGCGGATACGGTGAAGGCCATCAAAAACGCTTTGTCGTAGCTTAGAGTTATTCTGCTCAAACCTTAATGCCTGAAGTGGCGCATGCTGGTAAATACCATAGCAAGGCCCGCTTCGTCCGCGGCGTCAATCACATCCTGATCGCGCATACTGCCGCCCGGCTGGATCACCGCTGTTGCCCCGGCTTCTGCCGCGGCCAGCAATCCGTCTGCAAATGGGAAAAAGGCGTCTGAGGCAACAACGCTGCCTATGGCCAGGCTTTCACTATCGCCGGCCATTTCTGCGGCTTCGCCGGCACGCAGTGCTGCAATACGACTGCTGTCGCGGCGGTTCATTTGCCCAGCCCCAACGCCCACGGTCATACCGTCCCGCACATAAACGATGGCGTTTGATTTCACATGCTTGCCTACTTTGAAGGCGAACAGCATATCGTCCATTTCTTTTTCAGTAGGTTGGCGCTTGGTCACAACTTTCAAGTCGCTAATGCCAACACTGCCTGTGTCGCGGCTTTGTACCAGATAGCCGCCAGCGACAGTTTTCACCATTTTGGCGGGTTGCATTGGGTCAGCCATGCCGCCCGTGGTTAGCAGCCTCAAATTCTTTTTCGCACCAATAATAGCTTTGGCCTCGTCGGTGACGTTAGGCGCAATGATCACCTCGGTGAAAACTTTGATGATTGCCTCTGCGGTTTTGCCGTCGAGGGTGCCGTTCAGAGCCACGATGCCGCCAAAGGCAGAAACCGGATCGCACTTCAATGCCTTGGTGTAGGCCTCCAAAAAGGTGCTGCCGGTCGCAACACCGCAAGGGTTAGCGTGCTTGATGATCGCAATCGTTGGTGTGTTGCTGTCGAACTCGCTTACCAGCTCGAACGCGGCATCGGTGTCGTTAAGGTTGTTGTAAGACAATTCCTTGCCCTGATGCTGGGTTGCGGTGGCAATACCCGGACGGTCTTCGCTGTTGCGGTAAAAGGCTGCCACTTGGTGCGGGTTTTCACCGTATCTGCATTCTTGCACTTTTGTGCCTGCAAACGGCATTCGGTCAGGAAAGGTCTCATTGTTTTGCTCCGCGAACCAGCCGGCAATCGCCGCATCGTATGACCCTGTGCGGCTATATGCCTTGGCCGCCAGTTTACGACGAGTGTCAAGGCTGGTGCCGCCAGCTTGCTCAATTTCAGCTATGACGGACGCATAATCAGCGGGGTCTGTAACGATGGTCACAAAACCATGGTTTTTCGCCGCAGAGCGCACCATGGCCGGCCCGCCGATATCAATATTTTCAATGCAAGTTTCAAAATCCCCACCTGAGGCCATCGTTGCTTCAAACGGGTAGAGGTTAATCGCTACCAGGTCGATGGCGCTGATGTCATGGTCCCGCATGGCATTAGTGTGTTGCTCATTATCGCGCAGGGCCAGTAGGCCGCCGTGGATTTTCGGGTGTAGGGTTTTAACCCGGCCATCCATCATTTCAGGGAATCCAGTGTGCTCGGCCACTTCAATTACAGGCACGCCCGCTTCGCGCAGCGTCTTGGCTGAACCGCCCGTAGACAGGATTTCTACACCGGCTTTGGTCAGGGCTTGACCAAGTTCAACAAGACCGGTTTTGTCGGAAACAGAGATAAGGGCGCGTTTGATAGGAACGGTCGTCATGGCTTAATTGGCTTTCTAAACATGTTGTCAGCGATGTCGGCTGGCCATCAAGCCGTGCCTTAAACGCTTATTTCACTAAGGGTCCAGTTGAATTTGAGGGGCTTATCACCGCTGGCTTTGGCGGAAATGGTGATTTGTTTACTTGGAACAACTTTATCTCGCTGCGCTAGATATAAGCTATCTTCAATCTCGGCATTCTCTTCATCGATATCGAAAATCCAGGTTTTGCCGCCGCGCGTTTCCAGCGACACTCTGCCGTCCGGGGCTTTGAAGGCCTGCACGCCGGGATGCAGATGAAATCTGAGCGTCACTGTTTGTCCACCAATTTTTTTCAACTTGCGCCCCGATAGCCGGTCCTGCCCTTTTAGCTTTTTGCCATCATTACTGAACATAAGCGTCCGCTCGTGCAGCACACCGAACCGCTTTTCGTAGCCGTTATGGATTACTTTCACTGACACGCCGTCGTCCTGAATTTCGCGCGTAGTTTGGGTTTCGCTAACCCCTGGCCCGAGCAGGCCATCTTCTCTAATTTTATTGCTGTTGGTATCACCAATGATCAGCGCAGTGTTGGCCGCTGTTGCGCGTGACATAACGGCCAGTTCAGGCATGGGGCCGCGCATGCTGGCCGGGCCCATATTAACAATCAGCCGCTCTTGCCCAGCCGAGAACTCAAAAGAGCCAGTTGCCGCTGCTGCTTTGCCAGATAGCAGGTGAGCGGGCGGTGTACCTGCGTCGATAATCAGGCAATTAGCGCCAGCAACCACTCGCTGGACCCCGGTGTGCGCAGCGTTTTCAGTGGCTTTTCCCTTGGCCTCGCTGGCTGCCAAAATCGCGTCTGTACCGTGGCCACCTTCGGCTGAAACCCCGCCAACATGAGCGAAGCTACCGTCTCCATGCCGCATGGTCCGTACAAAGGGTGCTAATTTGTCCAATGTTACCTGCACCCAAGGCGGCAGGTCGGCATTCACGTCAACGAATGTGTTGCGCACCAGAATAAGCATTTGCATGGTGCGGATCGCGTCAGCTGCGTTTCGGCTTTGGGGGCCACCGTCAGGCAGCACAAAAACCTTCACAATTTTTTCCAGCGAACGCAGTCCGCGTGCGAGCCAGCCTGCGCCGCCTGGCAGCAAAAGCCCTCCCAGCGTTAAGGCTGTCGCAGCATATATTTGCGGCAGGCCAGCACCGGCGTCTTGCGCGCAGCGAGACAGATGTCTTAACTGGCGCGCCATCGCATGCAAGACTTTGGACCGGTAGACCAAATCGTCCGATGATAGTATCAACGGCGCATGGGTTGACCAGTTGATGAAACGCCGGGCAAGCGTTTCACATTGCCAAACCTCTTTGTGCCAGATAGTGCCGTTTTCCAGCCACCAGCCAAGAATTGTTTCTGCCGCATCGCGGGCTTTTAGCTGGTCGCTTACATGGGCCAGGTCTTGCAGCCAGTGAAAGGAGTGGGCATAGCGGCGAAATTCTGGCGTTGCTTTCTCAATGTCTGTCCAGAAGCCTTCATGCAACGGGTGCTGTTCGCCCTCGAAAAGCATGTCGCCGCCCAAAATAGCGGAGCCCAATGTAGCATTGCCCGGGGCCGGGTCATCAGGGCTGCCCAACAATTGCAACGGGTGGCGCCCCTTTAGGCGAAACTCATATAGGCCCAGGCCGTACCCCCATTCGCGGACTGCCTGAGACGTGGCCTTGGCAGCACCAGCTAAAAAATGACGACTGGTATCACGCCGCAAAGTGGACCTTGAAAGCGGTGCCGCAGAAACAAAGCCAGCGATTTTATCAATGGCCGCTGTCATGCGTTCCTATCCTCGAAGGTTTTTAATGTTTTCAGCGTAAGCCGATGGCCCGCCCTTGAACGTCGCACTACCAGCAACCAGCACATCCGCACCGGCATCAATAACACGGTGAACCGTGCTCATATTCACGCCGCCGTCCACTTCTAGGTCGATATCCAGCCCGAGCGAATCGATTCGTTTCCGAATCGCCTCTATTTTACGCAATTGGCTTTCGATGAAAGACTGACCACCAAAGCCGGGGTTCACTGACATGACCAGAATCAAATCCAGATCGTCATAGAGATATTCAATGCTGGATTCCGGTGTTGCCGGATTTAAGGACACGCCGGCCTTCACCCCCAGCGCCCGTATTGCTTGCAAGGTCCGGTGCGTGTGGGCACCGGCTTCAATGTGCGCGGTGATGATATCAGCGCCCGCTTTGGCAAAAGCTTCAATGTAAGGGTCAACCGGTTCGATCATCAAATGTACATCGAATATCTTTTCGCTGTGGGGCCGCAGAGATGCCACCACATCTGGTCCAATGGTAATGTTGGGGACGAAATGGCCGTCCATCACATCAATATGGATATAATCGGCGCCCGCCGCGTCAACGGCGCGCACTTCCTCGCCCAATTTCGCGAAATCGGCGGAAAGAATACTTGGGGCAATTCTGACAGGCTTTTGCATGGCGTTTGCTTATCAGGTTGCGAGGGTTCCGGCAAGCCGAACGGTGCTTCAATCGCGTTAAAAATTGCTATATTTTGATCTTGGTAATACGCGCGGCATAAAAGCCGTCCATCCCGCCTTTGTCGCTATAGTGCGATGGTAGGCATAAAAGGTCACCGGCCAATGTTGTTAGCTCGCTCATGCCACCGACATCATCGCCGCTAACGGGCACCCGTTTTGCATTTTCAGTTATGCTTAAAAAACGAGTTATCTGGTCTGGACCTTCGCTTTTTTCCAGCGAGCAGACGCAGTAGACGAGGGTGCCGCCAATGGGCAATAACTCAAAAGAATGGGCGAGTATGGCAGCTTGCAGATTGGAAAGTTTAGCCACATCGTCAATGGTTTTGGTCCATAGCACATCCGGGTTTCTGCGCAGTGTTCCGGTGGCGCTGCAAGGGGCATCTACAAGAATATGGTCAACCGGCGCGGGCGGCGTGTAGGCCACAGCATTATCAATAACAACCTCAGCGGTAAGCCCGGTTCGCTTCAAATTGGCTTTTAGGCGGCCCATGCGGTTTTTTGATCGGTCTACTGCAATCACTTTCGCCCCGGCGGCCGCTAACTGCATGGTTTTTCCGCCCGGCGCGGCGCATAGGTCCAACACCTGCTTGCCGGATATATCACCCAGCAAAGTTGCGGGGATGGCCGCCGCCATATCCTGCACCCACCAAGCGCCTTCACCGTACCCCTCCAGCGCCATCACATCGGTGGCCGTTCGGCGAATGCTGCCGGTGGGAAGCAAAGTGCCGTCGAGGGCCTTTGCCCATTTATCGGCGTCCTCGCCAGGTTTTAGGCTGATGTCCAGCGGTGGGTTGGTGGCAAGCGTCGCGGCAATCGCCTGCATGGTTGCTTTGTTGTAGGTGGACGTCCAGCTTTCACGCAGCCACCGTGGCAGGTTGCGCTCGGGCGCGCCCGCAAGGTCTTTCAGTATTTCATCGCGTTTGCGAATAGCTTTCCGAAGGATCGCATTAACCAATCCGGCAAAGCCTTTTTCCTTGCCGCCCAGTCCCTTGATCATATCAACTGTTTCGTTCACGGCGGCGTGGTCTGCCGTGCGCATAAACAGGATTTGCGCCAACCCGGTTACCAGTGCCGCCTCGGTCCATGTGGCGTTTCTGGGAAGGCCACGATCAAGAAGGGCATCGATGACATATCGGAGCGCCCCAAGCTGGCGCAAGCTCAGCATAACCAAATTAAACGAAAAGGCTCTGTCGCGTGGGTCCAATTTTGCTTCGCGAGTCATTTCGTCCAGCGCAATGTCAAATGGGCGGCTCTTCAGTGTAACCGCCATTAGCGTGCGCACAGCAACGGTTCGGGAGCTTTTGGTCCCGGTGGAATTGGTTTTATTAGCTGGTGTTTGTTTCATGCGCCCTTTGATCATATTATAACAGGCAAGGAAAGGCATTACTTGCATTGTTCGCCGCCTGTCTTCTAGATTAGCGCGATAAAAACCAACAATATAATAGCAGCGGGGAACAAACATGCACCAATCCGTGATCATTGGCCGCCAGTATAATGGCCCGCCGAAATCAGCCAATGGTGGATACGCAAGCGGCGTGCTTGCTGCGGGGCTTAAGCGGGCGGGCCACAACGGTGCGGTTGAAGTTTCTCTCCATTCGCCGCCGCCACTGGACCGGATTATGCAGTTGGAAGCTAAAGCTGAAAGCGCGCTTTTGACTGATGGTGACACCAAAGTTGGTACGGCCAAGGCGGCCAAATTGTCGCTGAAATTGCCCGCTTTCCCCACTGCACCACAATTTATCGGCGCGCCCAAAGTTGGTAAAAACGCCTTCACGCCCTTCAATAGCTGTTTTGTTTGTGGGGGCGCGCGTCATGCTGGGGACGGGCTTTGCATAAAGGCAGAAGTTATTGACGGCGAGGGTGATTTGATGGGCACGCCGTGGCAGTTGCATGAGAATTTTGCCGACAGCAACGGTGAAATTGACCCGGCTTACATATGGTCGGCACTGGATTGTCCGGGGTATTTTGCCTGCGCATACGGCGAGGCGGCCTTGCTGGCGCGGTTAACAACCGAGATAGTTAAACCGTTGAAACTGGGCGATGATGCTGTGGTTTATGGTTGGTCGCTGGACGACCCACGCGCACCGAAAAGTCGCAAGCGCAGATGCGGTACTGCCGTGATCGACGCAAGCGGAGACCTTGTTGCCAAGGCGGAAGGGCTGTGGATTATCGTCGACCCCGCCAAGTTGGCGGGGTGAGCGGTATGTCGGTATTGAGCGACACACTGCGCGGCTTGAAACCTTACGGCGACAAACGCATTGTCGGTACATTCGGCCTTGGCATGGCGAGCGGTTTTCCACTGACATTTGTTATCTCCCTGATGGGTTTTTGGCTTTCTTACAGCGATGTCAGCAAAAGTGACGTTGGCCTGTTTGCCTTGATCACGACCTTCTACACTTGGAAGTTTATCTGGTCGCCAGCGATAGACCGCCTGCCGCTCGGGTGGATTACCAGCACCTTTGGACAACGGCGTGGATGGCTTTTACTGATTCAGGCGCTGATGGCCATTCTGATTCTGGTTATTGCTCAGTTTGACCCGGCAACCCAGCTGCTCCAGGTAGCTGCTCTTGCGGCGGCAATCGCTTTTTTGTCCGCTAGTCAGGACATTGTAATCGACGCCTACAGGATTGAAATTCTTGAGGATGAAGATCAGGGGCACAGCGCAGCCTCTTATGTTTACGGGTACCGCACGGCCAATTATGCTGCTGGTGTCGTCGTGCTGTTGCTTGCTGATGCCTATGGCTGGACATTGGCCATTAGTTTGCTGCCTCTCTTGTTTTTGCCCGGAACGCTGGCTGTGTTGTGGCTCGGTGAACCTGAACGCGGTGATGCAGACGACGCCTTTTTACGCAGTGAAACGCAAGCCTCTAAATTGTCGCCTGTCGCTCAACGCCTGCGAGAGGCAATATACCTACCCTTTAAGGAGTTCACCCGGCGCGAAAACTGGTATCTGGTGTTGCTGTTCATTTTTCTCTTTAAAGCGGGTGATGCTGTTGCCTCAATCATGACTGCGCCGTTGATCAGGGACATGGACTTTGCGCTAACAGATGTGGCGTGGGCTAATAAAACGGTGGGCTTCGTAACGCTGATGCTGGGCGTTGGTCTTGGCGCGATGTTCTATAAGCAGATCGGCATGTATAAGGCGCTGTTTGTGTCCGGCATATTGATGATGTTAACCAACCTTGGTTTTGCGTGGTTGTGGAGCGGGGAGGCGGAAGCATGGCGACTGGCGGTGACAATCGGTATGGAGAATTTTGCCACTGGATTGGGCACCACGGTAATTATCGCCTATATGGCTGGGCTGTGTAATGCCAATTTCACCGCGACTCAGTTTGCGCTTATGTCGTCGCTTGGTAATCAGGCGCGCACACTACTGGGCGCACCCAGCGGGTACGCGGCAGAATATCTGGGCTGGTTTGAGTTTTTCATCATTGCAACTCTGTTGGCGCTGCCGGGTTTGTTTGTGCTTTGGATATTGTGGCGCAAAGATGTCGCAAGGCATCCAGCGGAAGAGGCCGCATCTAACTAGCTTGTCACGGCATTGCCATGCTATTGTGATGTAACAAACCGGTCATTTTGGTGTAATGAAAGTGTCGTGGAACGCCATTAAGAGGATTGGCCATGAAAAAATATGCTCCCATACGGCCAACGGTTGCCGCCGCACAGGCAATGGCAGGTGCCCCCTCTTATGTTCGCCAAGGCAGCATCGAGGTTCGTCTCGCGCGCTCGCTAAAAGAAATCAAGGCGGCGCAAAAGCTGCGCTACACGATTTTCTACGAAGAGATGCACGCCAAGCCAGACTGGCGCATGCGCCTGACCCGCCGTGATATCGACCCTTATGATATTTTCTGTGATCATTTGCTGGTGCTGGACCATGACCGGCCCAAAGGCAAACGCATTGTTGGTACCTACCGGCTGCTGCGTCAGGAAGTAGCGCAAGCTCATGACGGGTTTTATTCGTCCGGCGAGTATGACCTGTCGCCCATGATGACCGACAGTTTTCGTGCACAAATTGGCGAAGACAGGCAACTTCTTGAACTGGGGCGTTCGTGTGTGCACAGAGATTACCGCGCCAATTCCACCATTAACATGCTGTGGAAGGGCATCGCTGAATATCTCAAAGAGCATAACATCGCTTACATGTTTGGCTGTGCCAGCTTTGAGGGCACTGATCCGAACGAGTTTTCCGAGGCTATGTCATATCTGTACCATAACCATCTGGTGCCAGACGATTTTAAGGTGCGCGCACTGGACGGTCAGTTTGTCGACATGAACAAAGTGGCTGCCGAAGACCTGGATGTTCGTATGGCACGCCGGGCGCTGCCGCCGCTCATCAAAGGCTATCTGCGCATCGGTTGTTTCATCGGTGACGGCGCAGTGGTGGACGAACAGTTCGGCACAACAGATGTGTTTATTCTTTTGCCGGTTGAAAAAATCGCCAAGCGTTACTCTAAAAAATATGACCTTAAAGGCGAAGCGAACGATAGCGGCGAGAGCGCAGCGGTGGTTTAGCGGCCTCTAACGCTTTTTGAAGATAAGCGACAGGTTGTTGGCGGGCATTTCAATGACCGTCGGTGCGCTGAAACCGTGGCCTGTTGCCAACGAGCTTACCGCCTCCAAATCGCGCACACCCCATTCCGCGTCTCTGGATTTTAACGACTGGTCAAAACTTTCGTTGGACGGCGACGTGTGATCGCCGCCGCGCTTATAGGGACCGTACAGAAGGAGCGTTCCATCTTCTGCGAGTGTTGTTGCCGCTTTTTGGACAAGTGCCTCTGCAACCGACCAAGGCGCAATGTGAATGAGGTTGATGGCGGAAACAGCCGTTAGCGGCGCCGGAAGCACTAGATCGTGAAAGGTGTCTTCAATCACGTTTAGGCGCCTTGCGGGCAAAATATTGTCTGCATCTGATGTTTGCGCCCAGGCATTTATGCTTTCCAGCTTTTCCGGTTCAATATCGCTGGGTTGCCAATGCAGGGGCGCCATGTGCGCAGCTATATGGGCGGCATGTTCGCCGGTGCCGCTGGCCACCTCAACCAGCGTGCCGGTTTTCGGCAGATGGGCGAGAAAAACTTCTAGCAGCACGTCGCGGTTGCGCGCAGTGGCAGGCGCATACAGTCTTTTGTCTGATGGGCTATTGTTAGGTTCTTGTGGGTCGAAAAACTGGCTCATTCGTCGCCGGTTCTATTGGATGAACGTCCACCGCCTCCGTCACCTGTACTTCTGTTCCGCATACGGTCGCGGAAGCGCGAAAACAGGAATATGGGCACAACAATGGTGGCGCCTAGTAGCACATATTCAAGGCCGGAACCCGAGAACCACGCCCACATTTCAGCGATGGTGGTGCCGACCCAACCGACAACATCTCCGGGGCTCCATTCCAGTTTATACATGGCAAAGCCAACCACGAAGCTATAGATAACAAGCTTGATAACCGTGCCGCCGGTGATTGATTTCTCTGACATGTGAAGAGCGCCTTTCAAAGGTTGGGTGCGTTCATGCTAGTCGCGGGCGGCGGCGTGATCAAGCTGGAGTTTGTTCGGTCGGCTCAATTGCGGTGGGTTTACTGGTTGATTTCCAATTGGCGGCGTACACAATTTTCTGTGTCCACGTCTTGCCCCGTGCGGGAGCGCGTGTTGACCCGGTGGGCGCGAAAATGATCCCCGTTCGCGGGCTCAAAGAAAATAACTTCCACAACGCAAGTGCCGGTTTCGAAAATCATTACCTGCACTGCATCATCGCGGCGCACCAAGGACGGTGTGCCCAGATAACCGATTACATCTGTCGGGGTTTGGCCTTCAATGCGGTTCATATCAACGGTGATGGGTGCGGGCGTTACCGGCAGCGGTACTTCTGGCTCAGGCGTACCCACTGCGGGTTCAGCTTCAACGGTCGGCGCGGAAACAGCCGGTGTTGGAGCTTCAACCACTGGTGCCGCCGGTGCCGCACAGGCGGTAATTAAAAGGGCAAGTGCGAGTGGTAATAGTCTATTCAAGGCGTGTTTCTCTCTGCGGTGTCCGTTGGCTGTTTGTGTGCCAACTCAGGCACACCCAATTGGTGCACGATATGAGTCATCATTGCGGCCCCAATTATGGGTGCCAATATGTTCAAAAACGGTACAAGAAACATGCCTGCGATCATAGCCCCAACCACAAAGATTTTGCCGCTATGGGTTATTCTGCTGGTGGTTACTGCGCGTTGGTTCACATGGCGGATCGCCACCATTTCATAATATTCGCGGCCTAGCAGGTAGCCATTGATAGCAATAAACAGTGCCAAAGCGCCGGTGCTGGCTGTCAGAAAGAACAAGATTAAATAAGGGATAGCCGCCAGCATGTTTAGGAAAACCATCAATAGGGTTAACTTGGTCGCGCTCCATAATACATCTGAAATTGGGACTTTGCGTGTGCCGGGCCTGTTGGGGTAATATTCTTCTTCCACAGCGCCGGCAATTTGGTCGGCCAGCACGCTCATCACCATAGTGACAATGCCGGGAAACAGGAAATATGACCCGACAGTAACGACTGCCCAAAATCCGGCGCTGGCTATCCAGTCGCCGAATTCGTCCAGCCACTCCCATCCAACTGCATAGCTTTCCGGCCAGTAGGCGTTAAGCGCCATGGTTAGAATAACCAAAGTCGCCGCCGCCGCGCCGACGGCGGTAAACATTACGCCGCGAAATTTGGGGTGCAACAGCTGTTGCCAGCTGCGGTTTAGTGAAAGCGCAATCATCCCTCAGTCCTCGTTGCTTGTCGTGTTCGCTGATCTTTTTAAGCCAGCTTTTCTTTTATATCCGGTTTTTCTTATATTTATAGATAAGAAGGCTTAAGAAACTTGCAATCCCTGCGCTGCTTTATATGGTGCCGCAAATCAGTAACCATAACCAGTGATGATAAAAGGAGCCGACATGGCGGGTGGAGCAAAAGTATTGTGCATGGGAAATGCCATAGTTGATATTATCGCACGGGTTGATGATGCGTTTCTGGAAAAACATGGCCGTGAAAAAGGCGCCATGATGTTGGTGGACGCCGCAGCCTCAGCCAGCATATACGGTGATATGCCGCCTGCGATTGAGCGCTCTGGTGGCTCGGCCGGTAATACGGCGGCTGGCATAGCCTCGTTTGGTGGCAGTGCCGGCTATATTGGCAAGGTGCATGATGATCAGTTAGGCACAGTGTTTCGCCATGATATTCAGGCTTCTGGTGTTACTTTTAAAACCCAAGCTGCCACCGAAGGCGCGCCAACCGCCACCAGCATGATCCTGGTAACTCCCGACGCCCAGCGCACGATGAACACCCATTTGGGCGCCTGCACTGAAATTTCTGTGCATGATGTTGTCGAGGCTGACGTTGCGGCAGCAGACATTTTGTATGTGGAAGGCTATTTGTGGGACACGGCACCCATGAAGGCCGCCGTGACAAAAGCAATGGATTTGGCGATAAAACACGGCACCAAAGTCTCGCTTACGCTGTCGGACAGTTTTTGTGTCGGTCGATTCCGCGATGAGTTTATGGCGCTGGTCAAAGACAAGGTCGATATACTCTTTGCCAATGAGGCGGAAATTACCGCTTTGTTTGAAGTGGACAGCTTTGAGGAAGCAGTTGCCTTGCTTAAGCCCCATGTACGGGTGGCGGCCCTGACCCGCAGTGAAAGGGGTTCGGTTATTCTGTCCAAAAGAGAAGAATTCGCGGTCCCAGCCTTCCCCACCAGCGTTGAAGACACCACCGGTGCAGGCGATCTCTATGCAGCTGGTGTGCTGTACGGGCTTTCGGAAAATCATGATCTGGAGAGCTGCGCAAAACTTGGCAGCCTTGCAGCGGCAGAGGTTATCTCGCACTTGGGTGCGCGGTCAGAAGTTAGCCTGAAGGAACTGGCGGCGGAAAAACTGGCGCTGTAACCAGCTTCCGGCAACCGGAAGCGACTAGCCCCATGGCCCCCGACGACTGGTGCGGGAGCGTTCAATTTCGCGTTGGTTCATAAATTGATGAGCGCTGCCCCTTCCGGCCATGCCAGACAAGCGATCTATTCTCTCTTCCACGCGTGGGTGAGTTGAAAACAGATTGTCAAACCGCATGCCGCGCAGGGGGTTGATAATAAACATATGAGCCGTGGCGGGGTTTTTCTCGGCGGCTTCATTGTGGGTGATAACCACGCCCTGATGTAATTTGTTGAGTGCGCTGGCCAGTGCCATGGGGTTGCCGCAAATTTCTGCACCGGTTTTGTCGGCTGCATATTCCCGGGTTCGGGAGATAGCCATTTGCACCATCATGGCCGCCAGCGGCGCCAAAATCACAATCAAAAGCGTGCCCATCAAGCCTAAGGCGTTGTTGCGGTTGCCGCCGAAAAACAGGCCAAACTGCGCCAGCATGGATATGGCACCGGCAATGGTTGCGGTTAGTGTCATTGTCAGGGTGTCGCGGTTTTTAACGTGTGCCAGTTCGTGCGCCATTACAGCTTCAATCTCTGCGCGGTTGAGAAGCTTCAACAGGCCCGTTGTTGCGGCAACAGCGGCATTTTCAGGATTTCGGCCGGTGGCGAAGGCGTTAGGTTGAGGGTTTTCAATGATGTAAACCTTGGGATAGGGCAGTTGAGCCTTCACCGCTAATTGCTCAACGATACTGACCAGTTCTGGTGCGTCGCGGGCGGTGACCTCGCGCGCTTTGTACATTTTCAACACCAATTTGTCCGCATTCCAATAGGCAAACAGGTTTGTCGCCAGCGCGATCGTTAGAGCAATGGCCATGCCTGTCTGTCCGCCAATAAGGGCGCCAACTGCCATAAACAGGGCGGTCATGGCTGCCATTAAGAGTGCTGTGCGAAAGATGTTCATTTATGGTTCCGGTTGTCGATGGCTTCAGGTCACTTCATCTCATTTTTGTTGCCACCTTATATGGTGATTTGCCAATCAGGGTTCAAGTGAGGCGGTATCGGGCCCGTGAGTAGTTTACATGAAGATTGTTGTTGTGGTGCAATCGGTGCACAATGGTGGCCTAGAGACTCTGCCGGATTGATTTGGATAGTGGTTTATGACTAGTGACGAGCAAACAGGCGGTGCGGCGCCCACCCAGGCTGCGGTGACACTTATATGGTTTTTAGGCCTGACCACATTGTTGGCGGCGGGTGCCTATTACTTTGTTATTGAGCATGGCTTGAGACGCTATTATGTGTCGTTGCTGATGTGGACACCTGCGATTGCGGCGCTTGTTACCTGTAAAGTTCGGTCTGTTAATATGGCTGAGCTCGGTTGGCGCTGGCCGAAGGGGCGTTGGATCGCGGCGGCATACCTATTGCCCGCTTTATACGGTGCCGCAGCCTATGTCATTATCTGGGGCGGCGGTTTTGGCGGGTTAATCGACCCTAAATTTATCAAGGAAGTTAGTTATTTTCTGGGTCTGGCAGACTGGTCTGAAGGTGCGACCATAGCGTTTGGCGTTCTGATGTTTGGTACTGTTGGCATGATATGGCATTCGGCAACGGCCCTCGGCGAAGAAATTGGTTGGCGCGGATTTTTAACCCCCACTCTGATGAAGCTCACGTCCTTTCCGCTTGCCTCGGTCGGCGTTGGGTTGGTGTGGGCACTTTGGCATATGCCCATTATTTTCTGGACCAAATATAACGCCGGGCCCAATGATATTGAATTGCAGTTTTTCAATTACTGCCTGATGACGATTGGCATGTCCTTCATCCTTACATATTTACGCGTGCGCTCCGACAGTTTGTGGCCGGCGGTTATTTTGCATGCATCACATAATATATATGTGTTGACGATTATGCAGCCGATGACCATTCAATATAAAGAAACCTGGCGCTACGCCAGCGAGTTTGGCTTTATATTGCCGCTTGTCATCCTTGCCGTTGGCCTGTATTTCTGGCGCCGCTTTGAGCGTGAAGAACGGGCAGCAGCCTAATCGGGCGCAATCAGGCGCCGGGTATAAGAATTTCAGAGGTTTTTGACTTGACTGACCAGACAAAAAGGCCCGATGAGGACGATAATGGATTACCAAAGCCTGGCAAAGACGAGCAAGCCGAGGCAAACGCCAGTCAAGTTGAGCCAAAGCAAAAACCCGCTGAATTTGGTGGGCGCAAAGGTCCCGAGCCCACGCGCTACGGCGACTGGGAAAAGAATGGCATCATTTCTGATTTTTGATAATTCATTGCGGTGAAAGCTGTTTAGCTTTTTGGTAGCGGCTGGACGCTATCGGGCGTTGCTGCATCGTCGCCAGGGTGCTCGCTTGTTGACTCCTCGGTCTGTTCTTTAATGCCAGCTTGTTCAAGCAGGGTTTTAAAGGCAAGAAGTTCGACCTCAGCTTTTTTTCGACTTAGGTGATTTATCAGACCCTTGGTGAAACCAGGTTGGCGCATGTAAATGCGCACCTGATGTTCTGCGGCAGAGCGGCAACTGCCATCAGTGAAGTAATTTTCTGAGAGCATCTTGAGAATTTTACGCGATTTATCCTGCAGGCTGATGTCCAGCTGGTGAATTTTTTTCAACACTTGCGTGTTATCCAGAATGATCTGGCAAAATTGATCCAGTTGGGACGAAATTTTCCGCTTGTACATTTCCGATAAGTCGGCGATGAGCACGCGTTTTTGCAATAAAACCAGATCAGACATTCGGCGCATGGGGTTTTGGTCAAGGCCCATGAAAACGGTTTCATACTCTGGCCGCGACAGAATGGGTAAAATGAAATTGGCGACAATGCGCTTGTTGCTATCGCCGACGGTTACAGCCTCCAGGTCCAACAGGGCGTTTACCTGCTCTATGGGGTTTTGTTTTTCTGCCAGCATGTCGGCAATTGACTGGCTGTTGATCAACCTGCTGGCGCGGGCGCGAACACCTTCCATAACATGATCCAAAGCATGCAGATCATCATGCAAACTCTCAACCGCTACACCGACACTGGAAAGCCCCTTAAGCTGTTCGATCAGGCTGCCGCCGCCAATCGGTTTTGGGGCCTCTATTTCGGTTTTCAGCCGGTCCAGTAGAACATGGGCGCTGCGTGGCAACATATTTTCTGCTAGGAACCCGTTGAGCCGCAGCACTTCCTCGCTGAAGCGCGGAGAGTTTTCGTCTTCTCCCATTAGGTTCAGCTCCCCGCTCTGGAAATAGGCCAACTCAACCATGAAGGCGGCGCGGTCGTCGCGCTCGCCCATCAGTTGGAACAAAATTTGTTCATGCATCAAATATTCAGAGATTAGTTGATCGAGGATTTCCAACACCCACGCGGGCCTGTCGGCTGTCAGGAAAATGATCACGCGGCCCAGTTTATCGCTTAGGGTAATAGCAGGGCGTAGATATTCAACAATTGCGCAGGTAAGCAGGAAGCGTTTGTTAGCTTTCCCTTCCAGATCGGTAATGATGGGCGCCAGCCGCGACGTTTCCAGCGAGGGAACTGTCTCACTCGTCGACTTCATAATCTCAATGGAAAGATCAATAACCTTATAGATCTTTCGCATGCGCTCCTGGATGGAGCCTTCTTCATTTTCAAACGCAACAGCTGTGCGTTGCACCGCATTTTGCAGCCGTGTGCCAGCATTATACAGGCGGTAATAATGATCGAGGGAATGCAACAGTTCGGTCGGCGTGATGCGCCACTCGGTTAGCGAGGCGTGCATCAAGTCCCAGATGGAGCGCCGTCCGCTATGGCTGTATAAGTCGTCGGGGGTAAGGCACGGTGAAATCGTACCGGTTTCATCATATTTCGATTTTTTGCGGTTGCTGCCCCGGGCATAAATTTCTATCGACGTAACATCATTTTCCGCTTTGTCGAAAGTCTCCTTGAGAACACGCACACCGTTATATTTTCGGCTTTTCCAAAGCTGTTCGGCCAGTTTGGTTGCTGCATCGCGGTCTTTTTTGACGTCCAGAATGGTCCATCCGCTGCCGCGCCTGCCAAGCACTTCATAATGAATATTTACACCGTACGCCAACCGGAACCTCGCCAAAAACAGTTACGAACCGCCTTGTTGCCCTAAAGGCAGACCGGCTCAATGGTAAGCTTTGTCGGAAAAGCGTTAAGAAACGGTATGTTTTTATTAAAAAACCCCATAAAGACAAGCCTGGGGTTAAAGAGAGGATGCCGGTGTCATTCATTGTTAAAAATGCTCGATTTTTAGGGTTCGGCGTCGCAATGGCTTTTCTGTCCAGTTTTGGCCAAACCTTTTTCATCGGCGTATATAAAGACGCCATCACGGGTGAGTTTGCTCTCTCCAACAGCGATTTTGGCCTTTATTATCTGTTGATCACACTGGTCAGTGCGGTTGGGTTGAACCGGCTTGGTCATATCATCGACCGGGTCTCTCTCACGCCCTATGTTGCCGCTCTGATTATTGCAATGGCAGCGGCATGTTTGGCGGTGGGTGTGGCGGGCAGCCTTTGGTCTTTGGTTATTGCGTTGATGCTGGTCAGGTTGCTGGGTCAGGGATTGCTGACGCATGCGTCGATGACCTGCATGTCGCGTTATTACGGCAAGAATCGCGGCCTGTCGGTTGCGGTTGCCGGCCTTGGTTTTCCGCTGGGGCAAGCGGTGCTGCCGGTGGCGGCGGTTATGCTTATGAGTGGGTTTGCTTGGCGCACCGGCTGGATTATTTCTGCCGCCTTGCTTTTGTTAGTTGCGCTGCCGACGGTTCTTTGGCTGTTGAAGGGTCAACTAAACAGGCACAAGCAGTGGCACCTGGATGAAGCTGCCGGTCGTCAAGACCCACTATCGCCGTCAACGAGCCATTTACGCCGCAAAGATGTTATCGCAGACTGGCGTTTTTATCTGATGTTGCCTGCGCTTATTGTCGGGCCTTTCTGGATCACAGGCGTTTTCTTTTTCCCCGGTGAAATTGCGCAGTTTAAAGGTGTGGAAACGGTTGAGCTCACCGCTTTTTATGGCTTTTACGCCCTTGGGTCGGTGGCCGCGCCCTTCATGGGCGGGTTGTTGGTCGACAGATACGGTGGTCGCCATTTAATGCCCCTGTATCCGCCCTTGTTTGGTGCTGCGCTTTGGTTGATCATACCAGCCTTTGGCCCCATGGGCATTGCGCTGTTTATGGGGCTGCTGGGGCTGGGGGCAGGTATTACGCTGCCGATTAATAACGCTATTTGGGCGGAGCTATACGGCACCAGATATCTGGGCGAGATCAAGTCACTGTCCACATCCATTGTGGTTGTCTCAACCGCCCTGTCGCCGTTCCTGATTGGGTTGGCGCTTGAAAGTGGTTATGCCTTAATGGACGTTCTTTTACTCGGCGCTTTATCTTGCCTTGTCGCGATGTTTTTGGTGTTGCCGGTGGCACTTCAGGGCGTCAGGTCACCCTTTTCGCGCAAATAATCAATTGCTTCATCGATGGACTGTTCCAGTGGTACATCGCGGTAGCCAAGGTCTGAAATTGCCCTGTCATAATTCACCCGGTAGCTTTGGCAAGCAAAATAGGCTTCTTCCTTGGTAACAGCCGGTCGCCTGCCAGTGATTTTCGACACCATCTCCAACAGGCTCGCATAAAGCTTTAGCAGTGTAGCCGAGATCGGTTTTTTGGGTGCAGGCTTGCCAAGCTTCGAGGCGGCAAGGCTCAAAAACTCATGAAATGTGGCGTAAGGCCCGCCCAAAATATAATTCTGGCCAGTTTTGCCGTGCTTATAGGCCGCCAGGATGCCTTCTGCCACGGCGCGGCCGTTGGCGAAATTGCCGTTGCCCGGCGGTACGGCAGGCAGTGTGCCATCCGCTACCATCTTAATCATTCGCACCCAGTTTTGGTCATCGTAGCGGCCAACAATATCGGTTGGGTTAACCACCACAGCGTCAAGGCCGCGATCTACCGCCTCTTTCACTTTGCGCTCCGCATAGGATTTGGTGCTGATATAACTGACCCAGCTTGTGGCGCCTAGCCGCGGTGTAAAATCGTTAATGACATCTTTATGCTCGCCGTAGGCAACAATGGAAGACACATGCACAAATCGCCTGGCTTCCTTGTTCAATGTTGATTGCAACACCGCCGCTGTGCCCTCGACATTGGTTTGATATTGGCGGTCCGCCTCTTTTGACCAGGAACTGACGTCCGCCGCCACGTGAAAAACACAGTCCGCTCTATCTGGCATGGCGGTTTGAATTGATGCCGGGTTTAAAAGGTCTGCTTTCACGAGCGTAACGCTGCCATCTAGCAACTTTTCTGCTCGCGCTATGTCACGCACACCGGCAATAATGGTCCAGCCGTCCTCGCGCAAAACATCCACAAGATGTCTGCCAATAAAGCCTGTTGCACCGGTTACAAACGCTGTGGGCATCAAATTCCCCTCCAAATCAAGCTTGCCACCATAGCGATTTACCGTTAGATGGCTAGCGAATCGACGAAAAACATATCGAACAGATGCTGCATACCAGTGATTGACTGTTCAAATACTATGACTGGAATAAAATAATGAATCCGAACGCGTCTTTCAAAATGAAAAAACACTTTGTTGTTTTCATTGCTCTAATGCTTGGTTGGGCTGTGCCTGCAACGGCGGCAACACCTCCGGGACTGGAGGATATGCTTAAAACCGCTGCCGCCAAAGGCGACGAGGCTGCCTTTGATACAATGGTTGCCATGGCGCTGGAAACCTGGCCCGGTAGCCGGGTTGATATCCTGACAGCCGCAAGCGGCGTTCAGGCGAGTTGGCTTAGCGCCGGCTACCGGCAGGAAGTTGCCGACGCCGCACAAGCCGTTATCGACGCCGAGAAGAAATCTCGTGACCGCGGTATTATCTGGTATCTGGACCCATCGCTGTGGAATGTTACCGCCCAGTTCGGCGCGTCAACCAGCACAGGCGACACCGACGAACAGTCTGTCGCACTTGGCTTGGCTATGAGCCGCAGTTTCGACAAGTGGGACCATAATATCAATCTGGATTTTGATTTTGCACGCAGTAACGGCAATACTACACGCCGCCGTTTGCTCACCCGGTTCGACACGGTTTATAAAGCCTGGGGTAAAATTTATGTCTCCAACTATCTGGAAGTAGACTTTAACCGCTTCTCCGGGTTTGATTATCGCATTCTTGATAGCATCGGTCTCGGCACCCAGCTCCTGAAAACAGACCGTCAGTCGCTGCGGCTGGAAGGGGGCCCGGGTGTGCGTTTCAACAAGTTCGAAGACACGGGCGCGACCTCAACAGAGTTTCTTGGCCGTATTTCCAGCACGTACGAGCTGAAACTAACCGACAATATTGATTTTAAGGATCAGGCCTCTGCCATTTTCGGCACCGGTTCGTTTACCTTTGATAACCGTGCTAGCATCGGCGCGCAGATCAATACGCGGCTCGCTGCAAGGCTTGCGCTTCAGGTGCAGTATGATTCTGATGCGCCTTTGGGCGCTGCGGCATGGGACACCATCACCCGCGCCACATTGGTTTATAAGTTCTAAGGTTATTGAGCTTTAGTAACGACTATTAAGCAAGTACAGACATGACAGGCGGCGCAGGTTGGTTTCTGCGTCGTCTTTTTTGTGCTTGGAAGGAATATTCTCCCGCACCCCTTTTTCCATTGATCACGGACACTGAGCAAAAAAGCTTTTAATGTATCAAAATTTACTGTTTTATTCTTGGCATATCGCAGGCTTGTCTCGATCTGGGGAAAAGGCCTTTGGGAGTTTCACGCCGAATGACAAATGATCAAGCCACCACCGACCACCTGCATCGTCGCTTGGTCGCACAGCTGCATTTTTTGTATCCGGATCATGACAGCGACGCGCTGGCAAAAAAGATTGTCGCCCTGTTCTGGCGCGACAAAGAAAGGATGATTCGGCGCGATCAAATACAAGATAAACATCTGTGGGATGAAAGTGATGTTGCCGTCATAACTTACGGCAATACGGTGCAAAAAAACGGCGAAAAACCCTTGAAGACACTGCACCGGTTTTTAAAAGCTCATATCGGCCAGACAATTGGGTCGGTGCATATATTGCCTTTTTTCCCTTACAGCTCTGACGATGGCTTTGCCGTGATTGACTATCTCACTGTTGATGAGAGTTTGGGCAACTGGTCCGACATCGAAGCAATCGCGGACGACTATCGTTTGATGGCGGATCTGGTGATCAATCATGGCTCAACCAGATCCAAATGGTTCCAGCAATTTTTGTCGGACAAAGCGCCGGGAAAAGATTATTATTATACTGCCGACCCCGCCGCTGACACGGGCAGTGTTGTGCGGCCCCGCTCGCACCCTTTGCTGACGCCCTTTCGCACCACGGCCGGTGACCGGCATGTGTGGAGCACATTTAGCGCGGATCAGGTAGATTTTGATTTTTCAAACCCTGATGTGTTGCTGGAATTTATCAAAATAATTGCTGCCTATATTGACCATGGGGTGCGGATATTTCGGCTGGATGCTGTCGCGTTTCTGTGGAAAAAAATTGGTACGCCTTCGATTAATATGGACGAAACGCACGAAATTATTCGCTTGCTTCGCACCCTGATGGACCATCATGCGGAAACATTAATTATCATCACTGAAACCAACATTCCAAACCACGAAAACCTGACATATTTTGGCAATCAGAATGAAGCGCATGTGATTTATAACTTCTCATTGCCGCCCCTGTTGGTACACGCTCTGTTAACAGGTAACGCGCTTTATCTAAAACGCTGGACCCGCAGCAACCCGCCCGCGCTTGCAGGCTGCACCTACCTCAATTTTACCGCCAGCCATGATGGCATCGGACTGCGGCCAACCGAGGGGGTTTTGCCGCAAGGCGAGGTTGATCAGATGTTGGCGGCGATGCAGCGATTTGGCGGGCGTATTTCCATGCGGCGGGGCCCCGGTGGCACCGAAAAACCTTACGAGATGAACATCTCCTATTTTGAAGCCATGCAGGGCACGCTTTCCGGCCCTGACGAGTGTCAGATTGATCGTTTCATGGCGGCTATGGCGATTATGCTGGCATTGGAAGGCGTTCCGGCTGTTTACATCCACAGCTTGCTTGCAACCCCCAACGGCTATGAAGAAGTCAACAGAACCGGGCACAATCGCTCAATCAACCGCAGGCAACTGGACTTTGATGATATCAGCGCCAGACTGGCAGACCCGGACGCGGTTGAAGCCCAAGTGTTCAGGCGTTTTCTCAGCCTCATCGAAATGCGAAAAGCCCAGCCCGCATTTCACCCCAACGCGGTGCAATTCACTCTGACGCTGCCCGAAGGCATGTTTGGCATCTGGCGGCAAAGCATAGACCGCACGCAGAGCATTTTTGCCGTTACCAATGTAACCAAAGAGAAAAAAAACCTGGCGCTGGCGGACATAAACCTGATTGCGGGAGACCCCTGGTGGGATTTGATCTCAGGTGCGTCCATTGCTGACATTGAAGGCGAATTTTCTCTTGCCCCCTATCAGACCGTATGGATCAGTAACGTAAAGCCCGCCGGGACTTAATCTTGTGGGAGATTAATCTGCGCTGTCGAGCCGAACCGCTTCGGTGAATCGTTTTGTAAAGTCGGGTACGGCACTGTTTATGCGGTTCCAATTGGCCATAAACGGTGTTTCATGCGGTGTTTCTAGGAAGCTATCGCCCGCCTGCATTATATTCTGCGCAAACAGCTCTACGGTGGTTTCTTCTTCATGGCGGTCCAGGCTCAAACCGTTCATCACCGCATCATTATGGTAGGTTTCTATCCGGTCAAGCGCCGTTCGGAAGTATGTTGCCTTTATGGTCCTGAAGGTGCCGCGCGAGAATATCTGACCGTCGGTTGCCAGCTTGCGGAAAAGCGATTTTGTGATGTCGATGCTCATCTTCGACAAGCCTTTTTCCGGGTCATTATGCGACACAGTCTGGTGCTTGTGGTCATAATTATCGGCCACCTCAACCTGACAAATTGTCTGGGTGGAATGGTTGCGCCAAATTTCAGAAAGTACCCCCACTTCCAGCCCCCAATCAGACGGGATACGAATGTTTTTTACCACTTGCCGGCCCATGGCAAACTCGCCGGCCAGCGCATAACGAAAGCTGTTCAGATAGGTAATATATTCATTGGGCTCGCATACTTTTTCCAGCGCAGCGAGCAACGGGCCCACCAACAGGCGCACTACCCGCCCGTTCAGCTTTTCTTCGGTCTGGCGCGAGTAATAGCCTTTGGAAAATACATAAGGGAACGTGGGGTTCGCAACCGGATACATCAGCCGGGCCAGCATGCCTCTGTCATAGGTTAAAATATCACAGTCATGCAAACCAACCATCTGTGCTTCGGTTGCAGCCAGAAAATAACCAAAACAGAACCACACATTGCGGCCCTTGCCCGGCTCGGCTGGCGAAAGGCCGTGTTCCTGCAGTTCCGCGTCCAGTGCCGTTAGCCGCGGGCCGCTGTTCCACAAAATATGATGGCGCTGCGGCAGCCGGGAGAAATATTTTTTGGCATATTCAAACTGGTCTTTGTCAGCCCGGTCCAGCCCGATGATAATGTCGTCCAGGTAAGGCACCTGGCACAGTTCATCAACAATATGCTCCAGCGCAGGGCCTTCCAGCTCTGAAAAGAGGGACGGCAAAACAAGCGCCATCGGGTTTGCCGCCCGAAATTGCATCAAATCGGCTTCCAGCGATTCCACCGAACGGTTGCTAAGATTATGGAGCGTTGAAACAATACCGTTTTGATGAAAGTCTGCCATGCTCTCTCCCTGTTTAATGAACCACAGTCTAAATGGGATTGAACCTAAAGCAATCCCAATTTCTGCAGAATTTGGCTTACGGACAAGGCCCAGCCTTCTGGCCCGGGTTTCTCGGCCGTGTGCACAGTGGGCAATGCGGATTTTATCGCAGCGCCCTCGGTATTGGGAATGATCACGCCGTAATCAGCGGCTTCAATCATCTTCAGGTCATTGGGGCCGTCGCCCAGCGCGATGGTGACAATGCTGCTGTCAGGTTGTCGTTGCCGGTAGGCGGCCACAACCCGCTGCATTGCCTGTTCCTTGGTCGCACGGCCCGTGAAGTGGAAAAAGCGTCCCCCCTGCTGAACTTGAATGCCAGCTTGGGTCATATGCTGTTTCAGGGCATCCATGTCATTTTCGGTGCCGGACCATAGAAATGGCTCGGTGGCCTGGCGCTCTTTTGCTCGCTGAGCGTCATTCGGTGATAGGCCCGTAAGCTGTGCGACCTTTGCGGCATCCATGTAGTTGAAGCCGTTAACATGCTGGCGGAGAGGGCTGGGCAGCGCTGCAACCGCCGCCAATATTGCCGGGTAAGGCACCCCGAGAATAAGGATTTCTGATACCGGCTTTTCTGAAAAAGGAAACCCGAAAGGCGCGCAAACAATGGAGCCATTTTCCGCTATTTGAACCGAATTTCCGAACGGAATGGAGCGATTAAGCCACGATAATTCTGTCTGGGTTTTGCTGGTTACCGGAATAACGCGGGCGATTTCGCTATCATGTAAGTGTTTGATCAGCGCATCCGCCGGGCTTGCGCTGTAAGTGTCATGGTTTAGCAGCGTGCCATCAAGGTCCGTGAAGATAAGCGGGTAGACTTTCGGGTGCAGCATGGTGGCTCCGGAATTATGAACTATTCATATTTGGCTATTCCCCTCTGAAATATTCGGCGGCAGGGGTTTGTTCCCCCACCGCCTGTTTTCGTTTGTAAAGGAACACCAAATCGCATGCTAGCGTACCCGGATGTAAAATTATGTCACGCCGATTATTGCCCGGGCATTGTAACAAAGTCTGGTAGGTCAATGGTGATGGTGCGTCCATCAACCGTTTGGCCGCGCATAAATGCCTGAATGGTTGCTGTTACATCAGATGACAGCATGAACGAATTATGCCCCCCGTATTTGATTGTAACTGTTTCGCGGTTGCTCAGCTTGGCAGTGGCTTCCTGTCCGCTTTCGGGATAGGTCCGACCATCTAGCGTGCCGTGCAGCACAAGCACAGGCACATCAGATACCGGCGGTGTGCGAAAAGCTTCGCCCAGATCAAGCGATGGGTCGACCGTTTCCAGAATGGCAGACATGTTTGTCTGCAATCCAAGCAAGGATGTTTTCGCTTGTTCAGCCAGCATGTCCCGTCGTTGTTGGCTGGAGCCAGACGCAATGTCCATTAGGATATGCATTGCCGGAAGCGAAACTGTTTCGTCTGTTGGGTCAATGGCGCGCTGCAATAGGCCAACCAGCGGTTCTGTAATACCAGCATCTAGGGCGGCGTATACATTCAGGATGATCACGGCGCGCGCGGGGTCCGCAACCAATGCAGAAGTGAACTGCTGCATTGTGCGCTTTTGCAACAAATAAGGCGTCACTTCACCGCTGCGCGTTGGTACAGAAAGCATCAATGGTTCAGCCTCAAGCCGGTTAAGTACGCGCGCAATCAGTGCTTTAATATCTGGGAACTTTGCTTTGGCCTCCGGCACGGTGTTGATGGCGGCCTGCAGGCGGTCGAAATACCGATCTGCGCGCGCGGGTTGCTTCACGGTTTGGTCCAACCCTTCAACGGCGGTGATCACCACGCGGTTCAGATGCGTGTCAATTTCTTTAAGCGCTGCAAGCGATAGGTGAGAGCCGTATGATATGCCCCACAAGTTGATTTTCTCTGCGCCTAAATGCTGGCGCAGGGCGTTCAGGTCTGCCACGCTTTCGTTGGTGTTGTAGCCGTGGGGGTCAAAGCCTTTGTTCTTTAACATGTTTAGGCATTCTTGCAGGGCCAAACGGTAGGTTGCAACATAGTCTACGTCAGACGTGGGCAGGGTAGCGCTAATGGTTTGCGTGGATTCGCACATGGGCAAATCGTTAGACGCACCCGTGCCGCGCTGATCAAAGGCGATAACATCCCCGAATTCACGCATGGCCATAAATAGGGGAAAGCGTTCGTATTTTGCCGCATTGATGCCGGAACCACCCGGCCCGCCAGCCAAATATATGGTCGGAGTGCCTTGCGTTTCGCCTGTGGCGGGAAAGCGCACATATTTCAGTGTTAGCATGCGGCTGTCTGCTGCGCCGCGGTTTTCTGGCACGGTAAATTGCCCTTCAAAGGCTTCGGCTGTTTCGCCGGACTTTGCTTCAAAGGTAATGGCGGCCTCGTTCGCTATTCCTGATGTTACTGCTTGGCCTGCCATTGCCTGCGCGCCGCATCCCAGCATAAGGGCGACAGGTATTAAGGCGGTGAACTTTGTCATGATTTTTACTTCCCATGTTTTTCTGTGGGTTTGGTTTGTTTTGGTGTTTTAAACTTAAGAGCAACCCGCCAGCCAGCCAGCGATATCACCTGAACGGTCGTGTATTTCTCTTAAACGGCGATAGACGGCACCGTTGAACATTTGTATGGTTAAGCATGAATTTCTTATGTTGCCGCACCGTCGGCCTTATATGCTTTTTTGCTGCATTAGTGCCGCTTGCCGCAGCGCAGGCGAGCGAGTTTTACCCGCTGGACTGGGGCCGCATTACTGTTTGTCCCGCTATCTTGGCAGACCAAGGCCCGCCAACCTTCATCGCACCCGATTGCAAAACCGTTGCACCGCAAGAAATAGACCCTCAGCATAGGCTTATTTGGGTGCGTACAATTGTACGACTGGATGCGGTGCGCGGCAAAAACGGCGAGCCATTTTCGGTATATGTCTCCGGAAAAATGTCGAGCGAAGTGTATCTAAACGGTCAGCTTATCGGCAGCAATGGCACACCGGGTGAAACGGCAACATTAGAAACAGTCGGTGTGATGGACGCCCAGTTTTTCCCGCCTCAAGGCTTGTTCCAAAAAGGCGACAATGAAATTGTTTTGAAGGCGTCATCGCACAATGGGTTTATCGTGCTGTCGTGGCCAGTGCATGCTGTTGGCATTGGCACGGCAGGTATATATGCAAACGGGTCGTTGCCCCAGTATATCCCTGCCCTCGTGACTCTTGGGTTGTTTATCATGGGCGCGCTGTATTTCGCCACGATGGGGGTCATTGGTCCGCAACGCACAAGGTTCTGGATATTATGCTCCATCTGCTTTTTTGCAGCGGCCCAATTGGTGGCCGAGGCCTCGCGTGGTTTGTGGCCCTATCCCTACCCGGTGCATGACCTGCGCCTTATATCCATTGCGGTGTCATCCACCGGTTTTGGGCTGAGTGTGGCGTTTCATATTTTCCGGCTCTATGCACAAGCCGCCGCCCTTAAGGTCACTCTCAGCTTGGCAGCCCTGTGTATTTTCATCCTGATTTTCACACCGGGGTTTGACTTCAAGGCACTAATGGGCATGACTTTACCGTTGGTCGCAGCATTGGTGGCCACAGGTTTCTGGAGCCATCAAGGTCGTCGCCGTGCCTTTTTGTATTTTGTTATTGTGCTGGTTTTTGTCGCGGCAATCTTCTCGTTCCAGGGGTTGTTTCTGGATACTCTTTTCTTCTTCCTTGTCGCCTTCTTCCTGTTGCTTATTTTTATAGAGCAAGCCTTCACCCTGGCCGAAGAGGCTCGCCAACGCCGCAAGGAAGAAGCCCGCGCAGACCGATTAAGCCTTGCGCTTGAAGAGGCGAAAGAACGCACCGCGGTCAGCGAAATCAGCATCAAGAGCGCGGGTAAAATGGAGCGCATAGCCACCAGTGAAATTCTGCATTGCAACAGTGTAGACGGATACGCCGAAATTGTTTTAACCGGCGGGCGCACGTTGTTGTACACAACAACTCTGAATGATCTGGAAGATGAACTGCCCGCAAATTTCCTGCGGGTGCACCGGTCGCATCTCATAAATGTAAACTATGTCGGCTCGCTCAGCCGGGATCGTTCCGGCACTGGCATGTTAACGCTTGTGGGCGGTGCGCAGGTGCCGGTTAGCAGGCGTATTATGCCCAAGGTGCGCCAAGCATTGGCGTGATTGCCGCAAGCCCGAAGCGCCGACCGCAGGCTGGCGGGCTATTCAACTATGTCCGGGCTATTCACCAATGATATGACAGGCGATGCGGCGCTCATGCCCGCGTCGCCTGTGCTCGAGCAGATAAATGCCCTGCCAAGTGCCAAGACGCATCCGCCCGTCCATCACCGGGATGGACAGCGATACGTCGGTGAGCGCAGCTTTGATATGCGCAGGCATATCGTCTGGCCCTTCGGCATTGTGGCGGTATAGCTGGTTGCTTTCAGGCGCTAGCCTGTCCAGCGCCGAGGTTAGGTCGGCTTGCACGTCCGGGTCGGCATTCTCCTGAATGGTCAGCGATGCAGACGTGTGCTGGATCAATAGCGTCAGCACCCCGCTATGTACACCGCTTTCAACAACAAACGCCGCCACATCCCGGCTGATTTCAAAGCAGCCTTGGCCCCTTGTTAGTTTGCTAACCGTGCCGTGATGTTGTTGCATGGTTCTATGTCCTGAACGGGGTTGTTTTTGCCAGTTTAGGTGTGGTTTTGGCAAAGTTCAAATGTCTGTTGTGATCCGATGCGGACAAAACAAACGCTCTAATGAAGAGTGGTATAAATCGATAGACTATTTTCATTACAAAGCGCAATGAGCTGCAGCTTACTCAACAGCGGCCCGGTACTCTCTGGGGGTCATCCCAACCTGTCGTTTGAAAGCGCGATTGAATGGTCCGATCGAATTGAAGCCACAGTCGAAGGCAACCGACAAGATAAGCCGGTCTTTATTGCCAGGGTTCGCCAACGCCTCCTTGGCGCTATCAATGCGGCATGAGTTGATCAGGTGGTTAAAATTCCTGTATCCTAACGAGCCAGTTATGCACTGCGTAACCTTATATTCATGTTCCCCCAGAAGTGCCGCAAGGTCAGCCACTTTCAACTCTGGTGTTGCAAACTTCCTGTCTTGCTTAAGGAACTGAATGATCCGTTGGGCAAGGACATCGTCGCCAGCATGCCTGGCAGCATATTTAGGCGCCCTTGATGACGAAAGCGGATTTAGTTTCCGAAATGAAATACATAATCTCGTGCCAATAATACCCACCAACGCGCTGGATATGAGAACTGTCTCCCTCCATTGACCACCCAAACTGTTTTCATCAGCGTTCAACACCCACAAAAGGGTAAGGGCGATCATGGTGCCAAACGTCAGGCTAAATCTTTGGCGAAAGCGTCGTTCCTGTTTTTGCAGTCCGGTATTATAACCCGAAAATACTTCCGCAAAGACCAGCACCAAAGCACCAATACAAATGAACCCTTCGGCATTACCAAGAATGCGATACATTTCTGACATGGGCCCGTTTGGTGGATGTCTCCCGATAAGGTTGCTGGACCCTTCAACTGCGATGATTGCGCCCATCGCAAAAATATTCCATCGTTCTATCTGTTTTTCTTCACGAAAAAGACTGCGGGCAAAAAGCCAGAGCCAACCACACCCAGCAGACCCGACCACCGCAACTATACTTGAGAGCGGGGCAGCAACACCGCCAACCATGCTTGGTAAGATGGAGGCCGTTACGGAAAGCGTGAAGGCCAGCCATAGCAGGTTAATTGGTTCCAGTGGCGCAATATTCAATGGCAGGCGCCGAGCCAGCAATGCGGTCATGATAGGTGCTTCCTCAATCCAACTGTCGTGTTTAGGCAGTCTTTTTGCGCTGCCCTGACACCATCTTACACGCGGTACCCGCCCGAAAAAACGTCCATTTACCCTATAAATACTGGCCGTTTTCCAAATAGGCGAGAATAGCGCTTACTCCTTCATATAAAGCTTGTTTCCCGGAGCGTCAAAAACAAGAGGTGCAGGACAACTGCGCACAAAAGAAAACGCGCCGTAAAATAAGAAAAGGAAAACAAGTGATGGCGACAGCGACACAAACAGTATTGAATGAAAAGACTTCAACAGATCAACCCGTTTTACCCCAACCAAAACCGTGGCCGAACCGCATACTAAGATATTCTGGTATTACGTGGTTTGCGTCAGCAGCGCTTGGCCAGTGGATTTTTGTTTTTTATGTGGCTTTCCAATATATCCCTGAACTCGCACAATTTGGCCTGCCCGGATTGGCGAATACGACCTTGCCTGATGGGTATGTAGCAGGTGACATAATGGGTAACCTTGCCATAGCTTCTCATGTTCTGGTGGCTATTGTCATCATTGGTAGTGGCCCACTTCAACTCATCCCGCAAATCCGGGCCCGGTTTCCCGGCTTCCACCGTTATGTCGGAAGAGTTTATATTTCACTGGCTTCAATAACCAGTATTGCCGGTCTCTATCTCGTCTGGACGCGCGGCGTTCCAGGCGGAATGGTTGGCCATCTTGCCATCAGTCTTGACGCTATCCTGATTTTGACCTTTGGCGGACTGGCGATAAATTTTGCAATCAAGCGGCAAATAAACCGGCATCGTCGATGGGCTATGAGACTATTTATGATGGTCAGTGCTGTGTGGTTTTTCCGGATAGGTCTGATGTTCTGGTTCATGGCAACTGGCGGCATCGGTGTTGATCCGGAAACTTTCGAAGGCCCATTTCTTACCTTCATGTATTTTGGCCAGATGGCTATACCGCTTCTAATACTGGAAGCCTATTTTCTCGCGCAGGGCAGCAAAAGCAGCACACTAAAGTCTTCTGTTGCCGTGGGTTTGTTCCTTGCAACGGGTGTAACATTGATGGGAACGTTTGCAGCGACTATGGGCATGTGGTTTCCGCGCCTTCTTTAAAACAAAAAGGCGGCTGGGCAACCTGTTCCTAATTAACTGTCAGAATGGGTGCCTATGGGGGCGGAACGCCAAGAATCTGATAGGAGCTGCTTTCGCCCGCTAACGCGGTACTCTGGCAGCGTATAGTCGAGCAGCATTTTTCTGGCTTTCTACTTAGCTGACAGCCACGGGCTTAGTATTTTACCAAGCCAAGGCATGATGGGCCACGTCAACAGCGCAGACAACACACATACGATGATGAACACCTGAACAGATTGGGGTAACTCCTCGATAACCGGGGTGGTGATAGTCGTCAGGAGCATCAACAATGGGAAAACCGCAACAACACTCATAACGATGCGCTTCCAGGCAGGAGGAAGTTTGGGCGGCATGCCGCCTGCGTGATCGACCCATATGCCTAGTCCTGCGGCACGCACAATTTGCGCTGTTCCACCGGTAATCGCTTCGATTTGAGAAAGCTTCGAAAGAATGGTTTTATCCTGCTTCCAATGCGTGACCGCAGCTTCACTGGACCACCGCGAGAGGACGGTATATTCTACCTGATGAGGACGACTATGGCGCACGATATCAACCGATAAAAAGCCGTCTTGTTTTTCGAATAGCTGATGTAGCTCATCGACAAGCACCTCGTATTTATCTTTATCAGCCAGTGGAACATGGTCGGTTACTACCAGTGTAATCGGGTATTTCATGACATAGCCTCCGATCCAGTTGTTTAATCTTGGCTTGCAACCCCGGCAGCATCGCCGCCGGGGTCGATGCGCTTATTCGTCAGATTGTTGCTGGTCTTGCTGGGCGAGATAGCTTTCGTAAACCAAGCCGTAAGCTGTGTGGGCGCCTAGCACTGAGCCGAGCGGGTATCCTTGGTTTGAACGCCAGTCGTCCATTACTTCTGCCAATACAGAGGCCCAGGTTGTGACTTTTACACCCGCTTGGCTCATGCGAAGCATAGAAGCGTCGCGAGTTACTTCATCCCAAGTTCCTGATGCATCGACAACGGCGTAAACATCATAACCCTCAGCGACAGCAGACAGTGCAGGGAACAGCAAGCAAACATCAGTGACAATGCCTGCCATGATAATCTTCTTGCGGCCTGTTGCCTCAATCGCGGCTTTGAACTCAGGGGATTTCCAAGCATTAATTTCACCAGCGCGATTAATTACATCATTGCCAAGCACATTGGTGATTTCAGAAGAAATCGGGCCATTGGGGCCTTCTGGTAAAGAGGCTGTGATGACCGATGGGATGCCTGCGGTTTTGGCCATGTTTGTTAGGCCGTTGATGTTTTTGCGCAGCGTTTCTGGCAAGATGTCGCGGACACTCGCTAACAGACCAGTTTGGTGATCGATCATTGCCAGAACAGCGTTGTCTGCTGTTAGGAATTCCGAGAATTTATTAGACATTGTATGTACCTTTCTTTGGTTGGTAGGGCGACGCAAGCGTGCCTATTACTATGAGTTGAACATCTGTTTTGGCTTTGAATGTGGAATCGGCCCCTCTAATTAAATCACCGTTGGTCAGGTTCATGTCATCAAGCAATCCGTCTCCTTTGGAGACATAAGCCAGATACGGAGCGCTCAGCTCAAAGCTTTGACCTGTTGTGAGCATGGCAACGTCAATTGTGGTTTGTGCAGCGAATGAAGGGGTTTCTGTGGGCTTGCCACCATAGATGCGCGTCGTCTCGCCCCATTTGGGCCTGAATTTCTTGTAACCTGCTGGCTCGCCATTCACTTCGGGCATGACCCATAACTGAAGCATCCGGTTCTTCGCATCGTCCGGATTTACTTCGTTGTGACTGAAACCTTCACCGCCGGCCCGCTGGACTTGCGCGTCATTGATATCAAGCGAACCCCCATGTTCGAGAGAACCTTGATGAGCAATACGGCCTTCCACCATAACTGAGATGACGTCTATCTCTCTATGGGAGTGCATCGTTGTTTCGCCGTTCGGATTGAACCGCGCATCTGCCAGATAAACGAAATTGCCGATGCCGTCCCATGCCTGCGGATTGGCTCGATCACCCCAGAGTTTCTTGCCGGTAACAAGGCGGTGCTCCCGCAAACCGGCGAAACCACCTTCGGTCAACTCATCTCTTCGAAGAATTTCAATATTGTGTTGTTTCATTTCGCGTCCAGTCAAGCCTGTTGCCCACACTGATGCCTATATGACATAGTCCTATTTATGGTTCAATTTACCAAAATATGAAAAGAGAGTTCTAAATATGGAACAAAGAGATTTAAACGACCTAGCGGTCTTTTCTGCCATTGCTCAAGCAGGCAGCATCACTGGTGCGGCCAAAATACTGAAGCTACCAAAATCAAACGTGAGCCGAAGGCTGGCGCGACTGGAAAGCCGCCTGGGCGCTCAATTGATCGAGCGCAATACACGTAGTAGCAGGCTGACTTCTATTGGTGTCCGCTACGCCGATTTTTGCAGCTCGATGGTTGAAGAGGCAAACGCCGCAGACGCTGTGGTTGAAACAAGTAGGGCGGAGCCTTATGGAGAGTTGAGGGTTTCGGCGTCTAGACTTGTAGGCCAACAAATCATTGCCCCCGCTATTGCTGCCTATATTCAACAGTTTCCCAAGGTGCAGGTTTTTCTTGAGTTAACAAATGCGCGTATTAATCTTATCGAAGATGGCTTCGATTTGGCGTTTCGCATCGGCGAAAATTCAGATTCCACAATGATGTCTCAAACCCTTAGCGAATTCCGATTTGGTTTGTATGCCAGCCCTGAATATTTGGAGAATTCCGGCAACCCTCATTCACCCGGTGAGCTGAACAGTCATAGGTGTCTGCATATAAGCGGTGCACTTAGAGCTGGCGGCTGGAAACTCAGCCGCGACAATGAAGTTGTAAAAATCAAAGCTCCTGGCGCTGTCGTCGTGAATGACTTCATGTCGCTCCGAAACCTGGCCATGGCAGGCGGTGGAATTGCGATGCTCCCTGCCTACGCCGTGCATGCAGAGTGTGCCACCGGTCGACTATCCCCCATATTATCAGACTGGGATGCCTCAAGCGTAACCCTATCAGCAGTTTATCCAAGTCGCCGCGGCGCAACGCTCAAGCAAAGAGCGTTGATTGATCACGTAAAAGATGTCGCGAGTAAGTTGCCGTAAGCTTGAGGTGTGTATATATCTTGAACAGAAAGTAGGCCTCTGTGTCCGCATTTGGTTTGGGCTAGGGGATGTGCCTTTCTCACACCCTGATCGGGATGGTCTTGACCACCGGGTCTAGGGTAGGGCGGTGCAGGTCTATGTGCAGCAGGCCGTTTTCCATGAAGGCGTCGGTTACTTCCATGCCATCGGCCAGCACAAATTTGCGCACAAACTGGCGGGCGGCGATGCCGCGGTGCAGGAACTCCTTGCCTGCGGGCACTTCGCCCTGTTTGCCGCGAATGATTAGCTGGTTGTCCTCGAGCGAAATGGCCACATCGTCTTGTGTGAAACCGGCAACCGCGAGGGTTATGCGGATGATTTCGTCGCCTAGATGTTCGATATTATAGGGGGGGTAGCCTTCGCCCGCATTTTTGGCGACGCTGTCCAGCAGATCTTCAAATTGGTCAAAGCCTAAAAGAAACGGGCTGTTAAAAACTGACATACGCGACATGGGGCACCTCCAGATTGAGCGTGTTCACATTGTTTCGATACCGTAATAATATTTAATGATCGGCACATCACGGTATGACAGACCCCAAATGGGCGCCTGCGCCCAGTGTGCGCGAGCTTACCTGATGCTTCAAGAAAAATCTGACCTTCAAAAAGAAGCTGAATAGTCAGACACGATAAGGTTCAGCGGTTTAGCGGCTTGTGGCCTTCTCCGGGTCAGCTTGCTTTTGTGCCTTTTGGGCGCTTTGGCCTGACGGCAGCTTGCCTTCGGTTACTTCCGGTGGCCTGATCCAGCAGCTGGTGCCGCGTTTGCGCAGTTCTGTGCACAATGTTCTTGCCTCGGCCAAGGTTTTAAGCGGCCCGGCGTTCAGGCGGAAATAAAAGCCTGATGGCCCTTCGTTGCGTTCCGCCCCTTCTGGGCGCTCGCCGAAATCCCGCTCTGACCGGCGCGGGGGAATATCCTTCAGAATATCGATGTTGCGCTCATACAGTATAGCCCAGCCATCGGTTAATCGCTTCAGGCTACGGTATGCGCCGATTTGCAGCGCCCAACCCTCGGGCTCCAATAGTGGCGGCACATCGCCAGGCTCATAGTTGGCTGGCGTAACTTTTTTCTCAAGCTCTGGTTCTGGGGCAATAGGCGCAGGGGCGGCAACTAGGACTGGCGCTGGTTCTTTAGCCACCATGCGCTGGGCCGCCATTTGTCGGTCGTCACTTTCCTCCAGCGACAGGTTGGCGGTCTGGGCGTTTGTCCATTCGGGGTCGATCGTGCCGGTCACCAAAGCCTGCATGCGCTCGGCATGGCCAAGGCTGGTAAGGCCGCGGTAAAAGGTGAAGGTTTCATTGACGCTGGCGGCGTCCAGATCAAGCCGGGCGACTTGAAAGGCTCGGCTTTCCTGGCCGTCCAGCAGGTACGCCATTGCCAGATTTTGCCGGTCTCGCGCCTGGGCCGACCCACCGCGCAAGAGCGGCTCCAGAATATCGATGGCGGCACTTGCGTTGCCGGTGGCGGCCATCACCAATGCTTTGTTCGACAAGCTAGAGGCGTCTGTTACCCCGTGCAGGGTTGCAATGGCGCCGTTAATGTTGCCGGTTGCCGCCAGCGCAATGGCCTTGCCCGACTTTGGCCGGGGGTCTGCGGGCAATAGTGGCACTGCGCGGGAAAACCCATCAAGCGCCGCACTGAAATTACCCAGCGCCAGCGCCGCTTTGCCGTAACTGTAATAAGTCGTTCCAGACAACTCGTTAATTTGACCGTCAGAATGCTCTTCAACCAGATCAGCGAGAATCTGATAAGCGGACTCCAGATTACCCATGGCCAGAAGGCTGTTCGCTAGGCCCGTTAACGTCTCAGGGGTGCGGGTGGTGGTGGCCAAGTGCCGGTAAAGCGGAATAGCGCCCGCATGATCGCCTTTGGCAGCCATCTCGCTCGCAATGGACATCAGCCCGCCGGGTGCTTGAGCGGCAGGAGAGGCCTGCGCGATGCTCACTTCCTGGGGGATTGCACTTGTGACACTGCAAGCCGCCAGCAGAATGCCGCCGCAACTTGCAAAAAAGGGTTTGAACGCACGTAAAATTGCCATGATCTCGCCTGAGAGTTATCTTTGTTAACCTGCCAAAGGACGGGATACGGGAATCAATTTTCGGTGTATCTTTTGAACCTTTGGCTATTTGCCTGTATAGTCAATTTGTATCGATGGCCTTTATGGCCGAATCGAAGAATAGGCATCAGGCGTGAAAGAAGATTTAAATTAAGGCATGCTTTTTAAGCGACTTTAGGTCTAATTTTAACGAGTTTGGTTCTGAAAAATGCCAGTTTGGTTCTGATTTTTGCTTTTTTAGCTTTGGTTTTTACCAAATTGGCGCTGGTTTTGACGGGTTTGAATGATGAAAGTGGCAGGTCACCGGATTTTATTCGCGCTTATTGGGTCGATTTTATCGGCCTCCGTTAGCGTGTGGGCGCAAGAGGCGCCCGCCGCAGATGCGCAGGCGTCAAGCGCTGATGAACGGGTGATTGAAGACGCGCTGAATGCCATCCGAAATCAGGACACCGAGAAAGGCTTAGGCCTTCTGCAACGCCTCGCCGACCAGGCAAACCCTGAAGCAATGTACCATTTAGCAGAGATGTCGCGCCTGGGCATTGGCGGCAAACAATCCATGACTGTCGCTACCATGTACTACCGGTTGGCGGGTAAATTGGGGTACGAAAAAGCCGCCATGAAGCTGGCAAATATTCTGTATTTTGATGGCACCGGCACACCGGCTGAAGTATCTGAGGCGCTGTCCATCTGGCAAACCTATGCCCTGCAAGGAAATCCAGAAGCTGCTTACTTGCTTGGCATCATATATTGGAACGGTGAAAATGGCCGTACGCCAGACCCACTGCGCGGTTACGGCCTTGTGTGGCGCTCTGCGCAAACCGGGTATAACGATGCTGTGCAATCTGAATTAACCATGCGGGCACAGTTGCCGGGCAAGGCCCGCGATGCCGGACAAATTTACGGTGAACGCCTTGAAGAGATTGGCTTTTCTGACGAATTGATCGGTATGGACCTTCTGGTTGAAGGCTGGGAGCCTGACGAGAAGGAAGCCGCCCAAAAACCGGAAGACTGGACAACAGTTTGGCGCTTAGAGGTTGGCTTTGCCATGCGCGAAGAAGACGCAGCAACCATGCTGGAACGCATCAACAGGGAGCATGCGGAAACGCTGGAGGGATTGTTCAGTGAAATGGTCGAATCGCCCAATCGCATTGGTCGTTACCGCCTGTTAATTGGCCCCGCCGAGGGGCTGAATGCGGCGGTCAGCCTGTGTGTTACCCTCAAACGCGCCGGGTATGACTGTTTTGCCAAGCCGCCGGACTAGAGCGTTTGGCACAAACATAACCCTTTGGTAAATCGCGCGGAAACCGGCTTGATGAAACCGGTCCCCGCGCGCACGAAACCTATCCTGCAACCACGGGGCCGATTGCCGTTTCGGGGACCGGGGTCGTTATTGAAGATAGGTTTCGCCCCAGCCATAGTGTTTGGGCCGGAATTCTGATTTATGGGCAGAGCAGGTCTACTTTGCATCTAGTGAAGCTTTTGCTTTAGCGGCGGCAAATACAGTCCCCGGCGGCATAGGCCCTGTCCAGATAGTCGCTTACCGCCTTCTCCAGCAAAGCCTGTTGGCTCATGCCGTTTCGAACCGCCAGCAATCGCAAGTCTTTATCCATGCTGGCGCTCAGCCGCAGGGATTTTTTCTTGGTCTTCTTCTCAGGCTTTTTCTTTCCAGCATCTTGGGTTTCGCGCGGTGCTTCATGTGCTTTATTATGGGTATTGGGTGCAATGCGCCCAATAGGGGCACTGTGCGGGAGTGCGCTGGGAATGAGCGCTGGCGCATTGGCCGCAGGCGCGGCACAGCCTTTGGGCGCAAGAAGAGAAGCATTGAGAGAGGCCATTGCCATGTCGGGTCTCCTGAGTATTGTCTGGTGTGTTATCTGGGGTTTTATCTTTATTCGTTTCGTGCTCGTAACAACCTACAAGCCAGCCGGCTGGGCAACCACACTGGCGGGCAGTTGCGGCCTGTTGCCAAAGCCGGCGCGGGTGGTGGGCAGACTTTTAAAGTGCGCCTTCACCGGCAGGCGTTTAATGCGCTCATTCACATACAGCCACAGCTTGGCCACTTCCTCTGCTGATCTGCCCTTTGGGTTGGCCTCCATCACCGTGCGGCCATCAATCATGCTGGCGGCAAAGTCTTGCCGGTTGTGCAGGATCGTGGGCGCAACAGTGCCGTGCTGCGACAGGGCAATGGCCGCCTCGCCGGTTAGGCGCGCCCGGGCGGTGGCGCCGTTCACCACAAACACCAGCGGTTTGCCTGCACGCTCCACCAGTTCAACGGTTTTACCGGCGGCGCGCAAATCATGCGGGCTGGGCCGGGTCGGTATGATCACAAGGTCTGATTTTTGCACCACCACCTGAATAGCGCCAGTGATAGCGGGCGGCGTGTCAATGAAGACTGTGCGGAACCCATCATCGCGCAGGGTTGCAAGGTCCGCGTCCAGTGTGGCCAGTGTTGCGCGGGCAAAGGCGGGCTGTTCCGCCTCACGCTCGTTCCACCAGTCAGACAGGCTGCCCTGCGGGTCAGTGTCCACAAGGGCGACCGGTTCGCCGGTTTGCCGGGCGGCCTCCACGGCCAGATGGCCAGTAATAGTTGTTTTTCCTGAGCCGCCTTTTTGCGACGTTACCGCGATGATACGCATGCCTGATCTCCACTATCCATCCGAGAGTTGTCCCGGATAACTGAGCGCAGCCTTCTGCACTGCGCTGGGTTGCCTGAACCACTGAATGTAGGGGGGGCAAGTGAAAATCTGTTTAAGAACCGGCTCCAATTTTCGGAAAACTTTCAGAAAATAAGCCTCAATTCTGATTACAATTTTACCAAGTTGTACATAGACACAGGCCGCCTGCCTTTCTAAGCTGCGCCCATGCGTTATCTGATGATTCATGATGCCTTTCCCGGCCAGTTTATCCACCTGTTCCGCCACTTGCACCGCGCAGGCGACAACGAGATTATTGTGGCTGCGCGCAAAGGCTCGACGCTTAAGCTGCCAGTGAAGCAAATCGTTTATGAAGTGCCTAATAAAGAGGGCGAAGAGCCGCCGCGCGGGCCGCTTGCTGTCGCAGCACTCGGGCACGATCTCTATAATAAACTGAAGCCACTTGCTGATGAAGGCTGGCAACCGGACTGCATCCTTGTGCATGCTTCCCGCGGGGCATCCTACTTTATGCGCGAACTGTTCCCCAAGGCGCGGATCACGGCTTTTCTTGAATGGTATTATAACGACCCGCCCGCCGGTTCGGTTTCAAACGCGCGAGCCTTTTACCAGCAATGCGCCAACAACAGCGCGGGCAATGCGGTTCTGGCGCGGGACTTTGATCAGTCCGATGCGGCTTATGCCCCCACACAATTTCAAAAAAGCCAGTTCCCAAGGCGTTGGCAGCCCGCAATTGAAGTTTGCCATGAAGGCATCGATACCACCTTATATAGCGCCGACCCCGCTGCCACCTTAACTTTGGGTGATACGGTCTTTGATGGCTCTATGGAGGTTGTCACTTATGCGGCGCGGGGCATGGAAAAAACACGCGGTTTCCCGCAGTTTATGATGGCCATTGCCGAGTTGCAGAAACAGCGGCCCAATTGCCATGTGATCATCGCAGCCAAAGACCGCATTTGCTATGACCCCGGTGGTCGCGGCAAAAAAGGCCTGAAAAAATGGGCTGAGACCAAAGTGGACTATGACCCTGACCGCACGCATTTCGCCGGTTTGCTGCCCGAGCGCGAGTTTGCGCGTATGCTGCAAATCTCAAGCCTGCATGTTTATCTGTCGAACCCTTTCGTGCTGTCTTGGTCTGTGTTGAATGCCATGAGCGCGGGCGCGCCGGTGCTGGCCAGCGATAATGCCCCGGTGCGCGAAGTGATAAAGGACGGCGAAAACGGTTTGATGGTGGACCCCAATAATATCACGTTGATTACCAAGCGCATGACGGAAGCGTTGGATGACAATGACCTGCACGCCAAGCTTTCAGAAAGCGCCCGCCAAACCATTCTGGACCGGTTCAAGCTGGAAGATACTCTCCGCGCCCAGCTCGCGCTTCTTCGCGGATAATCTGCGAGTTTGACCAGGTGACTGGCCCGCCTGTCAGCGTTCCACGATGGGCTTGAGGTCGGTGCCGTCTGCCTTCATGACATAAAGCGAATAGTTGCCGTCGGTTGCCACATGAAGGGCGATGCGCGCGCCGTCGGGCGAGTAAACTGCACCGCCCGCGCTTTGGTTGTCTTCTGTTCTCAAAAGAAGGCTTTCCCGGTTATCAGTCAGGTTAATGCGCCAAATGCCATTGGCGCTGCCGCGGGATTTGCTCAGTACTATAGATGCACCGTCCGGCGCGTAGGACGGCGCGCTGACACGCTCGCCGTCACGGGCCGTGACAATAACCTGTTCCTGCCCGCTGGATAAATCAACCGCCGTGATGGTGCTGCCGGACGGGGCTGTGCGGTCAAACACAATGGCACCCGAATCTGCGCGCCACTTTGGGTGGAACTCCCGCGCGTCCGGGCTGTTGGTTATGTTGGTCTCGCGGCCGCTGGCCAGGTCGAGGACAAAAATATCAGATTGATTGTCCAGAAACCGCACGAAGGAAACACTTTTGCCGTCCGGTGACCACTGGGCGTGCATTTCGCGCTCTGGGCTGTTGGTCAGGTTGCGCACGTCGCCGGATTTCAGCTTCATGGCCATAATGTCCCACTGGCCCTGCATGTTGGGGGCACCGCGCGAAAAGACAATTTCTTTGCCGTCAGGGCTGTAAGATGGGTTGGCATCATAGTTTGTGCCATTGGTTATCAGGCCATTTTTTCGGCGTTTTACACGTACTTTCCGAAGTGCCGCATAATCGCTTTTTCGTTGGTAAAAGGCGATGGTTTTGCCGTCCGGCGCCCATGATGGGTGAAGGAGATATTGTGGCTCCTGCTGTCCGTCTTGAGCATGAGTATGCGCAGATGCCCCCGCCAGCAGGCATAAAATCACACCAATTTTGGCAACCAGATTATCCATGAAACAGCCTCCCCTTATGCGGTAGGAGATTAAGCTGCCAAAAGGGGTGTTTGAACGCCGACAGGACGAACCAAATGGTTTGCTGTTTAAACAGCGTTGATTCAAGGTTAGATGGTTGATTCTATGCCTAGGCGACATTTACATGTTCTGTTTTACGAATTTAGCTAAAGCAGTGTTCGGTTTATCTGAAAGATCTTCCGAACTTATGCCAATCGCTAGCGAATATTGTTCTAGATATCGCCTTACAATTTCTGGCTGTCTTCGGCCTGAGCTTTCAATAAAGTCAAGTTTTTCATTTTCATCAAGTATAAGTGTGATTGGTTTCCCTTCCGCATCAAACGCGAAATATAATTCGTCGACGTACCAGTCTTCCAGTTCTACGCGAAGTTCCGCTTTAGAATAAAGGATGCATAGATCACCAACATTTTCTGCGCTTGTGTTGTCATTCACTAACACCGGAAATTTAATCAAAATCTGCCCCCTTAATTTCTGGCCATAGGCTTGGCCTTTGCTGTCGCTCCGTCGGCTACTGCCGTGCCTCGTCCCACCACCAGAAGGGGGCCATTTCCTTGCGTGTGGGCCATGTTTGGGTCAGCGTATCGCCGTCATAAAGCGCGCCGTTTTTCATCACTTGTGACACCGTGTTGGTGTTGCGGATGTTGGCGAGCGGGTTGGCATCAAGGATAACCATATCGGCCAGCTTACCGGGCGCGATGGAACCCAGGTCTTTCGCTATGCCGATGATCTTGGCGCCGTCAATGGTGGCGGCGCGCAGAATCTCGGGCGGTGTCATGCCGCCCATGGCCAGCGCCCACATTTCCCAGTGGTAACCAAGGCCCTGCAGTTCGCCGTGGCCGCCGACACCGACAAGGCCGCCAGCACGCTGAAGGTCAGCGGCTGCTGATGCGATCTGGTCCACAGAAAATTCGTCGTCGCGCGCCCAACCGCCGCGCCTGCGGGTCATTTCGTCCAGCCGGTTGTGCGGGTAAAAACGGTTCAGCTTTTCGTCGTCATGCACCTCCATGCGGGTGAAGAAATAATTGGTCATGCTGATGCCGTTATATTGCACCACCAACGTGGGGGTGTAGGCGGTCTGTGTTTTGGCATAAAGCTCGATCACATCCCGGTACATGGGCGCGATGGTGAGTGTGTGCTCGTTGCCGTGCATACCGTCGATGGCATGGGTGATATCAAGGCGCATATCACCGGCGCCTTCGGTTGTGGGCATCAGGCCCAGTTCCTTTGAGGCTTTCACCACCCAGTGGCGCTGTTTGCGGTTGCCGGCGATGTAGGATTTGATGTTTTTGGTTTTATAATGGTCTGAATAGCGTTTCAGATAACCAAGCACGGCATCGTAGGACTGGAAGTCATTAACGCCGAAAATACCGGGCCCGGTCATGAAGGCGCGCTGGCCCAGTGACTGGCCGGTTTCAACCATGTCGCGGTAGGCGAAATAGTCTTTATAGGCAGTTTGCACGTCTAGGCCCGCGGTGACGCCGTAGGCCAGATTGGCCACAAGGCTCCAGTTTTGCGGCTCCAGCACGTCGCCGGTTCTGAACTCCCAGTGGGCGTGAGTATCAATAAGACCGGGGATGATATATTTGCCGGTTACATCAACGGTGGTCGCACCCTCTGGTGCCTCCAGCGTGCCCTTTGCGCCGATAGCCACAATGCGGTTGTCAGTGACCAGTATATCCTGATTGGGAAGCACATTGTTCATGTCAGCGGTGGTTGCCCCCGCCATGGTGATGACATTGGCACCGGACAGGATAATGCTGCCTGAAGGTGTGTCGCGCGAAACCTGAAGCGCGATTTTCAGCGTAGAAACAGCTTCATTGTCTTCAAGAAACTCGGGCTTCTTTTCTTCCTTTTTATCTTCTTTTTCTTCAGTGGCCTCTTTTGGCGCGTCGCCTTCTTTAGCATCGTCTTCCGCGCCTTCTTCTACAGCGTCGTCTTTTTTCTCGTCGTCTTCCTTGAGAAACTCGATGCTGTCAAAAGGGCGGCTGTAAACGGTGTTGCCAATGGCCCAGGTTATGGTTTTGCCGCCCTCGGCCCAGCCAAAACTGTCGGCCCCTATGGTGGTGAGCTGAACGGTGGGCACAGACGCACCGCGCACCGAAACTTTGGGCGTGGCCCCGCCGAGCTGTGGCACAGGCATGGCCCAAAGCTGCTTGATGCCAAAAGCAAGGGCGTGTTTGCCATCTGGGCTGATGCGCACGTCTTCTGCCGTTGGTGCACTGTCACCGCGGGTGCGGTTGCCGCGTGGCAGTTCAACGATCAAATGCTCGCGCTTGTCGCGGCCGTCAAACCGCAGCGAAATAAGTGCGTCGCCGGAGTACATATAAATGCGGCTGGGGTCAGCGCTGAAATGCGGCGTGCGTGCGCCGTTGGCAGAGGCGATAACGCTCATATCGCCGCCGTCTGCAGACAGCGAGACCAGGTCAAGCGGAATGCCGAGCCCGGTGAATTCGCTGAAGGTTTGGTGGCGCTGATATTCGTTGCCGCGCATGGCGACAATGCGCTCACCGTCCGGGCTGAAAACAGGGTCGGTATAAAAGGCGGGGTGCTCGGTAAGTTTTTGCGGCCTGCCGCGCCCGTTCGAGCGGATTTTCCATATGTGGCCGCCGTCATCCATCGACCATGTAACATAGGCAATCCAGCGACCATCCGGGGACCAAGCGGGCTTAAATTCCCACGCGTCACTTTTGGTTAGTCGCTTAGGTTCGGCGCCTGCTTCGTTGTCGGTGACGTATATCTTGGTCAGGATCGATGTGGCCACTTTGCTGCCATTCGGCGCGTGGACCGGATCATGGATGATGTGGGCGGTGAAGTCACCTTGCGGAACTTTGTACGGCGAGGTGAGGTCGGGCCCGATGTCCAGGTCAACGGTGGCGGTGAAGGGAATAACCGCGCGGCTGCCGTCCGTTATACTGATGCGTTCAATCTTGCCGCCTGTGTGCAAAATCAGCGCGCTGCTGTCAGGCGTGAAAGCGTAATTGGGGTAATAATCGCGGCTGGGCAGGCGGCCAATTTCCTGTGCGTCGCGCTGGATGGGCCAGGCGATCATACGGTCAGCACCGCTTTCCAGATCACGCACGCGGATGCCAGTTTTGGTTTCCTTGCGCGATAGATAAACGAGGGTTTTGCCGTCCGGGGACACCAGCGGCTTCACGCCGCCGCCTTCGCCCTGGCTGATGCTGTCAATTTCGCCGGTGGTACGGTCAAAACGGGCGATTTGGCCGGCGGGCATGCCTCGGCCTTGAGGGCGCTGGGTATAATAAATATATCTGCCGTCAGGCGAAAAGGCCACGCCGACGCCGTTTGCCGGGTTGGCCTTGTCATCGCTGGCGATGGTCAGGCCGCTGCCGCCGTTGACATGATACATTTTGATCGCGGTTTTGCGGCCACCAACCGTTAGGGCGACATATTGGCTGTCCGGCGACCATGCAGGTGCGACCATGCGGGCATATTTTTCACCGGATAGTTTGCGCGCCTTTGTGCCGTCGCGATTGGTAACCCACAGATTGTCGTCGCCGTCGCGGTCGCTGATGAAAGTAATCCATTTGCCGTCGGGAGATACACGCGGCATGCTGTCATAGCCCATGCCTTCGGTGATGCGGGTGGCCGTGCCGCCCGCAATCGGCATTTCATAGATATCGCCCAAAAGCTCAAAAATAATTTGCTGACCGTCCGGGGTGACATCCAGCGACATCCATGTGCCTTCGTCTGTTTCAAAGCGCAGCTTTTCGGTTGCGCCCGCCAGTGGCAAACTTGGCTTCTTTTTGTCCGCAGCTTGTGAAGCAATGGTGAGCGTTAGTCCCAGGCTTACCGCGACAATGGCTGAACCGACCCGTTTGTTGAACTTTGAAATAATGGTCATTATGGCTGCCCCCTGATGCTACCGATTTACTTAATTACTGTGGTATTTTGTGTTGAAGGATATTAAACGGCAAATGAGCCACTTATGCAATTGCTCGCGGCAAATTCAACTTTTCGATTTCCTCCGCGACTTGACACCAATCGGTGCCATGGCCTTATTAGGGTAAGGTATCCTTTAACTTTGGCTTAGTCATTCAGGGGTTTGGTTTATTGATCGGTGATATTTTCAGAGCGCTATTGTTTGCCAGTGTGCCTGTGGCCGCCTTTACATTTTTGGTAGTGCAATGGTCTATTGTGTCGGGTCGGTTAAGCCGCTTCGACGACAGTAAAGGGCTGGAAAAACAATTTAAAGATCACCGAAAAGCCAAAAAAATCGCGAAAGCAGAAGCCAAAGCCGAGGCAAAAAGGCGTAAGGAAGCAGGCGAAGAACCTGAAGCGGCGCCGCCAAAAAAGCCAATTTTTCATAAGGATACCGGCCGCGACCTTTTGCACAACAAAGTGATGTTTTTTGGCGGTGGCTATTACGGTACAATGGCGCTGTTTGCCTATTTCGTTATCGAAGTTGACGAAATTTTTGAATTCCTCGGCGTTGTGTTTTCACCCGGCGAATGGTTTGCCAATCTCGGGTTTGATCTGATCATCGGATTTATCATCAATAGTTTCACAAACATTGGGCTGGCTTTTGCCTGGTTTGTTACGTTGCCGAAATATATCAACATCGGCAATGGCTGGATATGGTTGCTGGCGACATATGTTGGTTATATGGCGGCGATTAAATTGGTGAGCAATCACGGTGATGTGGTTTGGGCGCACTTGACCGAGGCGACGGGAAGAGGCGCCCATGCGCTAAAAGAAAAGGCTTCCCGCGGCGCGGGCAAGGTATCAGACAAGCAGCTAGGCGACGATCATAGGGATAATTGAGCGAGAACTAAATCGGAGAAATTGTGGAGCCCCAAGAGAACCAATTTCGAGGCGAGAACTATTTCAGAGAAATGGTGGAGCCGAGGGGGCTCGAACCCCTGACCTCTACACTGCCAGTGTAGCGCTCTCCCAGCTGAGCTACGGCCCCACTATTCTGGGTGGATAAGCCCGCACATTTGGGTTTGGGCTTTGGGTTGCCAAATTAACTTTGGTCGCCGTTTTTTACAACCGAATTAGGTCACAAAAGGCTAGTGCCGGGCAACGAGTTGCGGCCCAGCAAGCTTGGTTAGTCTTCTTTGTCAGCCAACGACGTGTCAACAATTGCGGCAACATCATCGTCGTCGTCATTGTCGAGGCTTACAACGGCATCGTCTTCATCGTCTAGATCGATATCGTCGTCATCGTCTTCAGTTTCTTCTGGCTCAGCTTCTTTTTGAACCACAATCGGCTGTTTAGTCTTCAAAATTGGCTCAGGAACCCACTCGTGTGCACACGCGATGCATACATTTGGGTTTTCTTTACCAAGATCATAAAAGCGTTCGCCGCACTTTGGGCAGGTCTGCTTTTTACCCCATTTAGGATTTGCCACGCTAATCTCCTTGCAATTTAATGCGGTTTGCAGCAAAGAATTCGGCGCTTCACTTGCCATGATCACACGCGCCTGTCAAAGCTTTACTGACAACAATTTCTATAAAGCGGAAACTTCATTGTGCCGAAACTGATTTCAAGCCCAAATTCTGCCCTCAGCGGCACCGTGTGTGTTCCCGGTGATAAATCCATATCGCACCGGGCATTGATGTTGTCGGCGCTGGCGGTTGGCCGGTCAGAAGTTCGCGGCCTATTGGAAGGTGAAGACGTGCTGTCAACAGCCACAGCCATGCGGGCAATGGGTGCAACCATCAACCGACTTGGTGATGGGCACTACGAAGTGTACGGCGTTGGTGTGGGCGGGTTGTCGAGCCCCGACGACGTCATTGACATGGGAAACTCAGGCACATCGGCGAGGCTATTGATGGGGTTGATTGCAACCCATGATGTAACGGTTACGATGACCGGTGACGCGTCCCTCAGGTCAAGGCCTATGAGCAGAGTGATAGACCCGCTTAGTGAATTTGGCGCCGAGTTTAGTGCGCGTCATGGGCGGTTTTTGCCGCTGACCATCAAGGGAACACCTCAGCCATTGCGGCTTGATTATAGTCCGCCGATGGCAAGCGCACAGGTGAAGTCTGCTGTGTTGCTGGCGGGTTTAAACACGCCAGGGCGCACCATTGTGCGCGAAAAGGTTGCGACTCGGGACCACAGCGAACGTATGCTTCAGGCTATGGGCGCGGATCTGCGTGTTTCCCGAGAAGACGGTGTGCGGGTGATTAGTATAGAAGGCCAGCCTGAGCTGTCTTCCATCACAGTTGATGTTCCGGGTGACATTTCCTCGGCCGCATTCCTGCTGGCTGCCGCGTCTATGGTGCCGGGCTCTGACATCACAGTTGAAAATGTTGGTCTTAATCCGCTGCGCACGGGCATCATCGGCGGGCTTACCGCCATGGGTGCAGATATTTCAATCGTAAGAGAATCAACATTAGGCGGTGAGCCGGTTGGAACGCTGAAAATAAAGGCCGCAGAGCTTAATGCCGCAACTGATTTGGCGGTGGACCCCTCCACTATGATCGATGAGTTTCCGGTGCTGTTTTGCGCCGCAGCAGTGGCAAACGGGGTTAGCCGTTTTACGGGACTGGAAGAGTTGCGGGTGAAAGAATCGGACCGCCTGAAAGTTATGGCCACTGGTCTTGCGGCAAACGGTGTACAGGTTGAAGAATTGCCAGACGGCCTCATTATTCATGGCTCTGGAGGCAAAGTGCCCGGGGGCGGTTCTGTTAACGCTCATCTGGATCACCGTATTGCCATGAGTTTTTCAGTGCTTGGCCAAACGGCGCAGGCACCGATCACCATTGATGACGCAAGCCCCATACAAACCAGTTTTCCGGGCTTTACAGACTTGATGACCGGGTTGGGTGCTGGGCTAAAAGCCTAACACCCCGTTTCGCCCGCCTGTTTTTACCGATTAAATTTCGCAAAAGTAATATTGTGACTACCGGGGCATGTGATGCCTATTTCCTCGGAACCATAGAAGGTTTTGCGGCGCTCCATGAAAACTGGATAGTCTTTCAGGGCATCAATAACAGTACCCAAATCATTCACTTCGATGAATAAAAAGCTGCTGGTGCCGCCCTCTGGCAGCATTTCAGGTGCGTCATTTTTGATGCTTTGAATGCTTTGCAACATAACCTGTATTGAGCCGTTCGTCATGATGACAAACCCCAGCGGTGTGGTCTGGTCACTTGGGTCTTCGCTCACTTCGCTTTCTCGTGTGAAGCCGATTTTTTCAAAAAATGTGGCATTTGGTTCAACTGTCTCCACCGGCAGGACAGCCGTAATACTGGTTACATTTGATACTGAGCCATTCATGGTATTGCTCCTATTTGTTCACTTTTTGTTCTTAAAAATACATGCGCAATCTCGATGAGTCGAGTCATATTTTCTGGTGCTACTTCAGGTGCCCACTTATAAGCACAGCAGTATAATACGGCAGGATTTGATGATGAGGCACAACAATCAATATCTAAAAACGCACGACGCAATTGAATATTTTGATAGCCTGAGGGCTATTGATAAACATGAAATGTTGGGTTTTTTCTGGCGCGGGGAAGGCATTGATACGGACCACCCAATGGATGGTATGCTCGAATCGTCCCGGTGGTGGGGCAAGGCTTTTATCAGTGAAAATGAAGTACATCCGCTTATTCACCGCGGTGTTTTCAAAGAGAAGTTTTTTGTCAACCCGGCACTTCTGCCTATCAAGGCGGCCACCCATTTGCCCTTGCGAGACATCCTGGCTCCCCTTCTTTTCCCGCTGATCAGCCCTTTTATTTCAACGCGAAAACCAAAGGCGCGTATGCGGATGCTTGAATTCAGAGGTACGCTATCAGCTGCCATGTGCTATGACCGAAAACCCATCAACGACTGTTTCAGAAAAATCACCGATGATTGCGTTATAGGGTGGATGGATTTTAAGGGCATGGATCAGCCTTATTTTTTTAAGCTAAACCGTGATCAAGCCTTGTAATATTCCAGGGATTCAAGGGAGTATATTTGCTCTAATCCACGATATTTGAGTTGAGGAAGGTGTTTTGAAGATGGGTGATTCGCGGTGATTATTGCGATTGATGGCCCCGCAGCCGCGGGAAAAGGTACGCTCGCGCGGCGTTTGGCGGCAGAATTTGATTATGCCTATTTGGACACCGGCAGCCTATACCGCGCCGTTGGCCTTGGCGTGCTTTGTGCGGGTCATAAACCGGACAACGTTGAAGCGGCAACCAAGGTTTCTGCCAGCCTCGACCCCAAATTACTGGGCGATCCGGCGCTGCGCGATGAGCGCACCGGAGATGCTGCATCCAAGGTGGCGGCCATGCCGCAGGTGAGGGCTAACTTACTGGAATTCCAGAGAAATTTCTCAAAGCACCCGCCTGGCGGCAAGGCAGGTGTGGTGCTTGATGGTCGTGATATAGGCACCGTTGTGTGCCCGGATGCCGATTTGAAGCTGTTTGTAACCGCGAGCGCCGAAGTGCGGGCGCAGCGCCGTTTTCTGGAATTACAACATCTTGATCCCGCCCCAAATTACGACCAAATTCTTGCTGATGTTAAGGCGCGTGATGCCCGCGATAGTGGCCGGGCAGACGCGCCATTGAAGCCCGCTGAAGATGCCCTCTTGCTAGATACCACCGAACTCGCTATAGACGCCGTGTTTTTAAGGGCGGTCGATCTGGTGAAGGAGCGGCTTTAGCCCCAATATCCGAAGACGCTGCATAAGCGGGCCATTTGCAACCGGGATTACCCTGGTAGCGGAATGGTTTTTAATGTTGTGTTAGAGGCTTTCGAACCACGGAAAAGCGCAGGATGGTCTTGCACTTATAAAAGTTCGAAAGAAGACCGCCGGAACCAACCGGCAGGCACGAAAACAAGAGTATTTTGAAAGGACACTATATGTCTGAAGCGGCAACCATGCCAGGCCTCTCTGATTTTGAGGCGCTTCTGAACGAAACGATGCCAGCAGACACAGGTTTTGAAGGCCGTGTTGTTAAAGGGACCGTCGTTTCTGTTGAAAATGATTTCGCGATTATTGATATCGGCCTTAAGGCTGAAGGTCGCGTTCCTCTCCGTGAATTTATGGCTCCAGGCCAAGAAGGCGAACTTACTGCTGGTGATGAAGTTGAAGTTTATGTCGACCGCGTTGAAAATGCGATGGGCGAAGCTATCCTGTCACGCGATAAAGCACGCCGCGAAGAAGCCTGGACCGAGCTTGAGAAAGCCTTTGAAGGAGATGCGCGTGTTGAAGGCGTTATCTTTGGCCGCGTCAAAGGCGGCTTTACAGTTGACCTCAACGGCGCTGTTGCCTTCCTGCCGGGTTCTCAGGTTGATATCCGTCCGATCCGCGACGTGACACCTTTGATGAACATCAAGCAGCCATTCCAGGTTTTGAAAATGGACCGTCGCCGCGGCAACATCGTTGTTTCGCGCCGGGCTATTCTTGAGGAAGATCGTCAAGGTCAGCGCGCTGAACTGATGAACCAGGTTAAAGAAGGCGATGCTGTAGACGGTGTTGTGAAAAACATCACTGATTACGGTGCCTTTGTTGACCTTGGTGGTATTGACGGCCTGTTGCACGTTACTGATATTTCCTGGCGCCGGGTTAACCACCCAAGTGAAGTTCTGACAATCGGTGAAACCGTTAAAGTTCAGATCGTTCGCATCAATCCTGAAACACAGCGTATCAGCCTTGGCATGAAGCAACTTGCCGATGATCCTTGGGATGCGATTGAAACGAAATACCCGCTTGGCACTAAATATCAGGGCCGCGTGACCAACATCACTGATTACGGTGCTTTTGTTGAGCTGGAGAGCGGTGTTGAAGGTCTTGTGCACGTAAGCGAGATGAGCTGGGTTAAGAAGAACGTTCACCCAGGCAAGATCGTTTCCACCAGTCAGGACGTTGAAGTCATGGTTTTGGAAGTTGATCCAGCCAAGCGTCGTATCTCTCTTGGTCTTAAGCAGTGCGGTGACAATCCTTGGGAAGCATTTGCTGCCAAGTACCCACAGGGCACTGAGATTGAAGGCGAAGTTAAGAACATCACTGAGTTTGGTTTGTTCATCGGCCTTGAGGGCGATGTGGACGGCATGGTTCACTTGTCCGACCTTAACTGGGATCGTTCAGGCGAAGATGCGATTCAGGAATACACTAAGGGCGACATGGTGAAAGCCGTTGTTCTTGATGTAGACATGAAGAAAGAGCGCATCAGCCTTGGTGTTAAACAGCTTAGCGGCGACCCGTTCAAGGATGTTGCATCCAAGAAACGCGGCGAGCAGGTTACCTGTGTTGTTAAAGTTGTTAATGACAACGGCATCGAAGTTGAAGTTGGTGAAACAGGCGCTTCTGCCTTTATCCGCCGCAACGACTTGTCTCGTGATCGCAGCGAACAGCGCCCTGAGCGTTTCGCTGTTGGTGACAAGGTTGACGCGATGGTAACAGGTGTTGACAAGTCGAGCCGCAAGCTCAACCTGTCAATCAAAGCTCTTGAAATCTCCGAAGAAAAAGCGGCTGTTGAGCAGTATGGCTCAACTGATGCTGGCGCAAGCCTCGGCGACATTCTTGGTGCTGCCCTTGAGAAAGCCAAAGAAGACAAATAAACCATCTTTGGTTTTTGCCTTCCAATCTATTTTAAAAAGCCGCTTCCTGAATTTTTTGGGGGGGCGGCTTTTTGCTTTTCAAATAAGATCGTTAGATATTCGAATGTTTCACCAGATGCAGAGAATCACCCTGAAGAAGTCGCAAAGCCTGCCGAGATTAGTGGTGCCACTGAATGCTTTAAAACACTGGATTTGGTCAATCGAGCTAAATTTTGCGGGGGGTTTTGCAGCATTTTTGCAGCGAAGGCCGGAAAATCGTACCAAAACCCCTTTTCTTTGAAAGGCTTATCTTGACGGACGCCGCACGAGGTGGCACGCTTTCCAAAATTCACAAAGGCGCTCCGGTTACGAGTGGGGTTTAATAAGGGTGCCTGGCGGGAGGACGTTTATGATTAAGTCCGAGTTGATTGCAAAAATTGCAGATGCAAATCCACATCTTTACTACCGAGATGTAGAGCGCATTGTTTCGAAGATTTTTGATGAAATTACCGGCGCTCTGTCTCGAGGCGATCGTGTTGAACTACGTGGTTTTGGTGCTTTCTCTGTGAAAGAGCGTCCGGCGCGTATCGGACGCAATCCACGGACCGGCGAAAAAGTTGAAGTCGCGGACAAGCGCGTACCTTACTTTAAAACCGGCAAAGACCTGCGCGAGCGCCTTAACAAGTAGTTTGAGTGCCGCCAAGTTGCGTAACTTTTGAAGGCCTGTCTTCCGCTGGGGGACGGGTGTGATTCCAACTTACTTTAAAGATACACACCCCCGTGTTGTCCGACGAGACCTAAGCGCATGTTGAAGAGTTTCTGGATTGTTTGCCGTCGCCTTCTTTGGTTGGTATTTGCTCTTATCCTAATCCTGTTCGCCATCAATAACCGCCAATCGATTGTGCTATCAATTGCGCCTTTTGGTTTTCTGCCGGCCATGCCCGCTTATTTGCTTATGTTCTTTGGTATTTTTATTGGCGTTATTGCTGCGGCTGGTGTTACGGGTTGGCTTAGACTGCAGGGTTTTGCCAAGCGGCGAAAAGCCGAACGCCGAACCGATTACCTTGAAGGGCAGGTTTCAGCCTTGGCAGAAGATGCACATCAGCACCGGGCGGCCAAAGCTCATTCCGCTGCCAGCGAAAAAGCAGTAACCCTCAGAGAGGGTTAACCCTATGCACAGGAGCGCTCTATGACTGACGACCTAAAGCCTAGTGACCGGATATTTTGCGCGTTGGATACAACCAGCACAGACATTGCGGTTGCAACGGCAAGAAACCTGATGGGTGTTGTTGGCGGCGTGAAACTGGGCCTTGAGTTTTATTGTTCTGCGGGTGCCGATGGTTTTAAGGCCGTTGCCGAAACCGGTATGCCAATCTTTCTTGACCTTAAATTTCACGATATTCCAAACACAGTGGCAGGGGCAATCCGTGCAGTGGCACCGCTGGCCCCCAGAATTTTGACAATCCACACACAGGGCGGCCCCGATATGATGCGCCGAGCGGCTGAAACGGCTGCGGAAGAGGCTGACAGGCACGGTGTTGCCAGACCGTGGGTGGTCGGCGTAACGCTGTTAACCAGCCTTGATAATGACGATCTGGCAGCTATGTCAGTTTCCGGCACGACGGCAACAGTTGTGCCCACGCTGGCTGGTTTAGCACAAGCTTCAGGTCTGGATGGTATTGTTTGCAGCCCAAAAGAAATTGCCATGGTGCGGAGCCAAACAGCCCGTGACTTCAGGCTCGTTGTGCCGGGCATTCGACCAGAGGGGTCTGCGGCAGGGGACCAAAAGCGCGTTATGACACCTCAGGCTGCAGTGAACGCAGGGGCAGATGTGTTGGTGATCGGCCGGCCCATTACTGGTGCTGATGATCCTATTGCAGCGGCAAAGACCATTGCCGACAGTCTCAGGGGCTAATGCTCAATTTCGTTTTTGACTAAGCGCATTAACATTTTCTGAGTGCTTTTGAGATGGTCTTCGTCATCTAAGGCGACGGACAAAACCATGGCACCTTGCAGCGCGCTAACCAGATGCATCGCTAATTCTGCAGCTTTGGCTTTCGGTGTCGCGGCGGCCAGTGCATTTTGCGTCCAGTCGGTGATACTTTCAAAAAACAATCTGACTTCTGCGGCGACGTCGCTCGGTAAATAGCGTGCCTCGGCTCCGAGCATGCAGCAAAGGCAAACACTGTCGCCGTCTTTCAGGGCCGCTGAATAGACAGCGAATAAAAGCTTCAGTTTGGTGATAGGTGTTCTGGCGTCATCTGGGTCACCGAGCGCTGAGATAATTTTATCTTTGTAGCGGGCCACAACGGCTTTGCCCAAGTCTGCCTTTTGCGGAAAATGATAGTGCACACTGGCGCTTTTTACGCCCACAGCAGTGGCCAAATCACGAAAGCTAACCGCATCAAAGCCACCTTTCCGCATGTGGTTTTCTGCCACGTCCAGAATTTCACTGGCTTTTGGGGAGTATTTTTTCTGTTCCATAAAATAACTATCTATCAGGAGGTAGGGGTTGACAAGTAGATTTTCCCTATCTATATGATCTACCTATCAGTAGATAGATAAACTTACTTCTTATTCAACCCTTATAAAGGAAATCAGATGCGTATTTATGATTACAAGGCATTCCCTAATCCCGCTCGCGTTCGTCTGGCGTTGGCTGAAAAAGGTATTCAGGACGATGTTGAATTTATTAATATTGACGTGCCTGCCGGTGAACACCGTAAACCTGAGTTTCTGGCGATTAACCCTTCAGCCATGGTGCCGGTTCTGGAATTGGATGACGGCACTATATTAACCGAGTGTGCGGCCATTACGGATTATCTTGACCATGTAAGTGGTGAACCAACGTTGACCGGGTTAGACGCGAAGGAACGCGGTGTCATTCATATGATCCAGCGTAAGGTTGAAGACGGGTTGCTTGATGCTGTCGGTAATTATTTTCATATGGCGACCGCAGGCCTTGGGCCCGACATTGAGCAATATGAAAACAAAAACTACGGTGAACGCCGCCGCGACATCGCCGTTAAAACAATGGCATGGATTGATGCCAAACTCGGCGAGAGCGACTATTTAGCTGGCGATCGGCTAACGGTTGCTGACATTACTGCTTTTGCGGGTTTCGGATTTGCAGATTTTGCTGGTATCGAAACACCGGTCGAATTTGCTAATATTGCAGCGTGGAAAGCACGGATGGGCGCGCGCGCCAGCATGGAAGCACTGGCATGAATGCGTATGGATATTGGTGGGCTGCAGGGGTTTTCCCTGCGGCTGTCGCTCCGGTCATTCCCAAAATATAGAAAGACAATTTGATGGATATTAATGCTGATTTTGGCGCCCGTGCCGTAGTTCATAGCGAAACACTGGACTGGCTAGCATCACCCATGAAGGGGGTCAGCCGCCGTATGCTGGATAGAATAGGCGATGAAGTGGCGCGCGCCACCACAATTGTTCGCTACGATCCCGGCAGCCATTTTTCCTCCCATACCCACACGGGTGGTGAAGAATTCATCGTGCTGGACGGGGTGTTTCAGGACGAACACGGTGACTATCCTGCTGGGTCTTATATCCGTAATCCGCCAACGTCATTCCATACGCCGGGTTCTGAACAAGGATGCGTCATTTTTGTCAAGCTGTGGCAGTTTGATATGGATGACCGAACCCATGTAAACATTGATATGAATAGTGGCAAATTTATTGCCGACGCCGAGCAATCCGGTGTTGAAGTTTTGCCCCTTTTTAAAGACGGGCGCGAAGATGTTCGCCTGGAGCGTTGGGCGAGCGGCGCACGCGTCCGCATCCATACCAAAGGGGGCGCGGAGCTTCTTGTTCTGGACGGCGGCTTCTGCGAATCGGGCGAACAATTCTCCAAAAACAGCTGGCTGCGTGTACCGGAAGGGTATGACTTAAGCGTCATGGCAAGTGAAAACGGAGCACAAGTGTGGGTCAAAACCGGGCATTTGGATTGTGTCGTAGCGCCGGGAGCGTAGACTTCATCTAAGCTCCTTGCGGATCATCAATTTTAGGCCCGACCATATTTCGTCAACCGCACAAACTTTTACGTCAATGAGGCCTATCGGTAGGGCCACTTCGCGGATTATGTCTTCGCTCATTGTGGTTGGTACTTTTGAGGCTTTCTTGGGCCACGAGATCCAAATCATGCCGTCCCGAGCCATTTTGCACGTCAAGCTTGGCAGCTCTTGTTCAAACTTCGTACGGTCATAATAAAAAGCATGGGTGAAACTAATGTCTTGGGTGGCGGTCTCAAATACACCTGTTGGAATTGTGCCCAACAGCGCACGGTAGTGGTCAGGAGCATGAACGAGCATAATCCTCATGTTTTCTTTAATACCCAGCTTTTTAATAAGTGGTGTGCTCGAATACCCTGCCATGGCTTGGTCCTAAGTCATCTCTTCTTTTAGAAAATCAGCGAGTAAATCGAACGCCACCCGCACCCGGCGGCTGGTGTGAAGCTCCCTGTGGGCGGTTAACCAGATTGGAAACAGTAAGGGCCCCATGTCAGGCAGTATCCGCTGCATACCGTCGGCTGGTTTACTAACTTTGTCGGACATTATGATGATGCCAAGCCCGCTGCGCGCCAGTTCCCAAGCCACAAGGCCATTTTTTGACCCTACGCGAAAATTATCCAGTGCCAGCTGAATATCCATTTGATTGAGTGTGTCGACCATGCGCTGATCATCGCCGAAGCCGATAAAGCTGTGGTCGGAAAAGGCAGCTTTGCTAGTCGGGCAGCCGTGTTTTTGCAGATAACTTTTCGAAGCGTAGAAGTGTCCTTTTCCTTCGCCGATGAATTTGGCAATTAAGTCAGGTTGGTCGGGCCGCACGTGCCGAATTGCAATGTCGGCCTCGCGTTGTTGCAGGTTTTGGATATCGTTGGCGGCAATCAAATCAATGTCCATCAACGGCGTAATCTCTCGCAGGCGTTTGATTGCGGGCGGTAGGATATAGGCAGACATAACATCGGACGCGGTGATGCGAATTCGACCCTCGATGGCTTGAGACTGGCCTGAAGCAGTGAGCGACATTCGATTTGCGGCATCATACATCGCCCGCACATGGTCAAGCAGTTCCAACCCGGACGGGGTCAGCACCAGCGATTTGCCTATGCGTTCAAAGAGAGTGACATCAAGCTCGGTTTCCAGTGCGGAAACCTGTCGGCCCAAGGTTGGTTGAGTTAGCCCCAATTGCCGAGCAGCAGCAGATAGAGAGCCCTCTTCCACAGTCGCCAGAAAAGCACGCGCCTGGTTCCAGTCAAATGATACCGCATTCCAATTCATGCATTTTTGTATATCAGATGGTATTTTTTCAGCAATTTATATTTGCTTGGCGTTTATGTATTCTAAAAACATAAGGAGAAAAACAATGCAAGACGCTGCAGTATTCTGGGACAAAATATCAGAGAAATATGCAAAAACGCCGATTTCGAACGAAGAGGCATATCTTTATACCCTGAATAAAACGCGGGGCTATTTGACGTCAAATGATCATATTTTGGAAGTTGGCTGCGGCACCGGCTCGACAGCATTATTGTTGGCTGAAAACGTCCGTCAAATTACCGCAAGTGATCTGTCCGGCAAAATGATTGAGATTGGGCGCAGCAAGGCGAGGGCTGAAGGCATTTCCAATGTAGAATTTCTGCAGGAGGATGTTTTGGATAACAGCTTTAACCCCGAGCCATATGACGCGGTTCTGGCTCACAATGTGCTGCATCTGATCGAGGATACGCCAGCAGCGATCATCACCATAAGCCGCCGATTGAAACCAGGCGGGTATTTCATTTCGAAAACTGTATGCAAGTTTGGGGCGGGCACGCCGCTTAAATGGCGGCTGATGAAAATTATTCTGCCTGTCATGCAATTTTTTGGTAAGGCCCCATATGTGAATTTCATGGAGGCGGAAAATTGGGAAAATTTGATCAGAGAGGGTGGCTTTGAAATTATTGAAAGTGGTAACTACCCTAAGGGCCATATGAGCCGCTACATCGTTGCGCGTAAACTTTAGCGACGCGTTGATTTTGTGTCATCAAATACCTCATATGTCACATAATTATTTATTCATGATTGACGGGTCTTTTGGTTTTTGCCACTACCGGTTATGGATTTGTTAATTGTAACATTGCGGTTTTCCGCTATCGCGCTTGCTATTGCGACGATTTATCTGATGCTGCGCGATGGGCGGCAGTATTTGGTGTCGCGCATTGGGGCGCTTCTTCTATTTGCCATTGTTGCAATGTTATTTATTGATTTGCCCGGCACACTCCGTCTCTCACGAGAGTTCGAAATAGCGCTTTATTATCTTAAGATACCAATATTGCCCCTTGTTTGGTGGTTTGGCTTGGCGTTATTGCAGGAGGGATTCCGGTTGCGTCCGGTTCACTGGGGGGGATTGCTTCTTTTCACCGGGCTAACAGCCTGGAACATAACAGTTGTTGTGGGAGGTGGTGAAAACCTTCTGAATTTTCCAATCCTATTGCTTTCCTATGTTCTGCTGGTTCATTTGGCAGTTGTCACGCTTCTCGATATGAAGGATGATTTAATTGATCAGCGCCGTAGGGCGCGTATCGCGTTGGTAATATTTCTGGTCTTTGGTGAAATTGTCACGTTGGTTCCCTCGGTTTTTCAATCGGGACTTTCCTCGAAAGATATCGCACTCATCAATCTGGTGATTACATTTGTTGTGGTGATTTGGGCGTTTCAGAGGAGTTCACGTTTTCATTCTGAAGTATTGACGTTTGCGCCTGTCGCCAAGCCAGAGCCTGTGCCGTCAAAAATCGACCCTCGGGATGCCCCTATGCATCAGCGTTTAAACGAAGTGATGGAAAGCGAAAAACTATATACCGAGCATGGTCTCACCATCCGGGCACTGGCAGACCACATCAAGGTGCCGGAACATCAGCTTCGAGTCCTTATCAATCGGGGGCTCGGCTGTCGGAATTTTTCCGAGTTTCTAAACGGTTATCGTGTCCGATATGCAAAATCGCTTTTGTCTGATCCTGAACAAGCCAGAAAATCTGTCCTGACGATTGCCATGGATGCCGGCTTTGCGTCCGTTTCCAGTTTTAACAGAGTGTTCAAAGAGCTTGAAGCCGTTACCCCTTCCGAATTTAGAAACAGAGCTCTCGCAAGCACTGCCCAAAACTAAAAAAAACGGCCCAAAAGCGAATTTGGGCAGCATTTTTTAGAATTGCGCAGCCTCTGAAACTTTTCTGATGCATTCCATACTTCCGGGCCCGAAATCCCGGCGACCCAAACTCTAACTATATGGTCTGCGCTTAAGGCGCGGCCCATTTTTTGGTCTATTAGGATGGAATGCGCATGAGATTGAATCCCGCGATCCCTGAAGGCATTACTGGTAGCAGAAACTATTGTTTTATTGCCGGGTTACCGCGGTCCGGTTCAACGTTGCTCTCGGCAATTTTGCGGCAAAACCCGCGATTTTACGCCAGTATGACCGGACCCATCGCAAGTTTATTCAAAAGCCTAATAGCCAATGTTAGTGCCGGCAGTGAAATTGCCTCGCTGGTTACAACTGAACAACGCCGACGGTTGGCGCGTGGTTTGTTCGATAACTATTACGCGGATATGGATGCGGAGGTGGAGGTTGTTTTTGATACCAGTCGCAGCTGGACGGCTCACGTAGGTGCACTGGTTGATCTATTTCCTGAGGCTCGCATAGTTTGCTGTGTTCGCAATGTTGCCTGGATAATGGATAGCCTGGAGCGACAATTTCGACAGCACATGTTTGAAAATACAAGCCTTTTTCAGTCTGATGCAGAACGAAGCACAGTTTTTTCGAGAACCGAAACACTCGCCAAACCCAACAGGTTGGTTGGATATGCACTCGCTGCGCTAACCGAAGCTTTATACGGCGAACATGCGCACAGGTTGATGGTTGTCGACTATGATAAGTTAGTTGCGGCACCGCGACAGGTATTGACTCAAATATACAGCTTCCTTGACCAACCCCTTTTTAAGCATGACTTCGATAATGTGGTTTTCGACGCAGCGTCCTTTGATACACAGATCGGTCTATCCGGGCTGCACCGGGTACATAGGAAAGTTGAGCCCCGACCGCGCCGCACCCTATTGCCGCCGGACGTTTTTGCGCGCTTTGCGACGATGAATGTCTGGGACCCACTAAGACATCAATCTAGAGAAAAAGAAAAACCTGAGAAAAAGCAGAACCAAAGAAACCTTTTGGCTGTTTAGCCATCATATTTTTTACAGCAACACGGGGGATGATATGCCTACACTAACCGGCTTGAATAACAGCGTTACTGCAACCGAAGATACACCTATTCTCATTGATACAGATGTAACCTTTGCTGACGCGCAAGGAGATTTGGAAAACGGAACGATTACAGTTACCGGACTCGCTGTAGGCGATATTATTTCGGTTCAAAACATAGGGAGTGGCGCTGGCGAAATTGCTTTTGATTCAGTGACAGGTGCAATTAGCTTTGAGGGTACGCAAATTGGCTCGCTTTCAATAGGGGGCGAGTCCACAGCAACAATTACTCTGAGCGCCAATGCGACAACCATTTCTGTAGAAGCGTTGCTGGAAAATCTAACTTTCACTGCGACGGCCGATGACCCCGCCGCAAGCCGTGTACTGACAATAAATGTTACTGATGCGGACGGGAATGGTTTGTCCAGCGAAGGCGGACTAACTTCTGTGACCGGCAGCGGCAACCCTTTTAACGGTATCAACGCATCCAATTTTTCGATTCCGGTATTTGTCGATATTGACAATGATGGGGATGCTGATGCCTTTGTCGGTGAATTCGGCGGTACAGTGAATTTTTTCAGGAACGACGGAACGGCGACAAGCCCCAATTTCACAGGTGCGCTTGGTAGCGAAAACCCTTTAGACGGTGTTGATGTCGGTGTGTATGCGGCGCCTGCCTTTGTTGATATTGACGGCGACGGAGATTTGGACGCCTTTATCGGGGAGCAGGACGGGGTCCTAAATTTTTTCCGCAATGATGGTACAGCGTCCAACCCTGACTTGAATGCGGTTACGGGCGTAGGCAACCCCTTTAACGGTGTAGACGTTGGGTCAAACGCTTCGCCGGTTTTTGTGGACATCGATAATGACGGAGACATGGACGCCTTCATAGGGGAATACGGCGGCACCTTGCGTTTCTTCCGCAATGACGGCTCTGAATCTGCACCAAATTTTGTGGCCGTGACCGGGTCGGGAAACCCATTTAACGGAGTCGATATCGGGTTCGTGCCGACCACAGCCTTTGTAGACTTTGATAATGACGGCGACCTTGATGCTTTTCTCGGTGAGGGATATGGCACAATGTTTTTCTATCGCAATGAAGGTAGCGTCGATCAGGCTAATTTTACACGTGTGACTGGCAGCGAAAATCCGTTTAACGGGTTGGATTTTGGTTTCGACGCAGCGCCTTTCTTTGTCGATATCGATGGCGATGGTGACGAGGATGCTTTCGTCGGGCACAGCAACGGTGTTCGTAACGCGGGTTCAGGTACGCTCAACTTTTTTGAGGCAGTGCAGGCCGACACGACAACTGTAACAATCTCGGTAACGGCTACTGATGATGGCACAGACAGTGATGACCTGAGGATTGGTACCGATGCTGCGGACAGGCTTTCTGCTGGTCTCGGCGATGACACGCTAACAGGCCAGGAGGGCAACGACTATTTGGGCGGCGACGACGGCGCTGATTTGCTGCGCGGGAATGCAGGCGATGATACTTTGTTGGGCGGTGCGGGGAACGATACATTGTGGGCTGGTGTGGGCGATGATGGTGCTGATTTGCTTAGTGGGGGTGACGGCGATGATATTATTGGTGGTGGTGTAGGAGGGGATACCATCACCGGCGGCGCTGGTGCCGATATTACTTACGGTGGCAGCGGTGTTGGCGCTGACAATATTTCTGGCGGTGAGGGTAATGACCAACTTTTCTCCGGTGACGGCGATGATACGGTTGATGGCGGTGCTGGCGATGATACTCTATGGGGTGGTGCCGGAGACGATAGTTTCACGGGCGGTAGTGGCAGCGATCTGTTTATCTTCGCCAGCGGTCACGGCGCTGATACGATCACAGACTTTAGTATTAGCGATGATATCCTGAGGCTAGCGAATACCGAAACAGATTTTGACAGCCTCGCGTCTGTCCAAGCCGCCGCAACAGCTGAGAATGGCGGCCTTTCGATTGACTTGGGAGGGGGGGATAGTTTGTTTCTGAACGGCATTACACTAGCTGACCTTGCCGCAATTGATTTCGTTTTCTAATAAATTGGTTTCCCGCCACACAATTTATAAGATGGTACCAGGAGTCAGGGGGTTTGAATTTCCGTTTAAGTGGAACCTTCGGGAAACAGCGCTGAGTTGGGAACCTGATTGCGCGAAGGCTTTAAGCAAGGTTCGCACTATTGCTATATAGTGATAAAAACGATTACTAAAAGTTAAGTAATCAATTTTGTAAATGTAATTTGTCATCTTAGCGTGGGTTCTCATGAATTGAGGAGAGATACCCATGCTTAGACAAACACTGTCAGCTATTGCTATTCTTACCGTTGGTCTTTCTGCCGTTGCCCCTGCCAATGCGGCAAGCGCGAGCGAAACTATCGCTTCCAATGAGTATTGGTGGCCCAATCGGCTTGACCTTAAGCCTTTGCGTCAAGACCTGGCCCGACCCAATCCATCCGGTGACTTTAATTATGCCGAGGCATTTAGCGCGCTTGATCTGAACGCACTCAAGCAAGACCTAGTTGAGTTGATGACCACATCGCAAGACTGGTGGCCAGCTGACTATGGCCATTATGGTCCATTTTTCATTCGCATGTCATGGCACAGCGCCGGTACTTATCGCACAATCGACGGCCGCGGTGGTGCCGATGGTGGCATGCAGCGTTTTGCGCCGCTCAATAGCTGGCCGGACAATGCAAACCTGGATAAAGCCCGCCGCCTGCTTTTGCCAATCAAAAAGAAATATGGCCGTGCTATTTCATGGGCAGACCTGATGGTTCTCGCTGGCACAGTCGGCATGGAATCTATGGGATTTAAAACATTTGGTTTTGCTGGTGGCCGCGAAGACGCTTGGATACCGGAAGACGTAAATTGGGGTCCGGAAGGTGAATGGCTCGGCAGTGAGCGCCACAGCGGTGACCGTGACCTGAAGCGGCCACTGGGCGCAACGCGCATGGGCCTTATTTATGTGAATCCTGAAGGGCCAAACGGCAACGGAGACCCGCTTGCCGCAGCGCGTGATATTCGCGCAACATTTGCCCGTATGGCGATGAACGATGAAGAAACTGTTGCCTTGATCGCTGGTGGTCACACCTTTGGCAAGGCGCACGGCGCAGCAAAGCCGGAAGGCAATGTTGGCCCTGATCCTGAAGCTGCAGGCCTTGAGGAACAGGGCTTGGGCTGGAAAAACAAATATGGCAGCGGCAAGGGAGCCGACACCATCACCAGTGGCCTGGAAGGCGCGTGGACAGTTAGCCCCGCAGAGTGGACCCACAATTTCTTCCAGAACTTGTTCACTTTCACATGGGTGAAATCAGAAAGCCCAGCCGGTGCAATTCAGTGGGTGCCAAGTGAAGATTATGCATCTGAATTGGTGCCGGATGCGCACGATCCGGATAAGCGTCATGCACCGATTATGCTGACAACGGACCTTGCCCTGAAAGAAGACCCGGCTTATCGAAAGATTTCTCAGCGCTTTCTTGATGACCCGGCCGAGTTTGAGCTGGCTTTTGCCAAAGCTTGGTTCAAGCTTACCCACCGTGATATGGGGCCCCGGTCCCGATATTTGGGGTCGATGGTGCCTGCCGAGCAGTTGATATGGCAAGACCCGGTGCCAGCCGTTGATCATAAGCTGGTTACCTCAGACGACATCAGCGCGCTGAAGACGAAAATTAGTTCCTCCGGGCTTACGGTTTCCCAACTGGTTAAAACTGCATGGGCGTCTGCGTCCAGTTTCCGGGGCACGGACCTGCGCGGCGGTACAAACGGTGCGCGGATTAACTTGGCCCCACAGAAAAACTGGGTGGCAAATGACCCGGCTGACCTTGATAAAGTTCTATCCAAGCTTGAGGCTATTCGGGCTGATTTCAACCGTGCGCAGTCAGACGGGAGTAAAATATCGCTGGCTGACCTGATTGTTTTAGGCGGCGCGGCGGCCATCGAACAAGCAGCAACAAAAGTGGGTGTGGATATAGATGTTCCTTTCACGCCGGGCCGTACAGATGCTTCTCAGGAGATGACAGATGTAACTTCTTTTGATCTGCTTAAACCGAGTGCGGACGGGTTCCGTAATTACTTCGAAGCTGGTAACTCGCGGTCGCCTGCAGAAATGCTGGTGGAAAAAGCCGCACTGTTGAACCTGTCTGTTCCCGAGATGACCATTCTCGTTGGTGGGATGCGGTCTTTGGGTGCCAACGCCGGCTCGACGCAGCATGGTGTCTTCACGAATCGGCCAGGTACGCTTAGCAATGATTTCTTTGTGAATTTGGTGGATATGTCCACCGAATGGAAAAAGTCAGCAAATGCGGACGGCCTTTATGAAGGCTATGATCGTGCGTCAGGCGATAAAAAATGGACTGCGACGCCGGTGGATTTGGTTTTTGGCTCCAATAGCGAGCTTAGAGCTGTTGCTGAGTATTATGCTTATGACGAGCCGAAGGAAGCGTTCGTTGATGACTTTGTTAAGGCATGGACCAAGGTGATGAATCTGGGTCGTTGACGCTTCTTCCCTAAATCAAAGACAACCAACAAAGCCATCCCGATCGGGATGGCTTTTTAATTGATTGCTCTTGAAGAGCATTCTGAAAGAAACCTTGTCCTAATAACTTTGATAGTCGTATCTTCACCACAAGGGAGAATGCCGATGCCAATCAAGTTGATGAAGTCTGTTATTAGAGCCGCCAGCATTTTAATGTTTCTGGCTTTGCTTCCCGGCGCGCAAGCCGCAGACAAAAAGGTCACACTGCTTTTCACTAATGACGTGGAAAGCGCCTATGATCCTATTCCGGCTTTTTGGCTTGAAGATTTGGAGCGCATTGGCGGCATCGCTGAAATGACCACTCTAATCAATGATATTCGCGCGACCAATTCTCCAACTTTTTTGTTTGATTCGGGTGATATTTTTACCGGTGCGTTGGCGAAAGAAACGCAGGGTGCTCTAGCGTTCGATCTGATGACCTTGATGGGATATGACGCGCTGGGCATCGGCAATCACGAGTTTGAATACGGTGTTGAAGTATTTGGTTGGCAGAAAAACCGTGCACCCTTTCCTGTGCTAAGCGCCAACATGTTTTATAAAGGCACCGACCATCCCTTTGCGCAGGCCCACACAATTATTGAACGCGGCGGCGTTCGTATCGGCGTGGTTGCCATAATGGGCCGCGATGCAGTGTCTGCCATTATCCCAGCCTTCATTGCCCCCCTTGATGTTACCGATGAAGCGGTGGCCGTGCAGAGGTCAGTTGATGCAATCCGCGGCGAGGTGGACATCGTCGTATTGCTCACCCACCAAGGCAAAACTGCGCCGATGCAAACCGACGCAGAGACCGACCCCCGTACGCAGCGCGATATCGATGCAGATATCCGTCTTGCGGGCGCTGTTACGGGTGTTGACGTTATGTTTTCAGGTCATGCAGATGCGGGCACACCCAAGCCGGTTATTCACCCTGATACCGGCACCATCATTATGCAGACATACGGGCAGGCCACGCACCTTGGCTTTCTTGAACTAACCCTGGATGACGCCGGTTCCATCAAGCGCCATGAAGGTAAGCTTATTCCTGTGGACGCTGATCGGTATACCCCTGACCCAGTTGTGCGCGCGCGAATCGAGGCAGCGCGCACCCGCTTCCCGGCTTTGTTTGAGGTGATTGGCCGTTCCGGCGCTTATATGAACCGAAAATACATGGAAGAATCGACGCTTGGTAACCTGTTCGCGGATATTTTCAGGGCGAAAGCTGGAACCGATATTGCTTTTATTCACCCTGGCAGCCTGCGGAAAGACCTTCCTGCCGGAGAGATCAGGCGGGTTGATATATTGGATGTATATCCCTTTATCGACCATGTGCTGACGATGGCGCTGAATGGGCGTCAGATTAAAGACCTGATTGAACAGTCGCTGACGTTTGAGCGTGGCCTTCTTGAAATTTCCGGGTTTGAAGTGACTTATGACCGCTCAAGGCCAGAGGGGCAAAGGGTTTTGTCTTTATCCAGAGATGGCAAACCGATTAAACCTGATGATGTTTTCACCGCAGCAGCCCCCACAATCATTGCCAACGGCGCGGATTTATTCACTACTTTCACCGAGGTGGAAAAGACAGGGAATGCGGGGCTTATTTCCGAAATATTACTCGATTATTTTGCGGGTAATGAAAGGGTTGATGCTCCCGCGCTTGGGCGCCAGAAAGATATGACGCCAAAATAGGCGAAAAACCCACTGAATCTGCTTGCAAAGCGCAGAAAACCACCCTATACACCCCCATTCGTCGAACGATCCGGCCGAAAATAGGGCTGCCGAGGTTGTTCAAACTGATCACTCTTTACGCAATGTGAGGAAGAAAAATGCCCAAGATGAAGACTAAGTCGAGCGTTAAGAAACGCTTCAAGCTCACTGCCAGTGGTAAGGTTGTGTCTGCTCAGGCTGGTAAACAGCACGGTATGATCAAGCGCACCAACAAGCAAATCCGCAACCAGCGTGGTACTACAATCCTTTGTGATGCCGACGCCAGAATCATCAAAAAGTTCATGCCCTACGGCTAAGGCCGGGCTGACCCTTTCAGGTTTAGGAGAAATACCATGGCACGTGTTAAACGCGGTGTAGTATCGCACGCTCGTCACAAGAAAGTCCTCGAGGAAGCCAAAGGCTATCGAGGTCGTCGTAAGAATACCATTAAAGTTGCTCGGCAGGCTGTCGAAAAAGCCGGTCAATACGCATACCGTGACCGTAAGGCTCGCAAGCGTAATTTCCGCGCATTGTGGATCCAGCGTATCAACGCAGGTACCCGTCAGCTCGGTTTGCCATACGGTCAGTTTATGCACGGTTTAAAACTCGCAGGCGTCGAGCTGGACCGGAAAGTGCTAAGCGACCTTGCTGTGCACGAACCAACAGCTTTTGAAGCGCTTGTGGATCAGGCCAAGGCCGCCCTCGCTAACTAAAGCTGGCTCGCGCAAGCGACCAAGTGAAATTAAAGGGGGCCTGGCCGGTTGGTGAGGCTCCCTTATTTTGTTTATATTAAACTATTGCTTCCACTCAGGGTTTAGAAATCATGCAGGAACAGATCGCATCGCTTAAAGCGGACATCACGGCAAGCATTGCAGCAGCAGACAGTATTGCAGGTCTTGAAGAGGTGCGGGTTGGCGCGCTCGGTAAAAAAGGCAGCGTGTCTGGCTTGATGAAGGGCTTGGGCGGCATGAGCCCGGAAGAGCGGCAGGTTATGGGTCCTGCGCTGAACGGGCTGAAAAAAGATATCGCCGACGAAATTGCGGCGCGCAAAAATGTGCTCGAGGCTGCAGAGCTGGAAGCAAGGTTGGCGCAGGAACGCGTGGATGTGTCTTTGCCCGTTTTGGAGCATGTCGCTGGTTCTATTCATCCCAACAGTCAGGTGATGGACGAGATTGCAGAAATATTTGCGGGCATGGGGTTTGATGTGGCTGAAGGCCCCGACCTGGAAAGCGATTTCCATAATTTTACAGCGCTGAATATTCCGGAAGAACATCCCGCGCGGCAAGACCATGATACCTTTTACCTGTCGCCTGACGAGAACGGGGACCGTAAGGTGCTGCGCACTCACACCAGCCCTGTACAGATCAGAACCATGCTCGGTAAAGAGCCGCCCATTCGCATCATTGCACCGGGGCGCACCTACCGTTCCGACTCGGACGCGACTCACACGCCGATGTTCCATCAGGTGGAAGGTTTGGTGATCGATAAAGACACACATCTTGGACACCTTAAGGGAACGCTTGAGGCGTTTCTGAAAGCATTTTTCGAGGTGGAGGCGGTCACGCTCCGGCTTCGCCCCAGCTATTTTCCTTTCACGGAACCTTCAATGGAGGTGGACGTGCAGTGCAGCTTCGATGGCGGCAATGTTAAAATTGGTGACGGCAACGACTGGCTGGAAATTTTGGGTTCCGGCATGGTGCACTCAAACGTTTTGAAGGCCTGCAACTTGGACCCTGATGTTTATCAGGGCTTTGCTTTTGGTTGCGGTATCGACCGGCTCGCCATGCTCAAATACGGCATGAATGATTTGCGGGCTTTCTTTGACGGCGATCTGCGCTGGCTAAGGCATTACGGGTTTAGGGCGCTCGACCTGCCCACACTGGCAGGGGGGCTAAGCCGATGAAATTTTCTCTAAGCTGGCTCAAAACCCATTTGGAAACTGATGCAACGATTGATGAGATTGTGCGCACGCTTAACGCCATTGGTCTTGAAGTGGGCACAGTGGAAAATGCGGCAGAAAAACTGGCCCCTTTCACGGTGGCAGAGGTGCTGTCTGCAGAAAAGCACCCAGACGCTGACAAGTTGAAAGTGTGTCAGGTTTCGGATGGTACTAACCAGATGCAAATTGTCTGCGGCGCACCCAACGCGCGGACTGGCATTAAGGTAGTTCTTGGTCAGCCGGGCGATTATGTGCCCGGCATTGATGTGACGCTCAAGAAAGCGACGATCCGCGGCGTCGAGTCGAACGGTATGATGTGTTCCTACCGCGAACTGGAGCTTGGTGATGATCATGACGGGATCATCGAACTTGATAAGAGCGCGGCGGTTGGACAGTCCTTTGTTGACCATGCCCAGCTTGATGATCCGGTGGTCGATATTGAGATTACACCTAACCGCCAAGACTGTTTGGGTGTGCGCGGGATCGCTCGTGATTTGGCCGCAGCGGGCCTTGGTGTATTGAAAGATACAAAACCAGCCCCGGTATCTGGTTCTTTCGATAGCGATGTAGGCGTTTCCTTGAAGTTGGACGACGACAATGTATCGGCATGCTCGCTCTTTTTGGGCCGTAAATTTACCGGTGTAAAAAATGGCCCAAGCCCGCAATGGCTGCAGGACCGGCTAACATCCATCGGTTTGCGTTCAATTTCTACGCTTGTGGATATTACTAATTTCATCACGCATGACCTCGGTCGCCCACTGCACGTTTACGATGCGGCTAAGTTGAACGGTGATATTCAGGTGCGGGTAGCAAAGGCAGGCGAAAGCTTCCTGGCGCTGGACGACAACAACTACACCTGTGAAGGCGGTGAAACGGTTATTGCAGACGACGCCGGTGTTCTTGGCTTTGGCGGTATTATCGGCGGTGAAGCCAGTGGCTGTAGCCTTGAGACAACTGATGTGGTGCTTGAGTGTGCGCTGTTTGATCGAGTAAAAACCGCGATAACTGGCCGCAAACACGGCATTATATCAGATGCCCGCTACCGGTTTGAGCGCGGCGTTGATCCGTTGTTTGCAACAGGAGGTTTTGAAATTGCCAGCCAAATGATTTTGGAGCTGTGTGGTGGCACTGCCAGTAAAAAATTCAGTGCGGGCGAAGAGCCAGTGTGGGACAAGACAGTTTCGTTCCGGTCAGAACGTGTTCGCACGCTGGGCGGTTTGGATATTGCAGCAGCCGAGTCGGTTTCCATTCTTGAGAAACTTGGTTTTGAAGTGTCGGGCGATGAGCCCTTCATGGTGCACGTGCCCAGCTGGCGCGTAGACGTGGAAGGCGAGGCGGATATCGTGGAAGAAGTTCTGCGTATCCACGGGTACGACGATATTCCGTCTGTACAGTTGCCGGGTTTGGATCACAAAGCGGGCACCACCCTCAATGCCAGCCAGAAAAAAGCACGGCGGGTAAAGCGGCGATTAGCGAGCGTAGGATTGCATGAAGTGATGACATGGTCATTCATGCGCCGGGATTTCGCTACCCTTTTTGGCGGTGGCGATCAATCATTGGTGGTGGATAACCCGATCTCAAGCGAGCTGGATTGCATGAGACCATCTGTGCTGCCGAACCTAATGCAGGCAGCGCAGCGTAACAAAGACCGGGGCCTCGACGGCATTGCGTTGTTTGAAGTTGGCCCAACTTACGAGACTGATGGTGATGATGGGCAGCATTTGGTTGCGGCAGGTGTGCGTGCGGGGGAAAGTGGTCCTCGGCATTGGTCTTTAAAGCAAGGCCCGGTCGATGCCTTTGATGCCAAGCGCGATGCTATTGCTGCCCTTGAAGCCGCAGGTGCACCGACAGCCAACCTTCAGGTTTTTGCTGATGCCGCACCCTGGTATCACCCGGGCCGGTCCGGCACTTTGAGGTTGGGACCTAAAAACATTCTGGCCCGTTTTGGTGAGCTACATCCCGGTGTGATGAAAGCTATGGATATTGATGGCCCAATTGTCGGTTTTGAAGTGATGTTGGACGCTATTCCGGCCGCGAAACGAAAAAATGCCAACAAAGGGGCGTTGACCCTATCTAACCTTCAATCGGTTGAGCGCGATTTTGCTTTCTTGTTGAGCGTTGACCATCCGGTTGCGGACCTAGTTCGGGCCGCTAAAGGGGCTGATAAGGCTGCGATTTCACATGTTTCAGTTTTTGATGTTTACGAAGGCAAGGGCGTACCTGATGGGCAACGGTCAATTGCCATATCAGCCGTTTTTGAACCCAAGACGGAAACTTTCTCAGACCAGGAAATTGAAGCCCTATCAGCTAAAATTATAGCCGCTGTTGAGAAAGCTGTGGGCGCGACATTGCGCAGTTAACAAGATTTTATTCACTAATTATCAACCAATTTCTGGCTTGATGTTGGACGTAATAGCGCGTTGAAATCTTCCTCGGGCAACTGATTGGGGCGAACGATTCGTGCGTGTTTAAAGAGTTTAGGGTCCAAAATTGTCTGCTAAAGCCGCAAAAAAGCCAACTAAGAAAATGTCGCTCGGCCTGCGCATGAAAGCCTGGTGGGAAGGCTATGACCCTGATGAAATTCAGAAGCGTATTCAGGAACGAGCCCCGGCGCCAGATATTGCGGAAGAGCCTGCTACTGCAGAAAAAAAGAAAGCCGTTACGGTTGACACGATAGACCCGTGGGACGACGCAACCGTTGATATCGCTCAATTTGTTTGGGGCAAAGGCTTTTGCGGTCCTGGTGGCCCTGAATTTATTGTTTCGCTCTCGAAGCTACTGGCCTTAAGCCCAGAGATGTCGATGTTGCAAATTGGTGCAGGCCTTGGTGGACCGGCCCGCGTTTTAGCCGACCGTTTCGGTGTGTGGATGACAGGCTATGATTCCTCCCAGACCCTCGTTGAAAAGGGCAATAAACTGTCCAAAATGAACGGCTTGGAGAAGAAAGCGGTTCTGGAGCATTATAATCCGGAAGAAGTTGAGAGTTTTGGTCGCAAATTCGACAGGGCGCTCTCGAAAGAGGCACTATTCACCATTCGGAACAAGCATAATATTGTGGCTAACATTGAAGATAAGCTGAAGCCTGGCGGCCTGTTTTTGATGACGGAATATGTGTTGGGTTCTGATGCCGCAATTGGCAAGGATAGCTATAAGGAATGGGTTTCAGGTGAACGCCAAAAGCCTTACCCGGTTTTGGCGGAAGAAATGGTTGATTTGGTGAAGTCTAACCATATGCAGGTGCGGGTATCGGAAGATATTTCCCTGCAATATGTTGAAATGATCAACCAGGCTTGGGCGGGGGCTGATGCGGTTGCTGCCAAGCTGGCACGAGACGAAGATGGCACCCAGAAAATTCAGATATTGATGCGTGAGGCAGAGTTTTGGACCCGGCGGAAAAAGCTTCTGCAATCTGGTGATATTAAGCTGTGGCGTATAGTCGCCAACAAAAAGTCCAGCGGACCGTCGATGATGTCTGATTGGTAGATTGACCCTGTCTCGTGGCCTTTCGCTTGGCTAGCTTTTGCGGCGTTGCTGTGAAAGGCCAATACCCGCTAAAATCAGAATTGCACCCAGGACATGTATTGGTCCCAGCGCTTCGCCGAAGATAACCCACGCCAACAACGCGGCGATAACGGGTTGGATAAGCAACCCGATTGAACCGTATGCGGCAGAGATATGTGCAAGCCCGTATATGATCAGGCCTTGCCCCAAAACATGGGTAACCAGTGCCAAGCCCAGCAGTGGCCACCAACCGTCCGCAGTATTTGGTATGAAGGCGCCTTCGGCCAGCAAAGCAGGCGGCAACAACAACAATGCAGTAACAATCGCCGACCCCGCCATCAGCATTGTTGTAGACAGAACTGTGCGCGCCTTCGCTGCTGTAATTATATAGCCGGTGAGCGCCAAGGCGGTGATCAGGCCAAGAAAATCACCCACCAAATAATCACGATTAAAAGCCGCATTCTGGCCGACAAGGGTGGCAGCTCCTGCTGTTGCAAGCAGTAGCCCAGTCAAAAATAGCCGGGAGAATGATTCCTTATACAGAAAATAGCCGATAACAACTGTGAAAACCGAAGCCAAATTTGCCAAAAGCGTTGCATTGGCAACGGTTGTGCGCGCCACTGCCCAGTGCCAAAAATACAGGTCCAGGGCAAACCAAAAGCCGACCAGCGCCATTTGAACCAGCTGTTGCCTGTTGACGGCTTTCAGTTGCTTTCGGTTTGAGGGGATTAACAGAATAAACAATATGAACACAGGAGCGCTTAGCGCCATGCGCCAGAAAGCCGCCGCAGACGGCGCTACGGGCGCAAGCCGCATGAAGATTGCGGCTGACCCAATGGCGATACCGCCGAGCAAAATAGCGGCTATGCCCCAAGAGGCCGATCTTGGTGTCATGAAGGTGACCTTTTGAATGATTGACGACCGTTGATATCTTGTCCGATACTCTGTGGCAATAGCAGGAATAATAGGCCAAGCTAGATAAAATGTTGATTGGGGGAAACCTCCTCCATTCCTGACGGATAGGATCGATTGATGACTGAAGACCTGATATTTCCGGTGCCGGAAAGCGCTGCAGCCGAAACTTTGTGCGACAACGCTCGCTACCAGGAGCTTTACACAAGTTCCGTAAGCGACCTCGAAGCTTTCTGGCGTGAACATGGTACTAGAATTGACTGGATGAAGCCTTTCACCAGGGTCAAAAATACCAGCTTCGAAGGTGACGTTGATATTCGCTGGTTCGAAGACGGAACGCTCAATGCGTGTGTTAATTGTGTTGACCGCCACTTACCGGAAAAAGCGGCAGATACTGCGCTGATCTGGGAAGGCGATGACCCAAATGCTTCTGTAAATATTACCTATCAAAGCCTCTATGATAATGTTTGCCAGCTTGCCGGGGGCTTGCGAGCGCGCGGCGTAAAGAAAGGTGACCGTGTCACTATCTATATGCCTATGGTGCCCGAAGCGGTTTATGCCATGCTGGCCTGTGCCCGCATCGGTGCCGTACACAGCGTTGTTTTTGGTGGTTTTTCACCGGATGCGCTGGCGGGCAGAATTCTGGATTGCCGCTCAACTCATGTGATAACGGCTGACGAAGGTGTGCGCGGGGCGAAACCGATACCCCTTAAAGCTAACGTTGATAAGGCGCTGGAGCGCTGCCCGGACGTGGATACAGTTGTCGTACTGAAACGCACAGGCGGTGAAATCAATTGGCATGCTGAACGGGATGTTTGGTATCACGATTTGGCGGCAGATCAGCCCAGTGATTGCCCGCCAGAAGAAATGAATGCAGAAGACCCGCTGTTCATTCTCTATACGTCTGGCTCCACCGGTCAGCCGAAAGGCGTTTTGCATACGACCGGAGGTTATATGGTGTGGGCATCCATGACCCATGAGTATGTTTTTGACTATAAACCCGGCGAAATTTATTGGTGTACCGCTGATGTGGGTTGGGTCACCGGGCACAGTTATATTGTCTACGGTCCGTTGGCCAACGGTGCGACCACATTGGTGTTTGAGGGCGTGCCGACATATCCGGACGCCGGACGATTTTGGCAGGTTTGTGAAAAACATAAGGTCAACATATTTTATACTGCGCCGACTGCAATCAGGGCGCTTGAACGCTTCGGTGATGAGCCGGTTAAAAAATATGACAGATCTTCCATTCGGCTATTGGGTTCTGTCGGCGAGCCGATTAATCCGGAAGCCTGGCTTTGGTATCACCGTGTTGTCGGTGAGGAGCGCTGTCCTATCGTTGATACCTGGTGGCAAACGGAAACCGGCGGCGTGATGATTGCACCGCTGCCGGGGGCAACAGCCCTTAAGCCAGGTTCCGCAACAAAACCTTTCTTTGGCGTGAAGCCGGCGCTGGTGGACGGTGATGGTAATTTTCTTGAAGGGGCGGTGTCTGGAAATCTGGTGATTACAGACAGTTGGCCGGGTCAGATGCGTACGGTTTACGGCGACCACGCGCGTTTCATTCAAACCTATTTTTCAACCTATAAGGGCCTGTATTTTACCGGTGACGGCTGCCGCCGTGACGCGGATGGTTATTATTGGATTACAGGCCGAGTTGATGACGTGATTAATGTGTCGGGCCACCGCATTGGTACAGCAGAAATCGAGTCTGCTCTTGATGGGCACCCCGGCGTTAGTGAGGCTGCTGTTGTAGGTTATCCACACGACATAAAAGGGCAGGGAATATATGCATTTGTCACCTCTCCGCTCGGGGTTGAGCCTGATGAAGAGTTGCGCAAAGAATTGGTACAATGGGTACGTAAGGAAATTGGCCCTGTGGCGACACCGGATCTTATACAGTTTACGCCGGGGCTGCCCAAAACGCGGTCAGGTAAAATCATGCGCCGGATTTTGAGAAAAATTGCTGAAAACGAGTTTGGCAATTTGGGTGATACATCGACGCTTGCCGAGCCGGCGGTGGTTGATGATCTGATCGAGAATAGATTGAACCGTTGATGGGTGGCAGTTTCACAGTGGGTTCCATCCAATGATAACGCTTTATTCAGCGGCGACGCCGAATGGTTATAAGGCGTCTATTCTACTGGAAGAGCTGGGCTTGGAATTTCACCTGAAGTCGATGGACCTAGGCGCGAACGAGCAAAAACAGGATTGGTTTCTGACAATAAACCCTAATGGGCGCATTCCGGTAATTATTGATCATGATGCCAATGATTTTGCCGTTTTCGAGTCGGGCGCAATAATGATCTATTTGGCGGAAAAAGCTGGCCAATTGATCCCAATGGACGCACAGGGCAAGTCAGTTATGATGCAGTGGCTGATGTTTCAGATGGGCGGAATAGGCCCAATGCAGGGACAGGCCCATGTGTTTCATCGTTATTTTCCGGAGAAAATTCCGAGCGTTATTGATCGTTATCAAAATGAAACAAGGCGATTGTACGGTGTGCTTGATCGACGGTTGCGGGAAAGCACCTATCTGGCGGGCGAGGACTATAGCATTGCAGACATTGCAAACTGGACCTGGGTCAGAAGCCATGAGTGGGCAGGTGTGCCGCTCGACGGCTTGGAAGCGCTCCAGGCGTGGCATGATACCATATCTGCGCGTCCGGCAGTTCAACGCGGGCTGTTGCAACCACGCCGCATGGACGACAGCGAGGTCGTCATCAAAGCGGGTCAAAAGATGGTGCAGCGGTGAACACTAAGCGCGTATTTGTTAGGTGCTAAATTTATTTGAAGGGTTCAGATGAAGACATTGTATTTTCTCAGGCATGCAAAGTCAGACTGGAGCAACATCGGCTTGTCTGATCAAGACAGGCCTCTCAATAGCAGAGGGCGCAGAGCGTGCGTCAAAATCGGTATCGTGCTGCAAAAGCGCGGGTTTAACCCTGGGTTAGTTTTATGTTCAAGTGCAGTTCGCGCGCGGGAAACCTTAGATAGAGTTATGTCCGCTGCGGGCAATAACTGGCCAAAACAAATAGAACCTGATCTTTACGGCGCAAGCGCGGACCGGATTCTGGGCCTAATTAGGCAGCAGTCTGACGAGCATGACAGCTTGTTATGCGTGGGGCATAACCCTGGATTTCAAGACATCGTCATTGGGCTGTCGGGCAAGGAAAGTTATGACGGATTAATTGCGCGCGTGAACCGGAAGTTACCAACGGCTGCATTTGCTGAGCTTAGATTTGAGGTCGACCACTTCCGAGACATAGGTGTAAATACCGGCTGTTTGGTGGACTTTTTCAAACCTAAGGACAAAATGTTGGAAGAGAAAACGATAGTTTAGTTTTCTCGCTTTCTTATCTGTTATAGGGTAACGCCTGCATAATTGGGTAACTATGACCTAAAAGAACGGTTGGTGTGTTTTGCCTAAATTTGCCTCTTCGGCTATACTGAGAGGCAATATTTGGGCTGTTGCAATAGTATGTTGAAATTGACCACACGGGAAATAATGAAGATAGCGCGGAAAATAATGGTTTGGTGTTTGCTTGTTGGCCTTTCGGGCGCGGCAACGGCAGATATGTTCGAGATTGTTTTACAGCCGTCTGATCTGATCCGGCGCGGCAACGCGCATATTGAAACTGGCGACATCGAAAAGGCCAAAGCATCATTATCACGGGCGCTGGAAACCAATCTGACATCGCGCCAACGAGCCAATGCCCACAACAGCATGTGCGTCGCAAACATAAAAGAAGAATCGTGGGATGAGGCGATGGCGCACTGCAATGCAGCCATAAAAGTGACGCGGTCAAATTGGCGGTTTTATAACAATCGCGGTAACGTTTATATGGGGCTGGGACAGTTTGAGCTGGCAATGGAAAATTACCGGCGCGGCCTTCGCATCGCACCCAAATCTAAAACTCTGGCAACCAACATTGCGATACTTGAAGAACAGGCCCGCAAGGTCAATGTGAGGCTACGCGACGATGAAAAACCTGCATGAATATTGATATTCTTTATGTGTTCACCCATTTGTTAACAGCAAAACCAATTTCCCCAGCTACTATAGTGTCAGCTATTGCGGATGAAGGAATAGAGTGCGTCGCCATTTAAAATATATTTCGGTATTTCTTCTAATGCTCGTTGCTGCTTGCGACGGGGTTGAGCGCATACCTGCTGCTACCGGAGCCCTTGTCGGTACGCGCGCCAATATCAAAATGCATGGTCAGGATGTGGTAGCGGAGGTTACCCAGGTAATCGGCAAAATGGTTACGACCGAATTTCGGGACTGGCGCGGCGAGTTAATTCGAGAGGTTAATCTATACCGAGGCTTTTTCCCGGTTAGCGGTACTGATCAGGGCATGCGTTACGAATCCAATTTCGATGAAAGTGCGCTCGAGACCCTGTTTCCGCTGAAAGTGGGGCGGTCGATTGGTGTTTCCGGTTCAATGTATTATGTCGACGGCGGCGAATCCGCGGATTTTTATACACATATTGAGGTTGTGGAAGAAAAAACAGTGGATCTCAAGGGTGGCGCGCGACGGACATTTGTTATTCAACTTGAGTGGGAATTCAGCTGGAATGGTAATACACGCCGGAAAACAGATACGCTCTATTTTGATGCAGAGCGGTCAATGGTTTTGAAATCAGTGGTTCGCGGTCAAAATTTTCAGAACTACTGGGTTGTGGTATCAGTCGATGAACCGGATAACCCGGATGCTAGGCCTGAACCTATCAACCGTCGCTCTGGGACCGTAATGATATAGCCTCAGACAACCTCTAGATTTACAGACTAATAATGGCGCCGTTTATAACACGGTGAGCGATTGATTTTAGATAGCGCCCTTTGCAGGGCCCGGAAATGCATTTGCCTGTGGTCCGGTTAAAGGTGGCACCGTGGGTTCGGCACAGAATGTTTTGGCCCCGCATATCAAGAAACCTATCACCGAGCATGTTAAGCGGTGTTCCGGCATGGGGGCAATGGTTCAAAAAAACCGCGACCGTATCGTCTGTTTTCTGAACAAAAATACTGGTTCTAAGCTGGCCTTCTGTGAAAATAATTTCTTTGCCGCCGTGGTTTGGCAGATCATTTAGCTGGCACAATAATGTGCCCGAAGGCGGCGTGCCTTCAAGATCAGAAAGTGATAGGGTTTTGGGAGCATCTGCGTTCAAAGGCCCGCCATCCTGCATATAATTCCGTAAGCCTTTTCTTCCAGTGGCATGACGGACAGACGCGGCTGTCGCACCAAGGCAATATTTTCAAGCGTGGGGGTTGTTTTGATATCTGCGAGTGTTGCAGGTTTAGCCGCCGACTTTACGGCGCTCAGGTCCACAAGGCAGAAGCGGCCTGTTTCATCGTCTGGGTCCGGGTAAGGTGCAGTTGCCACAACACACAGTCCAACAACCGCTCTTTCCTTGCCTGAATGGTAGAATAATACATTGTCGCCTAAAGCCATAGAGCGCATGTTTTTTTGTGCCTGAAAATTTCGAACGCCGTCCCAAGGTTCTTTTTTGACGGCGAGTTGGTCTTTCCATGACCAGCTATGCGGTTCTGATTTTACCAGCCAGTTTGCCATGGTCTTGGTCCTTTTGGTTATCGGCTTTCTTAAATGTCAGCACCCCAGGCGCCCATTCCTCGAAACCAGGGGTGGATTTCAACCCGCTCGAACAAATCGGCAGTTGCATAAGGGTCATTGTTGGCAAACAATTGAACAGCCGCCTCGCTCGCCGCATCAATGACGATCAGGCTGCCGATGGGAGACCCTTCTTCGCCGGGACCTAATAATGGGCCGGCGAGTTTAACCCTTTCTCTCGCCTCGCGGAGATAATCCAAGTGTTTGGGGCGCGTAGCTTGCCGCAGGTTTAAGCTGTTTGGTTTATCGTAACAAAATATCGCATAGAGCATGTTTGTCTCCTATACAGTTTCGTCTGTAAACGGTCGGGCTAACAATGTTTCCATTACTTCTTTCGCGGGCCTGCCTTCTTTTAGAATGCGGTAAACTGCGTTGGTAATAGGCATGTCCAGCGATTTTTCCTGACCAATTTTATAAACAATGTCGACGGTGTGCGCGCCCTCAGCGACAGAATTTCTCTCTGCCATAATTTCAGTGAAGGATTTTCCTTCCCCGATTGCCTTCCCTAAAGACATATTGCGTGATTGTGTGCTGGAACAGGTTAAAATTAGGTCACCAAGACCTGAAAGGCCCATAAGCGTTTCGCGTCGAGCGCCGTACAAGCCACCAAACCGAACAACCTCGGCCAACCCGCGCGTGATGACGGCAGCCCGCGCATTTTCACCGGTGCCCAGGCCGTCGGCAATGCCGGTTGCTATAGCAAGAACGTTTTTGATGGCGCCGCCGATCTGCGCCCCGATAATATCCGTGCTCAGATAGGGTCGGAATGTGGGCAGGCCCAATGCCTTGACCAGTTTTTCGCCCAAGTCTTTATCCTCAACCGCCAGCGTGACCGCGCATGGTAACCCACGGGCTACTTCACCAGCAAATGTTGGCCCTGAAAGCACACAAACCGGGTGCCCTGGTGCGGCCTCTTCTAGAACCGTGCTGAGTAAGTTTCCGGTTGAAACTTCTATCCCTTTCGAGCAGATGATCAGCGGCACACCCGGTCGGATGACGGCGGCGAGGTCCTGCGCCATGGGGCGAGTATATTGAGCCGGAGTCACTAAAAGAACGGCATCGCGGTCGCTCATATTTACAAGAGAGTTCGTGGCAACCAGTTTTGGGTCCAAGGTAACACCCGGTAAAAACATATTGTTTTCATGAGTGTTGTTAATGCTATCGACCACTTCCGGTTCGCGTGCCCATAACAGTGTATCACGGCCCGCCTGTGTTGCCGCCGCTGCGAGCGCAGTGCCCCAAGCACCGCCACCTAAAATACCAATTTTGTCCAAAACCACGTGCCCTCCCTATCTTTCAAAGTGCCAAGCCTTGGCAGACACTGCAAGTCTCTTTTGGCAATTGGCGTTGTTGCAGGCTAGTCTATATATTACATTGCCGCTTAAAATTTGTGGTTCTAAACCTTTGGGCCTTTGCGACCGCTGCCAACTTTTGGTTTTGCCTCGCTGTCTAGCGGCCAGCGCGGTCTGGGCGCCATATCCTTGTCGTTAATCTCAGGGTTTAGGGAAAATCTTTCAAGCCCAGCCCATGCGATCATGGCACCATTGTCGGTGCACAGTTCAAGTGGCGGTGCATGAAAGGTCATATTATTATTGGCCGCAGTCGTCTTGATACGGCTGCGCAAATACTGGTTAGCGGCTACGCCGCCTGCAACCACTAATGGCATCGTTCGGTTCCCGGCGGTCTTTCTAAAAAGGGCAATGGCATTTTGAAGGCGGTCTTCAATGCACAGCGCCATTGCTTGCTGAAAGGCGGCACAAATATCGTTACGGTCATCGGCATAAAGCATGCCGCGTTCAGTGACACATGCCTCTGCAATTCGCCTCACAGCAGTTTTAAGCCCAGAGAAGGAAAAATCACAGTCAGGCCGGCCCACCATCGGTGTTGGTAAATTGAACCGTTCCGGGTTTCCGCTGCGTGCCGCGGCTTCCACTGCTGGACCACCAGGGTACCCAAGACCAAGCAGCTTGGCGGTTTTGTCAAAAGCCTCACCGGCGGCGTCATCAATTGTGCTGCCCAATCGTTGATATTGACCAACACCGTGCGCCGCAAGCAACTGGCAGTGCCCTCCTGACATAAGCAACAATAGATAGGGAAACTCAATATCTTCAACTAACCGCGCGGTAAGGGCATGCCCCTCCAAGTGATTAACGGCAACAAAAGGTTTGCCGCTTGCTGCCGCAATCGCTTTTGCGGTCATCACGCCCACCATTAGGCCGCCAACCAAGCCTGGGCCGGTCGTTGCAGCAATGGCGTCCAGATCATCGATGGACAGGCTTGAGTCTTGTAGCGTGCGACGAATGAGGTGGTCCAAATTTGAAATATGTTGGCGTGCAGCGATTTCTGGCACAACCCCGCCGTATTCGTTGTGATCGTCGATTTGGGAGAGTAATGAATGGGCGAGGATGGTTTTTTTTTCGTCAACAATTGCGACAGCGGTTTCATCGCAGCTGGTCTCAATACCCATCACAATTGTATTTGCAGGGTTTCTGCTGAAGTGATTGGTTGCTTCCGTCATGGTTTCTTTCTGCAATGTATGGTGTGATTGGGCTTTTAATGCATTCACTGATTGTTATTGTCTGTATACTATAGACCTAACTAAGACTTCAGTCTTTACAGTGTCGCTTCTATACGCCAAGTAACGAAATGAGAAGTCTAATCTATTGCTTTCAAATGATAATGGAAGAAAATTGGCAACTGCTAAACTGAAGATAGGAACACGGGGAAGTCCGCTGGCATTGGCGCAGGCGGAAGATGTGCGTGACCGCCTCGTTGCGGCCCATGATGATCTATCAGTAGACTCTATAGAAATTAGTGTCATCAAAACCAGCGGCGACCGTATTCTTGACCGTCACTTGATGAATGCTGGCGGCAAAGGGCTGTTTACCAAAGAAATTGAAGATGCGCTGTCGGCTGGGTCAATTGACTGTGCTGTGCATTCAAGTAAAGATATGCCAACCGCCTTGCCGGATGGCCTTGAACTGGCTGTTTTTTTAGAGCGGGAAGACCCCCGCGATGTGTTTATAAGTCCTCGCTTTTCCCATTTTCTTGACCTGCCAAAGGGTGCGGTGGTGGGAACAGCATCGCTGCGACGCAGGGCTCAAGCCCTTCGATTGCGACCTGACCTGAAAATTGTAACTTTCCGAGGCAATGTTCAGACAAGACTGCGTAAGCTACAAGAAGGAGACGCCGATGCAACCTTTCTGGCGCTTGCCGGGTTGAACCGGTTATCGATGACGGCAACTGCCACCGAGAGGTTGACGTTGGAAGACTTTCTGCCCGCTCCTGCGCAGGGTGCGGTTACGATCGAGGTCCGGACCGGCGATGGTCAAATAGCAGCTCGCCTTTTGCCGTTACATCACGAAGACACGGCTTTGGCCGTTGCGGCCGAACGTGCTTTGCTCGCCAGTCTGGATGGCTCCTGCAGAACGCCTATCGCTGCCCACGCAACGCGGCAAGGCAAGTCGATTATTATGCAGGCGATGTTGTTGTCGTTAGATGGGCAAACAGTTTTTCAAGCGAATGGCACTGCGAGTGCGTCGCTTGCCGATGCCGCCCTGCTGGGGGCAGGCCTGGGAGAAAAAATAAGGGTAGATGCTGGACCGGCCTTCTTTGATGATTTGGCGACCCAGGTAAAAAGGGAGTTTGCATGAGTACCATTCTTGTCACTCGACCCATTGATGAAGCTAAACCAACTGCTGAGAGTTTAGAAGCCCTGGGGCACCAAGTTGTGATGGCGCCTGCTATACGGGTGGAGCCAGTTTCGTTTGAAATACCAGACGAAAGTCGCAGTATTATTATTACCAGTAAAAACGGCGCAAGATTCGGACTGGTTAATGTTGGTAACAAAGCGCGGCCAATTTTTGCTGTTGGGGAAAAAACAGCTGACGAGGCGCGAAAATTAGGCTTCACCAATATAACGGTTGGGCCGGGCACTGCACGGAAGCTGGTGCCGCTGTTGTTGGAATGTGGTTTGACCGAAAAACGTAAATATACTCATTTATGCGGCACTGCGCTTTCCTATAATATTTCGGATGTGCTGAAGAATGAAGGCTTGGACGCAGAAAACACGGTAACCTATCAGACGCGGGCGATCAGAGGGCTGAGCGGTGGCACTCAAGAAGCGCTGGATGAGGGAAAAATTGATACCGCGCTCTTTTATTCGCCGCGCACTGCTACCATCTTTGAAGAAACTGTTGCGGAGTATGGGCGATCAGATTGGCTGCGCAACATAGATGCTTTATGCCTTTCAGCGCGAGTGGCGGGTAATTTGCTCGGGCCGTGGCGCAACAAAGACTATGCGGTTATCCCCACCGAAAAAGCTATGTTTAGCCTATTGGGCGCGGCGTAATATTCGTGGGTTAGCCAGGGAAACTGACGATGGCGAATAAAAAAATCGATGAAGTATCTGGTTCAGAGGCAGATGTAGTGGATGTTGAGATTGTTGAAGAAGATGACAGTAGTTCTTCTTCACCTCCAGAGCCCGACCCGATAAAAACAGTTGAACAGGTACAGGACATGAAACCTAAAGGCGGGAAAGCGGGCTGGATATTTGCGGGTTTTCTTGCGGCCTTTATCGGGGGTGTTTTTGCCGCACCATACGGTGAAGCTGGATTGCGATCATGGGGTATTTTGGCGCCACTTCAGACTAATGCAAACCAAGGTGGTATAGATCAACAAGTCGAGACTAGACTATCGGACTTTGAGGGCCGGGTATCGGATCTTGGGGCCTCGGTTTCTCGCCTGCAGGAAATATTAGCGCAGCAATCTGAGCAAATTTCTAAGGCTGAGGCCGATCTTAAGCAAATCAGTAATGATGTAGCTATTCTAGCTAGCCAGCCAGGCAGAGTACCTGGCGAAGATAGCGCGCAAACTCAAAACCTTCAGCAATTGGAGGCGCAAGTTACAAGCCTGACTGCCGAGGTTGCTCGGCTGGCGGCCTTGTCTGGGTCTGAGGATCCGGAAATTGCCGGACTAAGTGGTTCAATTGCGCTTTCGAGGGCCGAAACAAATCAGCTAAAGGCCCAGATAGCGTTATTGCAGTCGGCCATCGCGCAAATGCAGGCTGGCTCGTTGGATGTTTCGCCGCGCGGCCGGTTGTTGTTGGCGCTAGGTCGCCTTAAAGATGAAGCCCTTGCGGGTGCCGCGCTTGGTGGAGACTTGGATGCGATCCGTTTGGATATTGCGGAACTACCTGCGCTTGACCAGCAGTTAATTGGTGCTGACGTGGCGGTATTGGCTGCCAACCGGCAGGGCATTGAAACCTTTGAAAGTCTTGCGCGTACCTTTGGTGATGTCGCCAATGCGGCCAAAAAGGCTGATGAACAGGCCAGCGGCAGTTTCTTAGCATCGCTTTTTACCGTTCGCCGAACTGACGCAAACGCTTCCGGAATAGACGCTATTTTGTTAAGTGCAGAGAAACGTCTGGCCCTGCGGGATTTTGACGGCGCGCTGGAAGCATTGGACCAATTGTCTGGTGATGCTGCGACAGCGGTCGCAGAATGGAAGCAAAAAGCAACTGTACACCGCGATGTGCTTGCAGCGTTTGACCGATTGCTTCGCAAAATCTCTGCTTCGGTGGTCGGAGGTTCCCGTTGATTAGGTTGGCTCTTTGGTTTTTAGGCGTTTTGGCGCTGGCAGCTCTCGGTGCATGGCTTGCCGACCATCCCGGAGCGGTTACCATACAATTTCAGGCATTTGAAATAGACACCAGTTTTGCAGCATTCACGCTCATGTTTGTGGTGGTTGCTGCTGTGTCAGCGGCAGTTGTCTGGTTGGTTGGTTGGCTTAGGCGCGACATGCCTATATTTGGCAGCAATCAGGTTATCAAGCGACAGAGGCGTGGTTTTAAAATGCTGAATCAGTCGTTGGTGGCACTTTCGGCGGGTGATCCAAAACTGGCCCGCACACTTGTGGAACGGGCAGAAGTTCTTCTGCCCCCGCAGCCAATGGTCCATTTGATCGCCGCCGAGGCTGCGACGCGAAGCGGAGATTTTGTTGCCGCGTCGAAACGATACTCTGAACTGGAAGACACGGGAGAGGGTCGGCTTCTAGGCTTGCGCGGTTTGCTGGTAGAAGCGCGGCGCACGGGCCACGAGAATGAAGCGTTGCGGTTGGCGCGCGTTGCCTTCGGTGAAAACCGCAAGAGCCCCTGGGTTTTGAAAACATTGTTTGCCCTTGAGGTTTCTGCCGGTAATTGGCGCGAGGCAGAGATGGCGCTTGATAAGGTTGCCAAAGAAGGATTGTTGGAAAAACCGCAAATTGCCCGGCATCGTGGTGCCATTGCTTATGCTGAGGCTACTGAACAGAAATTAAAAGGCGATAAAGATTTAGCGCGAAAGACATTGAAAAAAGCGATAGCCCAGCGGCCAGATTTCACGCCCGCAACTGTAGCGCTCGCGCGGCTGGAGCTCGGTGAAAATAACGCCCGTAAGGCAAAGGCGATCATTTCCGATGCCTGGACCAAGGGGCCACACCCTGGGCTTGCAACAGCGTTCAAGGAACTGGACGCTCAGGAAAGCGCGATTAGCTGGTTAAAACGGGTTCGAGCGTTGGTGAAACTGTTGCCTGATCACCCGGAATCGAAATTGTTGCTGGTGGATGCAATGATGGATGCCGGGGAGTATGATGCGGTTAAGCCATTGCTCGAGGCGCTACTGAAAGATGCGCCTTCGCGGGCGGCGTGGCAATACCGTTTGGCGCTAGCGCATGTGCTGAAGGAAGACCCTGACCCCATTGAAACGGCGTTAAAGCACACAAGTGATGGTGCGCATTGGCAATGCGCTGAATGCGGTGATCGACCAAAAGGCTGGTCCCCGCTATGTGCCTCATGCAGTAGCTTTGATAGCTTGGAATGGGCCGAAACTACGGTTGCGATGAAGCCAAATCAGGTATTTGCCGCGGATAGTACTATCTCATTACTGACGGACAATCCTGGGCATTAGCTTATTGGGCACTTAGCCTTCAGATGACTTCGCTTCTTTTATTTCTGCGCATTCGAGAGTGCGTTTTTTGATATTAGTGATCACAAGCCTTAGGTCAGGGTGTTCGTCTTTGTAACCCAGCGACTTTAATTTTGTCTGTGTCTGCTTCAAATTGGAAAGGCTTGTAGAACATGCTTGAGCATCCAATTCCTGACCATTGCCAGCATTAACTATATCGTTGCCACCCAGAATGCTCCGCACATTTTCCAGCCGGGTTCGAAGGGTTGTATATTGCATTCGCACATTATTCAGTTCTTTGGTGAGCTCCTGAACTTCAAGTTCCAGCGCCCGGATCGTCGCTTTGTCATCTGCAGCAACATTGGCCGTGCCTATAAAAAATGTACCGACCAAGATCATGAGAGATAGTTTATGCATGTGATGTTCCTCCAATTAGGAGTGACTATAACACAATAACCTAAAAACACTATTTCGTGCCATTGCGGCGCATACTGAAAATGTTATGTTTGGCAAATGTTGGAAATTACCCCGGAAATTCATATAGAAGACAATGAGATTCAATTGAGCTTTATCCGCTCGGCGGGCCCGGGCGGTCAGAATGTCAACAAAGTTGCGACGGCGGTTCAATTGCGCTTTGACGCTAAAGTCTCCCCCGGCATTGATGAGAAGATGTTCGCTCGGTTGAAAACAATTGCCGGAAAAAAACTGACCCGTGACGGTGTGTTAGTTATAACCGCCAACCGTTTCCGCACGCAGGGCGAGAACCGCCGTGATGCTCTGGAGCGTTTGACCGAACTTTTGAAGAAAGCGGCGATAAAGCCAGTATTTAGGGTTAAAACTCTCCCTTCAAGGTCGGCCAAAGAAAAGCGGCTGACCACAAAGAAAATTCAAAGCGACAGAAAAAAAACGCGTGGTAGGGTTTCTAGGGACGAGTAATGATTTGTCTGGGTGGTTGATGCTTCGTTGTTTTAGATATGGAAGCTTTCGCCGCAACCGCAGCGGCCTTTTTCGTTAGGGTTTGTGAATTTAAATCCGGTAGAAAACATGGTGTCTTCCCAGTCCATTTGTGTACCCAGAAGAAACAGCAGTGATTTCCGGTCGACAAAAACTTTCACGCCTTTGTCTTCGACAATTTCGCAAGTGGGGTCTTCGTCGGTTAAATAGTCTACCGTATAGCCAAGACCTGAGCAGCCGTGGGTTTCGGTGCCCAGTTTGATGCCGATGGCATCTGCATTTTTTGCCAATAGCGCCCGAATATGATCGGCCGCTTTGTCGGTAATTTCGATTGCTGATTTCATCATCACTACCTTTACAATAAACCTAATTCTAACCGCGCCTCGTCAGACATTTTAGACATGTCCCATGGCGGCTCCCAAACAAGGTCCACCTGAACGCCGTTAACACCCTCAACAGAGCTTACCTTCAACTCAACCTCACCCGGCATGGATTCTGCCACGGGGCAGTGCGGTGTTGTCAGCGTCATAGTTACATGAGCAGAAAAGTCCTCGGCAACATCAACCGAATAAATCAAACCCAATTCGTATATATTCACCGGGATTTCAGGGTCATATATTTCCTGCAATGCGCTAACGATGTTGCCTTGAAGCTCTTCAGGCGATGCAGGCAGGGCCTTTTCCGCCGGTGCGTCGCCATCCGACTCGCTAACCGAATCAACCGACTCAGAGTCGGCATTCTGGTCCAGAAACTTATCCAGGAAATAGGCACCCTCTTGTGGACTCACCATTGGGCGCTCAATTCTCTTGGGTTGGTTTTCCGGTGGCACATCGGTTGCAGCCACATCTAAAACATCTCTTTTGATTTCGTCTGTCATCCGAAAATATCCACTACCTTTTTCAGGCCTTCCATCAGCCTGTCAACGTCAGCCCGGTCATTGTATATGCCGAAACTGGCACGAACAGTACCCGGTATGCCAAACCGGTCCATCACCGGTTGCGCGCAGTGATGCCCGGCACGCACGGCAATGCCCTGTCGGTCCAGAATTGTGCCAATATCATGCGGATGCGCTTCCTGCATGACAAAGCTGATAATAGCACCTTTGCCTTCAGCCGTACCAATCAGGCGAACGCTGTTCGATCCCTCAAGCTGACTGATTGCATAGTCGCGCAGGTCTGCTTCGTGTGCGGCAATGCGGTCAAACCCTATGGCGCTGACATAGTCGAGCGCATGTTTGAAAGCAATACCACCCGAAATATTCGGGGTTCCTGCCTCGAATTTGTGAGGCAAGTCATTATAGGTTGTTTTGGCGAAGGTAACGGTCGAGATCATGTCGCCGCCGCCTTGCCAAGGCGGCATGGCGTCCAGCAGTTCTTCCTTGCCGTAAATGACGCCAATTCCAGTTGGGCCGTATACCTTGTGGGCTGAGAATGTATAAAAGTCAGCGTCTAACGCCTGCACATCAATGCTGCAATGCGGTGCAGCTTGGCATCCATCGATCAACACTTTTGCACCTGTTGCATGGGCCATTTGAATGATGTCTTCGACAGGAAGATGCGTGCCAATGGCATTGGAAATATGAGCAACGGCAACCAGTTTCGTGCGCTCGTTTAACAGCGCAGTGTATGTTTCCATATCAACCGATCCGTCATCTAACAACGGAATAACCTTGATCGATGCGCCTTTTTCTTCGGCCAGCATTTGCCAGGGCACAATGTTCGAGTGGTGCTCTAGCTCCGAGAGGATAATTTCATCGCCTTCACCAATATTTTGTCGGCCCCATGTCTGCGCGACCAGATTGATACCCTCGGTGGCGCCGCGAACAAAAATGCATTCCCGTGATCTGCGCGCATTGATAAAGGCGCGAACGGTTTCGCGGGTTTGCTCGTATGCCTCTGTGGCGTCCTGGCTAAACTTGTAAACACCGCGGTGGATGTTGGCGTAATAGTGCTCAAACAGGTCTTTTTCTGCTTCGATAACCACGCTTGGCTTCTGCGCACTGGCCGCTGAATCCAGAAATACCAGTGGCTTGCCGTAAACGCTTTCGCTCAGAATCGGAAAGTCGGCACGAATGGCTGTAGCATCAAGTGGCGCCGGTTTGTCGCTGATATGTTGAACAGTGTCGGGCATCAAGCGACATCTTTCTCGGGCGTGGTCGGCGCATGCGCCATCATCCAGCTCTTAATAAGGCCGCGGAATGCGTCCGCAATCGCGTCATTGCCAATGCGAGCCAGCGCATCGTCGGTAAAGGCTTCCACAAGCATTTGACGTGCAGTCACCGGGTCTATACCGCGAGACATTAGGTAGAAAAGGGCTTTGCTGTCCAGTTCGCCGATTGTCGCACCGTGGCTGCATTTCACGTCATCCGCAAAAATCTCGAGCTCCGGCTTGGCATTAGCTTCCGCCGTGCGGTCTAATAAAAGTGCCTTGAACGACTGGTCGGCCAGTGTTTGCTGGGCTCCCTCTGCAACGGTAATTTTACCCTGAAAGGAACTTTTACCCAGCGCATCGGCCACGGTACGGAAAACCTGGTCGCTGTTGGAAGACGGCATGCGGTGATCCACATGCACCAGCATATCATGGCTTTGGCGGCTTGCCGCCAGCGCGACGCCGTCAATAGTGGCATTTGATCCGTCAACCAATAGGCGCACCTGCGCATCAAACCGTGAAAGGGAAGCACCAAGTGATATATTGCAGGCATTATAGTTGCCGCCCGCACCCACACTGACAACGGCCCGGGCTGTATGCACAGCATGATCACCTTCAGTTTGCAGACGGTAATGGTTGAACTTTGCCCCTTCAGCCACGCGCGCCTGGACAACAGAATTAAACCAGTAAGCACTTTCGTCACCTGAAAACCGTTCAAGAATGGTGGCTTTTGCCCCTTCGCCCAGCTCGATTAGATGACGCACATGGGCGGCGGCATTGTCCGCGCTCGACATAATGTGGATAATCTCAATCGGGTCATCAATTTCCACGCCTGAAGGAATTGAGAAAACCAACCCATCACGCATCAGAGCTGTGTTTAAAATGCTGACGGCATCAGTGCCACTATGTAGTTCATTGGCACGGTCACTGTTTGCCATCAGATGGTTGGCAAGCGGGCGAACAGATATAGCTTGTAGAAGGTCGCCAAAATCACTGCGTTCTTCATCAAAGCGACCATTGACCAGAACCAGCCGCGCAGCGGTTTCACAGAAAGTGTCCGGTATTGCAGCATCAGAATGCTTCTGTGCGGCGGCAAAAGTTTGGTTACGTAGTGATTTAATGTCGCTATAGCGCCAATTTTCGTCACGTGTATTTGGGAAGCCGGCCTCAGTAAATTTGCCAATGGCTGCGTCACGCATGGTGTCCATACCGGCGAGTGTGCCAGCCAGGTTTGCTGCCTGATCTCGGTATGCTGATGTGTCTAACTCCGGCATGCGCCGTTACTCCTGAATCACTCGGTTCGTTTAGTTATCTATGCGACGTCTGCATAGCCTTTTTCTTCCAGCTCTGCCGCCAATTCCTTGCCGCCAGACTTCACGATTTTCCCGTCGATCATCACATGCACAACATCTGGCTGCACATAATTAAGCAGGCGCTGATAATGGGTAATGAGCAAAATAGCGGTGTCGTTTTTGCGCTGGGCATTGATCCCGTCAGCAACAACCCGGAGCGCATCGATATCAAGGCCGGAATCGGTTTCATCCAGCACTGCCAACTTGGGGTTCAGCACCGCCATTTGCACCATCTCGTTGCGCTTTTTCTCGCCGCCCGAAAAGCCGACATTGACGAAACGCTTGAGCATTTCCACATCCATTTTCAGCTCGGCAGCTTTGGCGCGCACAAGCTTCATGAATTCAGCGGCAGACATGTCTTCTTCGCCGCGGTATCGCCGAACACCGTTGAGCGCCGTACGCATGAAATTCAGGTTAGAGACGCCCGGAATTTCGACCGGATATTGAAAACCAAGAAACAGCCCTTCGCCGACACGCTCGTGCGGTTCCAGTTCACTGATGTCTTTGCCGTCAAACTCAATTGAGCCGGCGGTAACTTCATAGTCGCTGCGCCCGGCTATTGCGTTTGCAAGGGTAGATTTACCAGCTCCGTTGAGGCCCATGATGGCATGAACTTCGCCTGGTTTCACTTCAAGGCTAAGACCTTTGATGATTTCTTTATTTTCAACGCTTACGCGTAAGTCACTGACAGTTAACATAATATTTGGCCTATATTATCCAACGCTGCCTTCAAGAGAGATACCGAGAAGCTTTTGGGCTTCAACGGCAAACTCCATTGGCAGATGTTGCATTACTTCTTTACAAAATCCGTTGACGATCATCGCGACCGCTTCTTCTTCATCCAAACCGCGTGCCTGGCAATAAAAAAGCTGGTCCTCGGATATTTTTGAGGTGGTTGCTTCATGTTCAATCTGGGCGGTCGGGTTTTTTACTTCGATGTAGGGCACGGTGTGCGCTGCACTTGTGGAAGACACCAGCAGGGAATCGCACTGGGTATAATTCCGCACATTTTCAGCGCCTGACAGAACTTTTACCAACCCGCGGTAACAGTTTTGAGATCGGCCTGCAGAGATTCCTTTTGAAATGATCGTTGAGCGCGTGTTGGGCGCCATATGGATCATTTTCGTGCCTGTATCTGCTTGTTGCAGGTTGTTGGTCACGGCAACTGAGTAGAATTCGCCCACGGAGCCTTCACCCGCCAGCACACAGCTGGGGTATTTCCATGTAACGGCCGATCCGGTTTCAACCTGGGTCCAGGACACTTTTGAGTTTTTGCCTTTGCACAGGGCACGTTTGGTAACGAAATTATAGATGCCGCCCTTGCCGTCTTTGTCGCCGGGATACCAGTTCTGCACGGTCGAATATTTAATTTCGGCATCATCAAGCGCCACCAGCTCAACGACAGCAGCATGGAGCTGGTTTTCGTCGCGCATGGGTGCTGTGCAGCCTTCCAAATAGGATACGTAAGATCCCTCTTCGGCGATGATCAGCGTGCGTTCGAACTGGCCGGTATTTTCCGCATTAATCCGGAAATAGGTGGACAGCTCCATCGGGCAGCGAACGCCCTTCGGAATGTAAACAAATGTACCGTCCGAGAATACAGCGCAGTTGAGGGCTGCAAAATAATTGTCCCGCTGAGGCACCACAGTGCCCATATATTTTTGAACCAGTTCCGGATATTCGTGAACCGCTTCGGAGATGGACATGAAAATTACGCCGGCTTTTTTCAGTTCTTCCCGGAATGTGGTGGCAACGGATACCGAATCGAAGACAGCATCAACCGCAATTTTGCGCGCGCCTTCAACGCCCGCCAGCACTTCTTGTTCAGCAAGGGGAATACCTAGTTTCTCATAGACGCGTAGCAGTTCCGGGTCCACTTCATCCAGGCTCTTAGGCTTATCCTGGCTTTTCGGGGCGGCATAGAAGTACACATCATCATAATTGATTTTTGGGTAATTGACCTTGGCCCAATCAGGCTCGTCCATTTTTAACCATGCACGGTACGCCTTTAGTCGCCAGTCAAGAAGCCATTCGGGCTCGTTTTTTTTGGCGGAAATAAAGCGCACGATGTCCTCAGATAAGCCTTTAGGGGCCATATCCATCTCGACATCGGTTGAAAAGCCGTACTTATACTCGCCGGTTATTTCTTCGACCTGTTGCTGTGTTTCCTGGGTACCTGCCATGTGGCTGGCTCCTTAATAATCAGTTACTTATTAGTTTCGGGCGCTTAGTGCCTGTGCTTCGAATTGGGCAGCCAGTTCTTCGCCGCCTATGGGTGTAATGAGCGATGTGAGCGTGACATCATCAAGTGCGCTTTTTACCGCGCCGTTAATCACCTGCCATTTGGGGCGCATCGAACAAATATTGGTATAGCCACATTCATTGTCTGATGGTTCCGTGCAATGCGTCAGCGCAATAGGGCCGTCGATGGCTTCAATAATATCGGTAGCCGTGATCTCGTCTGAGGGTCGAGCGAGAGCAAAGCCGCCTTTTAGCCCGCGGTGGGACACCAGCAAATTACCGCGACCCAGCGCGTTCAGTATTTTTGAGACCGTCGGTACCGGAATATTTGTGCTGGCAGAAAGCTCCTGCGCACTAACTCTATTCGCAGCACCGGCAATTTCACACATTAGAACTACGGCATAATCCGCTAAATTTGTAAGTCTTATCATGGGGTTGGCCCTTTTTCCCGCGACGTTAGACTGTGTCATATAATATATGACTAATTAAGTCAGGTTTACATATGGGATTTGGGGCGTGAGAGTCAACCTAGATAACGGCCTAGCGAGTCAAAATATCGCAAAATAATCCCGCTTTCGCGGCTTATGGCTGACTTTCCCCTCTTTTGCACGCCTTTTTAACCAGAACCAAGCAGATAGTTTCCGGCAAATGAGGTGTTTTCCCATTGGCAGCTATCTGTGGGTTCGTGTAGGGGTAAAGTTATGAATACTGTAGTCCTTGAGCATTATCAGCGCTGTTGGTTTATCCGTTGCTTTGAAAGAGCGATCGCGAAACAAGCCAGTGCAGGCAATGTACCCGGCTTGGTGCATCTGAGCACAGGTTCAGAAGTGGCTGATGTACTTCTTGGACACTGGGTCGATGCGGAGCGTGACCACGTAACCGGATCACACCGCAGCCATGGCCTCGCTCTGGCATGCGGTGCCAACCCCATCGCTGTAGCAAAGGAAATTCTTGGCCGTGAAGGTGGCTTGTCTGACGGCCTTGCGGGCACACAGCATTTGCTGGCCCCAGAGGCCGGGTTTCTGACATCGAACGGAATTGTTGGTGCGCAGGTGCCCTTGGCGGCGGGCGCGGCACTTAGTGCCAAGGCGGCGGCGATTGATGGCACCGGTGTTGCGGTTTTTGGTGACGGGGCCGCCAACCAAGGTGCGGTGCTGGAGACAATGAACCTTGCGGTTGCGCTCAAGTTGCCGCTTCTATTTGTGCTCTACAATAACGGCATGGCACAAACGACCGCTGCGACTGATGCCACGGCAGGCAATTTTTGTGACCGCGCAAGAAGCTTTGACCTTGCCGCTTGGTCTGCTGACAGCGCCAGTTACGATGCTTGCTCAAATGCCGTTCAGAAAGCGGTAGCTCATACTCGTACTGAGGGGCCAGCATTTCTTGAAATTACAGTCACACGCGATCATGGCCACTATTATGGTGAGGAGCGAAACGGCGGATTCGAGCACTCACAAGCCATAGATGAATTCGGTGAATGGCTTGTGGCGAGCGGCGTTCCAGAAAAAAGCCTTAGTGCCGCCCGCCAGACTGCAAAAAATGACGCTGAAGCAGCAATTGCAGAAGCTGCGTCTGCCCCGCTGGCATCACCCGAAATTCTCAAGCCCTGGATTCAGTCGACAGGGGGTGCCGGTGGTTGAGCAGACAATGACACTCACGCAAGCTCTTAATGGTGCGCTCCACCAGGTGATGGAAGAAGACGAACAGGTTATCTGTATCGGGGAAGACATTGCCGCAAACGGCGGTGTGTTTCAGGTGACGCAGGGCTTGGAAGGCCAGTTCGGCGCAGCGAGGGTAATTGATACCCCCATTTCAGAAACGGCCTTCATCGGCATGGCCGTTGGGGCCGCCATGACAGGCTTGAAGCCGGTTGTGGAGTTAATGTTTTGCGACTTTGCCGGGGTATGTTTTGACCAAATTTTGAACCAGGCCGCCAAAGCTCGGTTTTTGTCAAACGGCCGGGTTAAGTTGCCGCTCGTTATTCGTACAACCATGGGCGCGGGGGATGGCTCTGGGGCAATGCACAGCCAAAGCCTTCACGGCCTCTTTGCTTCCATTCCGGGTCTGACTGTGGTGTGTCCGTCCACGCCGGCCGATGCAGCGGGGCTATTAAAAGCAGCTATTCAGATCGATGACCCCGTTATATTTATGGAAAACAAGCAGCTTTACGGCGTCGAAGGCCTTGTCGATGAGCAATTACCGTTGGTTCCCTTTGGTACGGCGAGATCTGCGCGCTCCGGGTCAGATATTACCATTGTTGCGGTGAGTGCAATGATCCAGACAGCGTTAGCCGCCGCGCAGGCGCTTGCAGATGAAGGTGTTTCCGCCGAGGTCATAGACCCCAGAACCATTAAGCCACTGGATATTGGAACAATTAATAACAGCGTTAAGAAAACAGGGCGCTTGCTGGTTTTGGACGAGGGCGCCGCTTACGGCGGTTTTGCCGATGCGGTGATCGCAGCCGTATCGGGGGATATGTTCGGTCGGCTTAAGGCTGCACCTCGAAAGTTAACGCCGCCCGATACGCCTGTTCCCTATGCAGTGATGGCTGAAAAATTTTGGCTGCCCAACGCGCAGGATGTTATCAAGATAGTCAAAACCATGATGAAAGGCGTGGCGCAATGAGCAATAGAAAAATCAAAGTCTGGGACGGCAGCACACGTCTATTTCACTGGGTGCTTGTTGTGGTATTTTGCCTGTCGGTTTTTTCAGCATTTCAGGACAAGTTCGGCCCCTATGCCGACATGCATCTGAATGCTGGAATTGCAATTATTATTTTGGTGGTGTGGCGCATCGCCTGGGGAATTGTAGGCAGTGAAACTGCCCGTTTTAGCCAATTTGTAAAAAAACCAACCACCGTTTTCCAACACTTGAAACACACTTTTAGTAAGTCACCCTACAAAGAAGTTGGTCACAACCCTCTTGGTGGGCTGTCGGTTGTTCTTATGCTTATGCTTTTGTTGGCGCAGGCAGTAATGGGGCTGTTTGCCAGTGACGGGATGATTTTTTCTGGACCCCTGGCACAGGATGTGGCGGGTAGCCTGTCCAGTGATTTGACAAGCTGGCATAAATTGCTGGGTCGAATTCTTATTGGCGTTGCTGTATTTCACGTGATTGTTGTTTTGCTATACGCGCTGTTTAAGCGAGTGAATTTGATATGGCCCATGATTATCGGCACAATTAAGACCAACGACGCAGGTGGCGACCCGGTGATGAAGCCTGCATGGCAAGCGTTGATCTTGTTTTTCGCGGCAGGCGCAGCGGTTTGCATGTCTATTTTTTGAAGGATCAAATCGGTAGAAAAAAAGCGCCATCGAGAGAAGGCGCCTTTAAGTCAGTTTTATTGTCGTGAACCCGAGCCTATCTAGTCGGCCTTATATTCATCGTGACACCCTTTACAGTTACGGCCCACATTTCTGAAAGCAGCCATAATTTCATCGGCGTCGGTGGTTCTAGCGGTAACCTCAGCGAATGCAGCGGTGTCTCTTTCAAGGGCATCCATGCGCTTGGCAAAGTCTTGCCAGTTTTCCCATACGGCATCCTTAGCCACGGTATGACCTTCCATGCCGCGTGTATCCTTTTCAAAGGCTGCCTTGGAAATGGATGCGGTGCTGGCCATGATGCTGGCAATAGCCGGCAAATGATCACGGTTACCGGTACCTTTAAACAAAATAGGAACCAGTTTTTTCATGGAGTAGTTAAAATGTTGCATCACGTCATGGCGATACTGTGATTCAAAGAATCGCTCTTTTTCGCCTTCGTGGCCATCGGCAATAGAAGAAGAAAACGGTAGTGCAATGCCAATTATTGCAGCCAAGGCAATTTTTTTGGCGTTGGTTAACTTTTTCATTTGACTCTCCCTAATTGAATCCTGCCCTGCTCACGATGGTAGCGAGGTCGTGGACGAGTGCAAGAGAGAACAATGAATAGGGTGCCGAAAAACTGCTCAAAAATGCAAGAATGCAGATTTTGTGCAGAATACTGTCAGGTAAAATCTATCAACTTAGCAGTTGTACCGTGCCTATAGGATCGGTGCACGTGTGTTAGGCCTGCGGTCGCGGCGTGGTGGCTGTGCCTGATATGCTTCGGCGCAGTGGCGCGCGCAGTAAGGCATGCCCGGCTCCGACGCTTTACCGCAAAAATGAAAATCCGAATCGCCCGGGTGACCAATAGGCCATTTGCACATGCGGTCAGTCAGATCGAGAAGCGATACCAGTTTCTTATCGCTTTTCTTGGCTGCGGGCTTAGGGGCGGCTTTTTTCTTAACAGCATCCGTTTTAACAGGTGATGGTCGTGACTTAAGGCCAAGCCTGTGGGCTTTGCCGATCACCGCGTTGCGGGTAACACCCTCCGCTAACTCTTTGGCAATTTGGCTGGCGCTTAGTCCATCGTCCCAGAGTTTCTTGAGCTTTTCAATGCGGTCTTCCGTCCAGGCCATGAAGGTGTCCTTTGTGTAAATGCTGTTTGGCAGCACTTATGATTTTATGAGTCGACTTGCGAGTCGCGATTCGATTTATTTATATCGCTTTGCGCCCCCTCTTGCCAAGGCCTCATGTAACACCATATGAAGGAACCTTGATATTTTCACCCCGAATGGCGGAGCGTCTCTCGTGACAGACACCAATGATAGGCCCTATCCAGAACTGGGCGCGCGCACCATAGGGTGGGTCAACTGGGTTGGACTGCAAACGCTGTATTTGAAGGAAACCAAGCGTTTCATGAAAGTATGGACGCAGACCCTGATTGCCCCCGCGGTCACGACAATCCTGTTTATGATTATTTTTTCGCTGGCACTAGGCGGGCGTGGACGCATGGTCGCAGATATGCCCTACGCTCAATTTCTGGCACCGGGCCTCATTGTTATGGCGATTTTGCAAAATGCTTTTGCCAATACATCGTCGTCGATTCTGATTTCGAAGGTACAAGGCAACATCGTTGATACCTTAATGCCGCCGCTTTCCGCGCTGGAGTTGACCATCGGGTTCGTACTGGGCGGCGTAACCCGTGGCGTGGTGGTTGGTCTGTCCGTAGGGTTGGCTTTTGTTCTCATGCCTGATGTCAACATGTCGGTATCGCATTTATGGGCCGTATTGTATTTCGCACTGGCAGCCAGTGCGATGCTGTCGCTGGTTGGTGTTTTGACCGGTGTTTGGGCGGAAAAGTTTGATCATTCTGCGGCGATCACCAATTTTGTCATTGCGCCCCTGAGCCTGCTCTCTGGCACTTTCTATTCAATTGAGCGGTTAAGCGAAGGGTGGCAAACCTTCTCTGCCGTGAATCCATTCTTCTATCTGATTGATGGTTTCCGCTATGGCTTTATTGACCGGGCAGACAGCAATTTGATGGTCGGCATAATTTATACCCTGAGTATCAATATTATACTGACGGCGGCGGTTTATATGGTGTTTAAAAAAGGCTACCGCCTGAAGGCATAGGTGCAGTTCTTCACCCTGGCTCAAACCTTAGAAAATATAGCCTCGCTAGCATTGACAACTTGCGGAGCCGGAGGCATCCTCGCCCTCCGTCGGCTGAAGCGCACCAGCGCATTCGCCCGACCTTTTTGGGCCTAGGGGATTGTCGGCTCAAAAAGCGCCCTCAAGAGGTACCCAAAGAAGGACACCCGCCAAACTGTCTAGCCCAGAAGGGAGACATACTGTGATTACTCCATTGATGCCAACTTACGCCCGCAACCCCATCGCGTTTGAACGCGGTGAGGGCATGTATTTATTTGACACTGAGGGCAAGAAATATCTCGATTTTTACTCCGGTATCGGCGTGATGAGCATGGGTCATAGCCACCCAACAATGGTGAAAGCACTGCAGGAGCAGGGCGCCAAGCTATGGCATACGGCCAATGGCTTTACTATTCCCGAAGGTGAGCGTCTGGCGACGCGGTTAACCGATGCCTGCGCAGCCGACACCATTTTCTTTGGTAATTCTGGCGCCGAAGCCATCGAATGTGCCATCAAAATGGTGCGTAAATATCACCACGATAAGGGCGACAAGGGTCGATACCGTATTGTGACGATGGCGTCGGCATTTCATGGGCGCACGCTGGCCGGGATCGCTGCTGCTGGGCAAGAAAAACTCACCAAAGGCTTTGAGCCACTGCCCGATGGTTTTGACGTGGTTCCCTTCAACGACCTTGAGGCGGTGAAGGCTGCAATTGGTCCAAACACCGGCGGTATCATGGTGGAGCCAGTTCAGGGCGAAGGCGGCATCCGGCCAATTCCCGTTGAGACCATGCAGGCGTTGCGTGCAATCTGCGACGAAAATGGCTTGTTGTTGGTGGTGGACGAAATTCAGTGCGGCATGGGCCGCACCGGCAAATTGTTTGCTTACGAATGGTCTGGCATTGAGCCTGACATTATCACTGCCGCCAAGGGTATCGGTGGCGGCTTTCCGCTGGGGGCCTGTATGGCCACCGAAGAGGCTGCATCTGGCATGGTTGTCGGCACGCACGGATCCACCTACGGTGGTAACCCGCTTGCGATGGCCGTTGGAAACGCTGTATTGGATGAGATGTTCAAACCTAGTTTCTTTGATCATGTTATCGAAATGGGTGACATGCTTCACGGTCGCTTGGCCGCTCTTCAACAACGCCATAGCGATATGATCAGTGAAGTACGCGGCAAAGGCTTGATGGCTGGCATCCGGGTGCCTGATATCCCAACCCGTGATATTGTGGGTGACCTTATTGGTCGGGGGATGATCCCGGCGGTTGCAGGTGATATGGTTGTTCGTATGTTGCCGCCGCTCATTCTTGATGAGAGCCATATTGAAGAGGCGATCAACCACCTTGATGCATCATTGACTGCATTTAGGGATAAGAAATAATTAGCGCGTAACGCATAAACTTGGAACCAGCGCATGAAAACTGCCGCGCCGAACAGTCACTTTCTTGACCTGAAAGACCTGCCACCTGAAGTATTGCGGCATATCTTGGATACGGCCAAAGTATGGAAGGCGGCGCGCGCAGGCATGCCCAAAGGGTCAGTTGATGCAGGTGCACCGCTTGCAGGCCATACTCTTGCTATGATTTTCGAAAAATCATCGACGCGTACCCGCATCAGTTTCGAAATGGCGATGCAACAGCTGGGTGGAACAAGCGTGGTCCTGCAAGGCGGGGCCATGCAGCTTGGTCGCGGCGAAAGCGTTGCGGACACCGCGCGGGTTATTAGCCGCTATGTGGATGCGGTGATGGTGCGCGCGAATGATCACGCCACGGTTGTCGAGCTCGCGGCGGTGGGGTCTGTTCCGGTTATCAATGCCCTGACTGACCGCTCCCACCCTTGTCAGTTGATGGCTGATATGCTGACGCTGGAGGAACATTTCGGCTCGATGCAAGGGCGAAAAGTTGCCTGGGTCGGCGACGGCAATAATGTGGCAACATCCTTAATTGAAGCAGCAACGCTGTTTGAGTTTTCGTTATCGCTTGCATGCCCCGATGGGTTCGAGCCGTCTGCACAGGCCCTTACCTGGGCCAAAGGCAAGGGGGCAGATGTCTCGGTTTCTAATGATGTGGATTTGGCGGTAGCAGGTGCAGATGCTGTCATTACAGACACATGGGTGTCGATGGGTGATGCGGATGCCGCTGAACGGATGAAGGCATTTACCGGATTTCAGGTTACAGCAGATTTGATGGCGAAAGCTTTAGGCAGTGCGGTTTTTCTGCACTGCCTTCCAGCTCACAGAGGCGAAGAAGTTTCGGCAGATGTTATTGACGGTCCGCAATCGCTGGTGTGGCAGGAGGCTGAAAACCGACTGCATGCCCAAAAAGCAATATTGGCTTGGTGCCTCGGTAAAATTTAGACCAATAAAGTAGCAAAAATGCATGGCAAAGACAGATCATAAAAAACCGATTGTCGTCACCGACCCCGACGACAGCCGCGACAATGAAGTTCGTCCTTTCCGGATCGAGGGAATGGATGTTCGTGGTCGTGCTATCCGGCTGGGAACGGTGGTGGATCAGATACTCAGGGCGCATAACTACCCGGACCCTGTTGCCCGTATTCTCGGCGAGTTGTTAACACTGACCGGCATGCTGGGTTCGATCATGAAATTCAACGGCATAGTGACCATACAAACCAAATCAAGCGGTGCTATCCCTATGATGGTGGCTGATTATGAGCGCCGCGAAGACGGTGTTGGGCGCCTGCGTGGCTATGCCGACATTGATGAAGCCAAGCTTTCCACATATGGCAAAAACCCAAGTTTCAATGGTTTGATAGGCTCCAAATCTGGCTATTTAGCACTGACCATTGATCAGGGCGAAGACATGGAGCGTTATCAGGGTATTGTTGATTTGACCGGTGATAGTGTGGCGGACGTGGCGCGAAATTATTTCATGAATTCGGAGCAGACACCGACGGAACTGCGCCTTGTTTGTGCTAAAAATGAGGTTACGGGCCATTGGCGTGCTGGCGGCATTATGGTGCAACATCTGGCACGCGGCGAGGAGGGGCAGGAGCGGCTGCTGGACCGCGAAACCCAGGAACACTGGGACCGTGCCAGCGTTTTGATGCACAGCGTGAAGCCGGGCGAATTGTTGGACCCGCAACTGAATTTGGATACGGTTTTATACCGCCTTTATAACGAAGACGGTGTGCGGGTTTTTGATTCTGCGCGGTTGGTGCATATGTGCCGTTGTTCGCGTCAGCGCTTGCAGGGCGTTCTTGGTCAGTTTGAAAAAACGGAACTGGAAGATATGGTGAAAGACGGCATTATTGGTGTGAATTGCCAATTTTGTAACCAGACTTATGAGTTTACACTTGATGAGGTCGTCAACGCAAAAGGCTAGTATTTTCGCGAGTTTATAAAAAGCCCTGAGCATTGTTAACTCAGGGCTTTGTTGGTTGGGATGTAGTTATCGGCTTTGATTACTCGCTTCGTTTGACGCCAAAATATCAACCGTGTCGACTGCCCGTAAATTGTCATTAGAGTTACGGTCAATCAGTTTGTTGTAGGGGTCAATGCCCACAAAGGTTGGGCGGTTTTTGACAATCAGCTCTATGGTAGATGTACCGTCATTGACCTGATGCTTCTGCAGATGAATGACATCACTGCTGCCAAAGCCAGCTTCTGCCGGGCTTTTGCTAAACACGCCGATGTCGACCGGAATATCGAACATGGCGTCCGTTTCATTACCCTCTGCGTCGGCGTAAACCTTGCTCACGTCAACATCGATTGACACTTTGAAGGTGCCGTCTGCAAGTTCCTGCACCCTGCTTTCGGTGGCACCCACATCAAAAATTGTAATTTTTTCGAAGAAATCTTCGATCAAACGCACGTTTTCTGGCGCCTCTTCCTTGAAAATGGTGATCAAATCGGTGGAAATGGCATAGGGGTCGCCGCGGAAAGCACGCATCTCAATCAGCCGCCTCAACGACCTGTTGACCACATCTTCGCCCAGATAGTCTTTGAGCGCATACATAATCACTGACCCTTTGCGGTAATGGATATATTGCTGATTCTCAACTTTATAGAGCGGCAATTCACCTTCCGGATCGGTGGCGCGGCCAGAAAGATAGCTGTCCAGTTCAAACTTCAGGAACTTCCTGATCTGGTCTTTGCCGTATTTTTGCTCCATCACCAACAGGGCGCCGTACTGTGCCAGTGTTTCCACCAACATGGTGCCGCCTTGGGTGTTGGCCGACATTACCTGATGTGCCCACCATTGGTGCGCCATTTCGTGCGCAGTAACATAGTAGGGCATATCAACCGCCCCTTCGCCGGAGATGTCGGCGATAAAGCCGATGCCTTCCGAATAGGGAATGGTGTTGGGGAATGCCTGCGCAAATGTGCGGTAGGCCGGGAATTCCAAAATCCGAACCTGCCGGTGCTGGTAGGGGCTGAAGGCTTTATTGAAGTAAGTAACACTGTCTTTCACGCCCTCTATCATCCGGCCCACATTGTAGGTGTGAGGCTTATGATGGAACACTTCAATCAACAGGTCATTCCATTCTTCTCGCACCACTTCATACTCCGCAGACAAATAGCTGTAGAAATTCAGAATTGGTGCATCCATTTTATAGGAGAAGTAACGGCGATCGCCCTCGGTCCATTCGCGCTCCAGATAGCCCGGCGCGACCACACGCTGGCTGGCAACGGTTGAAACCGTCGTTTCAAACGAAACAAAATCGCTATCCTGACGAATATAGTTATTGCCGTACTGGCTGGCATCCTCAAGCTTGGGCGTGCGCGGCAGGGGCTCAAGATCGTATTCCCGCCGCGTGTTGCGATCGGCCATCATGCCGCCGGGCCAGAAACCAATATAGGGGGCAAATTCTGTGTTGTTGATGAAAGTGCCGTTCCTAACCAGTGTCACGCTGTTGCGCGCGTGGGCGAAGCCACGCTGTTGCATCAGCGTTTCAAATTTAAGCGCCCGTTTTTCACTCGGTTGCATTGGCACATCAAGGTCAAAGATATGATAGTTGAACCTTTCATCGAACGACGCGAGCGATGCGCCCTCCATGCTGATATCAACCACTTCGGCTGTGGGCGGGAACACCATATGAACCGTCGTTATTTCTGCGTCGGTTTTATTCTCCAGGATCTGGCTTGAGCGCGCCTCCACACGGCGACGATATGGGTAAATGTCGATATCAACCTTCACATCTATGGTGCGCGGCATCGGCAGGTCAGCAAATTGCCGGTATTTTTCCTCATAGGATACTTGCAATTCCTCAAGGTCGTCCGTCGTCAAAAATTCATTTAGGATATGGGTATTGTAGTAAACAAACCCACCCGTGCCGACCACAGTTGCAAATACAATTGCTGTTGCGGTTGCCATGCCCGGGCTGAGGAAAGCGCGCAAGTGGCGTATGCGGTATTTTAGCGGTTGAAGGGTGCCCCGATTCCAAAGAAGGTAAGTCACCATAAGCAAAAATACGGACACAGCAGCCCAGTATCCCATGATCCAATAATCGCCGACGATGAAACGGCCAGAGCCATTCATGTCGGACATAGGTGTTGGAATATTTCCGGCAAAACGATACAGCGGATTTTCAAAACCCAGCACTTGCAGGACTTGCGTGGAGATCAAATAGAGAACCATGATCATCATGCCGATGAAGCGGTTCTTTGATAACACTTGCACAAATGCTGACAATATTGCCACCAGGATGAACGGCGTTACAAAGTGGAACAGGCCGCGGTGCAGATAGGTGCTGATCTCAATTGCACTATAACCGTTTACCAACTGGACAATGATTGAACTGGCTATGCCAATCATCATGATTGAGGCAAGAATAAACGCCAAAGCGACCAGTTTACTGACAACAAAAACCCAGTTCGGGGTGGGCAACGCATCAATGATTTCATTAAATTTTGCAGAGCGTTCCCGCCAAATAATGTCGGCGCTGTAGAATATCAAAACAACGATGAGTGCGAGCCCAAGGCCGCCCTGAATTGCCTGCACCATCAACCGGGTTACTGGGTAGGCTTCAATGCCGTAAGCAAGCGTGCGGTTGATAAGCGCGGTTAGCAGCAAAAACAGGCTAAACCCGATAATGATCATAAAGGGTAGGCTTTTATATACTGAAGATACTTCGAAGCCGGTGCGCAGTTTGAACTGTGCCCAGCTGGTTGCCTTGTTCCAGGCGGGCGTGCCTTTGTTGCCTAGTGGTATTTGGTCTTTCCGTGCCAGATCCGCTGCTTCCTTCTTGTTCACTCTCTCCTTTGCCAATTTGGCTGGTGCCCGGAAAGAAAACATAAAATAGGAGGCGGCGACAATCGCCGCAGTTATCCCGAACCAGATCATACGGTTGATCAGCAATAGACCATCATAGCTAATTAGGGTGCTGTTGCGTTCTACAGCAGTCCAATAGCGGGTTATTTCAATAAAAGTACTGAAAACCAGCGGGTCGGCCATAGCCTTCATTTCCCGGTATTCGGGTGCTTGCAACAGATTTTGACCAATGAAGTAAAGGATGAGCAAGCCCATCGCAGCAAGATATGTGTACATCAATGATCGGGATTTTACCGCGATAGCATAGACAATTGCGCTCACAACCAGCATGGCCGGGACCACTAACGCGACATAGGTATAAAAATAATGCCACAGGTTTGTTGGCCCTAATGTCTCGGGGTCCACATTTGGCCAAAACGTGCCGATGAGCATGCCAATAGGCGTGCCAGACATGGCTATTACCAGCGCGGCGAATGCACCAAAAAACCGGCCCAGCAAATAGTCTGGCTTAGATAGAGGCGTTGAAAACAGAATGCCATCAAACTTGTGGTCAACATCCTTGAGGATTGCATTGGCCATAAAGGCCGGCACGACGAATACGCCGAAAACATTCATGACGAGCAGTGTTTGCGTAATCGCATACGGCGAGTTCACATCAACATTGCCGCCGCCGCCAATGGTGACATTGGTGCTGATCATCGCAAAGAAAGATAAAAGGAAGAAAATTGAAAAGCCGACCACAGTTTGTGGTGACTTGAGCATATAGCGCAGTTCCTGCGCGGCGATACGGAGCATCATTTGTGGTCCCCTTACGCTGCGTCAGCGGTAGCTGAAACGGTGGCGCGGCTATCAGCAATGGCGGAGAAGTAAACATCTTCCAGCGTTGGCTCGGACGCCTCGAAGCCCTCTCCGGGGTTTTCCGCCGCATTGACATAAATGACAGTTTGGCCAACCGATAAATGCGAAGAAATCACATTGTGACTGGCTTTATGGTCGTCAAGCTCGGTCTTGCTAATTACCTTTTTCCAGATTGAACCGCTGAGCGCAGCCATCAGTTCGGCGGGCGTACCTTTGCTGATAATCTGGCCGCCTGCCAAAATTGCCATGTTGGGGCACAGATCCGCCACATCATCAACAATATGGGTGGACAAGATAACCACAACCTCTTCGCCGATTTCCGCTAGCAGGTTGTGAAAACGATTGCGCTCTTCCGGGTCCAGCCCTGCGGTGGGTTCGTCTACAATGATCAACTGCGGGTCACCGATGAGTGCTTGTGCAATGCCAAAACGTTGGCGCATGCCACCTGAATAGGTGGACAGCTTCTTCTTGCGCACTTCAAACAGGTTGGTTTGTACAAGTAAGCCTTCGACAACCTCCTTGCGTTCTTTGCTGTTGGTGACGCCCTTTAATACTGCAAGATGGTCCAGAAGTTCGTAGGCTGAACCACGGGGATAAACGCCGAAGTCCTGTGGCAGATAGCCGAGAGTGCGGCGAATGTCGTCAGGGTTTTTTAACACATCGACGTTGCCGAACTGGATGGTGCCCGAGGTTGGTTGCTGCAGTGTGGCAATGGTGCGCATCAAGGACGATTTGCCCGCGCCGTTTGGCCCCAGCAGTCCGAACATGCCTTTCGGGATGTCCAGTGAAACATTCTTCAGTGCTTGCACGCCATTTGGATATGTATGTGTAAGATTATTGATGGATAGCATGGTGACCCTCTCGCATTTGTCGGTTTAATTTTTGACGCCACCAGTTTTCGGCGACTTTGTTCTTTAAGTATCCTATATTTATTATCGTAAAACAGAAAGTCAATGCAAATTATTATCGTAAAACAACATGCATGTGCGGTTTGGGGTGAACTTCTCCCTTGCGCGCCTTGTCCTAGCCTGCTGGCGCTGCTAGCCTTCTGAGGGGAAAATCACACGTGCTGCAGTCCCTTGGCCGGTGATGAAGGGGACGTATGAGCGACGATAAAATTCAAAGCGTGCAAAGCGGTGCAGTAGCAATGATGAAGTTTGTTGTGCCGTCACTCATCGGTATTTTGATTTTTCTGACGCCGGTCACTGTCGGCGGCAAAAGCACCATTATCATGGGCGTGATCATGGATTTCGTCCGCGCACCGTTTAATTCCTTTTTGCTTGAAATTCTGGTTGGTTTTGTCTGCGTTACAGTTGTTGGGGCTGGCTATTATCTGGCTCGAAAACCCCAATGGGAGGCAAACAGGCCTCTTTTGCACGCAATGTTCGAAACAACGCCCGGTTGGTTTGCCATGCGGCTGCTCGGTGCTGGCATTGGCCTGATGGTTTATTTTCAGGCCGGTCCTGCGGTGGTGTTTGCGGCTGATACTGGTGGCACGGTGTTCGGAGAAATCGGCCCAGGGTTGTTTTTTACGGTTCTGGTTGCTTGTCTGTTTTTACCGTTTCTGACCGATTTTGGCTTTCTGGAGTTTACCGGAACGCTCCTACGTAAACCGTTCGAAAAATTATTTACCCTTCCCGGGCGCGCCGCAATTGATGCTATGTCGTCTTTGGTTGCTGCCGCGTCAGTTGGTTTGTTGATCACGCTCAAGCAATATGAAGACGGGCGCTACACGGCGCGTGAAGCGGCATCTGTGGCAACCAATTTTTCGATCGTATCCTTGCCGTTCAGTTTGGTGATTGCCGCGACCGCTAAACTGGATCATATGTTTTTTACCTGGTACCTGACGGTTATAGGTGCCTGCCTGATTTGCGCTGCGATTATGGTACGACTTAAGCCACTGAGAGCAATTTCAGACGCCTATTACGCGCCGGTGGGAAAACAAATTCACGAAGAGCGCGAAGGTGATGTTTCGCTGTTTGGCTGGGCCTTGCGGCAAGCCGTTGAGCGGGCGGCCGGTGCGCCCACCATCCCCCGCCTGTTCATGGGCGGCGCAAGTGCTGCGATGTCTACCTTGTCGAAGGTTATCGGGCCTTCGCTTGCTATTGCAACCATCACCAGCATTCTGGCGTTTCACACCAGTGTGTTCGATATAATTGCGTGGCCGATTTACATGGTTCTGGACTGGATGGCATTGCCGGAAGCACAGCAGGTGGCCCCCGGGCTGCTCGTTGGCTTTTTGGAGCAGTTTACACCTGCGGTTGTAGCCTCGGGTGTTGAAGACGAACGCATGCGTTTCATTCTTGCAGGGCTGTCGGTCTCGCAGCTTATTTATATGTCAGAAGTCGGTGTGTTGATCTTGCGTTCGCGTTTGCCACTAAACTTTATGGATCTGCTCAAAATATTCGTGCTCAGGACCGTTATCCTGTTCCCGATATTCCTCAGTGCCGGGTATTTGATGAATTGATGCTCAGTTCCCTGCCGCTTCTTCGACAAGGCTGTTATGGCCCTGCGTAATGACATAAGCCCGGATCGCTTCAATTTCCTCGAGCGTCAACAGGTCGTTGAAGGACACCATGCCCTGATCGGCCAGCACGCCTTCAGCCACCACCGCCCGCCACGCGTCAGCGTCGCCACTATAGGCTGACCACCGCAAGTCTGGTATCACGCCGGAGCTGAACGTAAGCGCACCGTGGCACACAGAGCAATTTCGCGCAAAATGAACCATGCCCGATTCTAATTGCGCAACAGTTCCGAAGCGTTCGGTCTTCACGGTTCTTTCTATTTCGATCAGGTTGGGCTTCGGAATTGTGCCAGTGGCGCCCAGTTTGAAGGTAACAACTTTTCCCACCGTCGGCGATACTATTTCGTCAAACCCGTAACCCGTAATCAAGGCAAAGCCAGAGCCCCAACCTGTTGTGATGGTGACATATTGTTCTCCGTCAATTTCATATGTGGCTGGCCCGGAAATACCGCCAGACTGCAGATCATAGTTCCAGAGTTTTGCGCCCGTTTCCGCATTGTAGGCCAGAAAGTCACCGCCAAGTTTCCCTTGGAATACCAGCCCGCCAGCGGTTGAAAGAACACCGCCATTCCATGCGTTGCCGTGTTCCACGCTCCATCGGGCTTCTTTTCTGACAGGGTCCCATGCGATCAATCGACCTTTTTGGCTGGCGCGGATAAATGCCTTTATACCGGCAGGCAGGTCGACAGTAACACCGGTATTAAAATCAGCACCAGTGTTCCAAACGGCAGGCTTGCTGGACCACAACTTGTCAAACGCATAGGTTTCGGGGATTTCCTGGGCTGGAATGTAAGCTAGCGCGAGTTCTGGATTATAAGCCATTGGATGCCAATTGTGTGCGCCGAAAGGACCGGGTGATTGGGTGTGCGGTGCGTTGCTATAGCGCGCGGCAGCCACTTCGATCGGTCGACCATTGTCATCAAGACGTTCCGCCCAGTTTTGAGGCACGAAGGGCTTGCCGGAAATAAACGCGCCGGTCGCTGCGTCCAATACATAAAAGAAACCGTTTTTTGGCGCTTGCATCACCACGCGGCGGGCTGCGCCGTTCTCGCCCAGCGGCAGTTCGGCCAGAATGATCGACTGTGTTGCGGTATAATCCCAGTTATCACCGGGAGTGGTTTGGAAATGCCATTTGTAGGTACCGGTTTTCGCGTCCACCGCCACGATGGATGACAGGAATAAGTTGTCGCCGCCAGCGGGGTCGCGGATGGTCCGGTTCCACGGCGAGCCATTGCCGACGCCGAAGATGATTTGCTCGTTCACATGATCATAGACAATGCTGTCCCAAACTGTACCGCCGCCACCGTCGGTGACCCATGCGCCGTCATCACCCCAGCTAACATTGCCGACAGATGCGAATGCTGTATCAGAAGCTGCATCATCGGGTTTCTTGTTCGGGTTTGGCACCGTATAAAAGCGCCAAACCAGTTCACCGGTCTCAGCGCTGTAAGCGGAGATGTACCCGCGCACACCCAGTTCGGCGCCGCCGTTCCCGATGAGAACAAGGCCGTTAACCACGCGCGGTGCGCCGGTGATGGTGTAGGGCTTGGATTGGTCAACTGTGACTTTACTCCAGACAACCGTGCCTGTTTTTGCGTCCAGTGCCTCAAGCCGCCCATCGATGACACCGACGAATATCTTCCCGCCGTAGACACCAACGCCGCGGTTAACTACATCGCAGCAGGCATTGACGCCGACGCGTTTGTCGACCTTGGGGTCGTAGACCCAAAGCTCAGCGCCAGTGCGGGCGTCAAGGGCATATACCAGTGACCAGGCTGACGTGACATACATAACGCCGTCAACCACAATGGGGGTTGCCTCAACGCCCCGATTGGTTGCCAGATCATAGGTCCAGGCGACGCCCAGGTCAGTGACATTGCCACGCGTGATTTGAGAAAGCGGCGAATGGCGTTGTTCATCGTAACCGCCGCTGTGAGAAAGCCATTCAGCACCGGGGCTGGTTCCCAGTATGCGGTTCGTGTCGACGGCAGCGAACGGTTGTTCTTTGCGCGCCGTGTTTTCATCCGGGTTGTTGCACGCTGACAGCAAAAGCATGCAAGCGGTTGTCAGTACGAATTTAATCCAGTTGGCGTGCATGATGTCCCTCCAGCTTGTTCCCTGAGGAATAACCTAGCGCGCATTGGCACGTTGGCCAATAGGATTGCCAAGGGACCTAAGTTCAAAGAAAGTGAGGCTGGATTAGCGGCCGATCGCTGCAGGAGAGATTATCGGCAAGACTTCCGCAACCTGGCTCATCACATCAACACGTGCGCTGGCGACCATTTGGTCACCCCGGGCATGAACTGCGTCTGCAATAGTTTCCTGCAAATCAAGCAAGCGCGGAAAGTAAGGTGACGCTTCGCGCTTGGCCAAAATGGAAGCCAGTTCTGGTGCGCTGAAATGTTCGACGTATATTTCCGCCATCAGTTGATTCCACTTCGGCGCATATATTGCCTGCGCTGCCTTTATTGCGGTAACCACAGTCGATTGCACTTTATCCATACCGTATAGCGAAATGGCGTCTCTGATCTGACGGCGGTTTTTCACGTCATCAAGTACCAGCAGCGAAAGGTTTTTCGTGATGCCGGTGCGTTCAACAAACGTCAGAGCAACCTTGTTGGTTCTGGCAATGTCGGATTGCCCGTTGGCAAAAGGCGTCAGGCCTTCGATGGGCGCTGCGGGTGACGGCAGAATTTTCGAAGGTGCTTTTGACGTTTCAGCACCAGCAGATGCGGATAGCGTCAAAACCGCAATATATAAAACCATTGCAGACTTTGCGAGACCGTCAAAAAATTTGCCCTGATAAGCTTGCATCGTGCCCTCGAAAATTATGCGCTTCGCGCTTTCGATTACCAGCTACACGACTAAAATGGGCTTGTCCGCACTTTTTTGACCTTGTCATAAAAACTTCATATCCAATTTTTCGAATCAGTTCAAAAACGCGTAAAACTATGAGGAAAAAAGAGATTTTTTTGTAACATTTGAAAAAAAATTATTAATTAACAAAATCAATTGGTTAATTTAGGCTGGATTTGGAAATATTTCTTATGTTACACATAACTGTAACAAACATGTTGATAATAGGAAGGTTTGCCATAGGGTGATATTTATGAGTATTTCAAGAAAAGTAAAAAAAGCCGTTGCCGCAACAATAGTTGCAGGATTGTCTCTCTCAGCGATTGGTGCTGCAAATGCGGAGCAGGCATCTGAGCCGCTTCTAACTGCCATGATGGCCGATCAGGACAAATATGCGACGGACGAGTTGAGCACGGGTGACTGGAGCAAGGCAGAAGCCGCTCTGTTGAATTCCGGTGTAGCGAAAGAAGATGAAGTTTTCGCCAAATTGAATTTGGCATTTGTTTATAGCACGACGGGCCGCCGTAACATGGCTGTTGCCATTTACAATGAAATTCTTTCTGCGAAACCAAATCCTTATGCGCTGACCGTTTCTGGGCAGCCGCGCCGGGTAAAATCAATCGCGAAATTTGCTCTGGCTCGCTTGAGTACTGATAAATAAATTCTCGCTCTAGACGCGACCGATAAACAAAAAAACACGCTTTTTAGCGTGTTTTTTTGTGGCTGCTTTCGAAAACATGTTTGCTTCTCCACTTTCAAAGTGGCAGAGCAAAATCGGTATTATAGTGATGCCGCGGGAAATAAGAGCGGCGGGCGAAATTGACCAGCGATAAAAATAATGAGGAAGCTTTGGTAACGACGTCATTCTATTATGGTGCAGTGGCAATATTTGTTGCAACTGGCTGGTTAGCAATATTGTCATCGCAGCCCTTGCTGGTTTCAGGTATTTTTTATCTCAACCTGTTTGCGCTTACTTTATATGACCTGCGTTATTTCCGCCTTCCCAATCTATTAACCGCGACCCTTGCGATCGTAGGGGCAGTTTTCGTTTGGTTAAATCCGCAATATTCTTTTGTTGATCATTTGATTGGGGCGGCCATTGGACTATTGCTGTTTCCCACGTTGAACTGGTTCTATCGTCGATATCGTCGGCGCGATGGTATTGGGCTAGGTGATGCAAAGTTATTGGCCGGGCTCGGCCTTTGGCTTGGTTGGCAGGCGTTACCGCCGCTTTTGTTGATGGCGTCTATATCCGGCCTGATTTTTGCGTTTGTGAAATATCTTTCGGGGCCAAAAGAATCAAAAAGTGACTCGCTGGCCCAACCACTGCCGTTTGGTGCATTTCTTTGCCTCGCGGGTTGGCTGATTTGGTTGTTTTTCCCGTTCTGACGGACAGCATTGATTAACTCACTTTCCTACACTCACGGTATCCACTGAAACATAACAGGATTCGACAAAAAACGTCTGTCGGCGAATGTTACAAAAACTGTCAAACTTCCGAAACGAAACTGTCACAAATCCCCGCTACTTGTCTTGCCCATGGATTCGGCGGGCAATCATGCCATCCAAAATCCAATGAATGAATCATTAATGTGATGGCGGCTTTAAGCGCTGGGGAACAAGATGACAAACCTTCAGATATTTAAAAATACCTTAATGGCGGCAGTTGCATCTGTCGCGTTGGTTGCTTGCGGTGACGACAGCACGGAGCTGGCATCACCTGGAACTGTTGCACCCAACCCTGGAACGGGTGGTGGTGACGGAGGAGGCGATGGCGGCGGTGACGGTGGCGGCACCACAGACCCGGCGGTTAAAGTTGGCCGAGGTGGTATTGAATATACTTCAGCGGGCACATGCCCTACTGGAACGTCGACTGTAACAGTTGGTGACCAAACGCACTGTACCCTGTCGGGTACAATCACATCTGATGTAACCCTAACAGCAGACAATATTTACCAGTTGTCTGGCAAGGTCACCATCGGCGTTGATACCGGTGCAGACGGAACAGCGGCGGCAGGCGATAGCGCGGTTCTCAACATTGAAGCCGGCGCCGTTTTATATGGCGCAACAGCATCTGACGTGTTGGTTATTTCGCGCGGCTCGGAAATCAACGCAACGGGTAGTGCAACCAACCCTATTGTGTTCACATCGGCATTGGATTTGGATCTTGCGACAGAACTGGGCCTGACGGCGTCTTCTTCATTTGGCGGCGCATTACTTGAAGAGCCTTTCACCTCTGAGTGGGGTGGTCTCGTGATTAACGGTGCAGCCTCCCTGAACACATGTAACGGTTCTGGCACTTGTGAAGCTGAAGGCGAAGGCGACAGCGGACTGTACGGCGGCGATGATGACACCGACTCGAGCGGTACAATGCGCTACGTTCAGGTTAAATACGCTGGCAACCCAATCACTGCTGACGACGAATTGAACGGTATCGCTTTTCAAGGCGTCGGTTCAGGAACCGAACTGGATTTCATTCAGGTTCATAACGGTGCTGATGACGGCGTTGAGTTTTTTGGTGGTACAGCACAGGTAAAGCACCTGGTTGTTACCGGCGCTGACGATGACAGCCTCGACTGGACGCAAGGTTGGCGCGGTAAGGCTCAATATGTGGTGATCATTCAGAACCCTGCTCAGCCTGCATCAGATCAAGGCATTGAAGCGGACAACTTCGGTGACGGCAACGACTTCCTGCCGCGCGCACAGCCTGAACTTTCTAATCTGACTATCGTCGGTTCGCGTTCAAAAGGCGGCGAAAGCGACATTGGTATTTTGCTTCGGGAAGGAACAGGCGCCAATATTTGGAACGCAGTTGTATCTGACTTCGGCGATGCCTGCTTCGATATCGATCAGGACGCAACCTTCACAGCAGCTGGCTCCAGCGCAACGGACCTAAGCGGCGGATTGACAATCGAGTCAACGCTTTTGGGTACTGACTGTAACACTGTGTTCAAAGATGATGGCAATGTGTTTGATTTGGAGGCTTACTTCACAGGTCAAGCCAACAATGTTGTGGGCGCGACCACACTTTCTAATAACTTCATCAACGGGTCTGCCGAGAACGCTGTAACGGCAACAGATGTCAGTGCGGTTAATTCATTCTTTGATAGCGTTGATTTCGCGGGTGCCGTGAAAAGTGACGCAGTTGCTGACAACTGGACGCTGAACTGGACATACGGCTTGAACCCAGACCCTGAATGCCCAACCGGTACAACAGCAAACGCAGACGGAACTGTTTGCACGCTGGCTGGCACCTACACCGATGATCTTCGTCTCGTCTCTGGCCTTGATTACCTGCTTTCTGGCAAGGTTGTTTTCGGTGTTGATTTGGGCCCGGATGCGTCCAGCCCATTGGCGGCGGGTGATGCAGCAACGCTGACCATCGAACCCGGCGTGACAGTGATGGGTGAAGACACTACATCTTATCTGGTTATCTCTCGTGGCTCCAAATTGAACTCAAATGGAACCGCGGATGCGCCGGTGACATTCACGGCAATCGACCCCGATACCCGCGACCTTGATCTGGATACATCTCTATGGGGCGGCTTGGTCATTAATGGCCGCGCAACACTCAACACTTGTAACGGGTCTGGCACTTGTGAAGCTGAAGGGGAAGGCGATAGTGGCCTATACGGCGGCATCGACGATACCGACGACAGCGGTCAGATCTTCTACACACGGGTGGTTTTTGCTGGTAACCCAATCACTGCGGATGACGAGCTAAACGGTATTGCCTTCCAGGGAGTAGGCTCAGGTACGGAGATTGACTTTCTGCAGGTGCATAACGGCGCAGACGACGGTATTGAATTCTTCGGCGGCACCGCACAAGCCAAACATCTGGTGATTACAGGCGCTGATGACGATAGCCTAGACTGGACACAGGGTTGGCGCGGCAAGGTTCAGCATCTGGTGATTATCCAGAATCCGAACCAACCAGCAACAGATCAGGGCATTGAGGCCGATAACTTTGGTGACGGCAACGACTTCCTGCCCAGAGCACAGCCTCAGATCGCTAATGCAACTATCCTTGGCTCAGCAGCAGCTGGCGGCGAGAGCGACATCGGCATTCTTCTGCGGGAAGGTACAGGCGGTAACCTATGGAATGTTGTGGTTGCTGATTTTGGTGATGCATGCCTCGACATTGATCAGGATGCAACTTTCGCCGCATCAGGGGCTGACGCTACGACGCTGACCGGTACACTGACTATGGAATCGACGCTCTTGAGCGATAGCTGTAACACTGTCTTTAAAGACGACGGTAACGTGTTCGATCTGGCGGCATGGTTCAATAATCAAGCTAACAATGTTGTTGCAACAGACACGCTGACTGGTCTCTCAACAGCGGCAAGTTTCAAAACCTACATCAACGGTGCGACAGAAGCCGGTGTGACAGCAACAGATGTTAACGCATTGGATAGCTTCTTCGACGTAACAACATATGTAGGTGCAGTTGAAAATGCGGCTAATGACTGGACCCTTGGTTGGACCGTTTGGCTCAACCAGTAAGCAAGTGATCAGGGCGCCGCAGCGGAGCAACATGCTTCGCTGCGGCGCTGCGCATAAGTAAAGAAAGCCAAATGGTAGTCACGATGACAATGAAACAGAAAAACATTATAAGTTTGCTGATGGCATCAACGGTTCTTATGGCACCGTTTTCTGTAACTGCGCAGGACGAAGGTCCACTAGTTCCGCCAGTTCAGGTCGATGTGGAAGAAATTACCGTTCTGGGTCGCTATATTCCAGATGAAAAGCGTGCAACATCCGAAATTGCAAACGTTCTAGATTCAGAGGCTTTTTCTCTGGCTGGCGACGGAAACGTTGCCGCGGGCTTGCAGCGCCTGCCCGGCGTTTCGCTGGTAGGCGGAAAGTATGTCTACGTGCGCGGGTTGGGTAATCGTTATTCATCAACCTTGTTAAACGGTTCGGGCATTCCAAGCCCAGAGCCACTGCGTAAGGTTGTTCCACTTGACTTGTTCCCAACGAGCATCATCGAATCTGTCTTGGTGCAGAAAACCTATTCGCCGGAGTATCCCGCCGAATTTGGTGGTGGTGTTGTAGACCTGCGTACCAAAGTGGTGCCGGATGAGTTTATTTTTGAATTCGGCATTTCTGGCCAATATAACTCCGAGGCTACCGGCAAAACCGGCCTGAGTTACGACGGAACCGGCAGTGAAATCTTTGGTTATGGCGGTTCTCGCCGTGATATTCCCGAAGAGATTTTGCAGGACGTTACGCTTGAAAGCTTGACGCCAGAAGAGCTTCAAGCCGCAGGTCGGGCAATACCGAACATATGGTCTATCGACAGCGAATCGCTTTATCCCGGTGCAGGACTGAACTTCGTTATCGGAAATCGGTTTGATGTTGGTGACGAAAGCGCCTTCGGCTTTTTTGCTGCGGTTGACTATGACGTGAATACCAGAAACCGTGAGGGCGTTCGCCGCACGGTGACAACCTCAAACGCGGGTCCGGTAATCCGGACAAATTCCGGGCCTGAAGTTTGCCAGTCCCCGGACTTTATCGATGCAGGCTTCGACGATTGCGGCATGCGCCAGACCAATTTGGATGTGTCGCTGAACGGCCTGTTTTCGGCAGGATATGAGATTAACAGTGACCACTCAATTTCATACACTGGCACGGTGTTGCGTCAATCAACCAAACGGTCTTTGATTGAAAAAGGACTGGTTGCACAGGAAGACGGCCTACGTACACGGTCAACCATCGACTGGATTGAAAGCCAGGTCTGGACAAACCAGCTTTCCGGTGATCATTCGGTATACCTGTTTGGGGACAGCGATACTTTCCAGCAGACTGAAATAAAATGGCGCGCCAATATTTCGCGTTCCGACCGCGACGTGCCCCTGCGCCGTAACACGGTTTATGAATACAACCCGCAATTGGATGCGGACCTTATTTTTGCACGCCCCGACGGCAACACAACTATATACAATGCGCTGGATGAAGAGACCAAAGAGTTTGGCCTGGATTTCATTCAACCAATGTATGTTGCTGACTTGCCAATAGATATTCTGGGCGGCTTTACCTACGTGGATAAAGATCGAAGCTTTGGCCTTGTTCGGTATAATTTCCAGCTGCCTCCCGGTGTTACTACGGATTTGCGTCAATTGGCGCCTGAGATCATCTTTGGCCCAGCAAATATTGGTCCGGGCCAGATTGAACTGATCGAAGTATTTGATGCGTCGGACTTTTACAACGCTACATTCGAGAATATTCAGGGCTATCTAGGCGCCGATATTGAAGTGTCTGAAAAGATGCGCGTGGCCTTTGGTATGCGCTATGAAGACAGCACGCAGATAGTTGATACGGTTGAGCGTATCTCGCTTGAGCCGCTTGAAGTAACACAGCGTGGTGAATTTTGGTTGCCGTCTGCAACCCTGACCTACGAAATTGTTGAAAACATGCAAGTGCGTTTGGCGTTTAGTCAAACAATCAACCGTCCCGACCTGCGGGAGCTTTCTACTGCCCGTTTCATCGATGATGAACGAGGATTGACTTATCAGGGAAATCCGGAGCTCCGCATCGCGGAAATCAACAACTTTGATGCACGCTTTGAGTGGTATTTCGCTGCCGGTGAAAGTTTTACAGTGGGCGCTTTTTATAAAGAGTTTACCAACCCGATTGAGCAAAGCAGCCGTGCCCTCGGTGACGGCCGCTTGGCCACCTACGTAAACGCTTCTTCTGCAGAGCTGAAAGGCGTTGAGGTTGAGCTTGAGAAAATCCTGTATCTACAAGAATGGTTCGGTTGGGATTGGCTTGGGTCGCGCGAACTGTTTATGAAGGTTAACGGCTCCTATATTGACGGTGAAACAATAACCGCTGAAGCCGACCTGGGAGTTGTAACCAACGCTGTTCGTTCTTTTCAAGGCCAATCAGAATGGCTTGGCAATCTGCAGTTTGGCTGGCGCGATTATGATCGCGGAGAAAATTTTGCTGTTGTTCTAAACTACACTGGAAAGCGCTTGGCGCTTGTAGGTGTTTTTGAAGCGCCAGACGAGTTTGAAAGTCCGCCCTTGATGCTCAATGTTGCTTACAGCAAGGAGTTTGAAGCCTGGGGCAATATACTTGAGTTGAGCATTGAAGCAGACAACTTACTCGGCGATGAGATTGAATTTAGCCAGGATGGCATTATTACTGAAGGCTACGAGCTTGGCCGCACGGTTTCACTAGGGTTTACGTATAAATTCTAGACGCCGACAGAAAATGGGCCTATCGCATTGTGGCAGGCCTTCGGACTAAAAATAGTAAACCGGCTCAAAAGAAGCTGGAAAAACGAATGTTGATGCTGATGGAGACGTACCATCTCTATGGATAACGATGAATATCGTGCGGCGGGAGCGGCAACCCGCCCTGTGCTTTCACGCCGTATGCGTGCGGGCATAGCTTCCGTGGAGTTGGTTCTGGTTGGATTAATTGCTGTTTTGTTGGCAGATTTCGTGCTCGACACTCTGGCTGTTGAACCTCAACGACAACCGTTATCGCTTGCAACGCAGAGCGCGGCGCCAGCCACTGATACCAGCCTGCTGCTTAGCTTTGACCCTTTTTTCAGGGATGCTGTTGCACCTGATGAGCGGACAGAATCGCAGCTGCCGGAAAGTATACTCAATATTCAGGTATTTGGCTTAAGAGCGCGCACTGATGGCTCTGGCAGCGCAATTATCAAGGTTCAGGACGGTGACCAAAGGCTTGCTCAGGTGGGTGATACGATTGCAACAGGCGTGCAACTGACGGCGGTCTATCCAGACCGGCTTGAGCTGCGCCGGGCAGGCGTAAAAGAGGCCGTTTACCTCCGCCCTCAGCTAGAACGTGCGGTGAAAAAGCAGCCACTGCCGGTAACAGCGCCGCAAAAAAGCGCGGAACGCCGCGAGGAAACTATTGGATTAGGGCTATCGAGCCTCGCTTTAACGCCGGTTCGTCGTGACCGGCGCATTATTGGTTTCAGATTACCTGACGCGCTGCCTGCACTTTTGCTGGCGAGCGGACTTGAGGGCGGCGACGTACTAGTCCGTGCCAACGGATCGCCATTGTCATCATTTGAGCGGTTGCAAGAAATCGGTGAAGGGTTGTCTGCAAACAGTTCCTTGGCGCTGCAAATTGAGCGGCGTGGCCAAATGCGCGACGTGACTGTCAACCTTGAGGGAAATCGTTAGATGAAGCCGATGTTTACAAGTTTTAAATTTGCGATATGCCTCACTGTTCAATTGGCCCTTCACGGGGTGATATGGACGAGCGTACAGGCGCAAGACAGCGGACATATATTGAATTACCGCGATGCCGAAATTCGCGCCTTCATTGACGATATTGCGTCGATTACGGGCAGGACCTTTATTATAGATCCGCGTGTTCGCGGCAAAATTAATGTTGTGTCATCCGAAGAGGTGACAGTGGAAGGTGTGTTTCAAACGTTCCTGTCTGCTCTGAAGGTTAATGGTTTTACTTTGGTTCCAACCGCGAGCGGTGCCTTTAAAATTGTACCTGACGAGATTGCGGCACAGGACGCAGGACCTGTTAACGAAGAGCGCTCCGGTGACACGCTTGTCACGCGGGTTTTCAAGTTGAAGTATGCAGACCCTCTGGCGGTTCAGGCGGCCGCTAAGCCGTTTGTATTTAAGAATGGAAGAGTATTTGCGCGCAAGGGCATGCCGGTTGTTATTGTAACTGATTACGCGGACAATCTCGCGCGCATTGGGCAGCTTGTTGCCAGCATGGATATAGACCATTCGGTAATTCGCACACTCGCGCTGGAGAATACATCGGCTGGCGAAATGGCAGACATCGCCCTTAAACTGGCTGCGCAGCCTGGGTTTGACGACAATATTCTTCAGTCCCTTACGGCGATGCCTCTCGATTCGAGCAACACGCTCATTCTTAAAGGGCCGCTTGAGTTGATTGAAACATTCATGCCGGTCCTTAAGGAGTTGGACAAAAACAACGCATCGCGCGGCGACTTGCGGGTGATTTATCTCAAACATGCAAATGCGGAAAAACTGATACCGATGCTAGAGACGGTGACCAAGTCTTTGTCGCGCAAAGACGGTGCAGGCAACGCACTTTCTGCTGACGGGGATATTTCCTTGTCTGCTTATGCGGGAGCAAACGCCATTGTCATCAACGCGTCCAGCGAAATGCAGCAGCGGATCGCCAATGTGATCAGTATGCTTGATGTGGCCAGGGCGCAGGTTCTGGTGGAAGCGATAGTAGTTGAAGTATCGGACAGTGCGGCCAAGGAACTAGGTGTTCAGTATTTGTTGGCGGGGGGTGACAACAGCGCCATTCCTTTCACTATGGCAAATTATTCCAACACAGCGCCTAACCTGTTGGCTTTAGCGGGGGCCTTGCAAACCTCTGACGATGACAGCGACGACAGTAGCGCCAGCGATTTGTTTGGCGCCGCGGCTGTAGACTCGCTGCTTGGTTTTAACGGGTTTGCGCTTGGCGCCGCCGGTGAAACAGACGGCGGCACCATCTTTGGTGTTGTGCTCAACGCGATCAAACAAGACACGGGTAGTAACATTTTATCCACGCCGTCGATCATGACGATGGATAATGAACCGGCTAGATTTCTCTCTGGCCAGGAAATACCTATTTCCACGGGTGAGGCGCTGGGCGCCAACAACGCCAACCCGTTTCGAACCATTGAACGTAAAGACGTGGGCATCCAGCTTGAGGTCACGCCGCAAATAAATGACGGCGATGAAATTCGGCTACAAATTCGGCAGGAAATTTCTTCGATCGCGGGCCCTGTTAGCACAAGCTTCAGTGAATTGGTTACCAACAAGCGTGAAATTGAAACCACGGTTAGTATTCAAAGTGGTGATATCGTTGTGCTGGGTGGCTTGGTTCAGGAAGATGAAGTTACATCTGTCGATAAGGTGCCGTTTCTAGGTGATATACCCTTGCTGGGTCGTTTGTTTAGGTCAGACCGTAAGAGCCGGGCAAAAACAAATTTAATGATTTTTTTGCGCCCGACAATTGTCAGAAGCGCTAGCGATGCCCGGGCTCTTACCGCGACAAAATATGACTATATTCGTGGCCAGCAGTCGCAAGTAAATTCCGGCGGCTTGACCATTGACCAGTTGGTTGAAGAGGTGATGGGCGGGAACCCTGCGCCTCCTGAAAAGAAGTAAGGTTGGATGTTGACTGAAAAGCCGGACCACATGCTTCGTTATACATTTGCCCGTGATTTCGGCTTTGCCATTGTTGATGCGGCAGGTGATACCGCGAAAGTTGCCATGCGCGATGATGCGACGGTTGCCATGTTGCCTGAAGTTCGGCGGACTGTAGGAAAGCCTCTGACTATTGAAACCCATAGCAAAGCGGCGTTCGACACCCTTTTGTCTGAATTGCATGCTGTTGACGCCATCGATTCGGATATTGCTGATGATTTGCCTGCGGACAGTCTTGACCGCGCATTGGAGGGTATGCCCGCAGCTGCGGATTTGCTTGCCAGCGAAGATGATGCCCCAGTTATTCGACTGATTAACAGTCTTATTGCGGAAGCAGTGAAAAACGCAGCATCAGATATCCATCTGGAGCCGTTTGAAACTAGACTGTCCGTGCGACTGCGGGTTGACGGTGTCCTGAATGAAGTAGCGAGCCTATCGGCTAGGATGACGCCGTATATTGTCTCCCGGATTAAAGTAATGGCCCGTTTGGATATTGCAGAAAAACGCATACCGCAGGATGGCAGATTGTCGCTTAAGTTAGGCTCGAGACAGTTTGATGTGCGTGTGTCGACATTGCCGGCTCGTCACGGTGAGCGCGTTGTTTTGAGGCTGCTGGATGCATCGCAGGCCCACCTCTCTCTTGAGGACCTGGGTATGAGGCCGGATAGTCATCAAAAGCTCGTGTCTTTGCTGGCAGAACCGAACGGTATTATTTTGGTAACCGGCCCTACAGGATCAGGAAAAACGACTACATTGTACGCAGGCTTGGGATTGTTGAACGACCAGAGCCGCAATATTATGACGGTCGAAGACCCGGTTGAATATGCACTGGACGGAATTAGTCAAACACAGGTTAACCCAAAGGTTGGCATGACCTTCGCGTCAGGCCTTCGGGCGATTTTGCGGCAGGACCCGGACGTGGTAATGGTTGGTGAAATTCGGGATATGGAAACCGCCGAGATGGCGATTCAAGCCAGCTTGACCGGGCACCTCGTCCTCTCAACCGTCCATACCAACAGCGCCGTTGCCGCCATTACACGCCTGCGTGATATGGGGGTGGAGCCATTTTTGTTGGCGTCTACGGTTAAAGGTATTCTAGCACAGCGGTTGGTTAGAAAACTGTGCAGCGCATGCAAAACACTAGCGGAGAATAGTGATGAACTAAAAGCCCGCTTCGATGTTGATGAAAATGAAGCGGCAACTTTCTTTTCCCCTGTTGGTTGCAGTGCATGCAGCGGCAAGGGCTACCGTGGTCGGATAGGCATTTATGAACTGGCGCTTGTCGATTCGGACCTGCGCCGCCTGATCCAGGAAGGCGCATCCGAACAGGATATGGAAGTAACCGCATTTGGTGGGCGAAATACATTAGCGTCAAATGGCCGTGAGTTGGTGTTGGCTGGCATTACAACGATCGAAGAAGTGCTCAGGGTTTCCCGCATTCAGGAGATATCTGATGCAGGCGTTTGAATATAGCGCCATTGACGGAGAGGGTAAGACACGTCGGGGAACGATTGCAGCCGAGGGCGAACAAGAAGCACGCAAAAACTTACTGGTTCGTCAACTTTATGCAACGGAGATTAAGGCGGCGAATAGGCGTGCGAGCGAAACCGGATTTTTGACATCCATTTTTGTCAAGAAACAGCGGATAAAGTCGAAAGATCTTGCGCTGATTACGCGTCAAATGGCCACGATGGTTGATGCAGCTTCACCGGTTGAAGAGGTGCTTGCAGCCTTGGCGCAGCAGGCTGAAAAAACCGAAATTCGCGATGTCCTCACGAGAGTGCGTGCTCATGTCATGGCGGGTATGCGTTTGTCACGTGCGATGGAACAGGAAGGCGAAACGTTTGACCCATTATACTGCGCGATGGTCGCCGCGGGCGAGTCTGCCGGATCGTTGGGTATTGTGTTGGCCCGCGTTGCAGAAAACGGGGAAAAAACGGAGGAAATGCGCTCGAAAGTTCAGTCTGCGTTGATTTACCCGGCAGTTCTAATGACCGTGGCCTTGGGTGTGGTAACGGCATTAATGATATTGGTCGTTCCCAAGGTTGTTGCGCAGTTTGAAAGTTTTGGCAGCGAGCTTCCTCTTTTGACACAAATTGTTGTCGCTACTTCAGGTTTTTTGACAAGCTACGGCCTCATGCTTTTGGGCTTAATATTAATTGCAGGTTTTGCATTTTCCGCCTCGATGCGTACACGGTCTGTGCGGTATTTTGTTCACGCACGCTTGTTGCGATTGCCGATTATTGGACGGTTGATCCGTTCGGTGAATGCTGCGCGGTTTGCTCGGTCATTTGGTACGTTGGTGTTGGGAGGTAGCCCCGTTCTTGACGCTATGGTGGCAGCAAAAGAAACCGTTAAGAATGTATGCATTGATAAACAACTTGCCGAAGCCATAGTTCAGGTAAGAGAAGGTTCAGGGGTCGCGGCCAGCTTGAGGCATGCCGAAACTTTGCCGCCGATGCTGGGGTATATGGCTGCCGCAGGTGAACGAAGTGGTCAGTTAGGTGCCATGATGCATAAGTCGGCGGACTATCTGGAAAGCGAGTTTGACGGGTTTACCAAAACGGCACTTAGTTTGCTGGAACCCATGATTGTTATTTTCATGGGAGCCGTTGTTGGGGCAATCGTTCTATCAATTATGTTGCCAATTTTAAGGCTCAACAGCCTTGTCTTGATGTAGGGAAAAACTGATGTGGATATCACTGAGAAAATTGAAAAAGATTTACGCAGCAGCTCGCCGCGAAGATGCAGGCTTTTCACTGATTGAGTTGATGGTTGTGATTGTTATTATCGGGCTGCTTACAACCATTGTGGTGGTGAATGTCTTGCCAAGCCAAGACCGGGCAATGGTTGAAAAAGCGCGTGCAGACGTAAGGCTGATTGAAACCGCACTGGAGCTTTATAGACTCGATGTTAAACGTTATCCGACACTGGAAGAAGGTATCGATGTATTATTGGTGCCGCCGCGCGGTTCCAGCGTGAGGTCAGAAGGCTATATCAAATCCCTGCCGACAGACCCGTGGGGTAATCAGTATCAGTATTTATATCCCGGGGACCACGGCAGGTTTGATGTCTTCTCATACGGCGCAGATGGCCGGGTTGGCGGCGAAGGTCTGAATGCTGATATTGGCAACTGGTAGGCAAAAAAAGCTTATGCAAAAGATAGCGTCAGATTCGGGTTTTTCTCTTGTTGAGATGATGGTCGTCGTGGTCATCATTGGCCTGATGACGAGTGCCGTAATTCTGACCATCCCTACCCAAAGTTCTGAATTGTTTCAAACTGCAGAACGCACCGAAAAGGCAATGACCGTGTTGTCTCGCCGCAGCGTCATGACCGGCGAAATCTTAGGTGCCAAATTCTCAACGGTTGGTTTTGACGTGTTTAAACTATCGGACAATGGCTGGGTTATTGAAGACAGGATTTTAAAGCCGGAAAGCCAGGTTTGGACGAGTGCTGTGCCGGCTATGCTTGATGTGAACAATGTGGCAGTTGAATTCTCGAATGAAATAGAAAGCCCGCATATTTGGTTTTTGCCAACCGGCGAGCACCCTTCGTTCAAGCTTGTGTTAATGGACGGTGGTCAGCGCGCAGAAATTTCCTCTGCCCCCTCTGGTATTATCAAAGTATCCGGTGGTGGTTCGAATGGTTGATCTACAAAAACAGCGCTCTGATGGCGGCTTTTCGCTAGTAGAACTGTTGGTCGCTGTTGCCATATTGTCATTGGCCGCGATTACTTTGCTGGAAAGTCAAACTCAGGCAATTGGGCTGACCGGCGCAGTTCAGCAGCGTAGCTTGGCATCAATAGTGGCTGAGAACCGATTGAACCTGGCCTTGGGCCTGGTCGAGCCTCCGGCCCCTGGAACGAGAACGGGGTCAGAGCAACAGATGGGGGTGGAGTTTATCTGGCGAGAGGCTGTGCGCCCTGCGCCAGGCGGCAGTCTGTTAGTTATTGATGTAACCGTTACCGCACGTGACGACCAGAAAGAGCTGGCCCGTATGACCGGTTTCAGGAAAGGCCAGTAATATGATTAAAGGTCTTTTTGATGACAATGGCTTTTCACTTGTTGAAACACTTGTCGCGACATTTATTTTTGCAGTGGTAAGCGCTTCCGGCGTGGCGATACTGTCTGGGTATCAGGAAAGCCGGGTTAGGTTGGCGCAGGCTGACAGTCAGCTGTCTGCGATTGATCAAGCCAGAGCTCTAATGAGGGCCGACCTGTTTTCCGCCTCTAACCGGCCAATGCGCGACGCGTTTGGTGGAACAATGACAGCGTTTGAGGCGGGCGATCATATGCCCGCTGGCACATTGTTACGGTTGGTGCGCGGCGGCAACCCATCGGCCCAGTTATTTGGAAATGTGTCTGCGCTGCAGCGCATTGAATATGCCGCCATGAATGGCTCTCTTGTCCGGCGCATCTATGATCGCACCGATGTTGTGACAACCACCGGGTTCATTGAGCAAAAGATTTTGTCGGAGGTTCAGTCGGTTTCATCACGGTATGCTGCGAACGGTATTTGGGCCGAGGAATGGGGTACGCTGCCGAGTACATCCGCTCTCCCAAGGCTTGCGGAAATCACCATTGCCTTTCGGTCTGGAAACAATGTGAAAATGATGTTTATCGTTGGAGCAGCGGCATGAAGAAAAGCCCGGTGCGAAAAGGTTTTGGCAATGATGCTGGCGCCGCATTGGTGACGGTATTGTTGCTTGTCTCGGTCATGGCAATTGGCGCAGCGGTGACATTCGAGTCGCTTGGTTTTTCGATAAAAAGGTCTAGTGCTCAGCAGCAATTTGATCAGGCCGGATATTATGCTCTTGGGGGCGAACAGTTGGCAATTGACGCTGCGGAGAACTTATTTAGCTCAGACGCTCAGTTGCTTGAGCCAGCGCCGGTTTCTTTTGAAATAGAAGGCGGTCGAATTGATGGCTTAATCTCAGACGCAAGCAACTGCTTTAACATAAACAGCCTCGTGCAGCGCCGAGAAATAGGCTCGTATGTTGCCAATGTCGCTGCAGCGACACAGTATCGGCGGCTTCTCATGGTTATAGGATTTGCAGACAGGCAAGCAGAGCAGCTCGCGGCTAGGCTTACAGATTGGATTGACAGCGATACCAGGCCTTTACCATCCGGCGCTGAAGATTATGACTACGGCGCGCTTGAACAACCATATCGTGCAGCAAATACGCTGGTTGCTGACTTATCAGAGTTGAATTTGGTGCAGGGTTATTCTGGTGACGTCATGTCGCGCCTCGCTAATTTAATATGCAGTCATGATACGACGGCGCCCGCGGTGATCAATGTCAACACTCTCACCGTTGATCATGCGCCTCTGTTGGTAGCGCTGGTGGCGCGTGATCTTACTATTGAAGATGCTGTTGAACTTATTCTGTCGCGACCTGGTAAGGGATATGCCAGCGTCGCCGATTTTTGGCTGGACCCAGTTCTTGCATCAAAGGGAGTGGAGCAAAGCATAAGGCGGCAAACATCTGTCAAGTCTCAACGCTTTGTTAGCCGCATTCGCGTGAAGTATTTTGACGCTATTAGTCATTTAACATCGATTATTCAGGTTGATGATGCAGGGGTTGCTCGCTTGGTTTCCCATCAGCGGGGGGTGATGCCATGAACGACCTGGTCGTTGTTGAACTGTCGGAAGACTTAGAAAAAATTGCTGCTGCAAACTCATATTCTGGTGCGACCGGAGAGTGGTTGGGCGTTTTGAATGACGGTGAACTTGTAGCTCAATCGGACCATAAAATGATCGTCTTGATGGTCGATGGTCGTTTGGTGGCAATGCACCAAGTGTCTGTACCAGACCTAGCTGATGCAAAGCTCATCAAGATACTGCCTGGTTTAGTGAGTGAGAAACTTGCGATAAATGCGCAGGAAAATCAGTTTTCCTTAGCCGGCCAATATGGCACTGAGGCGGGTTGGCGCACAGTTTGCGCTATCGAAAAGAAATCATTAGCTACACTTTTGGACCGAGCAAATGCTTTGGGCATTCGTCCGGACATTGTGGTCCCGGACTTTATGCTAATGGAACAGCCAGGGCACGGATGCCGCATGATTGCTCTGCCAGATCGGTATGTTGTTCGCACCGCATCAGGTGAGGGATTTTCTGGAGAGCAAAACATTGTTGATACAATCATCGGCGGAGCTGATGATGTTCAATCAGTAAAACCTGACAACTGGCGGAGAAATTTTGGGAAGACGGCTACTTTGGGAGGAAATTTTTTGCATGGCAAATTTGCAAAAAAAGCGAATTGGGCCGCCAATTTTGTGTGGTGGAAAAGAGCAATATATCTGGTATTTTCGACAGCCATTTTATATACTTCTTTATACTACTATAATGCAGTACAAAACTTTCAGTCCATTGAAAAACTGTATGCTGAATCTGAGAGCCTGTTTCGCGCGGCACTTCCGGATGAGCCGCGCATTGTCAATATGGAAGCTCAGTTACGTAGGGCTGTTATAGCTCGGCAGCAAAATGGCGGTGGCGAGTTTTTTGCGCTTTTTGCGCCGGCTGTTCAGGCTATCATGGCGGATAAAAATGCATCGATTGAAACTGCGCGTTACGAGGAAGATGACAGCGAATTATTGTTAACGGTTTCCTTTTCTTCTTTTGCAGAAGCGGCGAAGTTTAATGATTTTCTGTCAAGCAAAGGCATGCAAGTAGAAGAAGGCAGTAGCCGCCAAGAAGCTGGACGTATATTTGCCGATCTACGGGTAAGGAGACAGTGATGCAAGCTTATTGGCAAGACTTGACAAAGCGAGAAAAAATCCTGATTTCCAGCGCAGCTTCTCTACTGTTTTTAACAGTTGTCTATTTTATCATCGTTCAACCTCTGCTGGCTTATCATGCAGAAAGTGAACGCGCCTATAATCGTGCCCTCGAGCAATTCAAAGCAGTTCGTTCCTATGCTAGCCAATTGCAGGCGAACGCGAATGACTTGGCTGATGCGCCAGTTGACCCACAACCTGTAAATTTGAGAGTTGCTGTCTCTAGCAGCGCTCGATCCTCGGGTGTTGAAATTAGTCGCCTGCAGCCGTCAGAAGACGGAACTTTGACCATATGGGCGGAGAAAATTCAGTCCGCACAACTCTTTCTGTGGCTGGACGAACTGTCTAAAACCCACTCCATAGGCCCGCAAAATATTTTAATACAGAAGACATCAGTGTCTGGTATATTGCGTGTGCAATTGCAGTTTTCTGGTGCCTCCCGGTGATAAAACCGACGCACCTCTTTGGGTTTGGTTTTTTTGTTTTTGTGGGCTTTTGTGTCGTCGCTGCACCCGCATCAATTATATCACGAGTAATAACAATTCCGGACGGTGTAACCTATTCTGCAAGTAAGGGCACATTGTGGAACATGACTTTAATGGACTCCCATTGGCGTAGCCTTTCGCTTGGTAATATCAGCATGAGCTTAAATCCGATTTTGGTTTTGGCTGGCACCGCTAATGGTTCAGTTCATTTGGAAAGAAACGGCCTTATTGGATCAGGTTTATTTTCAGTATCGGATACCGTGTCACTGGATAATTTCCAGTTTGACCTAGAAGCCGATTTTGGTTTGGGCGGAACTTCCTTGCCTGCGACCTTAACAATTCAGGGTCACAAACTGGAGTGGGACAAGCAAGGCCAATGCCTGACGGCGCAAGCGCGTTTGGTGACGAATGCCCCCGCAAATGCCTTCGCGGCGTTGACGGAAAACCTCGCCGATACTGTTGGTGATATTACGTGTGATGCAGGCCGGTTACGGGTTTCCTTTTCGCAAGACATTGGTCTGGCAAACCTATCTGGGGCAGGCGTGTTACTAAGTGAAGATGTGCTTTCCTTAGCGCTGGTTTTGCGTTTTCCCGACCAGACTGCTATTTCTGAGCCTGCTGCAGCCTTTATACGTGGATACGGATTCAAGCAACAGCCAGACGGCTGGTACAATGAAGTGACTTTACGCCTATGATGTTGAAACAAAAACCCTGTTACAAAGCTATACTATCTTGCCTGTTAGCATTTGCATTGATGGCCTGTGGAATTGGCGTTGGCCCGAAGGACGATGGCCCTAATTCTTATGAAAGCCTGCCGGCTACCTATGAGGCCTTGGGGTCTGATGAGGTTTTATCGCGCGTTAGACCGATGCCTTCACAACAGATTCCAGCGGGCCAATGCGGTCTGTTTTTGTGGGCGAAAAGACAGGATACGCCTTTGGTCTTTTTCCAGCGATCATCCGGTGAAACTTTTATGCATTTTGATGCTCAGGTGGTTGGTTTAACCCGTACCAGTGCCATCAATCAAATAGCCATGCAGTTTTTCCGGTCACAAATTTTCAGTGTTGCTGATCTGACCATCAAAATAGATTTAAATCCTGAGCAAATACGTACTTTGCAGCAAGGTTTGAAAATACCGTCAGGAAGTATGACAATAACAACTGATGATGGTTGGTCTGCAGCCATACCCGTTGCGGGGGCGATTGGGTGTCAATGACTTTTTGACGCTTTCATCGGGTGTTTTCGTAATGAAACTATATTAACAAGCGTTTGATTTATTTCATTTTTTTGAAATATTTGTGACGTTTGTCTCTTGAGGTTGACCGCTCTTATCTGCTCGTTATGATCGCCGGGCTTTCTATAAGCATCAACCTCCTGCCGTGGCTTTGCCACGGCTTTTTTTTACGAAACTCTTCTCTGAAGAGTGAAATGAACGTCGAGGATCGGTTATCGCGAGACTTGACGCACGGCAATCTATTATGAACTAATGCCTTTCATTAACCAAAGCGTTCTATTGGGGATTCGATTGTTGTGGGGAGAGACAAAGTGATGTTCAGTAAAACACTGGCGGTTAGCTTGCTGGCACTATATAGCGGCGGGACGCTGGCGCAGGAAGAACCAACCAATTTATATTGGGGTGACACTCACCTTCATACATCTTATTCCTTCGACGCCTTTATGAATGGTAATAAAAGCGCTGACCCTGATACAGCCTACCGCTGGGCTAAAGGCCAACCGGTGATACACCCTTACAACCGCGCGCGTGTACAGTTGGACCGACCACTTGATTTTCTGGTGGTAGCCGATCATGCCGAGTTGATGGGTGTGATCCGGTCGATCCATACCGGAGATCCTGAATTGCCTGAATTGGGCTGGTGGGACAGCCTCAAAAGGTGGTTTTCCATCCAGGTGTTAAATTCCAAACTGGAAGATGGCACAGCCGGCGAGGTATTTTTGGACCTCCTTCCAAGCAGTGCGGTTAACCCTGGTAGCGACCCGGTGGCCGATCCCAATGGCCCAGTTCCAGCAAGGGCTTTCGGTGATACCAATGCGATGGAGAAAATAGCCTGGGACGAAATTATTGATGCCGCTGAAAGACATAATCAGCCGGGCAAGTTTACCAGCTTCGTTGGCTGGGAGTGGAGTTCTATTCCTACAGGGGCCAATTTACACCGTATTGTTATGTCGCCAAATGGCGGGGAGATTTCCAAACGTTATCAGCCTTATGGGTCCGATGACAGTCAGTATCCGGAGGATCTGTGGGCATGGCTCGACGAAACATCCCAAAAAACGGGTGCGGAATTTATTGCGATTCCGCATAATTCCAATATTTCCAAAGGCTATATGTTTCAGGAAACAACCCTGAAGGGTTTACCGATGACCGCGGACTATGCGCGGACCCGCAACCACTGGGAGCCTGTTACGGAGATCACGCAAATTAAAGGTGATTCTGAAACGCACCCCAGCCTGTCGCCGGATGATGAATTTGCTGATTTTGAACACTATAGTTTTTACATCCAAAAAACCGATGGCGGTTATGAGTACACACCTGCTAAGGGCGATTTTGTCCGTTCTGCCCTAAAAACGGGCTTGGAAATTGAAGAAAAAGTTGGGGTAAACCCCTATAAATTTGGTGTAATTGGCTCAACAGATAGCCACAGTGGTCTTGCGTCGGCAGACGAAGACAATTTCTGGGGCAAAATGGCCCGCGACAGCACGCCCGAAACCAAAGTAAATTTTGGTATTGGGCGCAGGACGGTCACAGGCTGGAATATGGCAGCGCAGGGCTTGGCCGCAGTTTGGGCTGAAGACAACAACCGGGATGCTATCTTTGCTGCTTTCAAGCGCAAAGAAGTATACGGCACCACCGGGCCGCGTATGAAGGTGCGAGTTTTTGGTGGATGGGATTTCTCGGGGCTAAACGACCAACTGACAAATGTTGCAGAAATTGGCTACCGTGACGGTGTCCCGATGGGCGGCGATCTGACCCGGCCTTCCGGAAATGCCACCGCACCGAGTTTCATAATTCAGGCTGTGAAAGACCCAGTCGGCGTCAATCTGGACCGGGTTCAGGTCATTAAGGGTTGGACTGATGCCAGCGGTCAATCTTATGAGCGCATATACAATGTTGCGTGGTCAGAAGGCCGGACAGTCAGTGCTGATGGGCGGCTTTCGCCCATAACAGACACGGTGGACAGAAAAACCGGCAAACTGATATCCGACGACGGCGCCCCGGAACTGGTGACTGTTTGGCAAGACCCGGACTTTAATGTCGACCAGCGTGCCTTTTATTATGTGCGGGTTTTACAGGTGCCAACAGCGCGCCATTCCCTGCTTGATGCAGTTGCCTTGCAAACTGAACCGCCGAAAGAAGGGCCAGCAGTGCAACAGGAGCGTGCGTATACATCGCCGATCTGGTACACACCGTAAACGGTAGGTAATTCAAAGAGGATACGGATAAATGGCGCATTTTATCAAGCAGCCGCTTGTTCAGTTTTTGATCGGCGGCGCGTTATTTTATATTGCACTCGCGGCGTTTGGGCCAAGCGAGAATGAAGGCGACAATTCCTACCTTGTCGTTGTAGATGACCCGGCCTTGCTTTTGTATCTTCAGTATCAGGACAAGGCTTTTGACACAGCGCAAGCAAAGTTGTTGCTGTCTTCTTTAGATGAGGTCGGGCGTGCCCGCCTTGTGGCGGAATATGTTCGTGATGAGATTATGGTGCGTGAGGCTGTTTCACTGGGCCTTGATCAAAATGATGATGTCATTCGCCAGCGATTAATTCAGAAAATGGATTTTATCTTTCAAGGGTTTGGCGGTGAAAAAGGCGAAGTAACCGACGCTGATATTGAGGCTTTTTATCAGGCCAATAGTGATCGTTATGTTCAGCCGAAACAGGCGACCTTCACGCATATTTTCTTCAATGGAAGAGACCGCGGTGTTGATGTCGCGCGGCGTGATGCTCTCGATACTCTCGCAGAACTGAATGAAGGTCAGGTTTCGTTTGAACAGGCTGGTCGGTACGGGGACCGTTTCTTTTTTCTACGTAATTATATTGAACGCTCTGACAGGCTAATAGCTGATCACTTCGGTGACGGTATGGCGGAGCAAATTTTTTCCGTTGAGCCGAGCACTACATGGACCGGACCAATTCAATCAAAATACGGTTTTCATCTGGTGATGTTACGCGGGAAAGCCCCAGCTAAAACGCTCGCGTTAGAGGTCGTGGCTGATCAGGTTTTGGCAGATATGGAACGCGAAAGGTTAGATGATATACGCCGTGCCGCATACCAGCAGGCAGCAGATAACTATACAGTTATCCAACAGCCGTCCGCAGCACCCGAGGCACGGTAAAATGAGGCATGTTTTTTTATTCCTCGCGATGTTTGTTGTCAGCATTGCAAGCGGCAGTCCAAGTGGTGCGCATGAAGGGCGGCCAATTTACGTGGAAATTAATGAAACAGAAGAGGGCACTTTTGCCATGCGCTGGAAAATTCCGCCAGTGCTGCGCCAAGGGGAAGTACCAACCGTAAACCTTGTGGGGGACGGGTGTAAGGCTTTGTTTGAAAGGCTTGCGGCCTCCTTTGTAGGCAGGCAGATATATCAATGCACGAATGGTTCCAGACCGTCGACGATACGTCTGACCTATGCGGGCGCTAATCCGGTATTGTCCACCCTGGTTTTGTTTCAGGAATTAAACGGGGATAGCCATAGCTTTTTAGCGCCGCCAACCGACCGCACTATTGAACTACCCACGCAGCCAGACTTAAGAACTGTTGTTCAGACATACGGCATTGGCGGCTTTACCCATATACTTGATGGATACGATCACTTGTTATTTGTTTTTTGCCTGATGTTGCTGATCGGAAATGTCGGCCGCATATTGTGGGCGGTGACGGGTTTCACCATAGGTCATTCGATAACACTTGGTATGACCGCATTGAGCGGTGTGTCTTTGTCGCCGAGTTTTGTGGAGCCGCTTATTGCTTTCAGCATTGTTCTGTTAGCGGCAGAAAAACGTGCTGACCGGAAAGACGCGCTGGCGGTGAAATATCCGGTGATAGTTGCTAGTTGCTTTGGCCTATTGCACGGCTTTGGGTTTGGTGGTGCGTTAGCGGAAATCGGTTTGCCTTATGAATTTAAGCTGCAAGCGTTGGCCTTCTTTAATCTGGGCGTTGAGGCTGGCCAAATCCTTTTCATCATCGTTGTGTTGATGTTGGCAAAAGCAGGTCAGATGATAATGAAAGCAGCAACCGTTGCGTCTTCTTATGATCTTCCGCTCAAACTGGCCGTGAATATTGCAGGGCTTATTGCTGGTTATTGGACCATTGAACGGGTGGCCTCGGTTTGGGTGTAACGTTTCGTTGAAACGGTATGTCCGCCTCTTTACATGCGCGGGGCACTGGCGTTACAGTCTGTTCGGGCTATAGATATACAAAATAATCAAAAGTTTCAGCGATCTGCCGTGGTGGGTCTGCATCGCTGGAATACTTCCGCAGTTTAAAACGAAAGGCTTGAGTTGTGAACAAATGGATTTCTGTTTCCGCCGTCGCCATTTTGCTGGCCGCATGTTCCCCCGAAACTGGCACAGAAGGCGCCGCCGAAATGCCGGTGGTGGCAGACGCGGTGTCTTATGCGCCAACTGGATGGACGAGCAAATCTTTACCTGAAATTGCGGCCGCTCTGCAAAGCGGTGAAGTAAGCTCGGAAGATATGGTGAAGGCCTATCTGGAGCGGATTGAAAAAGTTGATCGCTCGGGGCCAACTCTGCAAAGCGTGTTGTCGGTTAACCCCGACGCACTCGAACAAGCACGCGCATTGGATGCGCGGCGCGCTGCGGGTGATTTGGCCGGTCCCTTACACGGTGTGCCTATTCTGCTCAAAGATAACATCGAATCCAAGGATCAGTTGGCAACGACTGCTGGTGCCCTGGCTCTGAAAGATAATATCACTGGCCGCGATTCTCCGCTCGTAGCGGGTTTACGCGAGGCTGGCGCTGTTATTTTGGGCAAGGCAAACCTTAGTCAGTGGGCAAATTTTCGCTCTAACGATAGCATGAGTGGATGGACGGCGCTAGGTGGCCAGGTTCGCAATCCGCACCAGTTGGACCGTAACCCCTGTGGTTCCAGTTCTGGCTCGGGCGCTTCTGCCGCGGCCTCTTTGGCGGCAGGAACTGTGGGAACGGAAACAAACGGGTCGGTTATATGCCCGTCAACGGTAAACGGTGTCGTCGGCTTTAAACCCACCGTCGGTTTGGTGTCGCAGCAATATATCATTCCGATTTCTGCGTCGCAGGATACCGCTGGTCCTATGACAAAAACAGTGCGCGGTGCCGCCATGTTGATGAATGCCATGGCAACGGGTGATGCGAAGGTAGACTATGTAGCCGCACTAGATGCCAATATTCTGGCTGGAAAACGTGTTGGTGTAATGCGTTTCGCTGAAGGCTCAAACGCCGACATTGTCGCTTTGTTTAATGCGGCAATCACCGAGCTGGAAGCGGCGGGTGCGACAGTTGTGGAAATTGCCGACAACCCGGTCACGGTTGATGATTTTGGCACCAGCTCACGTCAGCTTCTTTATCATGAATTTAAAGCTGGTTTAAATGACTATCTGGCCAGTACACCCGATACTGTTTCAACTCGCACCCTTGCAGAGTTGATAGCGTTTAACATTGAAAATGCGGATATCGAACTTGCATTGTATGATCAGAGCATTTTCGATATCTCAGCGCCGCTGCCGGGCCTCGATGACCCCGCCTATATTGAAGCACGCGACAAAGTGCAAACCGCGACCCGTGCTGGCGGCATTGATGCCATGATGGCTGAACATAATGTTGATATTCTGGTGTCTCCGTCTGGTCCCGTCCCGGGACGCATTGACGCCATCAACGGCGATGTCTGGCCTTCGTTCCCAGGCGCAGGCTGGATTGCTGCAATCGCCGGGTATCCGCATGTAAGCGTGCCCATGGGTACAGTACACGGCATGCCGATTGGTTTTTCTTTCATGGCGGGTAAGGACCAGGACGCGAAAGTACTATCATATGGCTATGCTTACGAGCAGCGCACCAACTTGCGCGCGGAGCCGCAGTATTTGCCGACGGCCGAAGCCCGCGAAGAGATTGCAGGACCTATGAAGGGCTATTTGAGGCAATAGGAATAGTCAGTGCAAAAATCTATTGGCCCGTTAGCGTCATCGCTGCGGGCTAATATCGACATATTCAATATCGCTTTCGAGCCGCAGGCGCGTGACCACCAATGCGGTATCCTCATTTAAAGCAAAACCAATCGCGGGGTCTGCCGTTGGGATAAAACCATCAACGATTGCAATTTCGGCAATATTGCCGCTGGTGATATCCAATGATTTTAGCGCGCTGCTTTCCCTGTCGAAATATCGAATTTTGACGCCGTCCGTGATCCAGTTCCCCCAATCGGAAAATTCAAGCGTGGAGACTACAATCTGTGGTTCCGTTTTGTTGGAATCCAAACGCCATATGCCCGGTATGTTTGGCCGTGTGTATAAAAGAGACCCACTCATAGTAAGGTAGCCAAAGGTGCCACCCGTTTTGGTTAACTGAATTTCCAGCCCTGTGTCTAAATTCCATTGCCACAGTTCCAGTCGACCCCTTGTTTCACGCGTATACACTAAACTGCGCCCATCCGGTGTCCAGCTGGGCGCATAGCGGTTAATACCATCATCTGGCGTTACGGCATTATTGTTGCGTCCATCACCGTCCATCACAAATATTCGGGCTTTATTGTCGGGGCGGGCATCAAAGGCGATACGGGCACCGTCGGGGGAATATCTCGGGTGTGCTGTAAACCCGGCCCTGAAGTCAGTTAGGCGGTTTAACCCTTCACCGTTTGTCCCTGCAGACCAAATTTCGAAAAAGCCCGACCGGTTGGAGGAAAAGGCCATGTAAGTAAATGCCGGGTTTGGCGCCGGATGTAGAATTTCGGCGTTAAACTGAAAAAGATTTTTGTTACCATCTTGCGTATTTTTGCCCATCACCCCAAGCGCAGTGACCCGTTCAATAGTTTCAAAAACCAAGCTGTTATCTGATTTTGTAGCCGACGGGTTGATAATGCCGGTTTGGGAGATGGGCAGACGGGCCAGTTCGTCGTTTTGGTCGATCGACCAAACGGCGTACCGACCATCTCGATTGCTGGAAAATAGAATTTTATCTTTTGTGCGAGTCAGGCCCATAATATTGCGGCCATCATGGGTTAACCGGGTTTCCTGCCCGGTTGCCAAATCAAGTTTGTAAACGTCTTGCATGGCTTCAGAAACTGAACGCGCGAAATACAGGCTCTGCCCATCACCGGAGAAAACCGGGTCATAATCACCCCAGATTTCTGATGGTGATTTTGATACCGATTCGGTAGCGCCGGTTTGAATGTCCATGATGACAACAGCGTGCGCACCATCTGGTCTGTCGTTGCTGCTAAAGGCAACCGAACGGCCATCTGGGGAAACAGTGGTATCGGGATAACTATTGCCTCGGCAACTACCAATACTTCTTTCTGCACCGTCAATTAATGAAGATAGAATAACGGTGCAATTTCCCGCGTTTTGGCGCAGGAACACGATTGCCTGCGAGCCTGGCATGATGGCTGGGGCAAAATTGCTACCGAGATTGGTCAGCTGCCTGTCCGCCGCTCCCCGATTAATGCCATGTAAAAAAATATGAGGATCACGGCCTTCTATTTGTTTGGAATAAACCAGAAAGCTCCCATCTTCTGAAATTGCGGGGTCTCTTTCCCGGCCCGGTGAACTGCTAACCGGCAGCGAGGAAAGAAAGTCTGTCTGGGTAAGGGTCTCGGCATTATTTGAATTGGACGCTATGTAATAAAAAACGCCCACAACTGCCAGTAACGCAGCCATGACCCACTGCCACGATGCCTTATTGCTTGCCTCTTTCTTGTCTGCGGCCACAACATTGGCCACGAGCCGATAGCCTTTTTTCCGAATTGTTTCGATGTAGATCGGTGCGTCAGGGTTGTCATCAAGTAGTTTGCGAAGCTTTGATATCGCTTGTGACAGGCTTTCATCTGTAACGGACAGGCCCCCCCATACTGCATCCAAAATTTTATCTTTGGAGACCAGTTCCTTAGGGGTTTGCGCGAGCACTACCAACAGCCGTATAAGACGTGGCTCTAGCACATGTTCTTCGCGTTTTCTGCTTAAACGATTGAGCTCAGGTTCGACCATCCAGTCGTTAATATAAAAAGAATTATGCATAGCCTAGTTCTAACCCATCAATGTCGTTAGTCCAAAATCTTCAGCAAACCTTCAGGTAAATTTCAGCCAACTTTCAAGCCGTCGAAGCTCATTTCTGCGAGGAAAGTTTTGCGATTTTATCAATTGGTCCAGTTTTAGAAGGAAAGAAGATGAGACAACGAGGCATGAAAATTTTTTGGCCGGCCGCCGCGATCGCCGCAACCTTGTCATGGATTAGTACTGAGGCAATGGCTTTGCAACACGACGACACTGATATCAACCAGGTTATTTTCGGCATGGAGGTTAATGATCCTTTTCGCTGGATGGAGGATGACAAGTCTGAGCGTGTTACCAAGTGGGTGGCTGACCAAACTGCGAAAACAACAAGGTTTATTGAGGGGCCGGAATATGAGGCAATGCGCGCTCGTATTTTTGAGCTTTCTAACTTTGACTTGAAATTTGGTGCCAAGGTGCGAGGCGAGCGGCTATTTTATCTCAAAAGACAACAAGCGAGCCCTTCGTTGGAGTTACGTGTGAAGGAGGGCGGTGTTGACAGGCTTGTTTTGGCCTCGGGCGATGTGCCGGACGAAGCCATGGAAGTAACGCACATTGGAGGGCAGAACTTCAGTGGTGGTCATTGGCCGGACAGAGCCGGAAATTTTGTTGTCTATGGCTACAATGATGGCGTTTCTGTTCAGGGGAAATTGCGGATCATAGATCAGCGTACTGGTTTGCACTTGCCGGAAGTGATCGAAGAGGTTGGTCACGGATTGCTGTCTGTTGTTTGGGCCGCGGACGCCACCGGTTTTTACTATTATCGTTCGCGCTCTGTGCCGGTTGAAAATGGCTCTGGTACGCGCACCCTTCAGCTGGGGCTCTATTTTCACCGGCTCGGTACCGCGCAATCGCAAGATACGGCTATCATTGAACAGGCCGATGGCGACAGGGTAATTTACCGACCCTATGTCTCGCAGGACGGTAAGCATTTGTTCGTGACCCGTCGGGAGGGCTTGGTAGCAGAGAACACACATCTAATCTATTCAACCAAAGACCTTTCGGTACCGGTAGATGAACTATTTAAGGGTCGTGCTGACCAGTTTCGCTTTCTCGGCGATCAAGGCAACAGGCTTTTCTTTCAAACCAATCATAAGGCGCCTAACGGGCGGGTAGTTTATGTCGATCTTGATCAACCGGATAGACTGGTTGAAGTGGTGGCAGAGTCTGAGCGTTCTATGCTGGTTGGCAGCAGCGCTGGCGGTGACATAATTGGTTATGCTGATGGCCATATTCTGGTTGGATATCTAAAGGACGGCGTGCCAGAAGTGTCAGTATTTGATCAAACGGGAGCCTTTAAATATGTGCTTGATCTGGCGCCCGGCAAAACCATTTGGGGTGGCATTCAGGGCAGTGTAGGCAGCGACAAAATAACCATCGGCACTTTGAGTGCGCTATCCCCCTCTGAAGTAAGTACCGTCAATGTGAGCACAGGTGTAGTCAAGCGCGAGTTTGATTCCCCTGTTCCCATTAACCCCAATGATTTCATTATTGAGCATGTGTTTTACAATAGTAAAGATGGAACCCGGGTACCCATGTATGTGGCACGCCATAAGTCAACCAAGTTAGACGGTAACAGCCCCGCACTCATGTATGGTTACGGAATGCACAAGTGGGTCAGTTTTTTGTTTTATCAGCCGCACATTCTGCATTGGATGGAAATGGGCGGCGTCTATGCCATGCCAGCTATTCGGGGCGGCGGTGAATATGGTGCCGAATGGCATCAGGCGGGTATCAAGAAAAATCGGCAAAACGCTATCGATGATTTTGTCGCCGCAGGTCAGTGGTTGGTAGACAACGGTTACTCCAGTCGAACAAAATTGGCGGCAAATGGCTCTAGTGCCAGTGGCCCACTAGCCGCTATTGTCGCACTTCGCCACAATGATCTATTTGCAGCCAGCACCATTGATTATCCCGTAGCTGATATGGTTCGTGCATCGATGTATGGTAACGGCGCATTGATGACGGAGGAATATGGCTCACTGGAAGTTGAGGCAGAGGCGCGCTCAATCATTAGTCAATCGCCTTACCATTTGGCGCAAGAAGAAGGGTGCCGGATGCCAAGCCTTGTTATGGTGGGAGAGATTGATCGGGTCGTTCTCCCGTTCCACGGCCTGAAACTTGCGGGCGCTATGCAGGACGCGCAGGCGTGCGACAAGCCTATCTTGTTTAGAATGATGCCCGAAACTGGCCATAACTATGGTTCAACGCCAAAGCATGTCGCCACAAATGCGGCGGTTCAACTGATGTTTCTAAAACACGTGCTCGACTTCTAGACGCACAGAGAAAGGTGAAGGCGCTCGGCGATGCCGGGCGCCACACTAACGTTTGACTGGTGTGGGCGCTTTGGCTTTTGCCGCTAAATCCAATGCATTGAACATGGACGGGAAGGCGGGGCGTTTTACATAACGGCCGTCACCCGGCGTCGTCATCAGTTCACCTGCTTTGTAACGCAGTTTGCCGCCACTAATTGTATGGGACGGCAGGCCCTTCACTTCCATGCCTTCAAAGATATTGAAGTCGATATTTTGCTTATGGGTTTTGGCGGAAATGGTTTTATGTGCCTCAGGGTCCCACACCACAATGTCGGCGTCAGCACCAACGGCGATGCAGCCCTTGCGTGGGTATATATTGAATATTTTGGCCGTATTGGCGCTGGTAACTGCAACAAACTCTTCGGGCGTTAGCCTGCCGGTGGATACACCGTGAGTCCAGAGAACCGCAAGCCGGTCTTCAACGCCTGCGGTGCCGTTGGGGATAAGGGTAAAGTCGTCTTTGCCGGCGGCTTTCTGGTCGGCGCAAAAACAGCAATGGTCGGTTGCGGTGGTTTGCAAACTACCTGATTGCAGGCCCTTCCAGAGCGCGTCTTGGTGAAGTTTTTCGCGGAATGGGGGCGACATCACATGGGCGGCAGCAGTGGCAAAATCAGGGTGCCGGTATACACTGTCGTCAACAAGCAAATGGCCCGCAAGAGCTTCACCGAACACCCGCTGCCCGGCAAGTCGCGCGCGAATAATTTCGTCCAACCCGTCTTTGGTTGACACATGCACAAGATAAAGCGGCACGCCTATTACCTCCGCCAGCCTAATGGCTCGGTTTGCGGCCTCACCTTCAGCCGCAGGTGGGCGCGACAAGGGATGCGCTTCAGGGCCGGTCATGCCCATTTCCAACAGCTTCTTTTGCAGTTGAAAAACCAGTTCGCCGTTTTCCGCGTGGGCTGTAACAATAGCACCCAGCTCAACAGCGCGGCTGAAGCTGTTATACATAATCTCGTCGTCGGCCATGATCGCGTTTTTATAGGCCATGAAATGCTTGAAGCTGTTGACGCCTTCTTCGCGCACCAACGTACCCATGTCTTTATGCACGCCCTCATTCCACCAGGTGACAGCCACATGGAAGCTATAATCTGCACAGGCTTTTTCCGACCAGCCGCGCCATGTTTTGTAAGCGTCCATCAAAGGTTGCTCGGGGTCAGGGATCACAAAATCAATGATCATGGTGGTGCCACCAGCAAGGCCCGCCGCCGTGCCAGTATAAAAATCCTCGCTGGCCACTGTGCCCATGAAAGGCAGCTGCATATGGGTGTGTGGGTCGATGCCGCCGGGCATAACATACTGGCCGCTTGCGTCGATTACTTCTGCGCCCGAGGGTACCTCAAGGTTTTCCCGTACAGCGACAACAATACCGTCCGACACCAATACATCTGCACGTGCGCTTGCGTCTGCATTAACGACGGTTCCACCTTTAATAATCAGCGACATTGTAACTTCCTTTTGTGTAATCTAAGTGAGGTATGAGCTAGCAGCGCGGCGTAGAGCTGCCCTCGCCAGTAATCGAGTAGAATCTAATGTTGGCAGAGGCGAGTTATTGTCATCCATTAACAGCGGAATCTCTGTGCAGCCAAGAATAACAGCATCACATCCTTTGCCTTTCATTCGATTTATAACGCTCTGAAAATACTGAACGGCAGCAGGTTCGAATTTACCCTTAACAAATTCGCCCATAATCAGTTTATTGATAAATTCAATTTCGTCTGGCGCTGGGCGAACATAATTCAAGTCACGCTCTGTCAGTTTATCTGGATAAACTGTGCTTTCAACTAACCATTTGGTGCCCGTAAGCCCCAAACGGCTGAATCCGCGGGCGACCGCGTCATCAGCTACAACATCCGCAATATGAATCCATGGTAGCGGTGAACGGTCCCTAAAATATTGAAACGCCTGATGAATAGTATTGTCAGGGCAAATTAGAAAGTCCGCACCCATTGAGGCAAGTTTGTGAGCAGAGGTTAGCATTAGTTCAGCGACAGCGGGCCAGTCGTTCTCGTAAATACAGGCGTTATAATTGGCAAGAGACAGCGTATGCATTGAAACTTCAGGGTGCGCGTGCTCTCCAAAAAAGCGCGCTCCTTCTTTGCAAATTGTTGTGTAACAAAGTGCAGCACCTTCCGCGGAACAGGCAACAATTCCGATATGTTGGGCGTCAGTCATTTAATTTGATGTCCGGCACCTTTAAGTCTTTTTAGCCAAAACCATATAGAGCCCGCCAGCGATGAACAGGCCGACAAACCAAGCATAGTTATAGAGTGTATCAAATATCGTGGGTACGCCGTCCAGCGCCCCGGCGGCATGTAAAAATCCGGGTAGATTAGGCAGGATACCGACGATCAGGGCTATCAGCCCCGCCGAATTCCATGCCGCGTAGCTACCGCCATGTTTAAATAGGCTATCCTGGTCTAATTCAGACTTACGTAGGAAGAAATAATCGACGATCAAAATGCCTGCTATCGGCCCAAGGAGAGCTGAATAACCAACCAGCCAAACGAACAGATACCCGCCTGCCGTCTCTAGCAATTTCCATGGGAATATGGCGATGCCGATGCCGGCTGTAATGTAACCACCCATGGTGAAGCTGATTTTGCTCGGGCTAAGATTAGAAAAACCGTAAGCCGGCGCTACTGTGTTGGCGGCCAAATTGGTTGTCAGCGTGGCAACCACCAAAGCGGCCAGTGCGACAACGACGCCCAGGCCGCCCATGCGCCCAGCTAGAGCTACCGGGTCCCAAATCGCCTCACCGTATATAGTGACCGTTGCACTGGTGACGGCAACGCTGATGAAGGCGAACAAAGCCATTGGCAGCGGCAACCCTATTGCTTGGCCAATAACTTGATCACGCTGGGATTTGGCGAAACGGGTGAAGTCCGGGATGTTTAGGGCCATGGTTGCCCAGAACCCAACCATCGCAGTTAAGCTTGCGATAAATACAGTCCAGAACTGACCCTCGCGTGCGCCGCCTTCGATAAACTGCGAAGGGGCTGCCAGCATTTCACCGAAACCGCCTGCGGTAAAATAGGCCCATGCCAGCAATACCAACCCCATTAAAATCAGGAACGGCGCAGCAAGCGTTTCAAGCCAGCGAATGCTTTCTGTTCCGTTTTTGATGAAGTATAAATGCAAGGTCCAAAAGCCTATGAAACTGGCAAATTGGCCTATGTCGATGCCTAAAAACGGTAAAGCCGAACCCGCAATCGCACCGCTGGTGAGTGCATTGATGATCACATAAATTGCGGACCCGCCAACCCAGGTGTTGATGCCGAACCAACCACAGGCAACCAGCCCGCGAGCCAATGCTGGAATGCGTGCACCTTTGGTGCCGAAGGCCGAACGCAGAAGAACCGGGAAGGGGATGCCGTGTTTGGCGCCAGCGTGACCAATCAGGATCATAGGTACCAGAACAATCATATTACCCAGCAGAACGGTTACAACCGCCTGCCACCAGTTCATGCCTTCTGAAACCAGCCCGCCAGCCAGCATGTAAGTAGGAACACAAACCACCATAGCAACCCAGAGAGCAGCATATGATTTCCAGTCCCACGTGCGGGTTTCGGCTGTGGTGGGGGCCAGGTCTTCGTTCCAAAGATCCTTGTCAAATTTGCTCATAATGCCCCCACTGTTTATGTCTTGCCCAGAATTTCAGGCCTTGGTCTACTCGCCCTCAACCAACCGGCCGTATGTGCTTGGGCGCCTGTCCCGGAAAAATTGCCAGTTGTTGCGCACTTTGGCAACCATGCTCATATCCATATCATGGATGATCAATTCGTCCTGGTCACGGCTGGCTTCTGCTTCTATCTGGCCGCGAGGGTTCACAAAGTAGCTCTGGCCGTAAAATTCACCGATATCCCAAGGCCCTTCAGTGCCGACCCGGTTGATGGCCCCAATCCAGCAACCGTTCGCGGCGGCAGATGCTGGTTGTTCCAGTTTCCAGAGGTACTCAGACAAACCAGCCACAGTTGCAGACGGGTTCACGATATACTCCGCACCGTTTAGCGCCAATGCGCGCCAGCCTTCAGGGAAGTGACGGTCGTAGCATATATAAACGCCTAATTTGCAATATTGTGTCTCAAAAACCGGCCAGTTCGAGGCACCGGGCTTGAAGAAAAACTTCTCCCAGAAACCAGCAACCTGCGGAATGTGGGTTTTGCGGTATTTTCCCAGATAGCTCCCATCAGCGTCGATCACAGCAGCTGTATTGTAATAAATACCGGTGACATCATCGCGTTCATAAATTGGAACCACGATCACCATTTTGTATTTGTTGGCATATTCCTGCATCAGTGTGGTGGTAGGACCGCCGGGAATTGCTTCGGCGCTTTCATACCATTTGGCGTCCTGGCTCGGGCAAAAATATGGCTGAGTGAACACCTCCTGAAAACACAGAACCTGGACACCCTTTTCGCCCGCTTCCTCTATCATCGGTATATGGGCTTCGATCATAGCCTTGCGAATTGTCTCGGGGTCGTTATCGGTTGACGCTTTAAGCGCCATCTGAATGAGCCCGCCACGCAGTGTTGAACCTGTGTTGATTGCCATTGTTTTTCCTCTTTAATCCATACTGGGGAAGTTGAACTCAGCGCCTGACCGAATGCCAGTTGGCCAGCGCGATGTAACTGTTTTAAGCCGTGTGTAAAAATGAACTGCTTCAGGGCCGTATATGCCGTGCGCTCCAAATATAGAGCGCTTCCAGCCACCAAAGCTGTGGTAAGCTACGGGCACGGGTATAGGTACGTTGATGCCAACCATACCAACCTGAATTTTTGCTGCAAAATCGCGTGCAGCATCACCGTCGCGAGTGAAGATGGCGGTGCCGTTGCCGTATTCGTGGGCGTTGATCAGACCAACGGCTTCGTCGTAACTTTTGGCGCGCAAGACGCTGAGCACCGGACCGAAAATCTCTTGTTTGTAAACGCTCATTTCAGGGGTGACGCGGTCCAACAAAGTGCCGCCAACCCAGAAGCCATTTTCGTATCCTTGAAGTTTATGGCCACGGCCATCAACCACAACATCCGCGCCTTCACTTTCGCCTGCCGTAATGAGGCCTTCGATGCGTTCCTGTGCATCGCGAGTAATTACTGGCCCCATTTCAGCTTCGCTGTCAGTACTAGGACCGATTTTTAGCGCATGAACTTGTGGTGCTAGTTTAGCGACGAGCCTGTCTGCCGTTTCTTCGCCGACAGGTACAGCCACACTCACCGCCATGCAGCGCTCTCCTGCCGAGCCGAAGCCCGCACCCATTAGGGCGTCAGCGGCTTGGTCAATGTCGGCGTCTGGCAGGATGATCATGTGGTTTTTGGCGCCGCCCAGTGCTTGCACCCGTTTACCCGCCGCGCAGCCGCAACTGTATATATATTCTGCCACCGGGGTTGAGCCAACAAAGCTGATTGCCTGAACGTCTGGATGATCGAGTAGAGCGTCAACCGCGACCTTGCCGCCGTGCACTACATTCAATACACCGTCAGGCAGCCCGGCTTCGGCGAACAAGTCGTGCACCAGATTGGCGCTGGAAGGGTCGCGCTCTGAAGGCTTCAGAACGAAAGTGTTGCCGCAAGCCAGCGCCATTGGGATCATCCATAATGGAACCATCGCAGGGAAGTTAAACGGTGTGATGCCCGCCACCACGCCCAGCGGTTGACGTTCGTCGCAGCTGTCAATACCCGGCCCGACATCGCGGCTGAAACTTCCCTTTAGTTTTTCAGGAATGCCGCAAGCATATTCAACCACTTCCAGCGCCCGCGTGACTTCGCCTAGCGCATCGTCGTGAGTTTTTCCGTGTTCCGCCGAAATGGTGCGCGCAACCTCATCAGCGCGGGCTTCCAGAATGTCGCGCAACTTGAACATGACGCGGGCTCGTTTGGCCGGCGGCGTTGAAGACCATTCGGCAAAAGCTGTTTGGGCGTTTTCAACTGCAGAGTTAATTTCCTCTGCGCCGCCCATGGCAACCTCAGCGACCTGATCGCCGGTTGCGGGATTGTATACGGCGGCAACCGAAGCACTGGAACCTGAAGTGCGTTTGCCGTCAATGATGTGGTCGATACGTGTCATAGCGGTTCCTAATCCAGCGATTTAATGATTGTGCGTAGGGTATCAAACGCGAAATCAATGTGGCTTTTTTCAATGATCAGTGGCGGTGACAGCGCAATGGTGTCGCCTGTTGTGCGAATAAGCAATCCGGCATCATAAGCTTTTAGGAAAGCATCAAAGGCGCGCGCCGTAGGTGCGCCGGGCCGTGGCTCCAATTCAATGCCCGCAATCAGCCCCATGTTTCTGAGGTCAATGACGTTTGGAAGACCTTTAAGACTGTGCACTGCATCTTCCCAGTAACCACCAAGCTCGGTACCGCGGGTCAACAAACCCTCTTCTTCGTATGTATCCAGTGTACCCAGTGCTGCCGCGCAGGCCATAGGGTTGCCTGAAAAAGTGTAGCCATGGAAAAACTCAACCATATTCTCAGGGCCCTGCATGAAGGCATCATAAATTTTGTCCTGAACGAACACCGCTCCCATGGGAATAACACCATTTGCCAGCGCTTTTGCAGTGGTCGTAATGTCAGGGGTGACATCAAAGTAATTGGCGGCAAAGGGTGTGCCCAATCGGCCAAATGCGGTGATGACTTCGTCAAAAATTAGTAAAATACCATGCTGGTCGCATATTTCGCGCAGCCGCTTGAGGTAACCAACTGGTGGTGCAATGACCCCGGCGGAGCCGGCAAGTGGTTCCACAATGACCGCAGCGATTGTAGAAGGGTCGTGCAATTCGCACAGACGTATTAAATCATCCGCAAGCTCAGCGCCGTGTTCTGGGGCTCCCCGCGAAAAGCGGTTTTCTTCGATGCCGTGGGTGTGGCGCATGTGATCAACACCTGTGACTAAGCTGCCGAACATCTTGCGGTTAGCAGGCATGCCGCCTACGGACATGCCGCCGAAGTTTACACCGTGATAGCCTTTTTCTCGGCCAATCAGCCGGGTGCGGTGGCCTTCTCCGCGCGCCCGGTGATAGGCAATTGCCATCTTGAGCGCAGTTTCAACGGATTCAGATCCGGAATTGGTGAAAAATATCTTGTTCAGGTCGCCCGGCATCATACGGACTAATCGGCTCGCCAGTTCAAATTGTTTTGGATGGCCCATCTGAAAAGCGGGGGAGTAATCCAGTTCTGCGGCTTGTTTTTGAATGGCCTCAACAATGCGGGGCCGATTGTGCCCTGCGTTACAGCACCACAATCCGGCAATGCCATCCATCAGCTCGCGGCCATCGGACAGTTTGAAATGCATACGGTCAGCACCAACAACCATTCGCGGGTTTGCTTTGAACTGCCGGTTTGCCGTAAAGGGCATCCAGTAAGCGTCAAGATTGTTTGCTTTTCCGTCCGCGCCCAAAGGGCTGTTGCTTTGCGTTGTCATGTCAGCCTCCCCAGTTTGACATTAAGTCCTTTTTTCCCTCGCCTATTGGCTGTTTATCGGGTCTGCCTTATGCGGATTTAAAGGATGCTCCGGCCACGTCAAATAAGGTTTGTCGGTTGCTACTGGCACCATTTCAATACAATTTGGCACAGGGCAAACGTGTGCGCACAAGTTACAGCCGACGCAGTCTTCGTCCACAACTGTGAAGCTTCGTTTGCCGGCATCACTGACCTTAAACTCAATCGCCTGATGCGATGTGTCTTCGCAGGCAATATGGCACCGGCCACATTCAATACATTTATCCGGGTCGATAAGAGCTTTGGTGTCGAAGTTCATGTTTAGCTCGTTCCAGTCCACCGTGTTGGCAACTGCTTTGCCGCGGAAATCTTCGATGGAACGATACCCTTTCTGGTCCATGAAAGAGGACAAGCCATCAATCATGTCGTCGACGATGCGAAAACCATAAAGCATGGCCGCTGTGCAAACCTGAAGCGCGTTGGCCCCAAGGGCGATAAATTCAGCCGCATCGCGCCAGTTTTCGATGCCGCCGATGGCGGAAATATCCAGGCCTTGCGTTTCAACTGCCCGCGAAATTTCAGCAACCATATTGAGTGCGATGGGCTTAACCGCCGCGCCGCAATAACCGCCGTGAGTGCCCTTGCCGTCAACAATGGGGTTGGGTGCCATCTCATCCAGATTAACTGACACAATGGAGTTAACCGTATTGATTAAGGATACCGCGTGCGCGCCGCCCTGCTTGGCAGCCTCTGCAGGCCAGAGAATATTTGTAATATTAGGCGTAAGCTTGGTGAATACTGGAATATCAACCGCTTCGCGAACCCACCGTGTGGTCTGCTCCACCATCTCTGGCACCTGACCAATGGCAGAGCCCATGCCGCGTTCGCACATGCCGTGCGGGCAGCCTAAATTAAGTTCGATGCCATGGACCCCAGAATTGGCAATTTTAATCGCCAGTTCCTTCCAGGCCTGCTCGTCAATTTCCGCCATCATGGAGCCGATGATAACCCGGTCGGGCCATTCTTTTCGGCATTGTTCAATTTCGCGCAGGTTAGTCTCTAATGGACGATCTGAGATCAGCTCGATATTGTTGATGCCGATAACACCACCGCCGGTGTCCTGGTGGACGCCGTACCGGCTGGACACATTGACAACTGGTGGGTCAATACCCAGTGTTTTCCATACCACGCCGCCCCAGCCAGCATCAAAGGCCCGCACAACATTATAATATTTGTCGGTCGGCGGCGCCGAGGCTAACCAAAAAGGGTTGATGCTTTCAACCCCGCCAATCACGCATCCAAGATCAGCCATTGTGCGTCTCCCCGCTTGTCAGATACTCGTTAATAGCATGGGCCGCTTGTTTGCCGTCTTCTACTGCTTGAACGGTTAGGTCTTCACCTGTTTTGATGCAGTCGCCGCCTGCGAATACACCCGACACATTGGTAGAGAAATCAGCGGTGACAGAAATTTTACCACCTGCAATCTCAAATCCTTTGAGAGGGGCAATGTCCAGCTGCTGGCCAATGGCTTTCATCACCGTATCTGCAGTGATTTCAATTGTTTCACCTGTACTGGCCAGCTTGCCGTTCAGCATTTTAGTGCGCTCGAATGCCATGCTTGCAACGTGGCCGTTGCCGTTAATGGTTGCGGGCTTTGCCCATAGTTCCACCATCACACCGCTTTTCCGGGCCAGTTCAACCTCGTAAGGTGTCGCGCTCATGGCGTCCTCGCCGCGGCGGTAAACCAGCGTTACATTTCGGGCGCCCAGTTTTTTGGCTTGGACTGCCGCATCAACTGCTGTGTTGCCGCCACCAATCACGATAATGTCGTTACCGATTTTCATGTCGGCTTTGTTGTCAGTTTGGCGCAAGGTTTCAATGAACTCGATTGCGTCATTAACGCCGCTCATACCCTCATTCTCTAAACCAAGTTTGTTGGTACCCCCCAGTCCGACTGAAAGGAATACAGCATCAAATTGTTCAAGCAATTGCTGCAGGTCCAGGTTTTCGCCGAGTGTGTGGTTGTAGTTGATATCAATGCCGCCAATGTCGAGTAGAAAGCTGACTTCTTTTTGAGCAAAATCATCAACCATTTTGTATGCCGCTAAGCCATACTCGTTCAGTCCGCCGGGCTTTGCTTTGGCTTCATACACGGTAACCTTGTGGCCAAGCATCGCGGATCTGTGCGCGCAGGAAAGGCCGGCGGGCCCCGCACCAACAACGGCAATGTGCTTACCGGTGTCTTTGCCCCGTTCAAAAGGGTGCGCGCCGCCAGCTTCCATTAGGTGATCAACCGCATAGCGCTGCAGGAGACCTATCTCAACCGGCGCTTCATCGCCGTGATTGTAAACGCAGGCCTGTTCACACAAAACCTCAGTTGGGCAGGCGCGGGCGCAGGTGCCGCCCATAATGTTTTCCGACAAAATCGTACGGGCCGCCCCCATGACATTGTCGGTGCGAATTTGGTGGATAAAAGTAGGGATGTCGATTGATGTGGGGCACGCCTGAATGCAGGGTGCATCATAACAATAAATGCAATGATCGGCAGCACCGACAGCCTGCAATGCATTCAAAGGCTTGTGCAGGTCGTCAAAGTTTGCAGCAATATCACCATTGGTTTTGCTGTCACTACAGGATTTTTTGCCAGCTTCAGATGGCATATCCACTCCCTTTTTTTGTTTCCCTATCGCAGCTTACCCATTCTTGACCAAACAGTCAAGATTCATGACTTTCATTAGATCAAGCGATGATTATAGCTTGAGATCATTGAACTTCACAAATTTGCGCGGAGGGTTTTGAAAAACTCTAAAGGCTGATAGGTTCAACACAGGGTAATTCATTAGGGGATAGGGCTCGTGAAAAAATTTATTGTTGGGTCAGTAATCGCAACAAGTATGCTTGGATGCGCGCCGTCCGAGCCTGAGCCTTTTGGTTTTGTTGAGGCGACAATAGCGGATGTTCAATTGGCCATATCAAGTGGCCGCATGACATGCCGCGAAGTTGTTCAGGGCTATCTTGGCCGGATCGCGGCCTATGACGCACCGTCCGGTTTGAATGCGATTTCCATGACTAACCCTGGCGCCTTGAAGCGCGCAGATGAAATCGATAGCGATCTGTCAGAAGGCAAAGATGTTGGCCCCCTGTTTTGCGCGCCCATATTGGTGAAGGATAATTTCGATACTTATGATTTACCAACAACGGGCGGCTCAATAGCCCTAAAGAATAGTATCCCGCCCAATGATGCCTTTATGGTGCGAAAACTCCGTGAGGCGGGTGCAATTATAGTTGCCAAAACCAATATGGCCGAATGGGCTTTTAGCCCGCGTCAAACCGTAAGTTCTTCGTTTGGGACGACCGCCAATGCCTACGATCTTAGCAAAACGCCAGCTGGTTCCAGCGGTGGCACGGCCTCTGGCACAGCTGCCAGTTTTGGTGTTGCTGGTATGGGGTCAGATACGGGCAATTCGATCCGGGGTCCGTCGTCTCATTTGGCGCTATTTGGTATTCGTTCAACCATTGGCCTGACCAGCCGCGACGGAGTAATTCCATTGTCGTTTGATTGGGATATCGCCGGGCCAATGACCCGAACCGTTGAGGACGGTGCACGAATATTCGATGTTGTTGCGGGGTATGACCCTGCCGACCCTTTCACCGAATTGGGAAAGGGCAAGAGGGAGAAAGACTATACGTCCTTCCTGGACACTGATGGCCTGAAAGGTGCGCGCATAGGTGTGCTGGGGGCGCTAGTAAACACTGATGATGCAGACGCAGAGGTTGTTGCGGTTTTTGAGCAGGCAGTTGCCGACTTGCGTGCTGCCGGTGCAACTATTGTTGATCCTTTCACTGTCGAAAATTTCGCCAGCCATCTGGATGCCGACGTATTTTGCGTTCGCTTTCGCTATGACATGGAACAGTATCTGAAATCATTAGGGCCTGATGCGCCGATCAAAGATGTAATGGAAGTTTATGAAAGCGGTAAGTATTCGCCGTATATTAAAGACGGGCTAGAATTTTTTGGCGGTGCGCCGCTTGGTCAACATCCGGAGCAGGCTGACCCGCCTTGCCTTGACTACCCTAAACACCCGGCCCGTAAGGCCTATTTGGATGATGTTGTGTCGGCCATGGATTTGGCTGGTGTTGATGCCATCATTTATCCCACATGGACTAATCCGCCCGCCCCGCTTGCGACCGCTCATGAAGACTATAAAGGCGACAATAGCCAACTGGTTGCCCCGGCAACAGGGTTGCCCGCTGTGACTGTGCCCATGGGCTATACACGCGGCGTGCTGCCTGCGGGCCTTCAGATACTGGGGAGGCCATATGCGGAAGGATCGTTGATCAAGTTCGCGTATGCCTATGAGCAAGCGACGAAACATCGTCGCCCGCCCGAATTGTTTGTTGGGGAATAGTTTAGCGCCAGAATTCGACGAAAAACTCTACTGGCCCAATGGGGGTAACATGATGCCGTTGTTCGGGAATTACTGTGCCTATTATCCCTTGCTCTAGAATATGGCTTTGGCCTGTTGACGCAATGACATAAGTGAGCGCGCCGCTTTTAACATTGATTTGGCCCCAAACCCCCGCCTTGGTGTTGTGATCGTTCAACAGCCCTTGAGGTACGGTCTTTTCGGTGAAGACAGGTGTGCGTTTGTAAGCATTAAGTCCGTCAGGAAGTGAACCGTTCGCGGGTGTGCCACCCTTATCCATTTGCGGCGCCTGTATTTGGTTTTTTCAAGCCGGGTAGGCCAAACATGCCAAGCTGGAAGCTTTTTGCGATCATCTCAGACTTCTCGACGAAACGCGCAGTTACTTCCGGTGAACATAGCTCGGAAACTGTGCCTTTGAACAATGCAAGCCATATGGTGAAATGGGAGGGCGTTACGCCTTTAAGCGCCATGTGCTTTGGCATTGGCTGGCCCTTGTAGCGGCCACTGGTATTCATCACAGATGACCAAAAATTCACCATGGTCGCAAGGTGGGGGTCCCAATCCTTAATTGCTTTGTTGAACACAGGTGCCAGCACCGGGTGAACACGAACTTTGTCGTAAAATGTGTGGACAATCTGCTCAATAACCGCCTCATCAACGACAAAGGCGGGTTTGGCTATTCGCGGAGGTATTCGGGTTTCATTTGCCATGGCGTTTTCCTAGTCAGCAGCTACTGGCTCGGGGGTATGGCCAGGATCTTGTTTGCTGTCGATAGCGTCTGCAAAACCATGGTTTCGGTCACGGTGCCCGGCTTCGTCTGCGCGGACAACAAGCACAACATCCCTTAGTCTAGCTGATGCGTCCATGCTCCAGTAATCGATGGCGATTTGCGGGGCAGGCACGTTTTCCAAATTCCCTACATCAATTTCGGCTAAATAGTCCGTATAGCTACGAACGGCCTCTTCCTCAAAATAGCCAACCACGCGGTGTGCAGTTTTTGACGACAGCAGGTACAAGAAGAAATAGACATTATAGAAGACCATCTGCACCATCATAATCACGATGCGTTCAGCTGCAGTGGGCTTTGAAATCTGAATGAATGTCATCAGATGCATGCGTTCGTTGTCGGCTTCCTCAAGTAGTTCAGCAATCCAACCCTGATCATCGCGGATATGGCGCAGTGCTTTAAGGTGCTGTAGTAGCCCGCCGACCATACCGGGAACAGCTGCTACGGTTTCGAGGACAACGGCGCGGTGGCCGTATCTCTTCTGAAAAAACAAGTCGGCAAAAAAACGTAATAGCTTCACGAAGCCAAAGGCAAAGCGGTCGCTAAAGCTATTGGGCTCATAATGTTCACCGGCAGTAGACGGTAAAATTTGTTTGGCCTGTTTTTCTGTTTTTGCAGACATTTTTTGATCCTTTGGTTTGGTCTGGCGCTAGTTCATTCACTTAAACATGTATTTCATATGCATCATATAATTATGAGCTTGCATAAAAGCAATATAAAAAATATATCTTTAAGTAGTTCAGGAGATTGCCATGCGTTTAACTCGTCACACCGATTATGCTCTCAGGGTCCTTATGTATCTCGCTCGCAAAGGCGATGGTCTTTCAACCATCAAGGAAATTGCGGGCCGTTACGGCATTTCCGAGAACCACTTGATGAAGGTGGTGCATCAACTGGGCCGCAATGGTTACATTACAACAATTCGGGGCCGCCAGGGAGGCATGCGGCTAGCCGCCGCGCCTGACCAGATTAATATTGGAGCGGTGGTTAGGTCTTGCGAGGATGACTTGCGGATTGTCGAATGTTTTGACAGCAAATCAAATAGTTGCTCCATCTCAGGGGCGTGCGGCCTGGCTGGCATGATTGATAGCGCACTCGCAGCTTTTATGGCTGTTCTTGACGGGAAAACATTGGCAGATGTGATAGGGCGCAGCCACGGACTTGGGCAAGCGCTGGAGCTTCAATAGCCGGTCATTTCCAGATATCCCACAGCTTTGTGGCTGCCGGTTGCTGTGACCGGTCCTTCCCAATATGAAATGTTGGTGGTCATCCAGCTATTGTCATTGAGCGCTTTCACAGTAATTGTGACTTTTTTAGATGGTAGCTTTATAGACCATTCAACGGGTATTTGCCTGCCAGCAACATTTGCATATCGTATAGGCTCCATCAGCAGTGATGGTCCTTTCAACGCTTCTGTCCGGCCATCAGCGCCGATCCATGTGGCCGACATGTATGGTTTGGGCGCATCACTTCGTAGGCCAAACAACATCAGCTTTTCACCGCCGTCAAAACGAAGGGAAAACCAATCCCAGCCTTTTTGGTTGCTGGCGAGCGGTTGGCTGCTCCATTCGCGGTCCAGCCATGCGTCACCAGTGACCTTAAGGGTCTTGCCTTTTATGGTGATAGTGCCCGTTACCGAAAGGAACGGGTTACTGAAATAGTAGGATGCCTGCCCCTGATCAGATTTGACGCTGTATCCGGCATCGCCCTGTAGAACCATTGGGCCAGTTTGCGAAAGCTGAAGATTATAAGCGAATTCATCGCCGTGTGCACGGATATCGTATACAGGCATATTGCTATCTTCGCTGGGTATCTGGGTGAAGGCCCAGTCGTCAATCCAGGCATCAAAGGGTGCTGGTTTTGCGCCGGCCTGGCCAACACCGCCCCGGGCGGCTTTCTCGGCTGAAAAATGTTGGTTTGCACTTGTCAGGGCTGCATGCCCCATCCAGAAATCCGTCGAAGACCAATCAAGTGAATCGGGTTTCGTATCTGCTTTTGGTCTTGGTGTCCCCGGCTTTGTCGCCTGCCGAAACAAAGTCCATTGCACCCCGTAAGTTTGCCCGTCCTCACCGGTCAAGTTGGCTGTAACATACCACCATTCAATACGGAAATCAGGATGCGTTCCCAGATCATCAGGGAGCCGGATTTCTCGGCCCGGCACAACCCGCTCAAACCCGTCCGCCTTGGTGCCAAGGCCCGCAAAACCCTGCGCGTTGGCTGGTAGCCCCATAGTGGCAGCGAAAAATATCACCAATAAAACGGTTTTAATGGTCATTGGCAAATACCTTGGACAAAAGAGCAGGCGGGGTTTTCTGTAGCTTAAATGTTGGGTATAGGGCGGCGACCAGAGCGCTAACTATTCCCAGCAAGCCAACCATAGCCCACTGGGCGGGAAACACCTGCAAGGGTAACTGCCACCCGAAGGCCTCCACATTAACAACAGCGACCAGACACCAGGTGATAGCAATACCAAGTGGTATCGCCGCGAGGGCTGTAAGCAGGGAAAGCAGGAGTGTTTTTGCCAATTCGTAAAATGCGAGCGTTCTTCTTGGTACGCCCATGGCCCACAGGGGTGCAACACCAGCGATGCGTGCGCCGGACAGCGTTAGTAGGCTGGTGAACATGGCGATAGCGGCCACCCCGAGCGTAAGGCCGCTCAATGCGTCAGATACGGTGAAGGTTTTCTCGAATATATCCCGTGAGAAAGCTTTTAATGCTGCCTGATCAATGATTTGGCTGCCGGGCAAATTGAACTGCTCAATAACAGCGGCCCGGACGGCATCTCCTGCTGGGGTAATAATGGCAAATCGTCGCTGCTCCGAGTTTGGCCAGTTATCCAAAAGAATTGCGTTTTTCATGCGAACTTCAGCGCGCGGATTGCCGTAATCGGAATATACGCCAGCTACCGCGAAGATGCGTGGCCCACTTGGGGTTTCCAAAGTGAGGCTATCACCAACCCATATGTTGTTGCGGCGTGCTAATTGCTCATTGACGAGGACTGCATCGCCGGAAACCGCCATGTCCCATATATTCGGCGCGGCATCCAGAAAACTCCATGTGTTGCGGAACGAATCATGGTCTTCAAAACCCACGGTATTAACCGGCTTCTCGCCAAACCGACTGGTTGCGCCGGTTATTGGCAGCACTGCGTTAATATTGTGCTGAGTTTTGGCCCATTCTGCGATTGATTGCCCCTGCTCATTCGATGCGGCCAGCAGATAAAGGTCCGCAGAAAGTCTTTCTTCCAGAAAGGCGTCGAACGTCCCTCTAAATCCGCTTACCATGCCGCTGACCCCAATATTTGTGCCGAGTGCGAGCAGCAGTGCCATTAATGCCAACGAAAGGCCGGTTAGTTGCTGACGGGCATCTGCCCAGAACCACCGGGCCATTGGGGTTGTCGCGATGGTGCTACCAAAAGATAGGAATGCGCCCAGTATGAAAGGTAGAAGGAAAGCCGCCCCCAAGAGAATGCCGGCCATAACACCAAATGCAGCCATTAATCCGGTGCCAAATTTATAGAAAATGAGCGCCGAACTCAGGAAAATAAGCGCCAAACTTGCCTTTATTATGATGGTTTTATTTTGCTTTGCCCACCACGCGTCTGATCCTTTGCGCTCCAGCAACGACATTTTTGACACCCGGAAAAACCCGCCAAGTGCGGCTGCAAAAACACCGAGTACGCTGATCGCGATACCACCGAGCCACCATGTGGCATCAAGGGACAACACACCATTGACGCGTGCGCCGTAAAGGCCGCGCAGGCTGGCTGCAATATCAGGCAACAGCAGGCTTGCGATCAAATACCCCAACAGGACACCGACTGTGCCCGCGACGACGGCGAGGCCGGTCATTTCAACCAACATCAAACTGAGCAATCGTTGTTTTGAGGCGCCGCAAATCCTGAGCGTTCGAATGCTGGACAAGCGGTCTTCAATGGCAAGGCCAATGGCAGAATAAACGATAAACAGGCCAACCAGAAAACACAGCAAACCAAATGCGGTGAGGTTGAGGTGGAAACTATCCGTTAGGCCTTGCAGGTCCACTTGTTGTGGCGGCTCTTCCCGTTTCAGCTGAGTGTTCCAAGGAAGCGGTAAATGGTCCGCCTGCAACACACTGTCTGCCGGCAACAGCAATTTCGTTATCGTACCGTCCAACTTCAGAATCCGTGCAACCGTCGCAATGTCGCCGATGGCAGAGCCTTCCGCCAATCCAGTTCTCTCTATCACCTCGGGTCGGTCCTCAAGCGGCAGGCTGGTTAAAAACTCATTTAGACGGCCAGCAGTTTCATTGCCAGTATAGAGTATTCCTGGCGGTTGAATAAATGCGAGTAATGCTTCTCCGTCTACAGCGGCATTATTCGCCGGGCCAGCGCTTTTGCTTTTATTGGTTAAAGGATCGATACCGGTGAACTCAATCACCGTATTTCCCAGCAAAACATGCCCTTCTATAACGGGTGTGACCTCAATGCCTGCCCGCCGGAGGTCTGCAAATGCTCGTAGATCAAGCGGGCCACCGTTTGCCGTAACCAAAGCAGGACGACTTGCGCCCGATACGGTGGTGGCCGCTGCCTCGTAGCTTGACCGGGCGTGATTGTTAAGCGCCTGTACCGCCGTCCATAGAGCAGTTGCGGTGGCTAATCCCACGATAAGCGTAGCGGCCTGAATTTTGTGACGTTTCCAGTGACTGAACAGCGTTCGGGATACGACAAAAAAACCAGACATGCGATGGTTCGCAGGTGAGCCTGATGCTGTTGTCATGTTAGCTGGCCTGCGGAAAGGCGCAGCGTGCGATCCGCTCTTTCTGCCAGCCTGCGGCTATGTGTCGCCAGCAGCAGAGTACTGCCGGTTTGTTCCACCAGTTCAAAGGCAATATCGAGCACAATATCGCTGTTTTCTTCGTCCAGATTTCCCGTTGGTTCGTCCGCCAGAATTAACCGAGGTCGCGCCGCGAAAGACCGCCCTATTGCCGCTCTTTGTTGTTGGCCGCCTGAAAGTTGCTCGGGGTAGCGGTCCATTAAAGCCGTCAGGTCAAGCCGGTCGGCGAGTTCATGGGTCCAGTTAGGGTCGTAGCGGCCTGCAAGCTTTGCCTCGAACGACAGATTGTCTGCAACCGTCAGGCTGGTAATCAGATTGAATTGTTGAAATATCAGGCTCAATTGTTCGCGCCGAAGGCCCGCGCGTGCCGCCTCATCAAGCGCCGCGACGTCTGCTCCTGCAATTGAGACACACCCAGCCTGAATGGGCTCGAGGCCGGCAATGACATGTAGCAGCGTACTTTTCCCGCACCCGGATTCGCCCACCAATGCAACTTTTTCGCCTGTATCAACGCCTAGTGACAGGTTTTTGAGCACATCCATGTCGCCTTGAGGCGTGGAATAGGATTTACAAAGGCCATCGATTTTAAGCATTGCATTGAGCCTTCGGTGAAGTTGGTTCGTAGTTGGGCACCCTATGAACATAACGCGAAGCTGGTGATTGGCAAAACTAACCGGAAGGTATCGTTTTTCATACCTGGAAAACCGGTCGGAAATTTATTTTGCAGCAAGTTTGGTTATACTATAGCATTATCAGTGGTGATCGTTCCGCTTTTAATAAAGCAAACTGGATACGAAGCCCAACCAACGACAGATCAAATTACTGGGGATAGAAAAGATGAAAATTTTAAAAACCTTGATACTCGCCTGTATTCTCGCAGTGCCGGCCTCGGCAGAATCCAGCGAGGATAAAGCAGCAATAACGGCAGCTGTGTTCGATTATTTTCACGGGCAGGGCGAAGGCAGCCGGGAGCGGCTGTTCCGGGCCTTTGATGCGGACAATTCGACAATGGTCGGTGTGGTTAAAAGCGATGACGGCAAAGACGCTGTGCGCTCTTGGAAAGACATGAACGAAGTTTTGAGCAACTGGTCTGCCAATGAAAACCCTGCCGGCGGAAACCGTGACGGCGAAATAATCAGCATGAATATGGTCGATGACCGGTTGGCAGTTGTGCTGTTCCGTTCAACAGATCGTTTCTATGATGCTTTGACACTGGGTAAAGTGAACGGCCAATGGAAAATCATCGCCAAGGCGTTTGTTCTGCAATAACCCTTAGCCATGTTTCTTCGAAGACTGGAAGCTGATGATTTGGGATTCCAATTCCATCGCGGTGATGATGCTGTCTGCGATGTCAGAAAGTTTGCGGCTTTGTTTCATTGCAGCGTTTCTCATCAGTGAATAGGCTTCTGATTCGGAAATGGCACGATGTTGCATTAGCAAGCCCTTGGCACGGTCGATGGTTTTACGGTCTGAGAGCGCTGTTCGTGCCTGATCGCGTTCAGACGTTAGTTTTTCAAAACTCTCAAATCGACTGACCGCCACATCAACAACGGCTGTTACCCGTTCTCGTTTAAGGCCGTCCACTACATAGGCGCTTACTCCCGCTTCGACCGAACGGCGTGTCATATCGCCGTCTGAACGGTCAACAAACATGGCGATTGGCTTTTTCACGGCCCTGGTTACCTGAAACATTCCTTCAAGTGTTTCTCGGTCGGGGTTTTGCAGGTCAATGATTACCATATCTGGCGCAAGCGCGGCTATGCGCTCACGAAGGTTTGCTGTGCTTTGGATTGATACCACATGCGTATAGCCAGAGCTGACCAGCGCTTCTTCAAGAAGCGCAGTTCTGGCCGGGTCTTCATCGATAATCAAAATATTCATTGTGTCTAACTTTTTAAAGCTGCTTTTCTGCGGTACAGCCATTAAAAGAGGCATGACCAGTAGGTCATGCCTCTGTTCCTACGGCGAGAAGGGGTAAGTGCGCGCCCTAGCTAATTGCTGGCGATATAAAGCCTAAATTAACTTCTAAAACAATCAGACGCATATTTACCGCCGCTGGTTTGGCTATCCTTCTCGCAACTCATACGTGATTTTGTAGCGCTTGCCCTCAATGCCTACGGCCTTGCCGTTAAGCGTTGCCGGTATAAACCGGTATTTTTTCAATGCTTTCATGGCAGGTTGATGCAATAGTGGACTCGCTTCAGAGCGAACAATTTCTGCATTATAGGGCATGCCATTTTCGTCGATGTCTATTTCGACGATTACCCAGCCATCCAGGCCTTTGTCTATTGCTCTGTTTGGATATTGAATTTCAGCTGTTTCGACGACCAGAGGTGCGGTGTCAGGAACAATGCCCTGCGCACCAACTACTGACAAGTCTGCAACAACCCGCGCTGGATCAAATCCAGCGTGCGATTCAGCAGTGGCAGATGTTGAAGCCAATATGGATCCGCAAACAAGAGTGAAAATGCTAGAAACTAAACGCAGTTTTGACGGCAAAATGGCCGTTTTGAGGGAGGTGTTCATTGTTATCTCCAATGGAATACAAATACCTCTCCGGAGCAGGTCATCCCTTCCCATCGAGGCCACATTCGCTGCCGGTCTGAAAACAGGCTAGACACTATGAGCAGCGGTTTTATCAATCCCTCGATGGATCGAACGTAATGCGTCGCCCACGGTGGCGACACCAATAACAGTAGCAACGATCAGGCCAAAAGCCTGATCGATTGAAAAAAGTCACATCCTGAATTTTAACTAGTTGTAATTGCCAGATAAAAATTGAATTCGTCTATTCCTGCGTATGGAGGGTGTTTGCTTGCAGCATATTTTCAGGCAAGTTGATAACCAGCGCATGGCTAATATTTGTGCACCCGTCTGTTTTTTAGCCGTATTGTTTTGCCGTTAAAGCTCATCAATTGCGGCGGATTGATAAACGCGGTTTGCACAATAGTGAGGCATTCGTTAACGAATCGGCTTGGGGTTCATACCGCGCTCGCCTCTTAGCCATGCATCTAATAGACCGAAACTGTCCATTGATGGATGCAGTTGGTTGGTCTCAACCATGCGTGCAATTTCTTCTGCGGTGGCGCGGGTGCCGCGCCAATCACTGTTGGCAAAATGTAGGACGGTGTGGCCCGCGATTGCGGCATTTTTTTTCAGTTGTACCGTGTCTACCTTATCAAACGTATCTGACTGGGCGTGATAATTGGAGGCGTAGGTTGCATCTTCCTGATTGGCGATCAGGTTCGGCACACCGTACATCATAAAGTCATAATTGTCGGTGCCCACAAGCGGTGCGACAACGTTGGCAAAGGGGCCGCGATCATTTATCACGTCCATTGCCGTGTTTGTTTCTTCCAATAATCCGGCACCGCCGTTGACAAAATACCCGGTGATGCGGCCACCACCAATGTCGTGGGTGATACTGACGATGTGATTGTCCATTTCGTCCATGTGGGATGCTACGTAAGCGCCGGACCCAAGCATGCCGTATTCTTCGCCGTTCCATAGGGCAAAACGAATTGTGCGCTTGGGTGCAATACCTGACGTCTTAATCTGACGAGCGATATCCATAACAATTGAGGTGTTGGTGCCGTTATCCAGCGCGCCCGTGCCCAAGTCATGGCTATCCATATGGGCGCCGATAATGACGATTTCATCGGGGCGCTCGCTGCCACGAATTTCGGCAATGACATTTCTTGCTGTTCCGCCTTGGGTATCATCGGCTGTGATGTTGGCGGTTAGGGAAACGGCTTCGCCGGCTTTGATCGCGCGTTGGATGCGCAAGCCATTTTCGCGGTCAATTGTGGCGGTGATCAGCGTGTTTTCAAACGCTTTGACAGATACGTGGCGCATCATCAGGCCTTTGGGCCGCGACGAAACATAAATTACACCCCTTGCGCCGGCCGCTGCGGCGCGGGCTTTGGCATGATAGCTTTGGATATATTCGCTAAACAGGCCAGCCAGTCCTGCTTCGTCGGTAAGAACCGGCGTATGCACAAGCGCAAAAGCATCGCGCACCGTGTTGCCCGCACGGGCAAAGTCTTCTTCCGTTCCCAAGCCAATGTCGACGATAGAAGCTGTCACATCACCGTTGGTGGAGGCTGAGTAAACGCGTGGTACAAATGTGGGTTCAAAGGAAAACGAGTTGCTGGAAATCGTGGCACGGGCTTGTCCGGCAACCCAGTGGCGAGGGAGGTCAAAGCTTGGGGTTGAAACATCAAGGCCCGCTTCCCGAAGGCGAGCGGCGATCCAGTCAACAGCTCTGTCGTTCGCCTTTGACCCCATAGCCCGACCACCAATTGTGTCGGTGAGATATTTCAGGTCTTCAACAAGAGGCGTGTCGCCGTCCAGTTCGGCACGTAATTTATCGCCGTCGCCCGCGGATGCCGAGGGTGCCAAAAGTATGCTGGCGGCCATTAGAATTGATTTGATGGAGTGTCCCATGATTTGCCCTTTTCCCCTGTTTTTCCGCAGTGCGTAATCGCGGCCCCTATGTTTGTGATCATAACGACGATTGGCTGCATTAGACAAGGCTATGCTGTTGGCTCTGTTTGTTAGTGATAAAGGTCGTTCTTAGACAATTGGTTTAGTTTCCTATTCAAATCACATTATTTATTTGAATAGGAGTGGGGCGCTCGCTAGTCTTCGGACGCTTACTTTTCCGCTGTATAAATATAAAAGATCGGGGCGGGAACGGCCGGTGACTAAAGCCAGTAAGTTTATAAAGTCAACAAAACGAGGGGATTTCAATGTCTGTTTCAACCAAGCGTGCGCTGGCGGCAGCGCTACTTTCAACAAGTCTGCTTTCAGCGCCGGTGCTGGCACAAGGCGATAGCACCCCTGTATTTCAGGAAAAATGGGTAGAGCCTCCAGTAGGTGTAATTCAAGATAAACCGATTACAGACGCACAAGATGCCAAAAAAGATAAGAAAAAAGACCTACCGCTGGAGGCTGCACGCACGGTTGAATTTGAAACTGATGAAGCCACTTGGGTATCGCTTGATGTCTCACCGGACGGCGAAACTATCATCTTCGAACTGCTTGGGGATATTTACACCATGCCAATGGCAGGCGGAGAGGCTTCGGTGTTAATTGACGGTATGGGGTTTCAGTCTCAGCCGGTTTACTCTCCGGATGGTTCCCAAATCGCCTTCGTTTCGGATCAGGGTGGATCTGATAATCTCTATATTGCCAACGCTGATGGTACAAAACAGAAAAAACTCTCATCTATGGGATCGGGAGAGGCGATGAGCCCAGCGTGGTCGGCAGACGGAAATAATGTCTTTATTTCACAGATCACCAACGGAATCGGTGCCAACGAGATTTGGATGTATCATAAACATGGTGGCAAGGGCATTCAGATTACCAATTCCAAACCTGCGGGGCCAAACACACCGCGGAATCAACAGCCCAACGCAATGGGGGCCTCCCCCTCCGCTGATGGTCGCTATATATACTATGCTTCTACTCTGGGTGGTTTTTCATACAATATGACCAATTTTCCTTGGTCTGTGGTTCGCCGTGATATGCAGGAAGGAACCACTGACACCATCGCAACGGCATACGGCGGCGCGGTTCGTCCCGTCATTTCGCCTGACGGAAATATGCTGGTTTACGGCACTCGGCACGAAACCCAGACGGGCCTTAGGGTCCGCAATTTGGCGACCGGCGAAGACCGCTGGCTTGCTTATCCAATCACTCGCGATGATCAAGAGTCGAGGGCGACGCGCGACCTGCTTCCGGCATATAGCTTCACACCAGATGGGGGCGCGATTGTTTTGAATAGCGGTGGCAAGATCGAACGAATTGCGATCGTAGATGGTGCGCGCACTGATATTCCTTTCACGGCAAAGGTGAAAATGGATGTAGGCCCCAACCTAATTCAGCAGGAGAAAGACCCGGAAGGTCCTGTGGTGGCCCGAATGGCGCAAACACCTTCAATGTCACCTGATGGCTCTACTGTCGTTTTCTCGGCTCTGGGTGAGCTTTATTCAATGTCATTGGAAGCAGGCGCGTCGCCGAGCAAGATTGAGCGTGCGGGGGACAATGTTTTCCAGCCGAGTTGGTCGAAAGACGGGCGCTATATTACCTATATTAGCTGGGGTGTTGATGGCGGACATATATGGCGCATGAGGGCTAACGGTCGCGGACGACCTGAACGTCTGACCAAGACAGCGGGTTATTATTCTGATCCGCATTTCACACCGGGCGGTGATGAAATTGTCGCCATTAGAGCATCCAATCACCAGTTTAACTTGGGCAACCCTGCGCCTGCGAGTGACCTGGTGGCTGTTGATGTTGACAGCGGCACTGAGCGAGTTGTTTTAGCGGGTTCCGGTTTTAGTAGTATCCATTTTGGTGATGCTGCAGACCGTGTGAATCTTTATGGTGGCGGTACTTTGTTCTCGGTTCGCATGGACGGAACTGACCGGCGCGAACACGTGAAAGTAACCGGGCAGGGTTTGTATTTTGCCGCTAAACCGGTGCCGGCGCGGGACATGCGATTAAGTCCAGACGGTCGCTATGCGCTCGCTCGGTCGCAGGAGCAACTGCAGATAGTTGCAGTGCCACAAACAGGCCGCAAAGCCGTTACGGTTAATGTCGCAGGCCCCTCCGTGCCGCTAAAAAGTTTGTCCGATTTTGGTGTTGACTATTTCGAGTGGTCTGCAGACGGCCAAACCATGCTTTGGTCAACAGGCAGCACCATTTACACACAGAGATTGGCAGATGTTGAATGGGTAAAACCAGACGAGGAAGGTGATAAAGAAGAGCCAACGGAAGACGCCGCTGACGCGGATGCTGGTGAAGCTGATGCTGCGAATGAAAAAGCCGAAGAAGCCGAAGAGGAAAAGGATTACCTGTCTTTCAAGGCACGCGTGGAAGTGCCGCGAGATAACCCGGAAGGCAGCATTCTCCTGACCGGTGCTACGGTGCTAACCATGGGCCCTGAAGGCACAATGGAAAACGCAGACGTTCTTATCACTAACGGCAAGTTTGCCGCTGTTGGCGCGAGCGGCTCTCTTGATGTGCCGCGCGGCGCCGAGGTTCGTGATATGTCCGGCAAGTTCATTACACCGGGCTTTGTTGATAGCCATGGCCACTGGCGCAACTGGAGCCGCAATGAGGTGATTGAAGAGCATTTCTGGCCTTTCCTTGCCAACGTGGCTTACGGCGTTACCAGCGGCCTTGATGTGCAAACATCAACAACTGATATTTTTGTTTATCAGGACATGGTTGAGGCAGGCCGTATGATTGGTATGCGGGCTTGGTCAACAGGGCCAGGTGTTTTCAGTGACACGGCGATCAAGTCTAAGGAAGATGCGGTTAAAGTGCTGACACGTTATAAAGAGCACTACCGGACGAAAAACATCAAAGCCTACATCACAGGTAACCGGAAACGGCGCCAACACATCATTGAAGCGTCCAAAGAAGTTGGCATTATGCCAACGACAGAGGGTGGTCTAGATGCCAAGTTGGACCTGACCCATATGATAGACGGTTTTGCGGGCAATGAGCATAATATTCCGATCATTCCGCTGTACCGGGATGTGCAGCAATTGGCGGCGCAAACCGGTATTGGTTATACGCCGACACTATTGGTCACATACGGCGGCCCCTGGGCGGAGAATTACTTCTTCACTAAAATGAACCCGCATGACGATGTGAAGGTAAACCGCTTTATGCCGCACAGCGTTATTGACCAACGCACTAAACGGGCGCCATGGGTGCGGGATGAAGAGTATGCCTTTACGCGTGTTGCGGACAGCGCCATTGATATCCAGCGCGCCGGTGGCAAAGTGGGCGTGGGTAGCCACGGCCAGTTTCAGGGCCTTGGTTATCACTGGGAAATGTGGCTTTTAGGCTCTGGCAAGGCAACGCCGATGGAAGCACTGAAAGCTGCAACCATCGACGGTGCCCACATCATTGGCCACGCTGAGGAAGTTGGCTCCATTGAGCCTGGTAAGTTTGCAGACCTTGTTGTGCTCAATAGTGACCCACGGGTGGACTTGAAAAACACGGTTGATATCCACCGGGTTATGATGAATGGGCGTCTCTATAATGACGACACGCTCGACGAAGAATGGCCGCGCCAGAAGCCATTACCGAAGCTTTGGTACCAGGACCAGGGTCCAAAGTAAGGGCCTTTAAATGACGGCGCGGGTGCAAAATGTTCCCGCGCATACTAGCAAGGTACATCTATGCAATCTGAACACCCAGACGGCGTTTACTGGATTACCCGGCGTGATCAGTATGACTGTCTGACGTCTGCTCGCCGGATGGATATAATCGATTTGCTTGCAAATGTTGGCGAAAAGTCCGTTCGTGAAATCGCGGCACTTTTGGGTGCGAAGCCGTCGTCCCTGTATCATCATATAGACTTGTTGCTGAGCGTTGACCTGATTGAGATGGCCGGAACACGTGCGGTCAATCGGCGGCAGGAAAAGCTATATAAAACCCCCGGCGCAGCGCTGAAATACGGGATTGCGCTCGACGACCCAAAAGCATTTGAAATATACGGGCGAATAGCCAGCGCGCAGGCGCGGCAGTCAGCGCGGGATTTCAAGCGCGGCTTGGAGGCGGACGGTGTTGTGGCGCATGGTCCGCATAAAAATATCTGGATATTCCGACTGGTCGGTGCCCCTGACGCCGCAACGATGGAGAAAATCAATCATCACATCGAAGCGATTGCGAAACTGTTCTGGAACTCAGCGGGCGAGGATAACCCACTGGTGGTTATGTCTACTATGATGGTGCCGGTCACCTCAGAGCAGGGCAAAGAAAGCTGATCAAGTCTCGCTATTCTCCAGTTCGGCCTTCATAATATCCCGCATGACAAACTTCTGAATTTTCCCGGTAACAGTCATAGGGTATTCATTCACAAAACGAATGAAACGGGGCACTTTATAGTGAGCGACTTTCCCGCTGCAAAAATCGCGGATCATGCTCTCGTCCATTTGTTCACCGTCCCGCAAAAGTATCCAGGCGCACACTTCTTCGCCCATGCGGTCATCGGGGATACCGAAAACCTGAACGTCCTGCACGGCAGGATGGGTAAACAGAAATTCTTCTATTTCACGTGGGTAGATATTTTCGCCGCCGCGAATAATCATATCTTTCAATCGGCCAGTGATGTTTACATAGCCATCTTCGTCCATTGTTGCCAAATCACCTGTGTGCATCCAGCCGGCTTCATCGATCGATTCTGCGGTGCGTTCTTCGTCCGCCCAGTAGCCCTGCATGACGCTATAGCCTCGGGTGCAAAGCTCGCCTTGCTTAGTGCGTGGGACCGTTCTGCCGTCTTCACCGACTATCTTGACTTCCACAAAGGGGTGGATCTGGCCAACGGTACCAACGCGCTTGTCCAGCGGATCATCTTTTTTGCTCTGGAAACTAACCGGCGCAGTTTCTGTCATACCGTAAGCGATGGTGACTTCACCCATATGCATGTCGCTTATCACTCGTTTCATTACCTCAATGGGGCAGGGCGATCCGGCCATGGCGCCGGTTCGAAGGCTGGACAGGTCGTATTTGCTGAAGTTCGGGTGTTCCAGCTCCGCAATGAACATGGTGGGCACCCCGTATAGGGCGGTGCATTTTTCAGATTCGAGAGTTGCCAGAACAGTTTCCGGGTCAAATGCCTCGCCGGGCAAAACAATGGCTGCGCCGTGGGTGATGCAACCGAGCACGCCCATCACCATGCCGAAGCAATGATATAGCGGTACGGGTATGCAGAGCCTGTCTTCTTTGGTGAAACTTTGCCGTGCGGCAACAAAATAACCGTTATTGATGATGCTATGGTGGGTCAGCGTCGCGCCTTTAGGGTGGCCGGTGGTCCCCGATGTAAACTGGATGTTGATCGGATCGTCTGGCTGCAATGTGCCTGCAAGGTCTGTAACTTTTTCCGTAGCATCGGCGTCTGTATTTTGTTCCAGTGAACCGAAGGCCAGAAAGCCACTTGGTGGATTATCATCCAGCACAATTGCTGTTTGTAGGTCGGGCAGACGCGCTGACTTTAGGTTACCAGCGCTGCAGGTATCCAACTCTGGCGCAATTTCCCGCAGCATGCTGACATAATCGGATGACTTAAACTGGCTGGCCAGCACGAGGGCTTTGCAGCCTACTTTGTTGAGGGCATATTCCAGTTCAGACGTTCGGTAAGCTGGATTGATGTTAACCAGTATTAACCCCGCTTTGGCGGTGGCAAATTGGGTGACGATCCATTCTGCACAGTTGGGTGCCCACAGGCCAACCCGGTCGCCGGGCTTTAGCCCCAAGGAAACAAGGCTTGCCGCAACGTCCGTCGCTTTTTGATTAAGATCAGCGTAGGTCCAGCGGACATTCTGGTGTGCTACAATAAGCGCTGGCCTGTCACCGTGCCTGGCGGTAGCAGTTTCCAGAGCCGCCCCTACGGTCTGGTAAAGAAGCGGCGTATCGCTGGTTCCGGCCACATAGCTCAGTTCGCCCGTCATCTCATATTCTCCCGCTGAATTGTTGAGTATAACGACAAGTGAGCAATTATAGAGGCGCGGACAAAAATCGGGCCGGGCTTTGGGCGCGACAGGCTCCGATCAAGTCTAATACCTTCCCCAGCGATTTTACTGAGCCAGAACGATACCCTGCTCAATCTGCGAGGGTATTTTTTGCTGTTGCTTAAAGCTGAGGCAGATCTTCTTCAAGCATGCACATGTTGAAGGAGAAAGAAAGCTCCCCTTCATCGTCGTCTTTATAAACTACGCCGATAAATTCATCGCCTAAAAATACCTCTACCGAATCAGGCGCCTGCGGGCGCCGGACAAGGCGAAACATGTTGTTGTCAAACTTGCGTTGCAGATAAGCCTGCACGCGTGCGGTATCATTTGGTGTCAAGGGACGCTCCTTAGTCTCACTGTTGGCATTGATTTATCCAACGCACAGGGCATATGGCAAGAAAAACTATCACACAATCAAAAAACGTCTCTGGTTGAAGATCGCTTATAGGTGTTATAGTCTCAACCTTCGTTACCTCTGATATGAATTATGGATAAGGACGCCGTGTATGCCCGAGGAAGGATCAAGTGATTTTTCTTATGCGGACGATGATGAACTTGTTGAGCAGTTCGTTACCTGGACAACGGATGCTGTTGGCGAGTTGAAAGCTATTGTAGCTGACCTGGACGGGTCTGAGCTGAAGTCTGACGAGAAAGCCGCTCGTATTTATGACCTGACCCATAACATCAAAGGCATGGGTGGTAGTTTTGACTTTCCGCTGATGACGTTTGCCGGAGGATCGCTGTGCTCGTATATCAAAGGGTTACCTGTCGACAAAGGCTTGTCGGCCAAGGTAATTGATGCGCATGTGAAAGTGTTTGACGTAGTGCTTGCCCATAAAATTCAGGGTGACGGCGGGGAAAAAGGCCTCGCGCTGCAAAATAGGTTGACCGCCATCATTAATGAAGAAGCATAATTTCTTCAATTATTTCTGATAAATGTTCTTATTTTGTTCTTTTTTCTTGAAACCGTATATTTTCTGGTCCAGGTTTTTAGAATACAAAATCTGATTGCTTTGAAGAATGACCAGTACAGAATTAATCACAAAAGGTACCATACGGCTCCTGCATTCTATGGGGTATGCGGCTCTGCGGGAAGTGTCATTATCAAACGGCCGCCGTGCTGACCTTGTTGGATTAGATAAAGGCGGTCATGTAGTGATTGTTGAGGTAAAGTCATCTGTGGCAGATTATAGAGCTGATTCTAAGTGGCACGATTATCTGCCGTTTAGTGATGAATTTTTTTTCGCTGTTGATGCAAATTTTCCACTTGAAATTCTTTCGGAATCGGCGTGCTTTCCTTCGATGACCGGTATAATTGTGGCTGATGAGTTTGGCGGTGAGGTGATTCGGATTGCATCTGCGCGAAAATTAAATGCAGCCCGTCGGAAAAACATTCATTTAAAAATGGCTCGCGCGGGTGCTGCGCGTCTTGCCAAGCCATTTATCGTCGAATCTGGCTGCCAGTTTCCGTTTTAATGAGGGCTAAAGCACGCTTTTCTATTATGTCTGACGGCTGTTTGTAGTTTTTCCGGTTTTGTTAACACCTCTTCTTTACCTTGATTTGTGCATGATCCGCCCGCATGGTGGCCGTGTAAGCACTTTTGGGGAAAAGTAAAATGATGCGCAGTGAAAAAAGCTTAAGGCTGGAGAAAATCTGGCGTAAATTGGCCGCTGATTCCGGCTTTGGCATGCCCCGACAAAATGATTTTAAGGCGCATCAAATCCCTGACTTATTGCCAGATTTTACCGTAGGGAAAGTTACCGATACTGGGGTGAATGTGGTTATGGCTGGCTCCAATGTTATCGGGCGTTTTTCGGGCGAAATTACCGGCCAAGACTATATGCAGTTTATTCAAAAGCACCAGCGTCCGTTTATGCTTTCCATACTGCAGCAGGTTTGCGCCCGTCCGGTTGGTATTTGTATTCAGATGCAAAGCGAATTTGAGCGCGGTTATATGCTGAAGCTTGAGGTGACGTTGCTACCCGTCCGCGATTCGGATGGTGCTTCTGAGTTTGCGATCGCCTTATCGGTTCCGGCACCGGACAAAGGGGCAACCCTTGCAACGCCCTTTTTGGGAGATCCCAAAGTTGCTGACTGGCAAGGTCCGATGGCCTGGATTGATTTGGGCGCCGGTGTACCTAGGATCGCTAGCGCCGTAGGCATGACCTAAGTAGCGCCTGAAAACTCACTTTTAAGTTTTCGTTGCTGCTTCAGTTTAATCGATGTCTGGCACTTCGGTATAATCCGACCAACGCTCCCGGCCCTGCTTGTTTTCAAGAATATTTTGAAGCGCTGCAATGGCGCGGCGTTCATATCGTTTTCCAGCTTCAGCTTGTAAAATATCAATTGCCTTATCGAAACCAAGGCTCTCACGGTGGGCGCGCGCAGATACGATACCAACAAAGGCATTGGCAACCGACAATATACGCGCACCAGGCTCGATAGCATCACCTGCACGGCCAGCGGGCTCGCCGCTGCCGTCCCAATGCTCGCGCATTTGGTCCAGTGTTTCTGCAACTGCGCCGCTAAGGCCAACATCTGCAATTAATTGTGCGCCCTTGCTTATGCTGTCGCGCACCAAAGCAAGCTCGCTTTCTGAAAGCGGCGATTGTTTGGTCAATATATCGATGGGCACAAAAATTTTACCCAGGTTTACCAATTGCGCTGCTGTATGCATTGCTTCCTGCTGTTCATCATCCCAGCCCATCTCTTCAGCCATAGCGGCTGCAACGTCAGCAACTCGGGCGGAGTGATATTTGCTCCAGGGATCGCGGGCGTCGATGATCTGAGTGAGGGTGCCGATCAATTGGCGGAACAGATTTTCGGAACGATCATTGGCCGCCACCAAATCCGTTATGTCCTGCATCACCATCAGAACATTGGCAGAGGTTTCTCCCGCACCTTCAAGCGGTAAAACATCTGTCTTAAACAACCGGCCTGAGTTTATGAAAGGCTGTAACTGCGGAATGGTATGGCGGGTGCCGTCCGCTGCGCTTTTAACGTATTCTCTTAACAGGTTGGCGGTTTCTGATTCGAAGATCGTATCCAGGCGCCGGTTTTCCAATTCCTGTGCATCAATGCCAGCAAACGCACCCATTTGTTTGTTAACGAGGCGTGCAGTCATGTCGACATCAACGGCCGCAATCGCGGAAGGCTGGTTGTCGCTAACAGAGCGCAGGAATATGTTCAGGGCCTGATTTTCCCGGGATAGCGCCGACTGTTGCTGATAACTCTGTTCCAGTTTTCGTGACACGCCGAGTCGCCACACCAGAACCAGCGCCACGAGAACTGACAGTGCAGCAAGTGACAGAGTAATGAATAGGCTGTTGCGTCTTTCGTTGATATCCGCAAATGCTTCGCGCACATCCACTGTGCGCACAAGTATCCAGGGCACCGGCGCGCTTAGCTCTCGGCCCGTTACCAGAACTTGCAGCCCGTCATAGTTGGTTCTTTGATCAAATCCGCCGGGTTGATCGGCAGCATAGCTTGCGGCGGGGTCAATTCGTGCTTCGCCTACCCGCCCGCCAAGACGCAGCGGTGTTATTGGTGTCACGACCTCGCCCTCTGGCTGTGTGACGAGGTAAGTTTCGGCCGTAACGCTATCATCACCGGGTTGGTCCAATGCGGCGAGAAAATCACGGTCTAATGGCCGCGCACCCACGACCCACGCTGTGGCCGATTGGCCGTCGCTGCTGACAGATATAGGCGCGCCAACAAGAACCAGCGGTGTTTTGTCGTCAAGTTTTGGCCCCAGCTTAACGAAGGAACGATTAAGGTTTAGGGCAAATTCTTCGGGGCGTAACATTGGCATGCCAGCGGTTGCGACCAGTATTTTCCCTGTGTTGTCGACCAAGGCAATGCCAGCACGATTAGGACGTTTCACGTTTGCGGCGACCGAATCGATGGCACGTTGTTCGTGGAAACCGGTGGTTTCTGCTTCAACGGATAATAGCGAATAGATATAGCCGCGCTGCGCTTCGGCTCCGTTATTGGCTGCATCCTCAGTTTGTACAATCGTTGAAGCGTATAGTTGAACAGAGGCGTCGCTCGCCAATTGCTCTATACTCTCCAAATGTCTGTTTAACCATTCGGAGACTTCAGCAACGCGGCTGTCGGCAACCAAATTCATTTTGCTTTGCCAGCTTTCCAGCCCTTTTTCTGCTTCTGATGCAGCAAATTTGAAAATAGCGAATAGTGCGATCAGCAAAACGGCCAGTAAACCCATAGCGGGGGCTAAAAAAGTACGCACTGACTCACGTTGTTGTGACATGCATGGTTCCTTGTTTGGTTAACGCGGGCCGTAAAGCTATTATTAAAATACAGGTAATTAATTAACGGAATATTAGGGGTGTCTTTAGACTTTGTCATCATACTCTGAAAGGTTGATAATATTGTCTGAGCACGACTGTCATAGACAATAGGCGCAAGATTGTAGACTTTAAGAAGGGTGAGGTTTGTATAGAGCCAAAAAATATAGATTGAAAATTGTGCTTGTGGCGGCGATTGCCTTGGCGGGATGGTTGCCCCCTTCGGCTTACGCCCAATCTAGCGGCCTGTTTGGCAGCCGTGAAATTCATTCAACCAATATGAAATCATTTGGCAAATGGAGCGACGTTTGGCGGCGTCAAAATTTGGAAAAAGCAAAAACATTGTCGCTGGAAGATACTGTTGTAGATCCGGCCAATCGGTGTAGAGGCAGACACCGTGTGAAATGTAACCGTGAGGCCTGGGATAGTTTTATTGACGGGCAGCGAAACGCCGACGAAGCGGATGACGGCAGCGGCAATCCGGCTTTATCCGAGCATCTGTTGAGTGCAGTAAATCTTTACATTAATCGCACCAGTTACATTGTTGATCCGGTCAATTGGGGCGTGCCTGATTACTGGTCGACACCTGACGAGTTCTTCCTTCGAAACGGGGACTGTGAAGATTATGCGATTAGCAAATTTATAACGCTTAAGCGCCTGGGGGTGGACCCTGCGAAAATGCGTCTAGTTATTTTGCAAGATGAAAATCTGCGGGCCGCCCACGCAGTTCTGGCGGTTGAGTTGGAGGGGAATTATCACATCCTGGATAATCAGGTAGACACTGTATTAACCCATGATAAAATTTTGCATTATAGGCCGGTATATTCGATCAATGAAAACGGTTGGTGGCTTCATCAGGTTAGGCGTTTTGGACGGTAAGTTAAGGCAGACTAATGGGTGACAACTCAAACATAATCACAGACATGCAGGACTATGTTTACTCCTTGAGGCGCCACACTATTGGCCGCCGCGCCTTCCATATTAAATTGTCAGCACTGGAACGCTACCTGCAGGAACCCTACTACCGGCGTGAACTAGCCTCCGCGTTGCGGCCTTTGGTGCAAAAAAAAGGTGCCCGGCTATTTGCCCTGCCCAACGCTGACTGTGTTGGCATCACGGCGAGTGCAACGCTTAATGACCTGACGGCGCCCATGCGCGATGTTCACAAACGATTGAGAGAGTCGGAAAAACTGAAAACTCTGGACCCTGTTGTGGGGGCGACAGATTGGTTCATCGAATGGTTTGATCTGGAGCAGGATTATGGCGACTTTGCAGCTTATACCCAGCTCTTGGCAAAGCAGCTAAGAAGCTAACAAATGTTTGCATGCTGATTCTCTGGCTCTTGTCGACAAGTCCGACTATAGGGGCGATCTTTTGGCCAAAATTCTTTGCAGGGTGCGTCGGTGCATGTTCAACCGGCGTGCAGTTTCAGAAACATTGCGGTCACACAGCTCATAAACTCGCTGAATATGCTCCCACTTAACCCGGTCTGCCGACATGGGGTTTTCTGGGGGTTCGGGTTTTTCACCGCCGCTAGCCAGCAGCGCTTTGACAATTTCATCCGGGTCAGCCGGTTTTGCCAAATAGTCCACGGCCCCGGCCTTCACTGCAGCAACGGCACTGGCTAGGTTGCCGTAGCCTGTCAGAATAATAATCCGAACATCGCTGCGCAAATGGCGCAGTGTAGGCACGAGGTCAAGGCCGTTACCGTCAGTTAGTTTCATGTCCAAAATCGCGTAGCGCGGCTTGTGGTCTGCCGCCATCAGACCCGCTTCTTCAATGCTCTCCGCAGCTACTACGGTAAAACCCTGACGCTCCATACTGAGCGAAAGTCGCTGCCTGAACGCGCGGTCGTCTTCCACGATGAGTAGAATATCTTCAGGATTGATTTGTTTTTTTTCAGACATATCAGCCTCACTTTTTCGGTAAATGGGAGGTTTGTACAGATTTTAAAGACTGCCCTTGCGGGAATAATATGCTTGTGCGGGCACCGCCGCCCGGTGCCGCGCCAAACGATAGGGATGCGCCCATACGCTCCAGAAGTGACTTTGCGATAAACAGGCCAAGACCCAACCCACCGTCTTTGCCAGGGCGTGGACGGCGAGTGGTAACATAAGGTTCGCCCAAATTGCGTATGATTTGCGGGTCAAAACCGGGTCCGTCATCATCAATTGTTATCATCAGTACATCCTCGCTCATATCGGCAGAAACGACAACCTGATTGCGGGCGAAGCCAACTGCATTTTCAACGATGCTTCTGACTGAATGAATTATCTCCGGCGTTCGGGCAACGTCGAAATTTGCATCTGCGCCAATAGTAAATTTAAGGGCAATGCCTCGTTGCTCATGCGGTGCGGCGGCTTCTCGCAGGACCGCGCCAACAGGCATCACAGTGAAGTGTTCGTCTAGCCCAGCTTTTTTGTGCTCCCTTAACTCAGACAAAATATTGCGGCAACGGGTTATCTCGGAAAGAATTAGTTCCAAATCGGTGCGCGTTTCCTTGTCGCCCTGCCAGCTATTCAAAAGATCTTTCGCGGCCAGCATAATGGTGCCCATTGGTGTACCAAGCTCGTGTGCCGCTGCGGCAGCCAAGGCGCCCAGGGCAGCCAGTTTTTGCTCTTGCTCCAGCGCTAGTTGCGTTGCCACAAGTGCTTTTGCCCGTATACGGCTTTCTCGCCCAACCCGAGCCATATAAACCGCTAGAAACACCAGCGTAAAACAAAGGCTGATCCAGATTGCCGTTAAAAACAAAGGCTCCACTACTGGGGGCGTGCCGTCCCACGGCAAGGGGTAGGGTGTGAAGGCTAGCGCCGTTGCCAGCACCAATGATAATGCAATCAGGCCGTATGTACTTTGGCGTGTGAGCATGGTTGCTGAAACCGTTGTTGGCACGAGCATTAGCATACAAAAGGGGTTTGACAGGCCGCCTGTGGCAAAGAGCAAGGCGGCGACATGGACCAAATCAAAGGCAAGATGCGCACGGGCCTGGCTGTCAGGCAGACGTTTGTTTTTGTCCGACCGAAGGGAAAACCATAAATTCAGCAGCGCAGAAACCAACACCAGTGGCACAGTGATTTCTGCTTTAACATCGAATTTAAGAACCGATGCAACCAAAGCCAGAGCAAATAATTGACCGCTAACACCGATCCACCTAATTGCGACCAGCGTGCCTAGCCTTACACCGCCTTCGCTATCGAAATTCGGATATATTTCAACGAATTTGGGTTTTGCTTCGATGCCTTTTGCGCCAGGCTTTTGTGTAGGTTCAATTTCCGGTTTCATCGTGTCATCCTATTAAGGCAGCCAGCCACAACAACGCTAGTAATGTATTTGCCAGCCCAAAGGCGATAAGCGCGACAATAAGCCCATTTTTTTGATCTGTTGCATTTAACTTGGCCGAACCAGTTTCCGGGCCGATCCAATGAATGGGTTCTGCTTTTTGGCTCGAGAGAGCGGTGGCCTTGGAAATTGAATGCGCCTCGAGTGACCAGTTAAAAGCATAATTGGTAACAATCACGGGCCAATGCCTGACACGCGCACCCAAATACCGGATGGCAGACAAGCTGCGTTTCCAATTGGCAGGGGGCCAAAACAAAGAAGCAAAGATTAGAACGATTGCCGCACTTATTTCACCCGGAATAGCCAGCAAAGAGCGCATGCGTTGGAGGGGTATCAGAAAGAAAAAGTTGGCTGACTTTCTAGCTTTGTGGGCCTTTTCCGCTTCAATATTTGCGGCATGAAGGCAATGAAAAACCAATAAAAAGGCGAAGCCGCCCACAACGAATAACAGGGCCGCAGGTACATAATAGTTACCGAAGACCTCGATTGGCTTACGGGTCAGCTGGCGATAATCTGCTGCACCGGGCTTGGCGCTGCTACTTTGCAGCTGCTGCCAAGCGATTTTTAAAGACAAGAATTTCGCCACAAAAAACACGGCAAGCGCTGTCATGCTTGGGTGGATAAAAACCAATTGATCAACCGCGTACCCAACTGCACCAAACAGCAAGACAAGCACGACAGTGACAACGCTGCCGCGCCATAGATGGGTGCGGCGGCTTCTGTTGTTTCGGACCAATTTGGTTTGAAAAAATTGCAAGGTGCGTGTTGGTAATCGTTCCAGAGAAGGAATGAGGCCTAACACCCTCGGGCCACCAAAAAGCATATCGAGTGCCACGGCCCCGAGCCATACGGCAATCCAGGGCGCTGCTCTGTCGAGGTAAATCTGGATAAATTCATGTATGGTGAGCACTCCCGGAAAAACCAGTTTTCATGAATACTCAGGTACAAAAATAACGCTAAATGTCCACCTTATTGGTCAGCCACCTCTGCTAATAAGTAGCACCGGCATCCTGAAGTAGGCGAACGAAACGCCGAGACCGGCTTATTTTGGCATATTCCAGCGCTGTTTTGCCGGTCAGGTCCTGCACATTAGGATCAGCACCAGCTTCGATCAGCGCTTGCGCGGCTTTGAATTTTCTGCCTCGAACAGCTTTCATCAGCGCTGTTTCCTGCCCAATATCTGCTCTGTTCGGGTCCGCACCATATGATAAAAGTAGCTTGATCATATTGGTGTCGCCGACGGTTGCGCGCACCATTAAAGGTGTTTGACCGCGGTTGTCGGATAGATTTGGGTTGGCATCATTGTCTAGCAACAACTTGACGACGGCTGAATTTGCCGCTTGGGCAGCAATGACAATCGCCGGCGTGCGGTCACTGCGCCTGCGAGTATCTGGCGATACATTCTTACGAAGCAATTCATTAATTTTAACCAGGTCTGCTTTGTCGACAGCCTTCAGCAGGTCATATTGCGGGCTTTGTGCCGAGGCTGGCACCACCGTGGTAAACATCAGAAATAGAATGGCGAACAAGCCAATGGGACGAACGGTGAACAACATTAAAAACTCACTTTCTAGCGGCAGACTGCCAACAGCCTGATCAAAATACATATCTTTGGCACCAATTGCCGCAGGGGCAGTGACAAAGACAACCTATATTTCTATAACAAGCATGAGATCACAAGAAGAATCCCCTGGGAAATGCTATGAAGGGGTAACATTTCGGAGAGCTGTGATGAAAATGGTGCGTTTGGGGCTATGGGGGTTGGTTTTTTTAGCGGCCGCGTTGCTAGTGGGGCGTTTTTATCTCGCTGACCAACAAGCGCCGCTCTCCGGAAGCGCCGGCGGGCCAGGAGGCCCATTTGTGCTGACAGCCCATACCGGCGAAAAAGTATCGAACACTGATTTTTTGGGTCGATATATGTTGGTTTATTTCGGATATAGCTTTTGTCCGGATGTTTGCCCTCTGGACTTGCAGAAAATGACCGTTGCGCTCCATTCCCTTGAGGAAAGCGGTTATGACACAACACCGATTCAACCTTTGTTCATTAGTATTGACCCCGAGCGGGATACGGTCGCTGAACTTGCTGGTTTCCTGCCCGATTTTCATCCGCGTCTGCTGGGCCTCACCGGAACAGTTGAAGAAATAACGGCGGTCGCGAAAAATTATAAAGTTTACTTTGCCAAGCGTGAGCAGCCGGGCACCACTGATTATTTGATGGATCATCAGGCGCTTATTTTTGTTATGGACCCGGCGGGCAATTTTGTTCGATTGTTCTCGTCGCGCGATACGCCGGATGATATTGCGAAAAGCTTGGCGTCAGTGTTACAAAAGGCGAACTAGCCTTCCTCATAAAAACGATGGATTCTGAATGGCCTTTTGGCGCGAAAAATCATTAGTGGAATTGAACCGTCAGGAATGGGAGTCCCTTTGTGATGGCTGCGGAAAATGCTGCCTGCATAAATTGGAGGACGATGAAACCGGTGAGGTTCATTACACTAACGTAGCCTGCCGCTTTCTGGACGCTGAAACCATCCAATGCGGTAAATATATGACGCGCCAACGCTATGTGGGCAACTGTGTTGTCATGACGCCTGAATTACTGGACACGCTCCCCTGGATGCCCAGCACCTGCGCATACAGGTTGCTGTATGAGGGTAAGAATTTGCCAGAATGGCACCCACTTTTGGCAGGTGACCCGGAAGCGATTCACGAAGCTGGGGCTTCAGTAAAGGGGAAAGTTGTCGATGAGCGCGATGCGGGGGACTTTGAAGACCATTTAGCTGATTGGCCAGCATGAGTTTGTTCGTTTCTGACAGATCACTTGAAGTGGATATTTCAGGCGCCATGCATGCGGTTAAATTACGCCGCAACGCGCAAGCGAAAAAGATGGTACTCCGCGTTGACGCAGTTTCTGGTGAGATTAAGTTGACAGCGCCAAAGCATGTCTCGCTGCGTAGTCTGCAGAAGTTTCTGGATGAAAATATCCACTGGTTGATGACGGAGAAGGCTAAAGTTGATGCACGACCGCCGATAGCTGACGGCTCAATGCTGCCGTTTCTAGGTGCTCCGCATCAGGTCAAATTTAATGACCAGCCACCGCGGAAAGTTCGTTGGATCGGCGAGGAAATACATGTGGGCGGCCCCGCTGATCAGGCGCCAGTCCGCCTTTTGCGCTGGCTTAAGGCGCAGGCAAAAGACCAGCTTAGCGAAGATGCAAAATATTATGCCGATCTGCTTCAAGTTGAATATAAGCGGGTTAGCATTGGGGATATGAAAAGCCGCTGGGGTAGCTGCTCCAGCAACGGTACGCTCAGATTTAATTGGCGCCTAGTAATGGCTGAACCGAGCGTTCGCCGCTATGTGGCGGCCCACGAAGTCGCCCATATTCTTGAAATGAATCATTCAGATCGTTTCTGGCACCATGTGGAGCGGTGTGTGCAAAACTATAAGGCTGAACGTAAGTGGCTGAAAAATCAGGGACAGTCCCTGATGCAAATTCGCTTTAATCCGTCCCAAATAGGCGGCTAAACAGGCTTTTTTTCTTTTTTTTGGGCTCGGGCGCTTGCCCTTTTTTGGCGGCCACCGCCACTTGGCGTTCCGGGCGGCGCTGTGTTGCTGCAGCGCTGTAAATAGCCGCGTCCGCCAGAAGGGGCCTCACCGGCAAGGTGGCGTGCGCTTCGGTCATGAAATCGCGCCAGATGCGGGCGGGCAAGCCGCCCCCTGTAACATTCTTCATGGGTGTGCCGTCGTCGTTGCCTACCCACACCGCAGCTGTCATTTCGCTGGTAAAGCCTGCAAAAACCGCATCGCGGTTGTCTTGCGATGTGCCTGATTTACCTGCCGCGGGCCGGGCCAGCGCTGCGTTTTTGCCTGAGCCCCATTTTACCACACTGGTCAACATTTGGGACATGTCATCGACAACATCGCCGCGCAGCACTGTATAGGGCGGCGCGGCGGCGCGGCGGAACAATACTTCGCCTTCCAAAGTGGCGATTTCCACGATGCTATAGGGCTCAGCGGCGTGTCCGCCGTTGGCAACAGCAGCATACCCACTGGTTAGTTCGAGCAGCCGCACTTCCTCTGTTCCCAGAGGCAAGCTTGGAACGGCGCTAATGCTGGTTTTTATGCCTAGCCGTTTAGCCACGGTCGCCGCTTTTTCCCGTCCAACCTCTTCAGATATTTGAACGGCAATTGTGTTGATAGAGCGCGCGAAAGCTTCTTGAAGGCTCATTTCGCCGTTGAACTTGCCGCTATAGTTTTTGGGTGCCCAGTCGTCCACGACGGTTGCTCTATCGACGTAGCGATCACTTGGCCTTTTGCCAGCTTCCATCGCGGCAATATAGGTGAAAAGTTTGAAGGCCGAGCCCGGTTGGCGCCTAGCCTGGGTAGCCCGGTTATATTGGCTTTCGCCGTAATCTTTGCCGCCAACCATGGCGCGGACTGCACCGTCATGGTCAATTGCCACCAATGCGCCCTGTGTCGCACCGCGGTCTTTGCCTTCCCCGTTCAGCCCGCGTTCCACGGCCATATTGGCCGCGCGCTGCACACTGGGGTCAAGAGTCGTGAAAATGAGCAGCGATTTGCCGCGGGCATTCGGCGCCAGGCGCCTGGCTTCGCTTTCTACCCAGTCGGTAAAAAAGCGGATATTACGGCCTGCAACACTTGCTTTAATCTTGGGTGGTTGTTCGCGAATTTTATCTGCGGCTGATTGTGAAAGCGCGCCCGTGGCAGCCATTGCGGACAAAACGATTTGGCCGCGTTCCCATGCGCCTTTAGGGTTAATGTGCGGTGCAAGGCGCGAGGGCGCTTTTACAAGGCCGGCTATAACAGCCGATTCTGCCACAGACATATTAACCGCGGAATGGCCAAAAAATTTGCGGGATGCGGCGTCAACCCCGTAGGCCCCGCCGCCAAAGTATACGCGGTTCAGGTAGAGGGTTAAAATCTGCTCTTTGGTAAATTTCTGCTCCAGCCAAAGCGCGAGCAAAAGTTCTTGCGCTTTTCGTTTTATGGTTCGGTCGCTGGATAAAAACAGGTTTTTTGCCAATTGCTGTGTGAGCGTACTGCCGCCTGCCCGAACGCCGCCAGCCTGCACATTTGACCACATGGCGCGCATCAAGCCCTTGGCGTCAACGCCGCCGTGATCGAAAAAAGTCCGGTCCTCAACCGATACAAACGCATTTACCAGTGCCCGCGGTGTTTGCTCGAACGATATCCAGTCCCCGTAAATAGGGCCGCGGCGCACCAGTGTGGCACCATTAACCGCTTTTACTACAACGGCTGTGTCTTTGCTGCCCGCGGCGGGTAGGTTTTCCAGATCGGGAAGTTCAAGAGACAGGTAAGCTATTAGAAGAATGCCTATAATGGCTGACCATACGCCAGCGACAGCGCCGCCGTAGATAATTCGGTGCAGTAATGGCTTCTTCTTTTCTTTGAAGCTAAGTGTTTTTTTGTTTGGCTTTGGCATTTCTGCTGACTTCTGCGCTGTCTCTGTGGTTGGTCTCAAATGTTCGTCTGTTTCAGACATAAGGCCATAGCATGATCTTGAAATGCGGCAAAGTTATGAGCTGCCTAAAACAAAAATGGCTACTCGTTACAAGTTCAGATTGATAATTACCGAACGTTTGGTCTATAACTAAAGAATTAGTGATGGGAGACCGTATGGCCCGACCAGCCACATTTTCGAAGTCGGAACTATTGGCAAAGTTAACCGAAGTTTTTCGTCGTTCGGGCTATGACGGTGCTAGCATGGCCGATTTATCGAAGATAACTGGCCTATCCAAGGCCAGCCTTTACCATCATTTTCCGGGCGGAAAAGCCGAAATGGCAAGAACGGTGTTGGCGGAAGAGGGGAAGCGACTGCAGCAATTGGTGCTTGCCCCGCTCGGAAATTTAAGCGACCCGCTTAAGGCATTGGAAAATAGCCTGCATGGGGTTGGCCAGTTTTATAGTGGTGAGGTGCCGTGTTGCTTGATGAACAGCATCATGCTGGGTTCTGGCGAAGCACTTTTCAAACAGGGGATTTCCGACGCGATTACTGCCTGGTCGAATTTGCTGACGCGGGCATATGAGGCAACAGGGGTGTCCGCCGACGAAGCACTGGCGTGGGCTGCTTATGCGCTAGAGCGGATTCAGGGTGCCCTGATTATATGCCGTGTTGCCTCGAACCGTGACGCGTTTGAACAATGTCTCATTGAACTTCGCGGCGATGTTTTGGCCGGAGGGAATAGTTGAACCATTGTTTTGGCTGGGGCTGCCGCCAGTGCAATCTATTGAGCAGCCCTGATTAGCGGTCGTTTTTGCTTGACCTTTTACTCGGCGCACACCAAATGAAGGTTAAATAGGAAGGATTTAGTCATGTTTATCGAAACCGAAGTCACGCCCAACCCTGACACCCTTAAATTTATACCGGGTCAAACACTGTTGGAGGCCGGAACGGCCAATTTCAATACGCCCGATAGCGCCGAGGCTTCACCGCTGGCAACAGCCATGTTTGCCATTCAGGGCGTAACCGGTGTGTTTGTCGGGTATGACTTCGTGACAATTTCCAAGGCGACAGAAGAAGAATGGGATGCACTTAAGCCCAATGTACTTGCGGGCTTAATGCAATTCTTTGCCTCTGGCGCACCAATTGTGAATTTAACGGACCAACCTGTTGCCGCGACGATGGATGCCGATGCTGCCGACGCTGACATTATTGAGCAGATCAAAACGATCTTGGACGAGAAGGTTCGCCCTGCAGTAGCAGGGGACGGCGGCGATATTATTTATCATGGCTTCCAAGAAGGCGTTGTTTATTTGCAAATGCAGGGCGCCTGCGCCGGGTGCCCCAGCTCAACCATCACCTTGAAGCATGGCATTGAGAATTTGCTGAAATATTATGTGCCAGAAGTGGTTGATGTGCGCGCGGTAGAATAGTGCTGTTTTCTATGTTGGGTTGCTAATCCAGCTTTCCGCCCGGCACATAAAAAAACCGCCCCAGCCAATACCAGCGCCCGTCCGCTGCGGGCATGGTGCAATTAATGCGGTTTCGCCCTTTCGGAAATGGCTCGTCGAATCGAACTTCGATTCGGTTTTCATTGAGTCTCACAAGTTCCGCGGCTCGGCCAAGATGGCTGGGGTAACAGGCCATTGCGGACAGGCCGCGAACCGTGCTGTCTACAGTAAAGCCAAAAACGGGCGGGTTGCGCTCATCAAAAATGACCGGGTTGATCGGAGCCAAATCTTCCACAGGCAGCGCTAAGGTGCCAACAATTAACCGAAATCTGTCTATGCCGCCGAAGCGCTCGTTAATGGGAAAGCGTGGCAACGCGTAAGGGTCGCTCCAATGGGCAACCGGCCCGGAATACTGGCTAAAGGCGGCGGTATAGCCTAACGCTCTAATCTCATTCTCCAGTTCTGGGTCATATTCTCCGTAAGGATAGGCAAACAAAGGCGGGACAGCGCCTAATTCTGCCTCAAAGCGTGCGGTAGCATTTGCAATATCCGCCTTTGATGTTTCCAACCCGCCGTAGATCATATGCAGGTGTGATGCAGTATGGTGCCCTATCTCAACACCTTCGGCCCGAAGCTGCCGGATATCATCCCATGACATATAATTGGGATTGCCCTGATCAACCGGATCCGTCGACACAAAGAGTGTCATGGGAAGGCCTGCAGCCTTCAGGCGAGGCCAACCTTCTTTGAGCACAGACCTGTAGGCATCATCCACAGTTATTGCGACGGTCTTTTCCGTAAATGGTTCCTTGGCTTTTTGTCGCCGCACGACCTCCGACAAAGGAACCACGGAATAGCCGCCACTTAATAGTTCTGCGATATGCGCATCGAATTGTTCCAGTTTAATATTCGTACTGGGCAGGCCGTCCTCACCAAAGCGATGGTACAAAAGAACAACTGCAGACTTGTCATCGGCAAGCGCAGCGGCCGAGGATGTGAAAACCAAGAATAGCGAGACAATTATAGTGATCAGTTTTTGATACATGGATTGTCTCCCCACTATTATATGTGACTCTGTCGGCATGTTGAAGCCAAGGGTGTGTGTGCTATTAACTTGCCTTGTTTCCGATGAGGTGGCAAGACGAACTCAGATTTTTGAGGCTCGCGCGGCGCGCGACAATTGCATGCAATAGCTATAAAAGGAGACAATAAATGGCTGACTTTCCTTTCACGGAACCGCTGCCCGAAAGTGCTGTTGATCAGCTTTTTCTGGAAGCCCGCACAATCAATGTTTGGCGCGACAAGCCTGTTAGCGACGAACAGCTCACCCGCCTGTATGATTTAACTAAAATGGGCCCGACGAGCGCCAATTGCAGCCCGGCGCGTTTTCATTTCGTCAAATCTGACGCGGCGAAAGCTCGGCTGAAACCCTTGTTGATGGCCGGTAATGATGCCAAGATGATGCAGGCACCGGTTACGGTTATTATAGCCAATGATCAGAATTTCGCCGAGCAGCTTCCTAAGTTATTTCCGCATGACCAAAGCGCAAAAAACTGGTTTTCTGACCCAGACGTTGCGGCCGCTACTGCCATGCGTAACGGCACACTGCAAGGTGCTTACCTGATGCTTGCCGCCCGCGCCTTGGGCCTGCATTGCGGCCCGATGTCTGGCTTTGACAATGCGGGCGTCGACAAAGAGTTTTTTGCAGGCACGGACCTGAAGTCCAATTTCATTTGTGCGGTCGGCTATGGCTCGACCGAAAATGTGTTCCCGCGAAGCCCCCGTTTAGCCTTCTCGGAAGCTGCTGCTATCCTTTAGAATGTTCGCCCGGATAAATTCATGACTCTTCTTGCCATTGATACCAGTGAAAGCGCCTGCAGCATTGCTTTGCTTGACGACAGCACAGTTGTTGATAGCAAAAGTGAAATGATCGGGCGCGGACACGCTGAACGTCTGCTGCCTCTTATCGAGGAACGATTAGTAGCGACGGGACTAACATACAGTGACCTCACTCGCATCGCGGTGACCACCGGCCCCGGTACATTTACGGGGCTGCGCATCGGTCTTGCGGTGGCGCGGGGTTTGGCGCTTCAGGGCAATTTTCCCTGTGTTGGCCTGACCGGCCTGCATGTATTGGCAGCATTTGCTAGCAAGCAGGCATCTGCCGCACCGGTATATGCGATTATTGCAGGTAGAGCTGGCCAGGCATTTGTTCAAAAATTCACAGATAGTGGGGTTACGGCCTCGACCGAATCAGTCGCAAACCTGGACATGGAAGATATTGTGAAAATGGTAGACCGTGATCCCGGCACAGTCATCAGCACATCGGGTGAGATTACCAAAAAATTCACTGGGCAGGAAGTTGATGTTATTTCCCTAGAGGCAATAGATCCGGTGACACTGGGTCTTTTGGCGCTCGACCTTGACCCCATGACTTATCCACCAGAGCCAACTTATTTCAGGGCAGCGGACGCCAAAAAGGCGACGCCTATTTTGCTGGTGGCATCAACTTGATGGTGCAGTGCGACGTTCAATTTGTAGATAAGGCACCAATGAAGCTACTCGATTCGCTGGCTCAGCTTCATAACGGTGCATTCACACAACTGGGCCAGACAGGTTGGGACGCTGGCCAAATCGGCCACAGCCTTGAGCAGGAAGGTGCTGAACTGGCTTACATTAGTGCTGATGACTATATTGCTGGGTTCGCACTATACAAAAAAGTGCTGGATGAAGCCGAGTTATTTACGATTGCTGTGGACCCGGCTCATCAACGGACGGGATTGGCATCCCAGCTTCTCAATGCCATTCGACGAAGTCTCAAGAAGGGTGGCATAGAGTTATTTTTTTTGGAAGTGCGCAGCGACAATATTGGTGCCATCGCCTGCTACAAAAAACTGGGTTTTGAACCGATTGCGGTGCGTAAGAACTATTACGCTGACGATGGTGGTGCGAAATTTGATGCAAATATTCTGCGGTTAATGCTCTAAACCAACATTATCCACACACTCGAATCGTCATTACTTTTAAACTCACGGCGTCCCCAATATCGGTCGCGAGCTCATCGCTTATGATAATATGACCAACGCCTTCAGTTGATCTGGCCAATGGCTCGTTTGCCGGACTATCTTCATATAAAACAGACACGGTTGCACCGATGGGTTTTTGGTCTGTGAACAGGCGCAGTTTTACAAAAGCCATCGGACAAACGGTGTCGCGCAGGTCGAGATCAAAATTTTGTTTTATATTGCTCATGGCCTGGGACCTTATGAGATAAGGGGTGCTAACAGCAAGGCTGTATACTGTGCCGGATTGTCCCGGCGAATTCTTGCTCTTGCAATTCTTATATGGCATTGTCCGCCTTGCAGCATGTGCATCAGCAGGAATGAATGGATCATTTCAGGGAGTAATGGCGGATTATGCCAAACCGACAGCAAGATATCGAAAAATTATGCCTGGAAAAAGGGATGCGGATGACAGACCAGCGCCGGGTCATCGCCCATGTGCTGACGGATGCAACAGATCATCCTGATGTGGAAGAAGTATACCGTCGGTCAACCGCTGTGGACAACGGCATCAGTATTGCCACTGTATACCGGACAGTTCGTCTTTTCGAGGAAGCCGGTATTTTGGAGCGGCATGACTTTCGCGATGGCCGTTCTCGTTATGAACCTGCCACCGATGATCATCATGATCATTTGATTGATCTGGAAACCGGCGAAGTGCATGAGTTTCATAATGATGAAGTTGAAAAACTGCAGGAAGAGATAGCAAGGCGGCTTGGGTATCGTCTTGTTGATCACCGCATGGAACTGTACGGCGTTCCAATTGACAAAAATAAGTAACATCGACCCGGCTATTCAGCCTGATTTGGACGACCCTGATGATCCGGGTGTTTCTGAAACTGTTGAATATGGGGGTTTGCGAGCCAACCTTAACCGCGAAGGCTGGTCCCTTATGGGACTGGTGCGCATTACCTCCGTTGTTCTGGCCTCTATTCCTATCATTTCACTGCAATATGTAATGGTCCGTGCTTCAAAGCGGCATTGGTGGCACTTTGCCGGCCTTTGGCACAGAACAATGGCCCGTATCGTCGGTATGGATGTGAAGGTTACCGGCGTTGAGCGGAACAAAGGCGCAACATTATTTGCGGCTAACCATATTTCCTGGTTGGACATCCTTATCCTTGGCGGGCACATCCCAAACGCCAGTTTCATCGCCAAGTCAGAAGTGGCTGGCTGGGGCATGCTTGGGAGCTTGTGTGGTCTGCATAAAACCGAATTTGTCAACCGGGCGCGCCGAACCGATAGCGCTCGCCAGCGCGATGCATTGGCAGAGCGGGTGAAAGAAGGGCATAGTCTGATCTTGTTCCCGGAAGGAACAAATACCAGCGGCGTGCATTTAGCACCGTTTAAATCTGCCCTTTTTTCTGTGGCTGAGCGTGCTGCGGCGCACCGCGACGAACCGCTTTTTGTTCAGCCAATTACGCTGGCATACACTGAAGTTAACGGTATGCCTTTGGTACGCAGCCAAAAGCCCTGGGTGGCGTGGCTGGGCGATGTTGAGCTGTTCGCTCATCTGCGTCAACTGCTGACTCGAGCCAAAATTGTTGTAACGGTTGAGTTTCATGAGCCGATAACGCTGCAAGAAGCTGGATGCAGGAAAGATTTGGCGCGATACTGTCAGGCGCAAATAGCCTCTGGCTTAGAGCGTGCTCACCGCGCTGAAATGCGTTTAGGCCCTGCCCGTAGTGCTTCTGATGTTGAGATTTCTCAGCACGCTTGACTCCTGTAGGTTTGGTGGTAGTCTCCGGCACCTTTTTGAGCACCCTTTTTGGGGCTACAACTGTTGCTGAATAAGACATACAATGACCAGTGACAAGCATGGGTGTAGCAAAGCCAGCCAGCACCAATACAGGAGCGAACCTTGAGCAAGAAAGTTTTCATCAAAACCTACGGGTGCCAGATGAATGTGTATGACAGCAAGCGTATGGCTGATGTGTTGAAGCCTGCAGGGTATGAAGTGTCTGAAACTTCTGAAGATGCTGATCTTGTTATTCTCAATACCTGTCATATCCGAGAAAAAGCGGCAGAAAAAGTTTACTCTGAAATTGGTCGTTTGAAGATTGCCAAACAGGCAAGGGCTGAAGACGGCAAAGACATGTATATTGCCGTTGCCGGTTGTGTGGCTCAGGCTGAAGGCCCTGAGATGATGCGCCGTGCGCCAGCCATTGACATGGTGCTTGGGCCGCAAACCTATCACCGCTTGCCAGATATGCTTAAGTCCGCCGAAGAACAGCGCAGTGGTGGCCGTATGAGTGCCCGTGTGTTGGACACTGACTTTCCGGTTGATACCAAGTTTGATCACCTGCCTGAAGAAAGCGATTATACTGGCCCGGCCGCATTTCTGACTATTCAGGAAGGCTGCGATAAATTTTGCACATTCTGCGTGGTGCCCTATACCCGCGGTGCAGAATATAGCCGCCCGGTTGCTGACATTGTTGCTGAAGCGAAACGGTTGGTCGCGTCTGGCGTGGTGGAGATCACTTTACTGGGTCAGAATGTGAATGCTTATCACGGTGAAGCCGGTGACGGCGAAATCGCAAGCCTAGGCGCATTGATCAGCGAACTTGATAAAATCGATGGGCTGGGGCGCATTCGTTATACCACGTCGCATCCACGCGACATGGACGACGAACTGATTGAAGCCCACCGCGACATTGCATCTTGCATGCCGTATCTGCACTTGCCGGTGCAAAGTGGGTCAAATAGCATCCTTGATGCCATGAACCGCAAACACACGCGTGAACATTATTTCAAAATTATCGATAAGCTCCGCGCTGCCAAACCCGATTTGGCGCTTTCGTCTGATTTTATTGTTGGCTTCCCCGGTGAAACGGATCAGGATTTCGAAGATACAATGGACTTGGTACGCCGGGTGAAATATGCCTCGGCCTACAGCTTCAAATATAGCCCGCGCCCGGGCACGCCTGCCTCTGTCATGGAAATGCAAGTTCCTGAAGATGTTAAGTCGAAACGTCTTTCGGCCCTACAGGCGCTGATTAATGAACATCAGCTGGAGTTCAACACCAATTCCATTGGCAAGGAGATGGATGTTTTGTTGGAGCGGCCCGGCAAATATGAAGGCCAGCTTCTGGGCCGCAGCCCCTATTTGCAGGCGGTTCATGTTGATGTGTCAAAAGCGCAAAACACGCTTGCCGCGGACGCGGATAATCCATACAGTGAATTTATGGGTAAATTGGTTCGGGTTCGGATATCCGAGGCAGGGCCAAATAGCCTGAAGGGTGAACTGGTTAGCGCCCTGCATTGATTGCCGGGTGCGGACCCATTAAGGAGCCGCAAGCAAATTTCTACGTATGCCAAGGTCAGCTCTCGGAGCGACAAGTCAGCTACTGGAACAGGTGCCCATCACAGCACCCAGCATTCCGCCCATCAACGATCTGAAATTCGCAAGAAACTGTTCGAATTTGAAGACAATCGCCTTGCTGCGGTTGTGTACGGCCAGCATGACCGCAATCTGGCGCGTATCGAACAGCTATTGGGGGTCGTGCTTATTAACCGTGGTAACCGTGTGGCCATTGAAGGCTCTGCCGAGCGCACCGAAATTGCCTATCAGGTTTTAACCGACCTGAACGCCCTTGCCGGCCAAGGCCGAGAGATTGATACCGGTGAAGTGGACGGCGCTGTGCGTATGGCTGAGGGTGTTTCCCCCGCCAATGACGGTGTCACGCCGCAGGAAACGGTGTCGTCCGGTCGCAATACAGCGGCAAACCCGGCTGGCGGTACAGCGCCGCGTGGCAGTGATTTGAAAATAACCACGCGCAACCGGGTAATTATGCCGCGCTCCAAGGGGCAGGCAGATTATATCTCGAAACTGGCGACCTCCGACATGGTTTTTGGTGTTGGTCCGGCAGGAACGGGTAAAACCTATCTGGCGGTCGCAATGGCGGTGGCGCGTATGCTCGCCGGAGAAATTGACCGAATTATCCTGTCGCGCCCAGCCGTTGAAGCGGGCGAAAATCTGGGCTTTTTGCCCGGTGACCTGAAAGATAAAGTCGATCCGTACCTGCGGCCGCTCTATGATGCGCTGTACGATATGATGCCCGCAGAACAGGTCGAAAAGCGTATTGCCAGCAACCAGATTGAGATCGCTCCGCTTGCCTACATGCGTGGGCGCACGTTGGCCAATGCCTTTGTTATTCTGGATGAAGCGCAAAACACCACCCCCATGCAGATGAAAATGTTTCTGACCCGGTTCGGCGAAAACAGCCGTATGGCGATTTGCGGCGACCCAAGCCAGGTAGACCTGCCAAACCATGTGACATCTGGCCTGAAACACTCGCTGAATAAACTGCGAGATATAGAAGGTATCGCGGTTACACGCTTTGACGCCACAGATGTGGTACGCCATCCGCTTGTTGGCCGCATTGTGGATGCCTACGGCGATGATGATGGCCGGTAATTGGATTTCAGTCAGATAGCATGAGCGATACCAGCAAACATATGGAATTTGATGACGAGCCACCATCCAGTATCATCGATCGGCAAGGCGCTTGCGCCTTTCCCGGTCTGGAACTGGACATCGACATTGTAGACCCTTTGCTGGGGGACGGCGAGCAGCTCAAAGGCTTGCTTTCTAACGTTGTAACGGCGGGTCTTCGCCAGCAATTGGTTGCAGACGAAGCGGTTGCTGAAGTGTTCATTCGTGTCGTGGGCGTCGAGGAAAGCCAGCGTCTGAATAATGAATTTCGCGGCAAAGATTATCCGACAAATGTATTATCTTTTCCGGGATGTGATGCCGCGGAAATAGAGCAGTCGCTCGTATCTTCCGCATCTGGTGGCCCTCCTGTTATGCTGGGTGATATCGTGATTGCCGCGCCTGTGGTTGAGCGGGAAGCAAGGGAACAGGGCAAGGCGACAATGGATCATTTTTGTCATTTGGTTGTCCACGGCCTTTTACATGTGCTGGGCCATGACCATATAGAGGACGCACTGGCAGAGAAAATGGAAGCGATAGAGATAGTGATTTTGGCTGAACTGGGCATTTCAAACCCCTATTTACTGGAGCAAGTGCATGGCTGATAAGCCTGACGCTCGAAATATGACAGGACAAGAAACCGAGGTGCGAACTCCCGGCGGATTTTTGCGGTCCGTAAGGGCATTTTTCGGTGCTAAATCTGGTGAAACCTCTCTCAGGGAAAGCCTTGAAGAAGCGATTGAGGAGCACGAAGAAGGCGCGAACGCTGTTACTCTTGGTGAAAACGAGCGCGAAATGCTTTTTAATGTGCTTGAATACGGAGAGTTGCGCGTTGATGACGTTATGGTGCCGCGCGGCGACATTGTCGCAGTGCCGAATAATATTTCCTTCCCCGACCTGGTGAAAACATTTGCTGAAGCAGCTCATTCCCGGATGCCGGTTTTCGGCGAAACGCTGGATGATGTTGTGGGCATGGTGCATGTGAAAGATACGCTCAAGCTCATCGCGGAGGGTGACGCGCCGGAGGATTTCAAAATATCGATGATACAGCGCCCGGTTTTATATGTGCCGGCCTCGATGCGCGTGATTGATTTGCTGGCAAAAATGCGTGCCTCGCGCACCCATATGGCTGTTGTAGTTGACGAATACGGCGGTACCGATGGCTTGGTAACTGTTGAGGATATGGTTGAAGAAATTGTCGGTGAAATTGAAGACGAACATGATGCTGTCGATGAGCCTGATCTTGTACCCCTGAGCGGTGGTGGCTTTGACGCCGACGCGCGCGTTACAATTGAGGAACTGGAAGAAACGCTTGGCATTGATCTGACGCTTGATGAACGGTCGGAGGATGTGGATACATTAGGCGGGCTCGTTTTTCTGCTTGTGGATCATGTGCCTGATATCGGCGAAATTGTTGCACACGAAACAGGATATAGGTTCGAGGTGCTCGATGCAGATCCTCGCCGGATAAGAAAAATTCGCATTCATCCACCTACAAAAGCCAAGGTAATTCTGTCCAAAAAAATGACTGAAAACTTGGTTGATACAAACGCATCTGAGGACGGAAGCCAACCGGAGCCTAGCGAAGCGCAGTGACGAACGCCCAAGACAGCAGTGTTCAGCCTGCAGATGGAATGGAGCTGGCGGAGCATGGGCTGGTCAAACCCATAGCAGCGCTAGTGGTTTGGATGCAGGCAAAAGCCGAATGGCGTTTTCCCCTGATTGCCTTTTTGGCGGGCGCACTTCTAACGGCGACTTTTGCACCGCTGAGCTTTTTCCCGGCGGCAATCGTCGCATTTCCATTGATGATATTGTTGATCGACTGTGCCAAATCGCGGCAACAAGCCTTTGCCTTCGGTTGGTGGACCGGATTTGGTCTCTTTTCCATCGGCCTTACCTGGATTGGACATTCCTTCACGCAGCAAGATAACGTGCCAGCTATTTTAGCCCCGTTTGCCATCCTTATTTTGGCCGGTTTGATGGCAGTGTATATCGCAGCAGTATTTTGGATTAGTTGGCGCCTGTGGGTCAAAGGGCCGCTGCGGGTTCTGTTGTTTGCTGCCGTATGGATGCTATTTGAATTTGCCCGTGGTTATTTATTCACAGGGTTTCCGTGGCATTTGGCAGGCACAATGTGGGCAGATTGGTTGCCGGTTGCCCAACTGGCTTCTGCTGTCAGTATTTATGGACTGTCGGCGCTGACCGTGTTGAGTTTCTCAGCGTTTTCCTTGTTTCTCTATAAAAACCTATCGGTGCCTGTTATTTCGGCAGTTGTCTCGATGGTAGTTGTTTTTGCGACAGGTACACTGTGGGGACAAATGCGGCTTGAAAATAACACCACCGAATATGACCTGGCGGTTAGCCTGCGTTTGGTGCAGGCTAATGTTAAACAGCGTGACAAATGGCGGTCATATTTGATTGATGATCATTTTGACAAGCATATGAAGTTGTCACGCGGCGGGAACGAGCGCGGCCGCGCAGAAGGTGTGAAGCTTTTGATCTGGCCGGAAACAGCAGTGCAGCGAGAAAGCTTTGACCGGGAAGCCTCGTTGCTGCGCTGGCGTATGTCGCGCATGCTTGAATTTGGCTCCTATGCTATCACCGGTGCGCCGCGCTACTCTGTTACTGCGGAAGGGGCAAGCTATTATAACAGCCTGTTTGCCCTTAATTCACGCGGTCAGCTCTATGCAAAATATGACAAAAAACACTTGGTGCCATTCGGGGAATATTTGCCGTTTCGCGGCTTGCTAAAAGCCATTGGGCTGGAGCAGCTTACTGGCGGCGTGGCCTTCACGCCAGGGAAGGTGGTGGAGACGATCCATTTGCCGGGGGTGCCGTCTTTTTCGCCGCTGATTTGCTATGAGGTAATTTTCCCCGGGCGGGTTGTCTCACAGGAAGATCGGCCGGAGTGGCTTTTGAATATAACCAATGATGGTTGGTTTGGTCTGACAAATGGCCCCTACCAGCATTTGGGTTTGGCGCGGTTTCGGGCGATCGAAGAAGGCCTGCCACTCGTGCGGTCAGCCAGTACCGGGGTTAGCGCTGTTATTGACAGTTATGGTCGCACGGTTTCCAGTTTAGCGGTTGACCAAACAGGCATTTTGGACAGTCCGCTGCCATTGCCGCTTGATGCGCCCGCCTATTCAACCGGTTTTAAAATGATGATTACCCTGTTGTTGACCTTGTTCGTCGCGGTAGCATTTTTGGCGCCAGCTATTGTTAATGCACGGCGCGGTGCGGGCGGTCGCGCAAAATAACCCTTTTCTCATCGTCGTCGCTGCGATATAGCCGCGCTATGACCGATATACCTGAAGATAAATCAGACGTTCAGCCACCAAACTCGCAACCGCCGGAGCTGCGTTTTTTTGGCCGCCGTAAGGGGCCGTCGCTGTCTGGCCGCAAGCAAAGCCTGATCGACGATCTGTTGCCGACCATTTCCGTGCCCGTTGACGAGGCCGCTGATGACCAGAAAGCGCCTTTGGGTTTGACCGCGCTGTTCAAGGGGCAAGCCAAACAATATTGGCTGGAGATTGGTTTTGGCAAAGGCGAGCATCTGGCGTGGCAGGCCCAGCAAAACCCGCAGGTTGGTTTGATCGGCTGCGAACCCTATTTGAACGGCGTTGCGGGCTTGCTTTCCTATATTGACGATGAGGCCATTGAGAATATTCGCATTTACGGTGACGACGCGCGGCATGTACTCAAGGCCCTGCCGGATGCGTCCTTGGAGCGGGTGTTTCTCATTCATCCCGATCCATGGCCAAAGCGCCGGCACGCTCGGCGGCGCTTTATGAACCCCCCTAATCTGGACCAGATTAGTCGTGTGCTGGTTGATGGCGGCGAATTCCGAGTCGGCACCGACCACCCGATTTACCGCGAATGGACCGCTTTGCAGATGTCGTTGCGGGATGATTTTGTCTGGCTGGCAAACGGCCCTGATGACTGGCAAACTCGGCCAGGCGACTGGCCGGAGACCCGCTATGAGGCCAAAGCCCTTGAAGGCAAAGCAACTTATTTTATCTACAAGCGCGCCGACCGTTCGATGTAAATTGAGTTTCTGTAGAATTGCAAATGCAGAATCTGTTGAAAACGGCTGATTCTGGCTTGCAGCCGCAGGGACTTATCGCTATATAGAGGCCACTTCTCCTAAATTGATGGTAAAGTTTAGGGTGGGCGCAAGCCCGCTCAGCCATACCTCATACCTTATGTGTTGCCACTGTTTGGTACTTTCAGGAAACGGAGAAGCCGGAAAGGATAGTGAGCGTGACAGAAGCATCGGTTCAAATACAGGAACTGATCCAACCTACAGTCGAGGGGCTGGGGTTTGAGCTTGTGCGCGTAACCTACGGCGGTGGGCGCAAGCCAACTTTGCAAATTATGGCCGAGCGCCCCGATGGTACCATGGGTGTTGAAGACTGCGCAATTCTATCTCGTGAAGTGTCGCTTATTCTGGACGTAGAAGACCCGCTTCCGGGCGAATTTTTGCTGGAAGTCAGCTCGCCGGGTATTGACCGGCCCTTGACCCGCGCCAAAGATTTTGAGCGTTGGGTAGGCTTTGAAACGAAAGTCGAGCTGGGTAACCAGATAGAAGGTCGCCGCCGGTTTAAAGGCCGCATGACTTCCTTTAATGGGTTGGAAGTGGTGATTGAAACAGATGAAGGCGCAGTGACATTGCCGTTCGGTGAAATATCAAAGGCGAAACTGATCCTGACGGACGAATTATTGGAAGCGGTGCAAAAACAGGCACCAAGTGAAACCGCTGGCACTGAATAAACAGTATTAGCGCAAGCCCTTATGGGCGATGAAAACAGAATGCTGTCGGGGGCGCAAGCCCTCCCAAGCGATGGAGTATAAGCGATGGCAACAGCTGTCAGTGCAAATAGGTTGGAACTTCTGCAGATTGCGGAATTGGTTGCACGTGAAAAAGTAATCGATAAAGAGATCGTACTTGAAGCGATGGAAGATGCCATCCAGAAAGCGGCCCGGTCCCGGTATGGCGCTGAAAATGAAATTCGCGCCCAGATCGATAAAAACACAGGCGACATTCGCCTGTTTCGTGTGCTTGAAGTTGTTGAGGAAGTTGAAGAGCCTGCAGTGCAAATCAGCCGCGAAGATGCGCGCAATGATAAGCCTGACGCTGAAATTGGCGATTATCTGGCGTCAAGCCTGCCACCGATGGATTTTGGCCGTATCGCCGCTCAAACAGCCAAGCAGGTTATCGTTCAAAAAGTGCGCGATGCTGAGCGTCAGCGCCAGTATGAAGAGTTTAAAGACCGTGTTGGTGAAATCACCACCGGTATCGTAAAGCGCGTTGAATACGGCAATGTGATTGTCGATTTGGGTAACGCGGAAGCCATCATGCGCCGTGATCAGGTGATCCCGCGTGAACATGTGCGCCAGAATGAGCGTATGCGCGGTTTCATTTATGAAGTGCGCCGCGAAAATCGTGGACCACAAATTTTCATGACCCGCACAAAGCCGGAATTTATGGGCGCTTTGTTTGCACAGGAAGTGCCGGAAATTTATGACGGCATCATTGAAATTCGCTCCGTCGCACGCGATCCAGGCAGCCGCGCTAAAATTGCAGTTATCTCCAACGACAATTCAATCGACCCGGTTGGTGCCTGTGTTGGTATGCGTGGTTCACGCGTGCAGGCCGTGGTTAACGAGCTTCAGGGTGAGAAAATTGACATTATTCCCTGGTCGCCTGATGTGGCTTCTTTCATTGTGAATGCACTTCAGCCTGCTGAGGTTGCCAAAGTGGTGATGGACGAAGAACGGTCCCGCGTTGAAGTGGTTGTACCGGATGATCAACTCTCACTCGCAATTGGTCGTCGCGGTCAAAATGTGCGGTTGGCAAGCCAGCTAACCGGCTGGACCATCGACATTATGACTGAAGCCGAGGAAAGCGAGCGCCGCCAGGAAGAATTTATGGCGCAAAGCGCCCGCTTTATGGAAGCGCTGGATGTGGACGACACGCTGGCTCATCTGTTGGTGGCAGAAGGCTTCACGGAAGTTGAAGAAGTTGCTTATGTTGAGCTACCCGAGTTGCTTGCTGTTGAAGGCTTCGATGAAGACCTTGCCGCTGAGCTTCAGCGCCGCGCGAATGACTTCCTTGAAGCTGCCGCGCGTGCCGCAGACGAAAAACGGATCGAGATGGGTGTTGAAGACTCGCTCGCTGACGTTGAAGGACTGACACCGCAAATGTTGGTTGCCCTCGGTGAAGAGCAGGTGAAAACGCTTGAAGATTTTGCGGGCTGTGCCGCGGACGAGCTTACAAGTAAAGAAGACGGCATTCTAAAGGCATTCCCTTTGACCGAGCTTGAAGCAAGCGCCATGATTATGACATCACGCGTTGCTCTTGGCTGGATTTCGGCGGAAGATGCCTTCGGCAATGAAGAAGCCGAAGCCGAAGAAGGCGCCGAAGCTGATGCGGAAGAAGCTATTGAAGGCGAGGCTGCTGGCAGTGAAAGCGAGGCAGTGGTCGAGGAATAAGGCCGGGACATGTTTAGCAAAAAGGCGATCAAGGAGACGGTAGTGTCCGAAAAACTTGGGCCTGAGAGACGCTGCATATTGACACTTGAGACTATGCCTACAGATTTGTTGGTGCGTCTTGTGGTTGACCCGGATGGAAAATTAGTGGCCGATGTCGCGGCAAAATTGCCGGGGCGCGGTGTGTGGATCAAGGCTGATGGGCCGTTGATCCGCAATGAGATAAAAAGTGGTCGCTTGATTAAAGCGGCCAGCCGGTCTTTAAAGATGTCGCTGAAAAAAGAAGCGGTGTCTTTGGATTTGGCAGAGACGATTACATCGTTGCTAACCAAACGCTGCCTTGACCGGTTGGGTTTGGAACAGCGAGCAGGAAACCTGATAACAGGTTTCGATAAGATAAAGGCAGCGCTTGCCAAAAAAGGTTCTGGAGAACCTGATTTGGTTTTTGCAGCCAGCGACGGGGCCGAAGATGGGCGCCGGAAAATAAGATCAACTGTCGGTGCCTCAGTGCCTGTTGTGGATCTTTTTGACCGGGATCAGCTATCAAAGGCCCTTGGAAAAGAGAATGCAGTACATGTGTTGTTGCTGAAAAGCGGTGGCACGGAAAAATTGAAGGCCGATATTGGCCGACTGGTGGGTTTATCTGCCACTGAGAGTGAAACAGAGTAAACCCGAGGCGCGCCAGCAATATTGGCGCAGAGGAACGAAGAACAGTATGAGCGACGAAAAAAAATTAACCTTGTCCGGACGCGCAACCCTTGGTGTTGGCAAAGGTGTAGAAACTGGTCAGGTTCGTCAGAACTTTAGCCATGGTCGCACGAAAGCGGTTGTTGTTGAGCGCAAGAAGAAGCGTATTCTGACAAAAGGTGGTGCGCCTGAAGCTGCGCCAGTGGCTCCTGCGAAACCTGCGACACCAGCCCCGAAGGCCTATGTCCCGAAAAAACCGGCAGGCTCGGCAACTGGCTCGTTAACCGATGCTGAAATGGAAAACCGTCAGCGCGTTCTTGACGAAGCGAACAAGCGCGCTGAAGAAGAAGCAAAGCAACGCGAAGCCCTAGAGGCCGTTCGAGCGCAGGAAGAAGCCGAGCGCAAGAGCCGCGAAGCAGTAGAAGGCGCTGGCCGCGATGAAGAGGCGGAAGCCCGCCAACGCGCTGAAGAAGACGCAAAGAAAAAGGCCGAACTGAGCGCGAAGGAAAAAGCGGAAGCCGAAGCAGCTCAAAAAGCGGCAGAGGATTTGGCTGCACGCGAAAAGGCCGAAGCCGAAGCACTGAAGAAAACTGAACTGGAAGCGCGGGCGGTTCAGCTTCGCAAAGCCAGTGAAGCCCGCACAGCCGAAGGTACTAGTGACGCGGCAGCCCGTACAGGCAAGCCAAAACGCAAAGACCATAAAAAAGGTGGTGAACAGGACCGAAATCAGCGTGGCCGTGGTCGCGGTGATGACCGGGGTCGTAGAGGTCGCTTGACCATTTCTACGGCAACTGCCGGCGATGAGCGTCAGCGCTCCCTTGCAGCCTATAAGCGCGCACAGGCTAAAAAGCGTGCAGCAGAAATGGGTAACCAGGCGCCTCAGGAACGCCAATCACGAGAGATTACTGTTCCGGAAGCGATTACCGTTCAGGAGTTGGCGCAGCGTATGGCCGAGAAGGCAAATGCGGTGATGAAAGCCCTGATGAATTTGGGTGTGATTGCCACAATCAATGACACGCTGGATCAGGATACCGCCCAATTGGTGGTTGAAGAATTTGGTCACAAGATCAAACGGGTGAGCGAATCTGACGTTGAGATTGGCCTTGTCGGCGATGAAGACACGGACACTGATCTGGAGCCACGTGCGCCGATTGTTACGGTGATGGGCCATGTTGACCACGGTAAAACTTCTCTGCTTGATGCGCTGAAGAAAACAGATGTTGTTTCCGGCGAAGCGGGCGGTATTACTCAGCATATCGGTGCCTACCAGGTGCCAATTGACGGCGGTAAAATCACCTTCCTTGATACACCGGGCCACGCGGCCTTTACCCAGATGCGTGCACGCGGTGCAAGCGTTACGGATATTGTTATTCTGGTCGTTGCCGCCGATGACGGCGTGATGCCGCAAACAATTGAGGCAATTAACCACTCGAAAGCCGCTGGCGTTCCGATGATTGTCGCGATCAATAAAATGGACCGCGAAGGCGCAGACCCAACCCGTGTACGCAACGAGTTGTTGCAGCATGAAGTGGTGGTTGAAACTTTCCAGGGTGAAACCCAGGAAGTTGAAGTTTCAGCGATTACCGGTGCGGGCCTTGATAAACTTAAAGAAGCGATTGCATTGCAGTCTGAAATACTTGAGCTGAAAGCAAACCCGAACCGCCCCGCTGAGGGTGTGGTGGTAGAAGCCAAGCTTGATAAAGGCCGAGGCCCTGTTGCTACGGTGCTTGTTCAGCGCGGTACGCTGCGCGTTGGCGACATTTTTGTTGCCGGCGCGGAATCAGGCCGAGTGCGTGCATTGGTTAATGACAAAGGTGCGCAGGTTAAAGAAGCGACGCCAAGCCAACCGGTTGAAGTGCTTGGTTTGAACGGCGCGCCAGCAGCTGGTGACAATTTCGCCGTTGTAGAGAATGAAGCGCGTGCGCGTGAAGTGGCAAGCTACCGCCAGGACCAGATGCGCAAGCGGCGTCAGGCGGCTTCTGCAACGCCCAAAACACTGGAAAGCATTTTCTCTAACCTTAAAGATGCTGAGGGCCAGCAAACCTTTGATGTGGTTGTCAAAGCCGACGTTATGGGGTCAGTTGAGGCGATCACTCAGGCGCTCGAGAAGGCAGGGAATGAAGACATTCAGTGCCGGGTAATTCACGGCGCGGTTGGCGGCATTACTGAAGCGGACATTACGCTCGCTGAAGCATCGAATGCGCTTGTAATTGGCTTTAACGTGCGCCCGAACAAACAGGCGCGTGATGCAGCTGAAGCGGACGGCGTGACGATCAAATATTATGCGATCATCTATGACCTCATCGACGAAGTGAAAGCTGCAATGATTGGCCAACTAGGCCCTGAATTCAAAGAGAACATCATTGGTCGTGCCGATATCAAAGACGCCTTCCAGGCTGGTAAAGCCGGCAAGGCTGCGGGTTGTATGGTTACTGACGGTGCTATTCGTAATGACCTGAAAGCACGTATTCTGCGGGATGATGTGATCATTTACACAGGCCAGATCGATAATCTGCGCCGCTTCAAAGACGACGTGAAAGAAGTCAAATCTGGCCAGGAATGCGGTCTGACATTTGAGAACTACCACGACTTTAAGGCGGGTGACGTGCTTGAAGTATACGAACTGGAAGAAATTGAACGCGTGCTTTAAAGGCGCGCGCTCTGCCCGACAAAAGGTAACATAATGTCCAGATCCGATCATACCAGATCCCAAGCTAAGGGGGCCGGTGGACCAAGCTTGCGCTTGCTTCGTGTCGGCGAGAACGTGCGTCATGCTATCGCAGCCATTTTGACGCGCGGTGATGTGCAGGACCCTGATTTGGACGGAAAGTCGGTTACTGTTTCGGAAGTTCGGATAAGCCCTGACCTCAGAAACGCAACAGTGTTTGTTATGCCTCTCGGCGGTGATCCCAAGGGCGTGATTACGAAGGCGCTCAATAAAAACACCGGCTTTATTCGCGGTGCTATGAGCAAAGTTGTGCATATGAAATATATGCCGCGCCTGACATTCAAGGTTGATGAAAGCTTTGATGAAGCCAGCCACATTGATAGCTTGTTGCGCGACCCCAAAGTTCAACGTGACATTGAAAGTTCCTGAAGAATTGGGAAGGGGCTTTTAGGTGGCGAGACGCAAGAAAGGCGACAAAGTTGACGGCTGGTTAGTGGTCGATAAGCCTACCGGATTTTCTAGTGCCAAAATTGTCGCCATCGTTAAGCGATCATTCAATGCGCAAAAAGTTGGTCACGGCGGCACGCTGGACCCATTGGCCACAGGTATTCTGCCCATCGGCCTGGGTGAAGCGACCAAAACAATGCCTTATATCGTCGATGCCACGAAAGAATATGATTTTACCGTAAAATGGGGCGAAGCCACCGATTCGGATGATTGTGAAGGCGAATTTATCCACACAGGTGGTGAAATTCCGACCCAAGAGCAGATATTAGCTGTTCTTAGCGACTTTACCGGCTCAATTGAGCAGGTGCCGCCCGCCTACAGCGCCATAAAAGTAGACGGTAAGCGGGCCTATGCCTTGGCTCGTGCGGGCGAAGATGTTCAATTAAAGTCAAGAGTTGTTGAAATTCAATCACTTACCCTGACCAGTAGCGACTTCGAAGCGGGATCGTCCAATTTTCATGTGGTGTGCGGAAAAGGCACCTATGTGCGCTCGCTGGGGCGCGATATCGCGCTGAAACTGGGTACTTTTGGTCATATTATAGCGCTTCGGCGCACACGGGTTGGTCCTTTTGACTTAAAGGGCGCGATTTCGCTGGAATTACTGGAGGACTTGAGCCATAGTGCGCGCGCTGCGGGCCTATTGCAGCCTGTAACGACCGCGCTAGACGACATCCCGGCGCTTGCCGTTACGGCTCCGGAGGCCACCGACATCCAAATGGGTCGGTCAA